>WPCI01353191.1_pt1 | contig 10728 bp, 13 predicted proteins | sample 5399871 | NCBI WGS metagenome assembly WPCI01 (sample SAMN12869469, study PRJNA574797) | sludge metagenome | isolation source: wastewater treatment of pH7 | place: China:Beijing | collected 2019-05-20
GACCCCCAATGTGGCTATTCCGGTGTAATAGCCGACACTTGCCCCCGCTGCGGAAGGAGGGAGAGTCCGCAGGAGCCTTTTGAAAGAATCAGACGGATTACCGGCTACCTGGTCGGTACCCTGGACCGTTTCAATGATGCCAAAAAGAGCGAAGTAAAGCAGCGGGTAAAGCATGGCTGATACCATCCGTCTGGCATCAATCCTGGAGGAATCAATCGCGGACGGTCCCGGCCTGCGCTTTGTAGTCTTCGCTCAAGGCTGTCCCCACCGCTGTCGCGGCTGCCACAATCCACAGACCTTCCTGTATGTGGGTGGTCGGGAATTTACGATCAGCCGCCTGCTTGAACTTTACCGGAAAAATCCGCTCAGCCGGGGGATTACCCTCTCCGGCGGCGAGCCTTTTTTGCAGGCGAGTCCTCTGGCAAAGCTGGCAAGGGCAGTCCACGCAGAAGGGGGCGATATCGTTACTTACAGCGGTTATCGTCTGGAACAATTGCTGGATATGGCCGACAGGGCAGATGGAATCAGGGCGCTTTTAACAGAGACTGACCTTCTGATTGACGGACCCTTTGTCCTGGCCAGACGGAGCCTGGAACATCCCTTTGTAGGCAGCCTGAACCAACGGCTGATCGCCCTCTCCGAAAAAGGCGACCGACTGCTGGAGGATATAGTAATGCCCGTGGGTGTACCGCCGGTGGAACGCATCCGCTTCGGTGTCGGCCAAAAGATAGTTTGAAGCAAGCAGGAGACCTGCTTCATGCCATATACATCCCCCTATTCTCCGGCAAAACCCCCGCAATCGGGGGTTTTTGCTATATAGTGGGATAAGGAGATTTGTATGCAGATATTCACTATCATCATCTTCTTTATTTTCGGTACCGTCTTCGGTTCCTTTTTCAATGTAGTGGGTTTACGGCTGCCGAATAAATCCCTCTTCAGCGACCAGCGGTCTTACTGCGATTACTGCCGCAAGCAGCTGGGCTGGAGGGAACTGATCCCGATCTGGTCTTATCTTTGGCAAAAAGGCCGTTGCCGGGAGTGTGAGGCAAAGATTTCGCCGCTCTATCCGGTCATGGAGCTTGTTACGGGGCTTTTAACCGCTTTCACATATTATCGCTATGCTTGGAGCTCCGAGCTCCTTCTGGGGCTATTACTGATCGCCCTCATCATGCCGGTTACCGTAGCGGATATCAGCTACCGCAAGGTGCCTAACCAGCTGCTCTTGTTTTTTTCTCCTATATTTCTCGTCTACCGCATCTTCTATCCGCTGACGCCCTGGTGGGATGCGCCGCTGGGAGCAGGGGTAGCCTTGCTTTTGCTTCTGGTGATTTTTTTCCTGTCCAGGGGCGGTATGGGCATGGGTGATGTGAAATATTACACACTATTCGGCTTTATTTTCGGTTTAGAACATTTTTTTCTATTATTCTTACTTTCCACTATCTATGGTGTTATTATAGGAATAATAAAAATGCGGGTGAAGGGGACCGGACGCAAGACAAAACTGGCCTTTGCTCCTTTTATCGGCTTGGCAGCCCTGACAGTCTTTTACTTCGGGTCTGCCATGATCCAATGGTATAAGCAACTTTTTAATTAATGAAGGAGGAAGTGGAGGCAGATGAAGCCATCAGTATATTTACAGTTACTTGACTCAAGCCTGCGCTATCTGGCGGTAAATCCCAGGAATCAAGCGGTTTTGGATCGTGGAGAGGTCGTCTTTGAGGCACCTATTCTCAGTGACCGGCAGGTGTCGAACAGACCCCTTGTTGAAGCGCGCCTGGATGCCTTGGTACGCGAGAAGAAATGGCGTCAGGCAAAAGCCCACATTCTGCTAATGGATGACTTTGTAGTTATCAAAGAGGAAGCTGTGCCGCCGCAGTTAAAGATGGAGGAAGTGCAGAACTACCTAAACCTGCAGATGAATGATACGATTCGCATTCCTTTCGACAAACCTGTATTCGAATACGAGATCCTGGGGCGTGCGGAGAATGAAATCAGAGTAGTCCTGATCGCTTATCCGGGCGAGTTTATCGAAGAGTATAAAAGAATTCTGAAGGCGGCGAGACTTAAGCCGGAGCTGGCGGATGTTTCCTGCCTGTCCCTGTACCGGCTGGCTGAAGACCAGGGACTAGTCAGCAAGGAGGAAGGCGAACACACCTTGATCCTGCAGCTAGATCCCTACAGCATGAATATGTCAATGTTCCACCGTGATCAGCCGACCTTCAGCAGGGATTCCTATTCTGAGGTTTTGGCGGAAATGTGGGTTCAGAGCAAAGATGCCGGCTGGCGTTGGAGACATTCTGATATAGACCAGGACCTGATGCTCAACGAGCAGTTTGATGAAATTGACCGCTTTATCAGCTTTTACTCCAACACCTTCCTCGGCGAATCGGATCAGATTGCACAGTTTATTTTGTCGGGTTCCTACCCTGATCTGAATCATGCTAAAGGACTCCTGGAGCGTCGCTTTAATCTGGAACCGCAATTGCTGGAACTGCCTCAGGAGCTGGACCAGTCCTTTGCCACCTTGTACGGTTTGTCTTTGAAGAAAAAGACTAGATCAGGCAAGCAGAAAAAGGCTCTGAAGCAGCAGGACAAGCAGATGAAACAGGAGCAGAAGCAACAGGGAAAGAAACAGAAGAAACAGAAGAAAGAAAAGAAAGCGAAAGTAGAAATGCAGGAGGAAGTTGCTGATGATTAATGTCAATTTTTTTCGTAAAGAAGCAAAGAACATACTGCCTCTGATTTTGCTGGTGATTTTCCTTCTGGGAGCCGGGGCGATCGCAGCCCAGATCTATTTCAGCCGAGCTGAACACGAAGCAGCCTTAAAGCATGATCAGGCCTGGCTTGACAACAACACGGAGAATCTTGAGCTTTCACGCGAAATGATGCAGGTTGACCAGTGGATTTCGCAGGCGGTAGACGTGCAAAATACCCTACGCAAGGACCAGTTCCCGATGAATCGGCTGACAGAGAATCTGGCGTCCTTAATTCCCGATGAAGATGAGCGGGTGGTTTCTTTCCAGGTGAGCGAGACTTCAGAGCAGGTATCTATGGTTTTGGTAAAGACCAGGACGGATGAAGCTCTGGCCATCATCAGGGATCTGGAGGCACAGCCTTATGTAGACAAAGTGCAGTTTCTGAATGCGGAGCAACAGGATCAGGCAACGCAGGAGTTCAGTTTTCAATTCATCATTGAATTGAATCTGCAAGCCTTGGCTGAGGAGGGTGCAGAATGAAGATTAAATGGAACCGCGAGTCAGCTTTGGTGGTCTTAATGGCAGTGATGGTTCTTCTGGCTATGTACTATTTCGGCCATAAAAATTTTGTTGACCCGATCAAGGCTGAGGCGGAAAACTTTAGCTCTACTGTTCGGGCCCAGAAGTCGCTGATTGACAGCTATCCTCCCAGTGAGGAGCTCCTGGCGGAGTATATCGCCGATTCCAAATCGACCGAGGATTTTTTGCCCAATGGTGATCAGTTCGATCTGGCTTTGGTCAGATTGGAAGAGTTGGCAAAGGCAGCTGACGTGCAGCTCAGAACTGTGACGAGAAATAGCAATCAGGCGACTGTAGCGGGCGTTCCTGAACAATTTGTAAAAAACACTTATTCGGTCCAGGTGCATAGTAAGTCACCGTCGAATTTCCGCAGTCTGATTGATGCACTGATGCAGGAAGAGCGCGTCTGGAATGTCACAACACTTTCTTATAGTGGCAACACAGGCTCCTACGATGGCAACTTTGGACTTGAGATCTACTATTTCCTGGGGGGAGAGGCGGCAGCCCTGCACCCGGCAGGATCTTCCGAGCCAACTGACTAGTTTTAAGCCAACGGACTTACATAGTTTTAACAAGAAGAAAAAAGCTGCCAGCCGGCAGCTTTTTTTAGCCTTTCATCGGCCAACAAGGATCGTAACTAATTCTGCGCTTTTTGCTGCCTTTTATGTTCATACATATTGCGGTCAGCCTGGATGAGGGTATGATCGATATCCTCATTTTCATCGGTCTTGATAGCGTAACCGATAGATAGAGAGATGGGATGCTTGGTACCCTCCTGTTCGGCCGCGCCCTTTAGGAGCCTTTCTTTGATGCCTTCTGCAACAGGAGCGGAGGTGTTTGGCAGCAGGATACAGAACTCATCGCCGCCGATGCGGGCGACGATATCTTCCTGGCGGTAGTTGGATCGCAAAAAGTCGGCTGTCAGTTTTATCAATTTGTCTCCTTCGTCATGGCCATAGCTGTCGTTGATCGCTTTCAGGCCGTTGATGTCCAGGACCATGATGGTGATGGGGAGGAGACGTTTACTGTCGAGGCGGTGCAAGGCATCCCGGAGATAATGGCGGTTGTAGAGGCCGGTCAAATCATCGTGCAGACTGAGATACTCAATTTGTTTTTGCGCCTCAACAAATTCGCTGATGTCGGTGAAAACAATAATGTAGCCATGAGTCTGCCCGTCAGGCAAATGAATCTGCGATGTGTTGTAGTAGATATCCAGAAGATTTCCCCGGCGGTTCTGCAGTTTCGCTCTCCTTTCCTTGCTGTATTCGAAACTTTCCGAATCATCCCGATCGAGACTGCTGAAGACCGTCTTTCCTTCGCCATTGTTGTCATCAACAAGTTTGAAAATGTAATCTATATGCAGGCCGAATAATTCTTCTGATTTCCATCCGGTCAAAGCTTCAGCTGCCGGGTTCATAATATTGATTTTTCCATCTATATCAGTAGTGATGATTCCGTCACCTACGGAAAGGATAGTGGAGCGAATCATTTCTTTTTCTAAAAAAAGATCCTGATGGGCCTGCTTATATTTGCTGGTATCGATCTGGCTGCCGATCATGCGATAAAGCCTGCCGTTTTTATCTTTGACGGGGATGCCGCGATCCACAATCCAGATAGTGCTGCCATCGTCGAGTACCATGCGGTGTTCACTGAAATATGGCTGCTCAGTCCTGGTCGCTTCATCTAAAGTAGCTTTTAATCTCTCAAGGTCATCCGGGTGTACGTGACTCATATAAAAGTCCATATCATGATACCCGGCTTCTTCAGGCAGACCCAGGGTTTTGGCCCAACGCTTGTTGTGGTAAACAAGCTGCTCATCATAGTGCCATTCCCAGAGACCCTCACCCGCTATTTCCAAAGTCATGCGGAGGATTTTCTCACTCTCGGCAAGTTCCTGCTCCAGCCTCTTTTTTTCAGTGATGTCGTCAATCATGATCACGAGATAGGATTCCTGCTGGCAATAAATGGAGAGCAGGTGCCAGCGATTTAGCTTGGGATGGAGGTACTCAAACTGGGTTGAGTCTCCTTTTTTTTGCAGCTCCGAGGTTTTTTGCAGCTGTTTTTCATTAAAGATGTGTGAGAGGGCAAATTGTTTGTTAATCAGCTGATAACATTCCTCGGCTAACATTTCAAAATAATGGGGATTTGCGTAGGCTATCTTAAAAAGAGTCTCGCCATGATCATTAAGACCCTCAGACTTAAGAATTACAGCGCCCTTATTCATTTTTTCGAAAATAAGCAGATCAAAATCGATATTATTGTCTATCAGCAAGCCACCCACTCCTTAAAAAATGATAAGAACAATGGAAGTAAAAATTATTATACTACATAAAGATCATTTGTTATGTTAGTTTGTCGAAATATGAACGCAAAAAAAGACTGCCTTTCGGCAGAATGTAGGTGAGCGCATGAAATCGTACCTGGCAGCAAATGATGCACAGCACCAAATGGTGTACTAGCAGATTTTTTTCATGTCATATACTGCTGCGAAATCTTCATGCCTGTCGATGAAAAGATCTACCAGCTGGGGATCGAAATGGCTTCCCTTGTCATTAAATATAATTTTGCAGCTGCATTCGTGACTGTAGGCTTTCTTGTAGACACGTTCGGAGCGCAAGGCTTCGTAGACATCAACAAGGGCCATGATTCTGCCGGGAAGAGGGATCTCCGTTTCTTTGAGACCGTGAGGATAGCCGGTGCCATCCCACCTCTCATGATGATATTTAATAACTTCCATGCCCATGTTCAAGACATCGTCTTCTGGAAGAACATCATGCAGGCCTGTCAAGGCTTTCAGGCCTATATCGACATGAGTTTTCATGATTTCAAATTCATCGTCAGTGAGTTTGCCGGGTTTCAGCAGGATTTCGTCCGGAATGCCGACTTTGCCGATGTCATGCAGGGGACTGACCAGGCACATCTTAGAGACATAATCCTGATCAACTTCATCTTTGTGCAAGCCCTTTTCGCGGATCAGTTCAGTCAGCAACTCGCATAAAGAAGCCGTCCGTTCAACATGGTCGCCGGTAGATTTTTCCCTGGATTCGGCCAGCCGAACCAGTGCATCTATGGTAGCTTGTTGAAGATTGTCGAAATCCATTATTCCTGTCTTAATCCGTTTCTTCCCGTTGTTTCATTATTTGTACAGCATGTCCTCTTGACTGCGAACAGATAATTAAGGACAAAAACATACGCATTTACTGCGAACCTTCTTTATTTTAGCATTAATTAAAATCTCCTCAATAATGCTTATATCCTGTAGTGTTTCAAGTATATTACTTATTGGAGTCACAGCAGGTCTAAAGATTCTGACAACAGCTGCTAAAACATGTCGAATTGGCAAATTTACCTGATTAACCGCTCTTTTAACAGGCCGGTGCATCAACTCGTGCCTGGCACCAAACTCGTGCCTGGCACCAAACTCGTGCATCTGTGCATCAAATCGTACCTGGCACCAAACTTGTGAAACTCGTGCATCTGTGCATCAAATCGTGCCTGGCACCAAACTCGTGCATCAAATCGTGCCTGGCACCAAACTAGGCAGGCACCAAACTATGTATGTCGTAGAATGTTGGGGAGGTGCTTTAGGTTAATAGTTACGGGAGAGTTCTTTGTCTTTATACATGTTGGCGTCTGCCTTGCGCATGACATCGATGATGTCTTCTCCGGATTCGGTTTTCACAGCGTAGCCGACAGAGACTGAAATTTGATCAGACCCTGAATCGTAAGTTTTTGACAAATTCTTAATGCGGTCAACAATACCACTAGCTGTTTCTTCACGAGTCCTTGGTAAAAGAACGCAGAATTCATCGCCGCCGGTGCGAGCAATGATGTCGCTCTGACGGAAAATGCTTTCCAAAAATTCTGCTGTCTTTTGAATCAGCAGGTCTCCGCTGGCATGTCCAAAGGAGTCATTTACGCCCTTTAAATTGTTTAGGTCCAAAACCATTATGGTGAAGGGAAGGTTGCGGTCGCTATCGAGTCTGTTCATGGAATCCATCAGATAACGGCGATTATAGAGTCCGGTCAGCTCGTCATGGAAACTCAGGTATTCAATGCGCTTCTGCCGTTCGATCACGGGACTGATGTCGGAAAAGACGATGATGTAGCCAACCTTTTCTCCATCGGGCAGTTTGATTGGAGTGATATTGAAGTAGATATGCATCTCTTTACCCGTGCGGCAGACCTCGATCTCTGCCTGAATATTTTCGCCGATCTGCTCATTATTGTGCAATTCCTCATAAGGATCCTCGACATAGCGTTCTCTTGTGACCGGATCGATGAACTTGTAGGTTTCAGTGAAGCTTCTGCCATAAAGCTCATCTTGTGTATAGCCGAGTGCGCGTTCAGCCGCGGGGTTCATCATACGAACAAGGCCGTATTGGTCGGTAGTAATTATTGCATCACCAACGGAGAGGAGAGTGGATTGCAGAATCTCTTTTTCGAGATGCAATTGCTCCTGTGTTTCTTTATAGCGGGTGATGTCGGTCACACTGCCAATGACGCGCTCCAGCTTTCCGTCAGAGGAAACAATAGGGATACCCCGGTCTTCAATCCAAATGGTCCTGCCATCTAGGGTGATCACGCGATGTTCTCCAGAGTAGGTCTCCAGATGGCTGAAAACTCTCTGAGTTGATCTGTATACTTCTTCCTGGTCTTCCGGGTGAACGCTGTTCATAAAGTCGCTCAAGGCGTGGGTCTTCGATCCAATGTCATAACCCATGATTTTGTTCCATTGTTTGTTATGGTGTACCAACTCATCTTCAACACGCCACTGCCAGAGACCTTCACCTGCGACATCGAGAGTCAGCCGCATTGTTTCTTCACTCTCCGCCAATTTTTCCTCAATCTTCTTTTTTTCAGTTATATCTTCAGAAATCAAAGCAATGTTCAGCTCCGCCGGCTGGAATATGGAGAGTAAAAACCAGCGGTCAAATTCATCAAGATAAAGCTCATGGGTGCCGGATTCAGCAAAGATCATAGTATTACGCATTACATCGGCCAAACTGTCACTTAGCGGCGAGAGCCTGGACATGGGCTTATCTATATAGTTATTGTGAATATCAAACATTCTTTTGAAAAAAGGATTCATCTTGCGGATCACATAAGTTTCGGGATCCTGAATGTCGGCGCCTTCAGCCCCGAGTAGTAGAAAGCCTTTACTCATTTCGTCAATCAAGAGACAAGGTTCAATATTAGCCTGATCAAGATTAAACAAGTGAGATCCTCCCATAGGACAGCTGTGATCTTATCTGCTAATAAATATTATCACATCCGGTGATAAATTAGGCATAGTTTTGTGAATGAAAGTGTGCCTGGCACCACTTTCATTCAGCCACCGTTTTATTCACTCATGAGTGTGTTGAGACGTGCTGCCAGCTCATTGTAGTTGAGCCGCAGTTTTTCAAAACGCTCGGCTTCCTGGTCTTCAGTCATTTCACCTTCTTTTTCTACAGCCTCAATTTGCTGCTGGAGTTTGCCCATGGCGTCCAGCAGAGGGATATCCTTGCTTTCATCATAAACTTTTACCGCGACATTCAGAGCATTCTTGCTGGCATGATAGAGCTGAACGAATAAGTGCTCCTTCCGGTTTGCTTCGATCAGATCCCGCAGGAGCCACTTCCGGTTGTGTTCTGTCAGTGCTGCCTTATAGGGTACGGAAATGCCGTCTGCTTTTAATCTATCGATGAAGTTCATCAAAGAGTCCTGAGAAAAGTTAACAAACAACAAGTGCTCCAGCCCAAGTTCATATGAGCTGTCAAGGGGGACGTCATACGAAAAGGCTGTACCGTCTTCCAGGAGCAGGTCCTCGACCAGGAGGTCCAGGCCGTCATCTCCGACAAGCTGTAAGCCGACATTATTCTTCCTGGTTACTGCAGCCAGAGCCGCCAACAGCTCACCGAAAAAGCCATATGCAAGTAGATATTCTCTTTTTTCCTTCATCATTTCTTTCCTTCCTCACTGCTGTCTGCTAACTTTTCATATTCTTCAGCCAGAATTGCATACTTATATTGATCAGCCCATTTTTCGTCGACACGATTCCAGCGTGCAAGCAACTCGACTGCTTCCCGGCGTAAACCTGCATTCTCCATCACCCGATAAGAGCCATAGTTTTCAGCATCACATGTTGATGTGATCCGGTGCAGTTTTAAGTTTCTGAAGCCGTAGTCAACCAGGGTACGCGCCAGCTCAGTGCCAAAACCTTGCTTCCAATAATCCCGGTGCAAAATCCAGCCCACCTCTGCTGTCTCCTTTTTAGTAGGGTAGATGCCGCAGCTGCCGATTACCTTACCATTGGATTTCAGGGTGACTGCAAAGTCATAACCGGCCTTGGCCGACAAGACAAACTCCAGGGTATCTTCCTCATTATTCGGACCCCAGTCCATAAAACGGACATTATCCGGAAGAGAAGCCCAGTCGTGGACAGCTTCAAAATCATCTTTCCTCAAGGGGCGAAGAATCAGTCTTTCGCTAAAAAGCTCTTCTTTTATACTCATTAAACTACCTCAAAATTCTAATTAATAGTTCTAAAACGCTTACATATCAGCGCTCTCACATGTTTTGCCGCAAAACACTCAAAATTAACTAATATGCAATCATGTCATTACTTCAATACGACATTCCATTCATCATTATCCGGCACGTAGAGGAACTCGGTCAGCTTTTCGTCCAGAAAGACCCGGAACAGCTGTTCATAGTCGGGGGCCATCTCATAATTCTTCACTTCCGCTTCAGAAACCCACATGACCGGACCTTCATCCGAGTCTTGCAGCACTCCTTTATACTTATCAGCATAAAAGAGAAAAACCAGATATCTTCCTCCCTCCAATGGAAACTGCTTCAGACCTCTGAGCTCCGGGTCGATGATCGTCAGCCCGGATTCTTCTCTGACTTCGCGGATAACAGCGTCGACTATGGACTCATCTCTTTCCACATGACCGCCGGGCAAGGTGACGAAACCACACCAATCACCCTCCTTCAGCCGCTTCTGCAGCAGGATCTTTCCCTCGCTGCGCAGCATGCACAAAACCGCCAGTTCAACTTTTTCACTTCGACTCATGTCAAAAAGCTTACCTTTCTTGTGCTTATATTGGACATATGAACATTATGCATTAGATTCTGCCGACACGGCGGAAAGTCGGAATATTTAATATTATGAAAAAGAAAAGAAGGATAAGCAGGGTATACCGAAGATGGCTGACGATCTGGTGTCACTCTTGATCGACCGGCATTATCGGGGAGCGGTTGGTGCTTATTACAAGGACTTTCGCCAGGTCAGCGATAATGAAGTACTTTTACTGTTAAGATCCGTCGGAAATTGAATTTCACAGAAAATTTTTTCAAAAAAAAGAGGCCCCCTTGCTTGTGGAGGCCTCTTATAACTGCCTTTAGGGATGCAGCGTTACCAACTCATTGACCAAGTCATCCGCCATCCAGTCATCGTAGTCGTAGA
>WPCI01202928.1_pt1 | contig 10675 bp, 9 predicted proteins | sample 5399871 | NCBI WGS metagenome assembly WPCI01 (sample SAMN12869469, study PRJNA574797) | sludge metagenome | isolation source: wastewater treatment of pH7 | place: China:Beijing | collected 2019-05-20
CCGACCCTGGATTCGAGATGCAGATGCTCGGCAGCTGAGTTGCCAGAATTGCCCGCTTTACCGATCCCTTCTCCGCATGTAATTTCATCGCCAACCTTAAACGTTGGAGGTTCAATCAGGTGGGCATACAAAATGTAGATCGATTTTTCAGAATCAGACATCCTGATTGGCTCCATATCCTTGAAAAGCGGGTTTGAAACACAGGGTTGAATGATATCGATGTTTTGCTGTGGTATCGGAGTCGGCAGCGAAAGCGATCCAAGCATTGCAGGCGAAATCCTCTCAAGAGGGGTTTCGATGAGAATGGCGTTGCCATATGGAAAGCGATCTGAAATAACCATTGCCACCCTGCCACTGAGGATCGATTGTACCGGGTGGTTGAGCATGGAGGTCATCTCTTCGAAGGTAAAGAACGCCAGGTCGACAGCTGGGTGACCATCATCCTGATATGGCGCAGGCGGAGTGAAACCTTGTGAGGTGATGCTGTGCAAGTCATGCAGCTCGATATCCTTTAATGGTGAGCAAACCTGGTCGACCATCTCAGCGGTGGGGGTTGCAGTTGGGCTGGGTTTCAAAGTTGCGGTGGGAGATGCCGCAAGTGTGGGTGTTCGTGTTTCGGTTGGCAGACTGGTCGCTTCAACTGGCTCGGAGCTGGTCGGAACTAAGGAGAAGGTAGTACAACCGCAGAGAACAAGCAGAGTAAAAGTGGAAATCAATTTTCTTAACGCGGTGTTGCGTCTTAATGTGAGTGGTTTCAGCATTCAGCTCCCACATTGACGAGTTTGCTATCTTGTACTTCGGTTTCATTAAGGATGACTGAGCATGAAACGTAGAGTTGGCTGACAGGTGCATTATTCTTAATATGAAGGGTGAACTCAATGGTATCGATAAAGACGCCTATCATCAACGATTCGCTGATTAGTTCGTGGTGCTCATCAAGCAATTTAAAATCAATCGTGGGTCTGGAAGAGGGATCGTTTAATTTCAACCAAACCTGTACCCGCCGATGATCTGGCAGCAGAGCTGCGCGCAGATTCTCTATGCGCGGGCTGGAGGTTGCCGGTGTGGGGGCTGAGGGTGCCTGCATCGGTGGTTCCACTCTCAGGCGGTAATTTTGCGGGCTTCCATATAGAAGCGTTTTTCATGCGCTTCGCCCATTGAAAAGGTTTTACGTGGCAGCGCGCCTTCAAGCAATACTGTACGGATTAGTTCATCCTTTGACATTGCTGGCAGGAAAACCCCCGTGTTGCCGGGTTTGGTTGACAATGTAAAAAGCGCATCAGCCCCATGCACATAATCAATCTCGCCGACTGCAGAACTTTGAACCATCTTATCGAGGAGAGGTTGGAGTGAGCCGACAACAAGGTTAGTCTGAGGGTTGGAGATCTCTCCCAGCCTATAACCGCGGGGAGTTACCAAGCCAAAGCGTTGGGTTTTACCGGAGGTTTGACTTACCTTCTCGGCTAATTCACCACTGGTGGGCATACTGGTGAAAATAAGATTCTCGCCGAAATGCTTTTGTAAATCCGCTTCTATGTCAATTTTTACGTTAAATAAAACGCGATGGATGGGTTCAAACTCAAGCCCGTGATCGTGAATGTTTTCAATTTCCACCAGGGCATAGCGGGAAGGGTGGTCCATGCCAACGGTCGGTTTGAGCGATTCCCAGATTGATTTGGCGGTTGCGAGTGAATGGTTGCCGTCACCAACGGCGAAGAGCAGCAACCCTTTGTCCCGCGAAACACCGTATTTCTTGTAGAAGCGTTCTGGATCAGCCAGCGACTCGAGGTTGGCAAGAACACTTTTTTCCAGACGATTGTCGTCTACGATATACCCTGAAAGGTGGCCGCTGTTCATCATCAAATCAAAATCATACGCAAGCGGCAGCTTCTGATGCTGTTTGGCGACTGTGCCGATTACTTTGTCTTTGGGGTCATCGATTAAGACGAGAATATGCGGCAATTCCAAGGGGGCTTCTTTACGAATGCGTACACGAGGCGGCAGGCGGTCGATAATTGTGCCTTCTGTCGCGCGGATGAGGCTTTGGGAACCAGCAGAAAAATCATAACATTCAAGGTCAAGCGCAAGAATTATTCCGCGGCGGGTTTTGCCATCTACGGTCCGTTCCACATAAATCATGCGTTCCAAAGGTTGAAGGACACCTTTGGAAAGGTATTGCTCCATCTTCACGTGGGTGGATTTTACACGGCGGGCTTCTTCTTCTGAACCCAGATAAACCTCTGGTAAAACCAGATGGTAGGTAGAAGGAGCATCACCTACGATTTCTGCAACCTGGTGCCAATACTCAGGTTGTGAGGTGTACTGATCGCAAGCTACGACTGCCCACTTTGTAAGATCTACATGAGCATCTGGAAGTAAAATGGCAGGTATTTGGACACCGATTTGCGGATAATTTTTCATTGTCTGTCTCCCTTCAAAACTATTTTACCAGAATGAAATCTTCAACTATATTAAAACCTCCCAAGGAGTTTGGGAGGTTAGATTATCCAGAGAAAAATAAAGCCTACATGTTGTACATAAATGTTAAGCCAAGTGCGCCGGGACCTGTATGGGTTCCGAGTACCGGCCCCACCACGCTCATCGCGGCGTCAGCCACCAGCGAGGTTGGGAAGCGTTTCGTCGCAGCTTCGAGCAGCTTTTTGCCTTCCTCCTCTGCGTTTGCCTGTATGACACACAAGCGGATGGGTCCATGTTCTTTGCTGATTTTCTCTTCTGCCAGATCGAGCAGGCGGGTAGTAGCCTTGCTCAATGTGCGCACCCGTTCCACCGCTTCAATTCGCCCATCACGCAGCTCGAGAATCGGTTTCATATCCAACATGGTGCCTAAAAACGCCTGCGCCCCGCCAATTCGACCGCCACGATGGAGAAACTCAAGCGTGTTGAGTACAAAATATACGCCTGTGTTTTGCTTTGCTTTTTCTGCCACTGCAACGCATTCTTCCAATGTTGCTCCGATTTCAGCCATGCGCGCGACACTGAGCACCTGAAACCCCATCGCCATGCTGGTGCTCAAAGTATCCACCAGTTTGATTCTGTCTTCCGGAAAATCTCGCTTGGCTTGGATTGCTGAATCCAGCGTGCCGGAAAGTTTACCGGATATATGCATGCTGATGATGTCGTATCCTTCGTCGAGTAATTTCGCATACATTTTCTTGAAATCTTCAGGGGTTACCTGAGAGGTGGAGGGCATGACCTTGGCTGTGGATAAGCGCTCAAAAAATTCTTTGGGTTGTATATCAATTCCATCTCGTAAGACTTCATTCCCCCAAATTACTTGTAAGGGTACGGTGACAATTGGGTGCCCATTTTGCAATTCGGGCGGTAAATTCACGGTGCTGTCAGTTACAACCATTACTTTACTCATTTTAAGACCTCCTACACTGCTAACAATATTTATATTGTCTTAAATAACCCCGCAACGGCGATGTGGTTGCACGGCAAACACAATTGCAGGTCGTATCTTGACCAATCTGGCCATAAAGGCTAAAATTTCGCCGTTATTCACAATTGTGCAAGTTATTGGATGGAACGAAGGAAACCTTACTTTGTTTGAGAACCTGACTGGAAGACTTGACCAGATTTTCACCCAACTGAGGCGGAAGGGAAAACTTTCTGCTGAAGATGTTGACGCAATGATGCGCGAAGTCCGTCTGGCCTTGTTGGAAGCTGACGTGAACTACGCGGTCGTGAAGGATTTCACCGCACGCGTGCGTGAACGGGCGGTGGGGCACGAGGTTAGTAAGGCGCTCAACCCGGCTCAGCAGGTTATCAAAATCGTTCACGAAGAATTAATCAAAACACTTGGCGAACCCGCCAGGCTTAACCTGAGCGGAGTTAAACCCTATGCCATTATGCTGGTAGGTTTGCAAGGTTCAGGAAAGACCACAGCCGCAGCCAAGCTGGCAAGACGTCTGCGTTCTGATGGCGAAAGGGTGCTGCTGGTTGCGGCTGACCCTTACCGTCCGGCAGCGGTGAAGCAACTGCAGACACTTGGCGAGAGGATTGGGGTTGAGGTCGTCGCAGATACTTCTATGAAGCCGCCCGCGCTGGCAGCATTTGCCTTCGATAAAGCCCAAAAAGGCGGTTATTCGGTGGTAATTATTGACACAGCAGGGCGCTCTCAGCTCGATCAACCTTTGATGGATGAGCTGCAGTCAATAACGAAGAAAATCAAACTTGTAGAAACCCTGCTGGTAGTAGATGCAATGGTTGGGCAAGAAGCGCTGCATATTGCCGAGGGTTTCCGTGATACTGTAAGCATTACTGGCTTGATCTTCACCAAAATGGATGGCGATTCTCGAGGTGGCGCCGCAATTTCCGTACGCAGTGTGACCGGTGTGCCGATTAAGTACCTTGGCACGGGTGAAGGAATTGAGGCTATCGAAGTTTTTGATCCGGCAAGATTGGCATCGCGCATTCTGGGAATGGGTGATATGATAGGGTTAATTGAGAGGGCTGAAGCCGTCCTGGATCAAAAGACCCAAAAGGATCAGGCTGAACGTCTGCTTAAAGGTCAGTTCAACCTGGAAGATTTTGCTGACCAGTTAAAACAATTGCGCAAGATGGGTTCTTTTTCGCAGGTAATGGACATGCTGCCCGGTGAGTTGGGGCAGGTTTCGCGCAATATTCAGCCTGATGAGGCTGAACGAAATTTAAAAAGGACAGAAGCGATCATTAATTCGATGACGCTGCAGGAGCGGCGAAACCCGGATGTGTTGAACGCTTCACGTCGCCGCAGGATTGCCAGCGGTTCGGGTACAGATGTACAAGAAGTCAACCGCTTGATAAAGCAATTTCGAAATGCGCAACGGTTGATGAAAACGATGAAAAAAACAGGCGGGAAGGGACTTTCCCGATTGTTTAAGTGATCAAAAATGAACCAGCGGTAAGCGCTCCCTTCAGCGCCCCTCGCCAAAGCGAAATTTTTGGATTCACATCATATTTGATCATTTTTTACGAAACAGGAGAATAACCAGATGGTAAGAATTCGATTACGCAGGTCAGGTCAAAGGCACCAACCCAGCTACCGGGTCACCGTGGCAGATATTGAAAGCCCTCGAGATGGCCGCTTCTTGGAAATCCTTGGGCATTACATTCCCACAACCGAGCCTTTCACCTTTGATATCAAGGAAGATCGGGCATACGAGTGGATGAGCAAAGGCGCTCAACCCAGTGACTCTGTGATGAAGCTTTTCAAGATCACCGGAGTGCTCGACAGGTACGAACGTTACAAGAATGGCGAAGCACTCGATACCCTGCTTGCTGAAGCCCAGAAAGCACTCGAAGAACGAAACGCCAAGATCAAAGCCTGAAACGGATAATTATGCAGTCTTCAACCAGAACAAACCATCAATATCCAGGCAGCCCCAAGCAGGAAATTCATATCAAAGAGTTGATCGAGTATATTGCTCTTTCGCTTGTGGATGATCCATCCCAGGTAGTGGTCAGAGAGTACCGCTCCGGAGGCAGGGAGAATCTCGAATTGCATGTCGCAAGAGAAGATATGGGGCGTGTAATCGGCAAAGGCGGCCGAATCGCGAATGCGATGCGCGTTTTGCTCCGTGTTGCGGCCGCGCGTGAAGGTGTACAGGCAAATCTGGATGTAGCCGAGCCAAGATGAGTAGCAGTTCCACCGGAAAAAGAAAAACAGAACACAATGCAGGCTCTCCCCAAACGGGCGAGCCTGTGTTCTTGATGATTGGCAAGCTGCGGCGGCCACATGGGTTGAACGGCGAAGTCCTCGCTGAAGTGTTGGAAGAACATTCAGCAAGCCTTAAGCCGGGTAATTTGGTATTTGTGGGCAAAAAACTCATCCGCTGCGTGTTGGCTTCAGTTCGGCAGGCAGATAAGTTTTGGCTGATCCGGTTTGAAGGGTATGGAGACAGCCAAACTGTTGCGGGGTTTACTAACCAGATGATACAAATTGATCTTCGCGACGCAGCTCCGCTGCCAGAAGGTCAATTTTATTTAAATGAAATCATAGGAATGCAGGTTTTAGATGAAAGCGAACAATCAATAGGGGCGGTAACCGAGGTTATCGTAACAGGCGCCAATGACGTGTATGTTATACGGAGCGAGAGCGGCGAAGAAGTTCTCATACCTGCAATTAAATCCGTGATTTTGAAAATGGATCGTGAGGCGAACCTCATGATAATTCGTCTCCAGGAATGGCTGTAGATGGACTCGTTGGAAGCGAAAAAATACTGGGTGGCGTTCAACCTGGTGAAGGGAATTGGTTCCGTTCGCTTCAAACAAATTCTGGATTTCTTTGGAGATTTGGAAACAGCCTGGGAATCTCCTGCAAGTGGAATGGTTTCTGCCGGACTCCCTGCAAAAGTAGTAGAAAACTTCATTAAGGCTAAAAGCCAGGTTGACCTTGACAAGGTCATGGAGAAAATTGTCAACAGCGGTGTGAGGGTGATGATCTGGTCGGATAGCGATTATCCACGCCGATTGAAAGAAATCAACCAATCTCCGCCTGTGCTCTATATCAAGGGATCAATAAATGTTGAGGATGACTGGGCTGTAGCCGTTGTGGGTACACGACGGGTCACCCCTTATGGGCGGCAGGTTGCCAATGAAATTGCCACATTCCTCGCACAAAACGGTGTGACGCTCGTCAGCGGGTTAGCCCGCGGAGTAGATGCAATCTCACACCAGGCATCGCTGCGTGCCGGAGGCAGAACCTTTGCTGTCTTAGGCAGCGGGGTGGATGTAATCTACCCGCCTGAGCATCGGAAACTGGCAGCCGAAATTGCAGAGCAAGGCGCGCTGATCAGCGATTACGCCGTCGGTACATCTCCGGATGGGGTGAACTTCCCGCCGCGCAATCGGATAATCTCCGGTTTATCGCTGGCTACTGTTGTGGTGGAGGCGGGAGAAAAAAGCGGTGCTCTGATTACGGCTGAATTTGCTGTTGAGCAAGGGCGAGATGTTTTTGCAGTACCGGGCAGTATTTTGGCGCCGCAAAGCACTGGTACCAATCAGCTTATAGAGCAAGGCGCACGCCCACTGCTGAAGATGAGTGAAATTTTAGAATCACTCAAACTTGAACAAATCCCAGAAAAACAACAAATGCGCAGACAAAACCCCATGAACCCATCGGAGATAAACTTACTGCAGCATCTCTCTACAGACCCCCTTCACATTGATCAGATCTGCGTGTTGACTGGGTTACCAATCAGTGACGTTTCTGCTACACTCATCATGATGGAGTTAAAAGGATATATTTCACAAGTAGGCGGGATGAATTATGTTGCTGTACGCGAAACCAAATCAAAATACAGGGTGAACTCATGAGCGAACATCATTTTGCCGTGATAATGGCTGGCGGTGGGGGCACGCGGCTCTGGCCGGTTTCACGGCGTGGAACACCCAAACAAACACTGCGCTTGTTTGACGACAGATCTCTGTTTCAGTTGGCTGTTGAACGCCTCGATGGGTTTATTTCAGCGGAAAACACATATGTTGTTACCTCAGCTGAGTTGGTTGATCAGCTTCACGAGCAAAAACCCCAGCTTGACCGAGCCAATTATCTGATTGAACCGCAGCCCCGCGGCACTGCCGCAGTGGTTGCCATGGCTGCCGCAGCGCTGCTTAAGAAAGATCCGAACGCTGTTCTGGCGGTATTAACCGCAGACCATTTAATCGGCAACATACAACGCTTTCATCAAAGCCTAAGCTCGGCCTATTCGCTGGCAGAACAGGGGTATATCGTCACACTGGGAATTACCCCGCTTTTTGCTGCAACGGGTTATGGGTATGTGGAACGCGGGACAAAATTGGGTGAGTTTACAGGGTTAACCGGTTATAAAGTGGTTAATTTCATCGAGAAGCCTCATCAAGAACGCGCCGATGAACTGATTAAAAATGTAACCTGCTCATGGAATTCTGGTATGTTCATCTGTCGGGCAGATGTGGTTTGGCAGGAGTTTAACAAGCTGATGCCTGATCTCTATAACAATCTCAATGCGGGGTTACAGTTTCTTAACCAAGACCATTTAAACCCTGCCTTTGTTGAAACCTGGATGAAGATTAAACCGGAGACGATTGACTACGGGATCATGGAGAAAACCCCTTTAGCGGCAGTGATTCCGGTGGCCGATTTGGATTGGAAGGACATTGGTAGTTGGGATTCTTTTTTTGATGTGATTCAAGCAGACGAAAACGGTAATATCATCCTGCAGGCGCAAAATACTGGAATTGACACAACCAATACCTTGATTTTCTCTACACAGCCCGATAAATTAGTGGTTTCGCTGGGGGTTAAGAACCTGATTATCATCCATACGCCAGATGCGGTGCTGGTATGTCAGCGCGGCGAGAGCCAACGCGTAAAAGAACTGGTAAACTACCTTGATCAACATCACTACACCCTTTTTCTTTAGGAGTGCGAATCATGGAAGCTTATTGTGTGAAATGTAAAGAAAAACGAGAAGTTCTGGAACCGAACGCTGAGTTCAATGCGCTTGGCACGCCAGTTACCCGTGGCAAATGTTCTGTGTGTGGCACCACAATGTATCGCATTGGGGCAACCCCCGATCATGAAGGACTGGAGAAACCTCCGCGGCGGCATTCGCGTCCGCGAAGCGGTAAGCTGGTGATTGTTGAATCTCCGGCCAAAGCTAAAACAATCGGCAGATTCCTCGGCAAAGGCTACACTGTACGCGCATCTGTAGGGCATGTGCGCGACTTGCTGCGTTCGGAGCTTTCGGTTGATGTTGAGAATGAATTTACGCCTAAGTACCGCGTTCCCAATGAGAAGCGGCCAGTCGTTAAGGAACTGAAAGCTTTAGCGAAAGAGGCAGCTGAAATCTACCTGGCCACAGACCCTGATCGAGAAGGTGAAGCCATTGCTTGGCATTTGTTGGAAGCCGCTCAAATCGAACCAAAATTATCGCACCGCGTTGTATTTCATGAGATTACCGATCATGCTATAAATGAAGCTTTTGAAAACCCTCGAGAAATCAATATGGATTTGGTGGATGCCCAACAGGCGCGCCGCGTATTGGATCGCTTGGTGGGGTATTCGATCAGCCCAGTATTATGGGAAAAAGTACGCAGCCGTCTTTCGGCAGGGCGGGTTCAATCTGTGGCGCTGCGGCTTATTGTTGAACGTGAACGCGAGATCGAAGCTTTCAACCCAGTGGAATATTGGTCCATAGAGGCGGAACTCGCGCCTGAAGGCAAGAAAACCAGTTACCTGACCAAGTTTGTGAAGATTGATGAGGTTGAACCTGAGCTCGGCAATCAAGAAGAAGTAGAACGCTACCTGGGCGACATCGAGGCAGCGCCATTCACCATTACCAAGATTAAAAAGAGTGAGCGCAGGCGCAAACCGTCTGCTCCGTTTATTACCAGCACGCTGCAGCAAGAAACCTCACGCAGGTTGGGTTACACAGCCCGCCGGGCGATGATGATTGCCCAGCAGCTATACGAGGGTTTGGATATCGGCGAAGGCGGGACGGTTGGTTTGATCACCTATATGCGCACCGATTCAACAAACATTGCAGAAGTGGCACAGGAAGAAGCACGCACCTTTATCCGCAACACATATGGCGAGAATTTCTTGCCAGAAAAACCGCCGCAGTATAAAACGCGGGCAGTATCAGCACAAGAAGCGCACGAAGCGATTCGTCCGACCTCAGTGGTGAGGCAGCCGGAAAAAATTAAACAGTATTTATCTCCAGAACAGTTCAAGCTTTACCAACTGATCTGGCAGCGTTTTGTGGCTTCACAGATGGAATCGGCGGTGTATGACACCACCTCTGTCGAGGTGACCGCTGCCGGTAAGGATCATAATTACCTCTTCAGGGCATCCGGTTCCACGATTAAATTTCCCGGTTTTCTGGTTGTATATGAAGAAGCGAAGGATGAAGACCTGAAGACTGATGAGACAGAAAACGTTAAGATTCCGGCGAAGCTGGAGGAGGGGCAGGCGCAAACACTGATTCGTTTATTACCGCTGCAGCATTTTACTCAGCCGCCGCCGCGCTATACTGAAGCAACCCTGGTGCAGGTGCTTGAAGAATACGGCATCGGCCGACCTTCAACCTACGCGCCGATTCTCTCGACGATCCAGCAACGCGGGTACGTTTTGCGTGAAGCCAAGCGCCTCTCTCCCACGGAGACGGGAGTTTTGGTGAACGACCTGGTGATGGAGTACTTCCCTGATATTGTGGATTATAACTTCTCGGCAACGATGGAAACCTCGCTCGATCAGATTGCAGCAGGAAAAGAAGAATGGCATAAAGTAATTGCTGATTTTTATCGAACTTTTGAGCCGGAAGTGAAAAAAGCTCAGGCAGAAATGCCCGTGAACAAGGCTGAACCTGAAAAAATTGGTCGAGAATGCCCTGAATGTGGCCATGACCTTGTCATTCGCTGGGGACGGTATGGCAAATTTATCAGTTGTTCGAACTTCCCTGCCTGCCGGCATACTGAAGCCTTGCTTGAAAAAATAGGTGTTACCTGTCCTAAAGATGGTGGCGATGTTGTTTTAAAGAAAACACGCAAAGGACGAATTTTCTACGCCTGCTCCAATTATCCAAACTGTGATTTCACCAATTGGAAACGCCCCGTAGCACTTCCGTGCCCCAAATGCGGCGGGATGCTTGTGATTGCAAACAAACGCGAGGTTCAGTGCACCCAATGT
>WPCI01225608.1_pt1 | contig 10669 bp, 12 predicted proteins | sample 5399871 | NCBI WGS metagenome assembly WPCI01 (sample SAMN12869469, study PRJNA574797) | sludge metagenome | isolation source: wastewater treatment of pH7 | place: China:Beijing | collected 2019-05-20
ATCGCGCGCCATCGCCGCCGCCGCGTCAAGCGATTGCGCCGGGGCGGCGACAATGCGCGTCTCGCAGCGCGCCAGGCGCGGATCGGTGGGCGCCAGCACGCCGCTCCCGTTCGAAAGCGCGCGCCGGACACTGGCTGGCACGGCGATCGCGTACCGGTCGAGAATGTCCAGCGCATCGGCCGGCGCCGTGATGTCCCCCACGGTCGGACCCGAGCCGATGAAAGCCGGAAAATCCCCCGGGACATCGGAGATGACGAGCGCCAGCATCTGCGCCGGGAAGGCCGCCGCCGCCAGTTGCCCGCCTTTCACCCGGCTCAGGTGCTTGCGCACGGTGTTCATCTGGTCGATGGGCGCACCGGAGGCCAGCAGCGCCGCGTTGACCGCCTGCTTGTCGGCAAGCGTCACCCCGTCCGCCGGCGCAACCAGCAGTGCCGAGGCACCGCCGGATATCAGCGCCACGACGTGATCCTCCGCCTCCAGCGCATGGAGCAGGTCGAGCATGCGGGCCGTTGCGGCAAGGCCGGCGGCATCGGGCACCGGATGCCTGGCCTCGACGATCTCGACACCGCGGCACGGCCGGGCATGTCCATGCCGCGTGATCACCAGGCCCTCGCACGGACCCCACTCGGCCTCGACCGCCTCGGCCATGCGGGCGCTTGCCTTGCCGGCACCGACAATGACCACGCGCCCGGCCGGGCGCGCCGGCAACTGCCTTGCCATGATCTTCATCGGGTCGGCGGCCGCCACGGCGCGCACAAACAGGGCGCGAAGGAACCCTGCCGGCGACACGGTCGGGAGAATGACATCGTTCCCCGCCATGGGAAGTCAGCCTGCCTCGACGGTCCGCTTGCGGTTGGACTTGCCCGGCAGCGTGCCCTCGAGCTTGCAGATGATGCCGAGCATGATTTCGTCAGCGCCGCCGCCGATCGACACAAGCCGGCCATCGCGATAGGCGCGCGCGATCCTGTTGTCCCAGGTGAAGCCCATGCCACCCCAGTATTGCAGGCAGGAATCGGCGACCTCGCGGCTGAGCCGGCCGCACTTGAGCTTGGCCATCGAGGCCAGTCGCGTGACATCGCGCCCGGCGACATACTGCTCGACTGCCGACCAGGTGAGTGCCCGCAGCGCCTCGACCTCCGTGCGCAATTCCGCCAGCCGGAAGTGCACGACCTGATTGTCGATGAGCGGTTGGCCGAACGTGCGCCGCTCGCGCGCATGGCCGATGGTCAGGTCGATCAGCCGGTCGAGCGCCTTCAGCGAACTGGCCGCGCCCCACAGGCGCTCCTCCTGGAACTGCAGCATCTGGTAGGTGAACCCGAGACCTTCCTCGCCGATCGTGTTGGCGACGGGCACGCGGACATCGTCGAAGAACAGCTGCGCCGTGTCGGAGGAATCCATGCCGATCTTGTGGATCTTCTGGCGGGAGACCCCCTTGGCATCGAGTGGCACTGCGATCAGCGACTTGTTGAGGTGGACCGGACCGTCCGACGTGTTGGCGAGCAGGCAGCACCAGTCGGCCTGCATGCCGTTGGTGATCCACATCTTCGTGCCGGATATGACCCAGTCGCCGCCATCGCGGCGCGCCGTCGTCTTTACCGCCGCCACATCCGATCCGCCGCCCGGCTCCGAGACGCCGAGGCTTGCCACGACATCGCCGGCGATCGAGGGCGCCAGGAAGTTCCGCTTCACATGGTCCGAGCCGAACCGGTTGAGCGCTGGCGTCGCCATGTCGGTATGCACGCCGATCGCCATGGGAACGCCACCGCAGTCGATCAGCCCGAGTTCTTCCGCCATCACCATCGAATAGGAAAAGTCGAGCCCGAGGCCGCCATGGGCCGGATCGTACTTGATGCCGAGAAGGCCGAGCTTGCCCAGCTTGCCCAGCACCTCGTGGGCCGGGAACATCTCGGCTGCCTCCCAGGCGTCGACATGCGGATTGATCTCGCTGGCCACGAAGCCCGCAACCGTGCGCCTGAGCGACTCGTGTTCCGGCGTCAGTTGCATGCGCGATCCTCCCGATGCGAAATTGTCCGTTCGAAGCTAGGTCACGTTGACGTAAACGTCAATTATTTGTAAGCAGACGCCACGCCGAACCGCGCGTTGAAAACCGAGGAAAACACCATGACCATGGACGAAATCGCCGAAAAGATCCGCTCGCACGTCGCTTCCGGGCGCTTCACGCGATCCATCAAGTTCGATTGCGGCTCCGATGGCGTCGTCGTCATCGACGGCTCGGCGGTTTCCACCACCGACGGCCCGGCCGATTGCACCGTGGCGGTGACGAAGGACAATCTGGAATCGATGATGTCGGGTGACCTCAATCCGACGATGGCGTTCATGACCGGCAAGATCAAGGTGACCGGCGACATGTCCGTCGCCATGCAGCTCAGCCAGGTGCTGTGACGCGATACGCATGAATGGCGCTCCCGGCCATGTGGGGCCGGGAGGCGTACTTTTGGGGCGGCTCCGCTTCAACGGTCGCGCTTCAGGCCGCCTTGCGCATGGCATCGGCCTTGGCGCCGGTCGGGCGAAGCACACCGCGCGCGCCGGCAAGCGCGCCCTCGCCGAGTTCCAGCGCCAGCAGCCGCCGCGGCTCGAACGGCCCGGGCATGGCGAGAGCGCCGGTCCGGTCGGCGGAAAAGCCGAAACGTCCATAATACTCCGGGTCGCCCATCAGCACGATGGCGCCATGACCACCGTCACGCGCCGCCGCGATCGCCGCCCGCATCAACGCACTGCCAGTGCCGAGGCCGCGCGCGCCCGGATCGACCGCAAGCGGGCCGAGCAGCAAAGCGGAGGGACCGCCGGCTTCCACCTGCCACAGCCGCACCGTCCCGACGATGGTTCCAGACGCGTCGCGAGCGACCAGCGCGATCGCCGGCAAGCGCCCGCGCCTGAGCTTCTCGGAGGCCTTGCGGCGCCAGTTGGAAGCCATGGCGCGGTCAAGCAGCCGGTCGCGCGCGGCGATGTCGCCGGCAGCCTCCGGCGCGATGGAAAGAGCGGCAGTCGATGCGGGACGAGCGAAATCGTTCATGGCATTCCCCAAAATCCGGGCAGTCCGGACCAGCGCTGGCGTGAAGCGTCCCGTCCCGGGTCATGCCGGGGCGGGTCAGGGTGGATCGTCGGCGTGTCGCCTCAGATCACGTAGGACCGAAGCGGCTCGAATCCGTTGAACGCCACGGCCGAATAGGTCGTCGTATAGGCGCCCGTGCCCTCGATCAGGATTTCGTCGCCGACGGTGAGCGTCACCGGAAGCGGATAGGGCGTGCGTTCGTAGAGCACGTCGGCCGAATCGCAGGTCGGGCCGGCCAGCACGCACGGCGCCAGCTCGTCGCCATCGCGCGGCGTCACCAGCGGATAGCGGATCGCCTCGTCCATCGTCTCGGCCAGCCCGCCGAACTTGCCAATGTCGAGATAGACCCAGCGGACCGCATCGCCTTCCGACTTGCGCGACACCAGCACCACTTCGCTCCTGATGACGCCGGCATTGCCGACCATGCCGCGACCCGGTTCGATGATGGTCTCGGGCAGCGCGTTGCCGAAATGCTTCGACAGCGCCGCGAAGATCGCCTCGCCATAGGCCGAGGCTGCCGGCACATCCTTGAGGTAACGCGTCGGGAAGCCGCCGCCCATGTTGACCAGGCGCAGCACGATGCCTTCCGCCGCCAGCGTTGCGAAGACCGAGCGCGCATCGGCGAGCGCGCGGTCCCAGGCGTCGAGATCGCACTGCTGCGAACCGACATGGAAGGAGACGCCATGCGCCTTGAGGCCGAGTCGGTCGGCGGCGCGCAGCACGCCCACTGCCATCGTCGGCACGCAGCCGAACTTGCGCGACAGCGGCCACTCCGCGCCTTCGCCGTCGGTCAGCACCCGGCAGAACACCCGGGCGCCCGGCGCCGCGCGCGCGACCTTCTCGGCTTCCTCGACACAGTCGATGGCATAGAGGTCGACGCCAAGCGCATGGGCGCGGGCAATGTCGCGCTCCTTCTTGATGGTGTTGCCATAGGAGATGCGGTCCGGGGTGGCGCCGGCATCCAGCGCCATCTCGATTTCATTCACCGAGGCGCAATCGAACGACGAGCCGAGCGCGGCGAGCAAGCGCAGCACCTCCGGCGCCGGGTTGGCCTTCACGGCATAGAAGATGCGGCTCTGCGGCATGGCGCGGCGGAACGCGGTGTAGTTGTCGCGCACGACATCAAGGTCGACGACGAGGCAAGGCCCCTCCGGGCGGCGCGTGGCAAGGAAGTCGAGGATACGCTGCGTGGCCATCATTCACTCCGTCGCGCGGCGGTTCGGCACGCCGCAAGCCAGGGCATCGTGAGCGCGAAGCACGCGCGGCGCGGAAATCCGGATGGCTCCGGTTCCCGCCACGGGCGTCACGCGGCGAAGGGCCGACGTCCCGTGCGGGACGCTGGTCCGTTGGTCTGCCTTGGCTTGGAGGGATGCTCCGCACTGCCGGCAAGGAAGGTGTGCCTCTCGTGTGACCCCGGCCTGTGGACGGCCGGAAGAGACCAAAAGGCCCTCACCGTCGTTGCTTCAGGGCGTCCTCGCGGGTCCGGTTGGCCGGACGTGCGACCGGAGCGGTTAGGTCCGGTTACCTGACCTTCCCTCCACCATGTCGGAGGGTCGGCGGACGCCCACAGGCTCGTGCGACTTTGGGCAGCGGGCATATAGGGATGTTCGGCCCGCCGTTCAACAGGAAAATCACCGGGCGCCAACGATACCTGCGTTGGATATTGAACAATGAATTCGTTTCTGTTTAGCATTATTTGACAAACAGGAACATTCCGCCATGGACACGCTGACCCGGATGCGCGCACTCATCGATGTGGTCGAAGCGGAGGGCTTCTCCGCCGCTGCCCGCAAGGTCGGCCGGTCCAAGGCATTGATGTCCAAATATGTGCGCGAGCTGGAGGATGAACTCGGCGCCCTGCTGCTCAACCGCACGACACGGCAGTTCTCCCTGACCGAAGCCGGCCATACCTACTATGCGCGGGCCGCCGAACTGGTGCGCGAGATCGACTCGCTCGCCGACTCGGTGCGCGATTCGGCCGGCGATGTGCGGGGCCGCATCCGCCTGTCGGCGCCGCGTTCGTTCGCGGACGCGGCAATCGGCCAGTCGCTGATCGACTTCCTCACCGCACACCCCGACATCACCTTCGATATCAATCTCGATGACCGCTTCGTCGACCTGGTCGAGGAAGGCTATGACCTGGCCATTCGCATCACGCGCATGGAGGATTCCGCGCTCATCGCCCGCAAGATCACCAGCTTCCGGCTGGTGCCCTGCGTTTCGCCGGCCTTCATCCAGCGCCACGGCCGGCCGGCCGAGCCGGCCGACCTGCTCAACGTCCCCTGCATCGTCGACACCAATGGCCGGTTTCGCAACGCCTGGCGGTTCGTCACGCCGGACGGACGCCAGACCACGATCAATGTTTCGGGGCCCCTGGAGGCAAACAGCCCAATGACGGCGCTGCGGGCGGCCGAAGCCGGCCTCGGTGTTGCGCTCGTGCCGGACTTCAATGCGCGGGAATCGCTGGCGGCCGGACGTCTGGTCCCGGTGCTCGAGCAGTTTGTCCCGGAAGATCGCGGCATCTATGCGGTCTACCCGCACCGGCGTTACCTTCCGGCCAAGATCCGCACGCTTGTCGATTTCCTCGTCGCATGGTTCCGCGACCAGCGCGACGGCCTGCCGGGCTGACATGGCGGAATTTCGCCTCAATTCCTGTCGACAAAGGCGGCGAACCGGTTCAAATCCCGATGATGGTTCTGCGCCGCCTCGCCCTGGCTTCGGCCCTGTGCCTGCCCGCCGTCGCCGCTGCGGCGCATCCGCATGTCTTTGCCGAGGCGCGCCTCGATGTTGTGGCGGCCGGCAATACGGTCGCCGCGCTCAAGCATGTCTGGCGCTTCGACGATGTCTTTTCCTCGACCGTGATGATCGAGTTCGACCGCAACGGCGACCTGAAGCTCGACGGCGGAGAGCTCGACGCCATTGCCGATACGGTCTTCAAGTCGTTGGCGGAGTTCGATTATTTCCAGTCGGTCAGCCGCGACGGCCAGGATGTGGCGATGGCCGCGCCCGAACGCCTGATCGCCGACTTCCAGGACAACCAGCTCATCATCCTGTTCGAATCGAAGCCCGAGAAGCCGGTGCCGCTCAAGGGCAGCCTGGCCTTCGGCGTCTATGACCCGACCTTCTACACCGCGATTGATTTCGTCGAGGACGACTATCTGGCGGTCGAAGGCATGCCGGCCGGCTGCCGTCGCGCGGTCGTGCGCCCCGACCCGGACGAGGCGTTGGCGCAGAACCAGAAGACGCTGACTGATGCGTTCTTCAACGACCCGGCCGGCACCGACTACTCGAAGCTGTTTGCAACCCGCCTGGAGCTGACGTGCAAGTGAAGCGCAATCGCCTGCTTGTCGCTGCCGCGCTCGTGGTCTCGGCGACCGCCGTCGCGCACGCCCAGTCCTCGCTCGGCATCGGCAACAATGAGGCCACCGCACCGTCCGCCGGGTTGTTTCCGTCGTTCTTCGCCTGGATCAATCTCCACCAGCAGGAATTCTACCGCGCGCTCACCGGCGCGCTCAAATCCATGCGTGACGACGGCACGAGCCTGTGGCTGCTCGTCGGCCTGTCGTTTGCATATGGCGTCTTCCACGCCGCCGGGCCCGGCCATGGCAAGGCGGTGATCTCGTCCTACATGCTGGCCAACGAGACCACGCTGCGCCGTGGCGTCGTGCTGTCCTTCGTCTCGGCGTTCCTGCAGGGCATCACGGCCATCGTCGTTGTCGGCGCCGCCTACTTCGTCCTGCGTGGCGCGGCAATCTCGATGACGGACACGGTCTGGGCGCTCGAAGTGGCAAGCTATGCACTGATCGCCGGGTTCGGCCTGTGGCTGCTGGTCCGCAAGTTCTCGCGGATGCGCCGGCCGGAACTCGCCGCGCCGGTTGCCAGGCACGATCACGGGCACGATCATGGCCATCATCATGGCCACGACCATGCGCACCATCATGCGCACGCCCACCACGATCACGACCACGCGCACCACGGCGAAGGCGAGGTCTGCGACGAATGCGGGCATGCCCACGCCCCAGACCCGAAACTGATTGGCGGCGACCGCCTGAGCCTGAAAACCGCGGCGGCGGCTGTCTGGGCGGTCGGCATCAGGCCCTGTTCCGGGGCGCTGATCGTCCTGTCCTTCGCGCTGCTCAACGGCCTCCTGCTTGGCGGCGTCCTGTCGGTGTTCGCCATGGCGCTCGGCACCGCGATTACGGTTTCCGCCATGGCCACGCTCGCCGTTACCGCCAAGAACTGGGCGGTGCGGGCATCAAGCGGCGGTCGCGCCGGCGCACTCGTCCATGACGGCATCGAGATTGCCGGCGCCGCGCTCGTGTTCGTGCTCGGCGTCGTGCTGCTGACGGCGAGCCTGAGCGCCTGATCCCGTCAGTCGCCGCGGCGGCGCGCCCGGCCCCGCAGCCACAACACGATGAACGGCAGGACGAGAAACAGCGCGGCGACAACAACGCCGCCGGCTGTCGACCAGTTGCCGGCCGCCAGCATGAGGCTCGGCAGGAAATAGGAAAATGCAATGAGGGCGGCGAAAAGCACGCCTGCCCACATCGCCGCGTTGCGATCTTCCGGCGTCACAGCGTCCATCCTCCGTCGATCGGAATGGCGGTGCCGGTCGTGAATGCCGATTCATCGGAAGCCAGGTACACCGCCAGCGCGGCCACCTCTTCGGCCCGGCCGACCCGGCCCATCGGCTGGCGGGCGATGAACTGCCGCAGCGCCTCGTCCTTCGAGCCGATGGCGGCGCCAAGCGCCTCGACCCGCTCGTGCCATGAGGGCGATTCCACCGTGCCGGGACAAATGGCGTTGCTGCGGATGCCCCTGGTGACGAAATCGGCGGCGACCGCCTTGGTCAACCCGATGACGGCGGCCTTGGTCGCGCCATAGACGTAGCGGTTCGGCGCGCCCTTCAGCGACGAGGCGCCCGACGCCATGTTGATGATCGAGCCGGAGGCGCCGCGATGCGCCGCGCGCGCCAGCATTCCGGGAAGGAAGGCACGGATCATCCGGTGCATCGACTTGACGTTGAGGTCGAAGGAGAAGTCCCAGGCCGCCTCGTCGCAATCGAGCACCGTGCCATGATGGACGAAACCGGCGACATTGGCGAGAATGTCGATCTCTCCGACCGCCTCCGCCCAAGCCGCCACGGCCGCGCTGTCCGTCACGTCGAGCCGCGATGTCCGGGCGTCGAGCCCCGCAAGCTTGGCTTCATCGAGGTCGCTGGCATGCACGACGGCGCCTTCGCGTGCGAACGCCTCGGCGATGGCCCGGCCGATGCCCTGCCCGGCGGCCGTCACCACGGCGATCCGCCCGGAAAGCCGGCCGGTCATGCGCCCCCCCGGAAGGATTCGAGCCGCCGGATCTGCCGCCCCTCGGCATCGAAATTGGCCGGATCGAGCCAGGCCACAAACCCGGCGCGGATGGCTGGCCAGTCCTTGTCCGTGATGGCGTACCACGCTGAGTCCCGGTTCTCGCCCTTGAGGACAAGATGCTGGCGGAACACGCCCTCGAAGGTGAACCCGAACCGCAGCGCCGCCCGTTTCGACGGCGCGTTGCGGTTGTTGCACTTCCACTCGAAACGTCGGTAGCCCAGATCGTCGAACACATGCGCGGCAAAGAGGAACAGCGCCTCTGTAGCCGCCGGCGTCCGCGCGATGGTCGGCCCCCAGTAGATGTGCCCGATTTCGATGACGCCGTTGGCCTGGTCGATCCGCATGAGCGTCTGCCGGCCGGCGATCGTCCCGGTGCGGCGCTCGATCACGGTGAACCAGAGCGGATCCTCCGACGCTTCGACCCGGTCGAGCCAGGGCTGGAAGGCCGCGCGGGTTTCCGGCGGGTAGTCCGGCAGCCACCGGAACCGCTCGGCGGCATCCGCCACGGTCGAAGCCGCGAAAAGCCCGTCACCATGGCGCTTCGCCGACAACGGCTCGATCCGCACGTGATGCCCTTCGAACACTGTTCTTTGCGGCGCCGGACGAGCCGTCCAGTTTGAAAGATCGTCGACCCTGTCCAAGAATGCACCTCGCCGAAAGCAGGCGACAGCCCTACAGTCTCGCGGGCACCAACTCAAGCCGGAGGCACGCCATGCGTTTCAATCCCGCGTCCGCCATTGCCGTTCTCGGCATCCTCGTCGCCGTGTCGGCGGGACGCGCCGACGAAGCGCCGCGCCTGTGCGGCGGCATCGCCGGTATGTCCTGCTCTGAGGGCGCGTTTTGCGAAATGGCCGTCGGTGCCTGCCGCTCGCCCGATGCCGCCGGCGTATGCATGCCCCGCCCGGACTTCTGCACGAAGGAGTTCATGCCGGTGTGCGGATGCGACGGACGCACCTATTCCAACGACTGCATGCGGCGCGCCGAGGGTATAGCCAAATTGCACGACGGTGCCTGCTGAAGCTCCCCGGTCCGGCAACAAAACGGGCGGCCCGAAAGCCGCCCTTGAATTGGCCGGTCGGGAGGAGTCACCGGCGATGCATAAAATCGTGCGCTTCGTTCGTTAACGCCCGGTTAACGCCGCGGGCCTTCAGGCGCGCGACTGTTCCACGGTCGATTCCACATGGTTCACCAGCGCCTGCGGCAGCTTCAGCGACGAGGCCAGCGCATCGAGGAACCCGCGCTCGGCATGAGTGTCGGGATCGACCGCCAGGCGGGCAGCCGTGTACATGGCCACGCGCTGGGCATCGGTTTCGGCGGCAGCAGCCAGCGTCGCGGCATCCATCGGCTTTTGCAACTCCGCCGCGATGAACCGTTCCGCGTCCGCGCCGAGGCCGGACAGGGCCAGCCGGTCGGCAATGGTCTTGCGCTCCTGCTCGTCGATGCCGCCATCGGCGCGCGCCGCGGCGATCATGGTGCGGATCAGCATCAGCGCGAATTCATCCTCGGCCGTTGTTGCCGAACCCATGGAGAAATCGTCAGCGGGCTGCGGTGCGGGAAGCTGGCCTGCCGGCGCATCGGCAATCGCATCGCCGCCACCCTTGCCATTGTATTGCTGCCAGGCCTTCCAGGCGAGACCGCCGAGCGCAGCCAGGCCGCCGACCTTGACCGCCGTTCCCGTCAGCGTCCGGCCGGCGCGCGTTCCCAGGAGCACCGCGACGAGGGCGCCGGTCGCCAGCGGGTTCTCCTTGGCCAGTTTCTTGGCCTGTTCGGCCTTGTCGGCAACGGTCGAATCCGTTCCCGGCACCTTCGCCTTGAGAAGATCGTCGAGCAGTTTCTTCGGGTCGAGCATGGCAGTGTCCTTCCGGCGCCGTGAAGCGGCGTTCCGTGTTGAGCTAGGTCTGCGACCACCGTTTTGCAATGACGCGGGCCCGTCCCGGCGGCAATATTGGAACGGTTTTATCCACGTCCGGACCCGATGTGCGCACTCTTGTTGCAAACCGGAGTCCCGCCATGTTCGATGCCAGCCTGAAATCCGAGATCGTCGCCGCGGCCGCCAGGCTTGGCATCGAGCCGGCAGTACTCGCCGCAATCGTCGAGGTCGAGGCGGGCGGCCGGCTGCTCGCAAGGGTGAACGGCCGCGACGAGCCGCTGATCCGCTTCGAGGGCCACTGGTTCGACCGGCGCCTGTCCGGCGAAGCGCGCCGGCTTGCCCGCGCAGCGGGCCTGG
>WPCI01313790.1_pt1 | contig 10667 bp, 6 predicted proteins | sample 5399871 | NCBI WGS metagenome assembly WPCI01 (sample SAMN12869469, study PRJNA574797) | sludge metagenome | isolation source: wastewater treatment of pH7 | place: China:Beijing | collected 2019-05-20
AGTTTTTCTCCTGGATGATCTTGTGACCAAGCTGCGGCAAACGATGCGGCGGGGCCAATTCCCGCCACTTCACGATCATTATGAATCGGTTCTGCCATCATTTGCCAACGCCCATTTCGTAACATTTCGATGTTTTCGTTATAAATCGTCGGAACTTCATTCAGAAATCCTCGACCAGCCATATTAGATTGGCCAATTAATAAAATTGATTTCATTTCTCCACCTCAAATATCATTATTTTAACCATCATAGTCTAATTAGACTAAAGTGTCAATTAATGAACTTTCTGATCTTCAAAATAAAAAAGAACTTCACAATAAGGAAGTTCTTTAATCGGATTTTCTATCTATCAGCCTCATTTTCATCTCTAAATCAGTCGAAATAGCCACGAGCAAGCCGTTGGTAGATACTACTCTTGCGTGGATCAGGCATAAATACGTTTTGCGCTTCTGCTTCTAATTGCCCAGGCTGCTCTAATAAATAATATAAACCAAAAATCGGTTCATTTTGCGGCGCGTAATAGCAATCAACGCCAAAAATATCGGCCGCCAATTGACCTAATGCGGGTGTTTGGAAGAATCCCCCACTAACAGATAGTGATTCATCTTGTGCGACAAGTTCCACCAACTGGCGAATGTTTATTAGAACTCCCTCGATTACACTTCTCAACATATCCGAGCGTGTGTGCTGCAACGTCAAATCACGGAAGCCTCCTTTGATTTCGTTACTCCAATAAGGCGCCCGTTCCCCGTTTAAATAGGGCCAGAAACGCAGACCTTTCGCTCCTATCGTCGTTTCTTTTAATAAAGTCGGTAGCATCTGATAAAATTGAGCAGGATGGTCTGCTAGATGATTGGCCGCCCACGCCAAAACAACACCACCGTTATTAGACGGTGCTCCACTAACCAGCAAATCCTCATTTAAATAGTAGCAAAAATTTTGTTTCTCCTGATCCAAGTGAATTGCATTAGTGATCTGACGTACCGCCGCACTTGTTCCAATCGTCAAACTAGCGGATCTACCAGTCGAATAATAACTGGCATACGCGGCTAGTGTCCCATCACTTGCTCCGATAACGACTTGTGTGTCAGCAGAAAAATCAAATAGATCGCGTATTTTAGGCAGCAGCTTAAATGCCTGATTGGTATCAACTAGTTGCGCTAACTGCTCCGCATTAATTCCGAGATAATCAAGGATTTCATCACTCCATTGTTTTTTCTTCAAATCAAACAAACCTGTAGCTGAGGCGGTAGAGTAATCAATAACAAAATTTCCAGTAAAATACTCCATAATCAATTCTTTGAGGCCGTACCAATGAGTTTCTGCTGGATACAATTTCTTTTCTTGGAAATAAAGCAGCTTGGCAAACGGAGACATTGCATGAATCGGTGTACCGGAAATCTCATAAAAATGTGTCGCTAAATTCGTTTGCTTAAAGCGATCAATCGTTTCCGCCGCCTGCAGATCCGACCATAAAAAAATTTGTTTTTTACCATCATCGGGCATTAAACTGTGCATCGCAGTACTGAAACCAATCGTTGTAATCTGCTGTCTGAGCTGTTGTGGCATTGCTGAAATTCCTGCCTGTAAACTGGCTAAAAGTTCTTCACCAGCTTGATATTTGATTCGTTCATCACCATAAGTTTGCAGCGGCAATTCACTTGAGTAAATTAGCTGATTTTCCTGAATTATACCTAATTTAATCGCGGTTGTTCCGATATCTATTCCTAAAAAAATTGACAAAATTATTCATCCTTTACACAGGCGTGCTCGCCAAACTGATTGCGCAATATCACGATAAGTTCCTCACCTATCTTATCATAATCCTTTTGAAACAAAACGCATCATATGCAATTGTGGAATCATGGGTAGCTTTACTTTTAAACGTATAACTTCTTTCATTACCAAAAAGGAGGCACATAATCACTGAAATCGTTGATTTATGTGCCAATCAGATTTAACTAGACTGTTGCTGATAGCGGGAAAATTGTATTCGCTTAACGAGAATAGTATATTTAAAGAAACCATTACTTTTAAATCTGTCTCTATCATGTTTAATAGCAGGCAGATTCATTGGAGGAATTATCATGACTTTTTATGGCATCGAGTATTTAAAGAGCCAATCTGGTCTCAATAATTATTTTAAATATTTTTTGATTTTTGGGATCTTGATCTTATTGGTTATTGCATTTAGTTTATATTTGCGTCATCGGCTGGAAACAAAATATCGGGACTTATCGCTGATTTCCTTGCTATTATTATTATTTATTTTGGGAGTTCAATATTCAGACTATAATCAAAATCAATCGCGCACTTCTCAATCTTCTCAAATGGTAGCCGTGGTAGAAAGACTAGCGCAAGAATATAATGTTCCCACAAATGATATCTTGGTTAATTCAACTCAATTAACCGATGGTACAATCGTAAAACTTAAAGATAACTATTATCGGATTACTCTAAATGCCGATGGCGCTTCCTTTATTCTACAACACACACATTTAGTAAATTCGGATACTACGACTGTCTTAAAATAACGGGGGTAAAAACAATGCAATTATATGAACCAATTATCTTAAAATTAGGCTTAGGTATTTTATGCCTGATTTTTCAAATCAATATTATGGGAAAAGGGAATCTTTCGCCTTCTTCTGCAATGGATCAAGTTCAGAATTATGTGTTGGGGGGAATTATCGGTGGTGTCATTTATAATGATGCCATCAGCACCCTACAATTCGTTTTGGTATTACTTATTTGGACCTTGCTTGTCTTAACGATGAAATTTTTTAAAGAGCACAATCGCTACGTTAAACAAGTTATTGACGGTAGTCCGACAATTTTAATCAAAAACGGCAAAATCAATGTAAAATCCTGCTTACGACGTGGCATCTCAGCCAACGAGTTAATGTTTAAACTTCGGGTTAATGGGATTTACGAAATTGAATCGGTGAAAAGTGCTGTATTAGAGCAAAATGGTCAACTAACGGTGATTGAATTTGGCGATGAAAATATTCGATTTCCAATTATTGTTGATGGTCAGGCGAACTATGATGTCCTTGAATTGATCAACAAAAACATTGATTGGTTAACTACCCAAGCCCAAGAAAACGGATTTTCACAAATTGGGGAAGTATATCTGGGAGAATATAACGCTGGTGAGATAAAACTTTATGGCTACAATGATTAGATTGAAGGAATCGTCACAAAAATATTTTTGCTAAGGCTCTTTTTGTTAACAAAAAAAAAACGAGCTCCCCATAATAGGAAGATCGTTAAAATCTGCTTGAACAGAATTTTGATTATTCTGCAGCGTTTGTATCCTTGAGACCGTATTGAGAGCTGGACTGCTTTCTGATAGTACCTGACAGTTAGAAAATAGCTTTAATACTAGGTTCTTGAGGAATTACAAAACCTAATAAACTTCAACGAAATTTGATTGATAAGGTCAAAAGCATAGTAAAAAATGCACGCCCGTATATTTTTGAAAATTTGAGACATTTTACGTGCTTTCTTAAGACTTAGCTCAGTTTCCATTCTGTTCGATTAAATTCAAAATGATTTGATATCACTGATATTTAAAGCCCAAATTTATAAAATGACTTCTAAATATTTGAGTGTAGTCTATATTTCCAATACACGAATAGTTTTTCTTTCGACAAAAATTAATAGATTGTTCAACAAAGATAAAGTACTTTTACCTGATTGTTAAATTCATTACTTTTAATATTTTTGTTACTAAAACCCTATACAAGTGTGATATTCTTTAACTAGATTAAAAATTATATGGAGGGTGCTATATTGGAACGGGAAATAATTAAGTTATTTTCTCCACAAGATTTAATTGAACAATATAGGCAAACTCCTTATTTTAAGTTTAGATTCGGTGCCGTCAACTGGGAGAACAAAAAGAATTAGAGCATCATATCGATTGCCAGATAGTAAGGATGTTTTAGTACACTTTGCTGATCAGCAGGTAATTTATTTGCTTTTAGAAAACAAGATCAACAGGGCAAAGTTAATGATTATAAAGCCCCATCTCCGTAAACTGCATAAGCCTCTTCGGTTACTGTAAACATTTGAAATAACGAGGTTATCCCCATCAACCCCGAAATATCGGTTGTTACCAACATGACCATATTCCATTTTTTGCTTTTTTTAAATAGTTTTTCAGCTCTTTCATTTCCTTCACGCTGCATCTTTTCTTAGCTATAATAACCGTTTGTGATTATTATCACCAATTGTGCCACAATTTATGAATACTTCCAATTTTGTTAGAGCTTGTTAATAAACTTATGGATAAAAATATAATTTTTGTAAGCAGCTCAGCTTTCTTTATTTTTATAATAAGTAAAATAACTAGCTAATCTTGATAACTTTTTTGACCACTGTGCATTTCACCCAGAAAATTTAAGCAACACAAGCCACCCACTAATCACTAGCGTTTCGACAATCGATAAAAATCCGAGGTCTTAACCGATGTCATTTAAATACCGATTAATAATCCCCGTCACTCCTAAAGCTGCAATTACTAAAATCCGACTCAGGCTGCTTTCCAGCCAGAAAACGAGAAAAATACCAAGCACTGTTAATAGCAGAACCACGAGTAGATTCAGTAGATAATTGACATCAAACCTAAATATCTTGGCTAAAAGCTGCTATAAACAGATAACCTACTGGATTAATGATCAGAGAACCTTGTGCCGGAAAATTATTCATAAAAAAATCTCAATAATCATTTCGACATATTTATTCTTACGCTATTCTATTTAATAGCAGAACCATCCAAAAAAACAGCGGCAAAAATTAGTTTTTAGACTAACATTTGCGGCTGTTCTGTTTAGCTAATTATTTGATTATGATCTTTGTTTTTTGAACCAGATAAAGCCAGTAGCCAGAACTATCACAAGTCCCATACCCAAATATAGTGGCATATTTACGTCGTTAGTTTTTGGATAGTTGTTCCCGTGTTTGGTTCCCGGTTTGGTTGGTGTTTTTTCTGGTAGCAATTTATTGATAAAGCGTCCGGCAGAAACTGTTGCTGGTTGACCTGCAGCTTTGTCAATGATTGTAAAATCAATTGGTTTAGTATTCAAAACATATCCAGTCGGTGCTTTGGTTTCCACAAATTGATAATCGCCAGGGGCTAAATGATCAATCGTGACTTTACCTTCTTTGTCAGATTTCAAAGGTTGGGCGTTAACCACTTTGCCTTCGCTATCTAGGACATTGAATTCGGCTCCGGCCAAAGGTTGATTCTTTTCATCGGTTTTAATTAATCCCGCAGAGCCTTGATAGTTCGTAAAATTACCCACTTCGATAACTTCTGGTTGCCCCTCTGCTTTGTCAGCGATTGTAAAATCAATTGGTTTAGTATTCAAAACATAACCTGTCGGTGCTTTTGTTTCCACAAATTGATAATCACCAGGGGCTAAATGATCAATCGTGACTTTTCCTTCTTTGTCTGATTTCAAAGGTTGAGCGTTAACCACTTTGCCTTCGCTATCTAGGACATTGAATTCGGCTCCCGCTAAAGGTTGATTCTTTTTATCTGTTTTAATCAATTCCGCAGAGCCTTGATAGTTCGTAAAATTACCCACTTCGATAACTTCTGGTTGCCCCTCTGCTTTGTCAGCGATTGTAAAGTCAATGGGTTTAATATTCAAAACATATCCAGTCGGCGCTTTGGTTTCCACAAATTGATAATCGCCAGGGGCTAAATGATCAATCGTGACTTTACCTTCTTTGTCAGATTTCAAAGGTTGAGCATTAACCACTTTGCCTTCTCTATCTAGGACATTGAATTCGGCGCCGGCTAAAGGTTGATTATTTTTATCGGTTTTAATCAATTCCGCAGAACCTTGATAGTTTGTAAAATTACCCACTTCGATAACTTCTGGTTGCCCCTCTGCTTTGTCAGCGATTGTAAAGTCAACGGGTTTAGTATTCAATACATAACCTGTTGGGGCTTTTGTTTCCACAAATTGATAATCGCCAGGGGCTAAATGATCAATCGTGACTTTACCTTCTTTGTCAGATTTCAAAGGTTGAGCGTTAACCACTTCGCCTTCGTTGTCTAAGACATTGAATTCGGCTCCAGCTAAAGGTTGATTCTTTTCATCGGTTTTAATTAATTCCACAGAACCTTGGTAATTAATCAAGTCACCTAATTCAATTGGTTTTGGTTCATTCAATTGTGCTTTAACATCAAACGGATGAGCCTTCGTATCTAATAAGTAGCCTTTTGGTGCTTGTTTTTCAACTAGCACATAGTGACCTTCCTCTAAGCCTTTTGCGTAAACTTTCCCTTGAGCATCGGTAGTAATTTTAGTAGCAGTTTGACCATTTGCATCAATAAATTTAATTGCTTTACCGATTGGCTGATTTTCTTTATCAGCGGCATAAATTTCAAAAATCGCTCCGGCTAACGCTTGACCATTGCCCCCGACTTTTTTACCGGTAATTTCGCTTTGATAATTTTTGAAATTCAAATTATCAACTTCACCGGGATGATCAGTAGCTATCGTAAAGTAAATTGGTTGTGTATTGCTGATATACCCTGGTGCCGGTTTAATTTCCACCAATTTGTAATTGCCCACAGGTAAATCATCAATCGGCAATTTGCCATCAGCTGATACGGTCAATTCCGAAACCTTGCTTTCTTGGCCATTTTTATCGATGCGCCATAAAACAAATTGTGTCCCGGCAATTGATTTCCCCTCACCGACTTTAGTAACTGCGGCTTGACCTTTGAAGTTTTGGAAATGACCGAAATCAAATTGATATTCTGGATCTTTTTGCGGGTCACCTTGGGCATGTGGGGCGATGTCAACTTTGATTAAGGAATCATTAATTACATAATCTAAATCACTACCCGCTACTTTCGGCGCCACAATTTCTTTAAAGTAATAGGTTCCTGGTGCCAAATGATCGAAGATAACACTTCCAGCAGTGTCACTAGTAACTTTTTTGCCGGTGGATTGTTGCTTGTCGTCGAATAATTCGAAGACCGCGCCCTTCAAAGCTTCACCATTAGAATTGACTTTAGTGATTTTAAATGAACCTTGATAATTGATGAAGTGCCCTACAGAAACAACGACCGGTTTTCCATCAGCTTTGTCAGCGATGGTAAAGTCAATTTTCGTTGTATTCAATACATAACCAGTTGGCGCTTTAGTTTCTTCAAATTGATAATCACCAGGCGCTAGATTGTCGATTGTGACTTTTCCGTCTTTGTCGGAAACTAACGCTTGGGTATTAACGACTTTACCTTTACTATCTAAAACATTGAACTCGGCATCAGCTAAAGCATTGCCTTGATCGTCAGTCTTGATTAATTCTGCAGATCCTTGGTAGTTGGTAAAGTTACCCACTTCTAGAATTTCTGGTTGACCATCTGCTTTATCAACGATTGTAAAATCAATTGGTTTTGTATTTAAAACATAACCAGTTGGCGCTTTGGTTTCTACAAATTGATAATTGCCAGGCGCTAAATGATCGATTGTGACTTCACCATCTTTGTCAGAAACTAACGCTTGAGCGTTAACGACTTTACCTTCGCTGTCTAAGACGTTAAATTCTGCACCAGCTAAAACTTCTCCAGCTTCATCAGTTTTAATCAACTCAGCAGATCCTTGATAGTTCGTAAAGTTGCCAACTTCCAGAATTTCTGGTTGGCCTTTTCCTTGATAGGCAATCGTGAAACGAATTGGTTCGCTATTTAGAATATAGCCTGTAGGTGCCACGACTTCTTTAAAGTAATAGGTCCCCGGGGCTAAATGGTCAATCGTGACTTTCCCATCTTTATCGGAAACTAGTGGTTGAGCATTCATGACTTGGCCAGCGGTGTTTGTGACGTTGAATTTAGCACCGGCTAAAGCCTTCCCTTGATCGTCAGTTTTAATCAACTCAGCGGCACCTTGGTAGTTGATAAAGTTACCAACTTTAACGACAGCTGGTGCATCGGCGGCTTGGTCAGTGATTGTAAAGTCAATTTTCGTCGTGTTTAAAATATAACCAGTTGGTGCTTTGATTTCCACAAATTGATAATCCCCAGGAGCCAAATGATCCACGTTGATTTTACCTTCTGGATTGGCAATTAAAGGTTTCTTATTAACAACTTTGCCGGAACTATCTAAAACATTGAATTCGGCATCGGCTAAAGTATTCCCTTGGTCATCGGTCTTGATTAATTCCGCTGATCCTTGGTAGTTGATGAAATCTCCCACTGAAACGACGGCTGGTTTGCCTTCTGCTTGATTGGCAATGGTGAAAGCAACTTTCGTGGTATTCAATAAGTACCCTACAGGAGCTTTGGTTTCCACAAATTGATAATCGCCAGGGGCTAAATGATCAATCGTCACTTTACCTTCTTTGTCGGAGATTAAAGGTTTCTTATTAACAACTTTGCCGGAACTGTCTAAAACATTAAATTCAGCTCCTGCTAATTTATGACCATCTGTATCTTTTTTAATTAATTCCGCTGAACCTTGATAGTCGATAAAATCTCCTAATTTAATTGGTTCTGGTTTATTCAATTGTTCGGTTACTTCAAAAGGATGGACAGTAGTATCTAACAAATAACCTTTTGGTGCACTTTTTTCGATTAAAACATAATGACCAATTTCTAAACCTTTGGCATAGATTTCACCAATTTTATCGGTAGTAATCAAGCTTGTTTCAATGTCATGGCGATCCAAGAATTTCACTGGATCCCCCATTGGTTGATTGTTTTGATCCGCTTGATAAATTTCATAGGTTGCCCCAGCCAATGCTTCTTTTTCAGCATTAACTTTACTGCCAATCACTTCAACTTGGTAATTGTCGAAGTTTAGATTATCGACTTCTCCTGGTTGATTTTCCTTAACGGTGAAGTAAATTGGTTGGCTGTTCAAAATATGATGGGGAGCAGCTTTGATTTCCAGCAATTTATAATTACCGGCCCCTAATTTGGAGAGATCCAGTTTACCGCTTTGATCAACGGTAAAATCACTGAGCTGTCTTTGGACCCCATCAGGAGCGATTACCCATAAACGGAAGACTGCGCCGGCGGCTGAACCACCTTTAGCATTTTTCGTCACATCGGCTTCCCCAGTAAAGTTTTGGAAATTTCCTAAATCGTAATGGAATTCTTGATCGGTTTCGGGATTACCCTTAGCATGATTGGCGATAGTTACTTTAATCATGGAATCGTTGATGACATAATCTAAATCGGTGCCTTCAACTTTCGGTGCTACGATTTCTTTAAAGTAATAGGTACCAGGTGCCAAATGATCAAATCTAACCACACCATCTTTACCACTGGTTACTTTGCGGCCAGTAGATTGGCCATGTCCGTCGAATAATTCGAAGACCGCACCCGCTAAAGGTTGATTCTTCGAGTTGACTTTGGTGATGATAAAACCACCTTGGTAATCAAGATAATCTCCTAAGTCTAGGATTTTCGGTTCTCCCGTATGTTTAGCAGCAATCGTAAAGCTTAAGTTTTCGGTATTGATCAAAAATCCTGCAGGTGCTTTGGTTTCCACAAAGACATAATGCCCTGGTGATAAATTTTCAGCTAGCACCCGACCATTAGCATCGGAAACTAAATTTTGTTGTAGCGGTTCACCAGTTGGTTTACCTTGATCATCAGCGGCGTATAAAGCAAAGACTGCGCCAGCTAAGGGATTTTTTTTGTCATCGGTTTTGCGGAAAGCCGCTGAACCTTGATAGTTGATAAAATTATCTGTTGCCGTAACAACGGCTGGTTTGCCGAAAACTTGATTGGCAATCGTAAAGGACACTGGCGTTGTATTCAGTAAATAACCATTTGGTGCTTTGGTTTCCACAAATGAATAGTTGCCTGGCGCCAAACCAGTGATGCTGACGACCCCGTTTTGATTGGAGACTAAAGGTTGGCTGTTAACCACGTTACCGGCACTATCCAATACGTTAAAGCTAGCACCGGCAAGTGGATTGCCTTCTTGATCTTTTTTAATCAGTTGCGCTGAACCTTGATAATTGGTAACAGCTAAATGGATCTCACCAATTTGATGACTGTTATTCATGGTGACGTCAAAAATAATTGGATTTGGATTTAAAATATAACCGGCTGGCGCTTTAATTTCCGTAATGCGGTAAGTGCCCACCGTCATACCTAAAATTGACAGTTGCCCATTGGCATCTGTGACATCACGACCGCCTAAATCCACCGGTGTCCAAAGGTATTGATTCAATAAACCGATTTTGTCTAATTTTTCTAATTTAAATTGCGCTCCCGCCAATGGTGAACCATCTTCGGCCGCTTTCTTCAAAATGATCGAAGTTTTACGGTTGATAATCACAGTTGGTGAAGCGGATTGGCTAGAGGTTTGAGCAGAAATCGTGATGCGTTTGCCCCGAACCAATTCATCGGAAATTGTATAGCCAGGAGCAGTTGCGGTTTCTACCAAAAGGTAATCACCATAAGGCAAGCCGCCAAAAGTAATTAGACCAAGGGAATTAACATCCCCTTCCCGCAAGAGTTGTTTCTTTTCGGTATCCCACAATTGGTGGTGTTAGTATTAAATCTTAGACAACTTTTCGTAGAGACAAAAATAAATTAAACTTAGCTACGAGAGGATGATTTTTTATGACCCGATATGAAGAAAATTTTAAACAGATGATTGTTGAACTGAATCAAACTGGACGTT
>WPCI01334935.1_pt1 | contig 10660 bp, 9 predicted proteins | sample 5399871 | NCBI WGS metagenome assembly WPCI01 (sample SAMN12869469, study PRJNA574797) | sludge metagenome | isolation source: wastewater treatment of pH7 | place: China:Beijing | collected 2019-05-20
TCTGGCTCATCTGGCTCATCTGGCTCATCTGGCTCATCTGGCTCATCTGGCTCATCTGGCTCATCTGGCTCATCTGGCTCATCTGGCTCATCTGGCTCATCTGGCTCATCTGGCTCATCTGGCTCATCTGGCTCATTATGAGTATCTTTTTTTTCATCAGCTAGAGCAAAATCTTGATCATTTTCCAATTTGTCATCATCATTCTTTGATACCTCGATTTGAAGTTTGTTGGAGCTATTATCGCTCAACGACGTCTGTGATTCATAATTCTCAGCGGTATCATCGTCAGCTATGCTAGCACTTGAAGCTGTTTTTTGTTTAGCATCTGCACTAACCGTAAAAACAGTACCTGGCACTATGCTTTTTGGCTGAATTTTATCTAGCTCATCTTGGGCAGAGAAATCTGATTTGGCCATTTGTTGTCCTTGTTGCTTATGCTTATAACTCTGTCAAATAATCTCATATCTGTAAAGGTCGCTTACCCTAGATAATTTTGGTTAAATCAGTTTCAGTAATGACCAATAAATAATAGAGAAGCACTCCAAATATCAGAATCGACAGAACAATTAGTATTAGTGCGATTGAACTAAATCTACTATTCTTTGATTTCTTCCTGTGTTTCTGGTCTGAAACTGTTATATGATACTGCCCTTTGTCTATGAACCCCGAAATCAGCGACTTCTTCGATGACGCCTCAGCCATCGAATTGTTCCTTTCATCGTCAGATTGCTTTTCTGTTCCATCGTCAACACTCATGTTTTCCGATCTGGTTTCTGGCTTTTCAACATCAGGACCTTTCGGAGATAATTCCTCTATCTCCTCTGAGCCTTTTTTAATTTCATCTTCAACTTCTTGATGAGTAGAGATTGGTTGGACAATTTTCTTCTTGGTAGAGGAATATAGACCACGTTTCTTGACGATGTCATTATCTTTTTCGCTTTCGTTATTTTCTGTTTTTTCATCCGACATTTTATGATTCCTTATACTTTTCCAGCTTTTTCAATCATTTGAGCAAAAGATTTGTAATTCAGACTTGCCCCACCAGACAGCAATCCATCGACACCTCTTATCTGTAAATAACCAACTGTATTGTCGGGATTAGAGCTTCCTCCATAGAGCACGTGTAGACTTTCTTCAGCTTTCTTACCGTACAATGATCGAATGGTGTCGCGTATTGTCGCGATAGCCTTTCTCACTGGCTCCGGCTTGGCATTTTCACCCTGACCATCACCTGAACTTATCGACCATATTGGTTCGTAAGCAATCAAAATCTGACTAATGTCTTCGGCCGTTATCATCGATAAAGCTGTTGTTAATTGATCTTGAATAATAACATCCGTAAGCCCATCTTGACGTTGTATCAAATCCTCACCGACACACAGTATAGGAGTAATGTTATTGCGAAGCGCTGCTGTCATTTTACGAGCAATTTCATCATCCTGTTCATAGAATTTTCGACGGCGATCACTATGACCTACAATTCCATACTCGACCATTTCCTTGACCTGAGTAGCTGATGTTTCTCCGGTAAATGTGCCGCTATCAGCGTAGTAAAAATTCTGAATTCCAAGTTTGATTTTCTTGGTATTAACTAACTTCGAAAGCGGATGCAAGCAAACAGTACCTGGGCAAATAACAACTTCAACATCCTTGTGTGGTTTGATTTCTTTATCGATTCTATTAACATACAAAACAGCTTGATCTACTGTCATGTTCATTTTCCAATTTCCAATGATATATTTTTTGCGTGCCATTACGCTCATGATTATACGTTTATAAGAGGCTATTTGTCCAAGAGAGCTTCGACGGCCGGTAGGTATTTTCCAGCCATCAGCTCCAGACTGGCGCCGCCACCAGTCGAAACATGGGTAAATTTATCTACTAATCCAAGTGAATTGATGACATCAGCAGTGTCGCCACCCCCAACGATGCTTGTTGCAGAGCTATCAGCAATTGCCTTGGCAAGCGTATTAGACCCGATAGCAAACAGCGGGTTTTCAAAATAGCCCAATGGACCGTTCCAAATTATTGTAGCTGCTGGTTTAATCGCCTCAATCACAGAGTCAATACTTTTTTGACCAAAATCGAGTATTAAATCATTTTCGCCTACTGAATCCGTTGCCACCACTCGTCGATTGGTAACATCAACGCTTTCCCCTACAGCTACATCTTTAAGCGGCAGCAGCAGTTCTGTATTTGATTCTTTTGCCTTATTAAGCATTTCTTTGGCTACGTTTAGTTCAGCTTCATCATAAATACTTTTACCAATCTGATAGCCTTTGGCAACGAGCATTGTATTGGCCATAACACCACCAATTACGATTCGATTAGCAATCTTCATGAACTGTTCTAATAACGGCAATTTGGTTTCCAATTTAGCTCCACCAGTTATCGCAACGACCGGTTGCTGGGGATCCTGTACAGCATGGGTAATTGCCGATATTTCCTGCTCAATCAGTAAACCAGCTACTGATGGTAGATATTTGGTGACACCGGTCATTGAAGCATGATCCCTGTGAGTATTAGCAAATGCATTCTGTACAAAGACTTCCCCAAGCGTCGCCAGCTGACGGGCGAAATCTGGATCATTAGCTTTCTCCTCAGGATGAAATCGTAGGTTCTCACACACCAGCACTTCGCCGATTTTTAGTTGATTTGCCGTTTCGACAACTTCTCTTCCCACACAGTCTGATACGAATTGAACTGTTTTGTTTAGTCGCCTTCCTAGTTGTTCTGCAACATGTTTTAAACTCATTTCAGGCTCGTGGTCTTTGGGTCTACCTCGATGGGCGATAATAACAATCGAAGCACCATGCTCCATAATGTAGGAAATCGTAGGCAAACTATGAGCTAAACGATAATCATCTGTGATATTTCCATCGTTGTCCCAGGGAATATCCCAATCAACTCGTAGTAGTACACGTTTCCCTTGAAGATCGATGTCATGAATTGTTTTTTTACTGAAAATCTGCTTGCTGTTCACTGTTTATTGCTTCCTGTTTAGATGATTCGGCGTACTTTGATAGTGTCAGTACCGCCAATTTGTCCAGGATACTTGCCAGTCGTCATGACTACCATATCGCCTCGTCTTAGAATCTTGTTATTCTTTAGCCAATCCGTCATACGCTCACCTGCATCGGCACTAGTTTTTCTGACGTAGGCTTTGCCTCCGTACACCAGTGCCAATTGATTAGCGACATGTGGATCTTCGGTTACCATAATTATCGGCATATTTGGACGCAAGGCAGCAATACTCCTCGCCGTATTACCACTAGAAGTCACGGCCACAATTGCTTTCGAATTAATTCGATGCGCTAGTGTCATTACAGCAGAACTGAGAGCTGTCTGGATCGAATTATCTTCTGGGTTTGAAAATAGTGGTTTGACTGGAGAATTTGCCTCTGTATATGTAACAATCCTTTTCATAAACTTCACCGCCTCAACAGGATAATCACCAATTGCGGTTTCTTCACTTAACATTACAGCATCACTTCCGACAATGACCGCCGTAGCTACATCACTAACTTCAGCCCTAGTCGGCTCAGGACTCTCGGTCATACTGGCAAGCATTTGGGTAGCAACTATGCTGATTTTACCGTATTGCTGACAAAGACCGATGATTTTACGCTGTACAATTGGCACGCTTTCAGGCTCTGTTTCAATCGCCAAATCACCTCTGGCTACCATGATGCCATCGGCCGCTCGAGCGATCGATTCAAGTCGATCTGTTGCAGCTTTCGTCTCAACCTTGGCTATGACCTGCATCTTGGCTCCAAGTCGAGCCAGATATTGTTTCACATACAAAATATCATCAGCCGTTTGGACAAACGACACAGCTACGTAGTCAAAATCGTTTTCGGCTCCAAAACGAAGATCAGCCTTGTCTTTTTCAGTCAGTATATCGCCTTTAAGATCGGTGTCTGGGATATTTATTCCTTTGAATTTCATTATGAAACCAGAATTTTGAACCTCTACCGTAACTACTCCATTTGATACCGATGTAATGTTTGTTCTGATCTTGCCGTCAAAAATTGACAGTCTTTGACCTTTCTTAACTTTCTTACTCAAATCATACATGGTTGGTATGGTGCCTTTAATGGCATCTTTATGATAGGCAAAATGCACTACATCGCCTTTGTTTAATTCCATTGGTTCGATATCGCCAAGTTGCATTTTCGGACCATGGAGATCCTGAATTATCGAAACAGGTTTTGCCAGCTCTTTGCTAGCCTTTCGAATCATCTTTATCTGCTCGACTTTCTCTTCGTTATTTCCGTGACTGAAATTAAGTCGTAGACCATTTGCTCCAGCCTTAATCAAGCCAATAATCGTTTCATAACTTCCGGTGGCTGGTCCAATTGTGGCAATAATCTTCGTTCTTTTGTATGAAGATGTCTCGACGCTTAATTCTTTTTGTTTAGTATCCATAATATGTCTAATAGGCTACAGGCTTGTACTGAGAATTGCTAGCGATAACCGTTGGGGCAGTTAATTTACTAAATGTCGCAGATTCCTTAGAATTTCTTGGTCTAACGACCAAGTTTTTGTTCTGTTTCATAAATATCAATAGTGGTTTTAACGATAGTGTCAGGGGCTAGTGAAACGCTGTCAATTCCTTCTTCGATTAGGAAACGAGCAAACTCAGGATAATCCGACGGTGCTTGTCCACACAACCCGATTTTTACCTTATGATGCTTAGCTACTTTTATGACTTGCCTGATTAGGACTTTAACTGCTTCATTATTTTCATCATAAACATGAGCTACTGTGTGATTGTCACGATCAACACCCAGTGTCAGTTGAGTTAAATCATTTGAACCAATCGAGAAACCGTCAAAAATCTCGGCAAACTGATCGGCTAATATGACATTTGATGGTATCTCTATCATTACATAAACTTCGAAACCATTATCACCTTGTTTGAGTCCGGCGCTTTCCATGACTTCGATTACTTTTCTTGCCTCGTTCAAATCACGACAAAACGGAACCATGGCTTTGACATTAGTTAGCCCCATTTCATTTCTTACTTTTATAAAGGCTAGGCATTCTAACTTGAAGGCTTCACTATACTCATCGCTGTAGTAACGACTCGCACCTCTCCAGCCAATCATTGGGTTGTTCTCTTCAGGTTCGAACTGTTTACCGCCAATGAGGTTTGCGTACTCATTAGATTTAAAATCACTGAAACGAATAATTACATCATTTGGATAGAAGGCGGCACCGATAATCGCAATTCCTTCTGCCAGCTTATCAATAAAATACTGAGCTTTATCTTCATAGCCTCGAGTCAAATCGTTGATTACTGTTCGTGTGTGACGATCATGAACTTTATCAAAATGAAGTAAAGCTAATGGATGAATTTTGATGTGTGAATCAATAATGAACTCTTCCCTGGCTAGACCAACACCGTTATTTGGAATCATCGAATACTGGAAGGCGTGATCAGGCGAACCAATATTCATCATAATCTTGGTTTTCGGACGTTTCAGGTCAGCTACATTTGTTTTATTGACTTGGAATTTGAGCTCCCCTTTATAAACATAGCCTTCATCAGCTTCAGCGCAGCTAACAGTTATCCAGCTTTTATCTGCAATCTTCTCAGTTGCATCGGCTGTACCGACAACGCATGGAATCCCTAGTTCGCGCGAGACAATGGCCGCGTGACATGTTCGTCCTCCCTTGTCTGTGACAATAGCGCTAGCTTTCTTCATTATTGGTACCCAATCAGGATCGGTCATCTCTGTAACCAAGACATCACCTGCCTTGAACTTGGCTATGTCCTTGATTCCTAGTATTTTGCTGGCTTTACCCGAGCCAATTTTACTGCCGACGCTAGAGCCTTTGGCGAGCACTTCGCTTTGTTCTAGAAGTTTATATTCCTCAATTACATTCAAATCCATTCGTGAACGCACTGTTTCCGATCGTGCCTGAACTATATATAATTTGTTGTCATCTTCGTCAAGAGCCCATTCTATATCCATCGGGTGCCCATAGTGTTTCTCAATCTCAACACCCCAATGGGCTAAGATCTTAACTTCTTCATCAGATATGGAATACCGTTCTTGATCGGCATTAGAAACGGCAATATTTTTTACTGTACTGTGAGCACCAGGGATCATCTTCTGTTTTTTGGTACCAATTTTCCGTTTGATAATTGCCATTGTTGGTTTAAAAACAGTGAATTCATCTGGACTAACCCGACCTTGGACAATATTTTCACCGATTCCATAAATTGAATTGATGACTACGGCATTTCGAAATCCTGTCTCAGTGTCGATTGTGAACATCACCCCAGCCGCTCGAGAACGGACGGCAACCATTTGTTGAATACCGACAGACAAGGCCACCTTCATATGATCAAATTTGTTTTCCACGCGGTAGACAATGGCACGGTCATTATAAAGTGATGCGATACACTTCTTGGTGGCCTGAAGAACACTTTCTTCGCCACTAATATTCAGGTAAGTATCTTGTTGACCGGCGAATGAGGCATTTGGTAGATCTTCGGCAGTTGCTGACGAGCGCACGGCAACTACCAAATTTTCGCGACCGCATAATTCACAAAGCTCCGCATAACCTCTTTTTATCTCGTCGGCAAAATCTTTTGGTAATTCAGAGTTCAAGATAAGTTTTCTAATCTTGGCACCTCGGATTTTTAACTCATCAATATCAGAAACATCTAAATTTTCCAGTATCATCTCGATATCTTTTCGAATCCCAGCTTTATCAAGGAAATAATAGTAACTCTGAGCTGTGGTTGCGATGCCGTTAGGAAGATTAATGCCCTTTGGTGCTAAGTCACGGTACATTTCGCCCAGTGATGCGTTCTTTCCTCCAACTTGAGGAATATCTGGTAATGAGATTTCATTGAAGAACTTTATATATTTGTACATTTTGTTATTCCTTTTAGGTAGCCATTTCATCTAATGTATTTTAGCATAAACATTAAGCCTTGGTGGCTCGACAATATAGGGATACTAAAATATTAAAATTATGAATTTGAAAATACAAAACGCCTAACGGGGTTCTTCTGCTCCAGAGCAGCACCAAGTAAAAAACCAGCACGAGGCTGGCTCTTTACTTGGTGATCCCGAGGGGAAGACGCTCATACTTCGCTATTCCGTCAGTCCGAGTCTCGCTAAGTAAACTTGTTCGATTCTCCCTCCTTGCGAACCCTAGGGTTCGAGTTCTCTTCGAGAACAGCACCATAAAAAAACGCCACACAAGGTGACGTTGTTTTATGGTGATCCCGAGGGGAATCGAACCCCTGTTGCCAGGATGAAAACCTGGTGTCCTAACCACTAGACGACGGGACCTCGGCAAAGCGAATTATGCTTTGAAAGGTTATTTTAACATGCGCCTACCTCTGTTTCAATTTAATTTAGTATAGCGGGGATTTGTATGTGGCTGTTTATTTGGCGTGCCCGTTCAGCCATTGTTGCGCTGAGTGCTATAATTACCATAGACGGTAACACTCACTGGCCGCTCGCGGTTAAGCGTCCCTGCTGATCTTATTTACAAGGTGGCACACTCACTGAGTAGGCAGCGGATATATCAGCTCTTTGCTGTTGTTCGCAACACTACCCACGTCCCTGCTAACCTCATACATTTCAAGCATATTATCCTCGTAAGGATGCAACAGATCAGCAATGGAATCTGGATCGTCATTACTAGGATCTAGCCAATGAGCTTCCTGCTCAGGCTGCAATATTACTGGCATTCGGTCATGAATTGCCGTCATTTCCTTATTAGGTTTGGTGGTAACGATTGAATAAGACTGGACTACTTCTCCTGTTTCTCTACTAGTCCAGTTGTCGTATACGCCAGCGAAAGAAAACAGTTCTTGATCCTTGGGTTTGATATAGAACGGCCGTTTCCCATCATCAAGTTTCTTCCATTCATAAAAACCGTTCGCTGGCACTAGGCATCGCTGCTTTAGTGCAGGTCGTTTCCAAGTAGATTTCTCAAACAAGGTCTCAGCCCGAGCATTAATCATTTTGAAGCCAATCTTCTCGTCCTTAGCCCATACAGGGATAAGACCCCAGCGCATCAGCTTCATATGACGAGCATCGTCTTGTGTAATCACAGGAAGTGTCTGAGACGGAGCCACGTTATAGTTTGCTCTCAGTTCCTCAAGTAGGGTATCCAGCTCATCTGGAGGCACCTGAAAGCGTTTGGCTAGCTCCTTGGTTTGATAGATGACATAACGACCACACATAACTTAAGTATACGTTAGGAACTCACACAATGAATAAACAGATTGAAATAGTGAAATTACAAGATTACAAAATCGAATGGGTAATTCCCAAGATTCGTATAAAGCTCAGCAGGAAGGAGTTAAAGCCATGTACGAAACAATAAATGAGAAAATAGATGTAGTAGCCATCTTTGGCAAGGCCTTTCGTGAAGTCAGACCTTTCAAATTCAGATGGCACAGTCGAGATTACACAATTAGCGAGATAGGCTATAAGCATATGGAAAAACAAGGTCGTGACACGATCTATGTCTTTTCCTGTACTGATGGCTCGGCGTTTTTTGAACTTGGTTTCAATGCCAGTGAAGTCTCATGGTTATTGCAAAAAGTCGGTGATGAAGAAACTTCATAGCACCCATAATTTGGGTATCAACGGCAATGAACCGTTAATGATGCACATCGATATGAACAGTAGTTTCGCGACGATTGAACAGCAGGCCAATCCCCTGCTTCGGGGAAGACCGATTGCCGTATCTCCATACACAAGCCCCGGTGGTATAGTGATTGCTCCATCCATCGAAGCAAAGCAACATGGTATCAAACTAGGCTTCACCAATCAGGAAGCTAAGCTTATTTGCCCAGATATTGTGATACTCCCACCCGATCCGGCAAAGTACCGAGACGCCCACATACGGTTTAAGCGTATCTTCACCTCCTACACCGACAAGGTAGTTCCAAAGTCGATTGATGAAGCAGTAATCGATTTCCGGGGGTCTCAAATTATAAAGAGACGCACCATGGAGGAGATTGCGTTGGAGATTAAGCAAAGAGTGAAGGAAGATCTGGGTTGCTGGGTGCGAGTCAATTGCGGTATCGCGACGAACAGTTTCATTGCCAAACTAGCCGCAGGTTTTGATAAGCCCGACGGTCTTACTGTAATAAATAAGGATAATCTGCTCGATGTATATCGCAAATTAGAGCTTGTTGATTTGCCGGGAATTAATTTTCGCAACGAGATTAGACTGAATAATGCCGAAATATTCTCTCCCCTACAGTTTATTGACGCTCCGGTCGACGTACTCCGCCATCGTGTATTCCAAGCAATCACTGGCGTGCATTGGTATTTTAGACTTCGCGGTTGGGAGGTTGATGACATTGTTCATTCTCGCAAAACGATAGGACACACATATGCTCTGGGTGATAAGACCGCAGACAAAAAGAAGCTCGCAAAACTGCTGATGAAATTATCGGTAAAGTTAGGCAGACGAATGCGCAGTATGGAATATCATGCAGGCGGTATCAATGTTTCATTCGTGTACACCGATCGATCACATTGGCACAGGAGCAGGAAGCTTCATTCTCACATTTACACGGATCAGGATATATTTAGAAATGCTCTACGCGTGATGAACATGCAACCAAAGCAAAAACGCGTCAGTAATCTAGCGGTCACCGTCTATAACCTTGAGCCATTTTTTCCTGAACAATCCTCGCTCTTTGACGGCACGAGGTCCGATCCAACAGCTACCGCAAAAGCAACAGATATCATCAACGATAGATACGGAAACTTTGTGATAACACCGGCTCTGATGATGAACATGAAGGGGATTATCGAAGACAGAATTGCCTTTGGTGGCGTCAAAGACCTGCAAGATTTGTATTAAAAGGTGTACTATAGGATTATGAATTTCAAAATCGACACCAAAAGCAGTTACTTTAAATTCGCGCTAACATGGGTAATATTAGGAATAATTTGCTATATTATATTGCTTTTCCTCAATGAATGGCTAGAAACAAAACGATTCATCCTGATAGTGCTGGCAGTGAGCGGTTCTGGATTTGCGACACGATGGATATTTCGTTATACCTATCGAGATTAAAAACTTTCAGTCTGAATAATAATTATCCAAATTGTATATAATTGAACTATGAGTAACAAAAAGCGCACCAAGAAATATCAAGGCAGAGATGCTGCCCAAGGTCCAGTAATAAAGAAATTCGAAGTAAGTGACCAATTTGATCGCAAAGAGTGGTGGGCTGAACATCGATTACAAATTATAGGCTGGGTTTTACGCCTCGGCTTAGGTGTTGTCGCTGCTGGAATCGGCTGGTTCTTTTTCTCGCTAATAACCTAGGTCTTGCCAAAAAAAGGTTCTGACTGACGGCAGTAAATACTTACTTTCGAAAAGTAACAAATTCTTGACACTTTTGGTGGCAAAAGTATCGTAACCTGCCTGCCGGCAGGGCAGTATTCTTTACAAAAGAATCAAACTCTGCCACATTTACTCCAAAGTGGCGCAAACTGATCCTTACTTTGCAAAGTAACAAACCATTTCAACTTTGACCGCAAAGTTGAGTAAACTCCTGGGCGTCACTCCTGCTTGATAGTCTCATTGTCAGATAAAACAACGATCAAGGACGACTCCCTTTGGTCGGTCTAAAGACAAGTCCTTGCTCTAGAAGTTG
>WPCI01085912.1_pt1 | contig 10642 bp, 10 predicted proteins | sample 5399871 | NCBI WGS metagenome assembly WPCI01 (sample SAMN12869469, study PRJNA574797) | sludge metagenome | isolation source: wastewater treatment of pH7 | place: China:Beijing | collected 2019-05-20
CGTGCGAACCTCGGGGACGAGTCCGGCTTCGGTGACGTCCGCCTCGGCGCCTGGCTGCGGTCGTCCGGTCAGGTCCGGGACCGTGACGATCGCTCCACGACCGAGGAGCACATCGATCGGGTTCAGCGACGACGAGAACCCCAGGAGCCCGACGAGCAGCGCGGCGGCGCCGAGCGACACGCCCAGGGCCACCGCTCCCTTCGCCCGTGCCGGGGACATGTCAGGGCGACGTGGTCGTCGTGGCTGCGGTGGTCGAGGTGGCTGTGGCCTGTCCGACGACGAGCGTGACCGTCGAACCCTTGTCGGCCGACTTGCCCGACGTCGGATCCTGGCTGACCACCCGACCGATGTTGGCGTCGCCCGGCGTCAGCGCCTTGATGGAGATCTCGACCTCGAACCCGCGGCTCCGCAGGCTGTTCGTGGCGTTGGTCTCGGTCTGGCCCACCACGTTGGGGACGCTCACCTGCTCGACACCGGTCGAGACGGTGATCGTCACCGTTGCGCCCTTCTTCGCAGACGTCCCCGCGCCCGGGTCGGTCGAGATCACACGACCCTCGGGCACCGTCGCGCTGGCTTCCTGCTTGGGGCCGCCGACCCGGAACCCCGATGCCTGCAGCTCGGCCTGGGCGGCCTGCAGCGTCTTGCCCACCACGTCGGGCACGGTCTCCTGACCGGGGGCCTTGGCGACCTGCAACGCCACCACCGAGTCCCGGGCCCGATGTTCGCCGGCGGCGGGGTCCTGGCTCAGCACCACGCCGGACTCGGCGTCGTCGTTCTCCACCTCGGTGACGGTGAACTTGAGCCCACGTTCGACGAGGATCAGCTGCGCGGCCTGCTGCTGCTGGCCGACGACGTCGGGGACCTCGACCTGCTCGACGCCGCTCGACACGACGAGCTTCACCGTCGAGCCCTTGTCGACGGTCGTCTGCGCCGCGGGATCCTGGGAGATGACCCGACCGGCGTCGACCGACGCGTTCGGCTCCTCGGTCACGGCCACCTCGAACCCCTGGTCGGTGAGCAGCTGCTCTGCCTCGGCCCGGGTCAGGCCGATGGTCGACGGGACCTCAGCGGTGTCGGTGCGGAGGCTGCTCGCGAACCAGAACAGCAGTCCCGCCAGGATGACCAGCAGGACGACGATGACCGACAGGAACACGCCAGTGCGCGACTTGGGCTCGTCGCCGTCGGGTTCGGGGTCGACCTCGTCGGGCGGCACGTCGGTGACCGCCGGCTGCATCGTCGTGGCCGCAGCGGCGGCACCGACTGCGGCGGCGGCCACCGCTCGCTCGGCGGAGGTGGCGTCGCCGTTGAGGTACCGCTTCAGGTCGGCCCGCAGCGCTTCTGCCGACGGGTAGCGGTCGTCGGGCTTCTTCTGGAGGAGCTTCATGATGATCGCCTCCAACCCGTGCGGGAGGTCGGGGACGATCGTCGACGGAGGTGCCGGCTGGTCCTGCACGTGCTTGTACGCGATCGACAGCGGCGTCTCCCCGCTGAACGGTGGACGGCCGGTGACCATCTCGTAGAGGACGACGCCGAGCGAGTACAGGTCGGACCGGGGGTCGACCGGGAGGCCCTGCGCCTGCTCCGGAGAGAAGTAGGTGGCCGTACCCATCACCGAACCGGCCTGGGTGAGGTCGTCGTCGGGGGACGACAGCGCCCTGGCGATGCCGAAGTCGGTGACCTTCGACTGCCCGGTGGCGGTCAGCAGGACGTTGCCGGGCTTGACGTCGCGGTGCACGACGCCCCGGGAGTGGGCGAAGCCCAACGCCGCGGCGACCTCGTCTGCGATCTCTGCGGCCCGCCGCGGGTGCAGCGGACCGTCGCGTCGGATCACCTGCGACAGCGACGGCCCGTCGACGTACTCCATCACGATGAAGTAGGTGCCGTCCTGGGTTCCCCAGTCGTAGACGCCGACGATGTTCGGGTGCGAGAGGTTGGCGGCTGCCTGCGCCTCGCGCCGGAACCGCTCGACGAAGCTGGGGTCGGTGGCGAACTCGGGTACCAGCTCCTTGACCGCGACCGGGCGGTCGAGGCTCCGGTCGCGGGCCAGGTACACCTGGGCCATGCCACCCCGGGCCAGCCGCTGGTGGATCTCGTAGCGGTCGCCGAGGACGCGCTGCTGCTGCTCAGCCATCGCAGCGCCAGCGTAGAGTGCCGCCCCCGTCTGGATGTGTCATCCAAGGACCTCCAGCGCCTTGTCCATCACCGCTTTGGCGATCGGGCCGGCGGTCGAGCCCCCTGTCGCCTCGCTCACGCCGTCGAGGCCCTCGACGATCACTGCGACCGCCACGTGGGCCGGCTGTCCCGCTGGACCGGCGAACGCGATCATCCAGCCATGGGACTTCGGCGGGTTCGTGCCGAGCTGCGCGGTGCCGGTCTTGGCGCCCACCTCCCACCCGTCGGTCTGCATCACGCGGGCCGTGCCGTCGGTGACGACGCCGATCATCGCCTCGCGCATCGTCGTCGCCACCTCGGTCGACATCGAGTCCCGCCAGGGGAAGTCGCGGAACTCCTCGACCACGTCGCCGTTGCGGGCCCGGATCTCCGACATGACGTGGGGTGCCATGATCCGGCCGTCGTTGCCCGCTCCGGCGGCCACCAGCGCCATCTGCAGCGGCGTGGCCCGGACGTCGTTCTGACCGATCGCGGTCTGCGCCAGCTTGGGCGTGTCCTCGTACACCGGCGCGGCGCCCTCGGGCCGGCTCACCACCGAGCCGAAGTCCGTCGGGTACACCGACCGCGCCGGTCGAGGGAGGTCGAGCGGCACCGACTGGTTGAACCCGGCCGCCTCCGCCGCGGCGATCATCGGGTCCGGACCGGTGTTCTCCGCCGCCATCTGGGCGAACGAGCTGTTGCAGGAGCGGGCCAGGACGACCATGAGCGTCCCCCCGCACGCGGCCCCGCCGAAGTTGCTGATCGCACGTGTGGTCAACGGCGGGATGTACGACGTCACCACCGGGTACTCGGGTGACGTCGTCGTGACCGCTCCCGAGGTGAGCCCTGCGGTGGCGGTGACCACCTTGAACGTCGACCCGGGGAAGTAGCGCTCCCGGTAGGACTTGGGGAGCAGCGGCTTGGTCGGAGCCGCCTCGTAGAGCGCCTTGGCCCCTGCGGCTGCATCTGCGTCGTTGCTCGACAGCACGTTCGGGTCGAACGTCGGCGAGGACCACATCGCCAGGATGTCGCCGTTTCGGGGGTCGAGCGCCACCACCGATCCCGCCCGATCGCCGAGGGCGTCGCGAGCCGTCTGCTGCACGTCCTTGCGGACGGTGAGCACCACGTCGCCCTCGCTCGAGGTGTCGGAGAAGAAGCCCGACAGCCGGTGCAGCTTGAGCGAAGCGGTCCGGCCGGCCAGCTCCTCGTTGTAGCTCCGCTCGACGCCGTCGGATCCGAGGGTGAACGAGTAGTAGCCGGTGACGGCCGAGAACAGCTCTCCGTCTGGGTACACGCGCTGGTAGCGCAGCGCGGCCCTGCGCTCCTCCGAGGTGGCGGCCACCGCGCCGTCGGCGGTGATGATGTCGCCTCGTGGCTGGTTGAAGTCGCGCTGCAGCTGGCGGGTGTTGTCGGAGCGGTTGCCGTAGGCATCCGCCTCCAGCACCTGGACCTGGTTGAGCTTCACGAACAGGGCCACGTAGCACACGATGACGATGATCCCGAGCGCTCGGATCTGCTTGCTCACCCTCCGACCCCCGTCATCGGGCGACCACGCGTTCGGGGCCCCGTCGGGCGGTCTGGTCCGAGACGCGCACGAGCAACGCGAGCAGCACGTAGTTGGCCAGCAACGAGCTGCCGCCGTAGGACACGAACGGGAGCGTCACGCCGGTCAGGGGCAGAAGGCGGGTCACGCCCCCCATGATGATGAACGCCTGGAACGCGATGAGGACCGTCAGGCCCACCGCGAGCAGGGACCCGAACGGGTCGCGCGACTCCCGGGCGATGCGCAGCCCGGACCCAGCCAACAGGAGGAAGGCGCACAGGACCGCCGTCGCGCCCAGGAGGCCGAGCTCCTCGCCGATGACGGCGAAGATGAAGTCCGTCTCGTCGTAGGGGATGCGCCCAGCGATGCCCAGTCCGGGTCCCACCCCGGAGGTGCCACCCCAAGCGAGCGCGTACGCGGCCTGGATGATCTGGTAGCCGGCCCCCTGAGGGTCGGCCCACGGGTCGAGCCAGACCGAGACGCGCCGCTGGACGTGATCGAAGCTCGTCCAGCTGATGAACGCTCCCAGCAGGAAGAGTCCCATGCCGACGAGCAGGTAGCTGACCCGCCCAGTCGACACCCACAGCATGATCACGAACAGCAGGAAGAACAGCAGCGCAGAGCCGAGGTCGCGCTGGAAGATCAACACCACCAGCGACGCTCCCCAGGCCAGCAGCACCGGGGCGAAGTGCTTGGGGTCCGGTGTGTTGAACGGGCCCACGCGGAACGTCGCGACGCTGAGCAGCTCCCGTCGCTCGACGAGGTACCCGGCGAAGAACACGGCGAAGGCGATCTTCGCGAACTCCCCGGGCTGGAAGCTGACCGGCCCGATCGCCACCCAGATCCTGGCACCGTTGATGCTCCTGCCGATGCCGGGCAACAGCGGCATGATGAGCAGCACGACGCCGACGAGGCCGGCGGTGTACCGGTACCTCTGGAGCATGCGCACGTCACGGACCAGGACCAGCGTCAGGACGTAGGCAGCGATGCCGAGGGCCGTCCACGACGCCTGGAGCGCGGCCAGGTCCTGATCGAGTCGTGCGATGAACACGTAGCCGATCCCGTTGAGCAGGGCGGCGATCGGCAGGAGCAGGGAATCGGCGGCGGACGCGAGCTTGCGGTTGGCGACGTGGGCTCCCACCAGCAGCGCGAGCAGCGCCGCGAGGAAAGGCCACAGGTCCGCTGGCAACGATGCGTTGCGGCCGAGGCTGGCCAGCGCGTAGGCGCCGAGGATGATCAGCACCGCCAGGACGAGCAGGCCGAGCTCGGTGGTCCGGCGTCGCTTCCCGATGGTCTGGATCGCCGCCGACGGCGCTGTCGCGGTCGCCGTCACGGCCCGGCAGGCGGTGGTGACGGCACGGTGTCGGCGGATCCACCCGGAGCCACGACGGTCGGTGTCACGGTCGTGGTGGTCGTCGTGGTCGTCGTGGTCGTGGTCGTGGTGGTGGTGCGGCTCTCGAGTCGCTCGACGTAGTCGAACGCCTCCTGCTCGGTGCCGAACGAGCGACCCCGCTCGACCTGGCGTCGGTCGGCGTCGGTGAGGTCGTCCACGTGGACCTCCTCGAACCGCGCCACCTCGGTCGGCCCCAGGAACAGGACGCCGTCCTTGGGGCCTCGCAGGACGACGACGGTGGTGCCGTCGGATGCCACGACCCACCCGGAGCGTGACGCCACGACGAGCACTCCCGCCATCACGGCCAGGACGGCGACGACGGCGACGACGAACATCGCGGTGCGCCACCGGAACCCGTCTCGGGTCGGCTCCGGCACCGGCGCCGCTTCGGCGAGATCTGGGGCTGCTCGATCGTCGGCTGATCCTTCGCCGGTCGGTCGATCGGGGTCCGACGCAGAGTCGCGGTCGGGTGCCGTCACCGTCGCGTCGGCGGACGCTGCAGGACCGCCGTCGGTCGAGGTCATCTCGTCGAGGTCGACCTCGACGTCATCGTCATCGTCGTCGTCATCATCATCGGAGCGGTCTGCCTCGTCGTCGGGATCCGGTGGGATCACCACGGCGAGCACCGTGTCGGTGCGGTCGCGGTCGTCGTCGACGTCGGACAGGTCGACCGCCGGAGTGCTGATGCGTCGGTAGCGACCGTCGACCGGCGACGCTGCGACCCCGGTCTCGGACACGTCGACGACGACGACGGTGATGTTGTCGCGGCCCCCGGCGGCATCTGCCTCGGCAGCCAGGCGGCGGGCCGCCACCTCGGGATCATCGGAGGTGACCAGCACCTCGGTGATCTGCTCCTCGGACAGCTCGCCGAAGAGCCCGTCGCTGCACAGGAGCAGACGGTCGCCGTCGGCCGGACGGAGCAGCCACGCGTCGACGACGACCAGCGCCTCCACGCCGAGCGCTCTGGTGATCACGTTGCGCTGCGGGTGGTGCTCGGCCTCTTCAGGGGAGATGCGGCCCTCTCGCAGCAGCGTCTCCACCAGCGAGTGGTCCTCGGTGAGCTGCGTGAGCACGCCGCCCGCGAGCAGGTACACGCGCGAGTCGCCGACGTTGAGGACGGCGACCTGCTCCTCGTCGTCGTAGCGGACCAGGCCGACGACGCACACCGTCGTGCCCATGCCTCGGAGCTCGTCGGACTCGGCAGCCCGTTCGTTGATCCGTCGGTTGGCGCGGTGGACAGCCGCGACGAGGTCCTCCACCGACCGTGAACCCGCGGCCATGCGGAGCACTTCGACGGTGTCGGCGGACGCGACCTCTCCGGCGCGGTGACCCCCCATGCCGTCGGCGACGGCGGCCATCTCGTCGGTGGTGAGGAACGAGTCCTCGTTCGCGCTGCGCACCTGGCCGATCAGCGAGGTCGCACCGATCGTGAAGGCGGTCATCGGACCTCCATCACCACGTTGCCGATCTGGATGCGGTCTCCCAGGCGGGCCGGCATCTGACCGACCGCCCGGGTGCCGTTGACCCAGGTGCCGTTGGTCGAACCGAGGTCCTCGACGAAGACCGAGCTCTCCCGGCTGAAGATCCGGGTGTGGACCTGCGAGACGTACTGCTCGTCGAAGACCAGGTCGCAACCGGCGGCCCGACCGACCGTCATGTCCGGACCGAGCGCGAACTCGACGCCTTGGCGTGCCGTCGGCTCGACGACGACGAGCCGGGTGGGGACGACGTCCTTGCGGCGGACACGGCCCCCGCCACGAGCCGCAGCGCGGCGCGCTCGACCCCCGCCGGGGATCGGTGGGGCAGGAGTGGAAGCCGATGCAGCCTTCGGCGGGTTGACCTCGGTCCACACGGCTCGAAGCACGCGGAGGAAGAAGAGGTAGAGCAGCGCCAGCAGGCACAGCTTCAAGACGGTGAGCAGCTGTTCGGGCACGGTGGCGACGCCTAGGACGCCTCGAAGCGGACGGCGGTGTTGCCGAACCGGACCTCGTCGCCGTCGGACAGCTCGTGCTCGGCCACACGCAGACCGTTGACCTTGGTCCCGTTGGTGGAACCCAGATCCGCGACCACGAACCCGTCGCCGGCAGGGCGGACCTCGGCGTGGACGCGACTGACGTTGGGGTCCGCGAGCACGATCGTGCAGTCCGTCTGGCGTCCGACCGACACGACGTACTCCCCCAGCGGCACGCGATCGCCCGTCGGCAGGATCAGGGCGCCCGGCGGGAGGCCACCTTCACCTTCCAGCCATCGTGACGCGACCGCGAGCATCCCGGTGCGAACCTCGGGATCCCCGGCGATCTCGATCTCGACTGGGCCGACGAAGGAGTACCGCTCGTCGCGAGCGTGCTCCCGGGCCGCGTCGGCGAGCTCGCGCCGAAGCGTCCCCTCGATGTCGACGAACTGGGCGTGGTCCTCGGGCGACACGGAGAACCGGTACCAGTTGGGCACGATCGTTCGGCCGTCGACGGCGACGGAACGCCGCGAGTCCATCTCCCGCTGCAGCTTCCGTCCGAACTCGACCGGCTTCACCGACGACCGGAACAGGCGGCTGAAGGTTCCCTCCACCATGCGTTCGAGGCGGCCCTCGAAGCCCTTGGTAGCCATCGGGCCCCAACGATAGCGACGCCGGGGACCCCGACCGGGGCCACCTCAGGCGCCGGGCCCGTCACGACGTTCAGACGGTTCCGGCGATGGCGTCCCGTCGAGCAGTCGCTGCACCCGGCTCTGGAGGCTGCGGTGCCACGACCCGGCCAGCTCAGCGACCGCGTCGAGCTCCCTGGATGCGTCGATGTCGTCGCCCATGTGGTGCATGACACGGTGCGCCCGAGCGACGCTCCAACCAGGGTGGGGTTGGTCGATGAGCTCCCACCGGTCACCGGCGCGGAGCACGCCCTCCGCGACCACGCGCAGGTACCAGCCGGACTGCCCTGACGCCTCGATCCGCTGCACCAGGTCGTCGCGACCCCATCGGTCGTCCAACTTCCAGCACGGCTGGCGGGGCTGGGACACCTCGAACACCGCGGTACCGACCGACCAACGATCACCCAGGCACACGTCGGCCTCGGTCAACCCGGCCACGTGCAGGTTCTCGCCGAAAGCCCCCGGGACGGCGAGGGCCGGATCCAGCTCGGACCACGACGCGGCGTGATCTGCGGAGTACGCGAGCACCGCCTTGTCGATCCCACCGTGGACCCTCAGATCGGCCTGCTCGTCACCGTCGATGTTGGTCGCGCGCACCGTGACCGGGCCGTTCACGACGTGCTTGCGGATGGCGGTACGAACCTCACGACCCCGCGGCGACGTGTGCGTCGTCGGCCGACCGACCAGGACGGCGACGGTCCGGGGCGAATCCATCCGGCGACGGTAGCGCCGGTACGGTCGGGGTCATGTACGTCGTCATCAACCGCATCGACGTCGGCCCCGAACGGGCCGAGACGTTCGAACAGCACTTCTCGCGATCGATGGACGGGACGCTCAGCGCTGTCCCCGGTCTCATCCGCTCCACCCTGCTGCGCCCCACGGCGCCCGATGCCCCGTACCTCGCCCAGATCACGTTCGACTCCAAGGAGTCGTTCCTGGGGTGGTTGCAGTCCGACGCCTTCAAGGCCGCGCACGGCCACGGTCCCGGTGGTGACGGCGAGGGCGGCGGCCCGAACGTCGAGAGCTACGAGGTCGTGAACGAGGTCGTCGCCGGCGTCTGAGCCACCCTTCTCCTTGGGAGCGTCGAGGGCGCCCGCGCTACAGTGCGGCGCTCACTCGCGCGAGTGGCGGAATTGGCAGACGCGCAGGATTCAGGTTCCTGTGTCCGAAAGGACGTGAGGGTTCAAGTCCCTCCTCGCGCACTCCACCGTCGTCGGATCGGCAACGGCACGCGACGGTCGCTCGTGGGCTATCCCCTGAGGTCGTCGCCGTGGGTGTGAACCGTGAGGTGGTCGCACACGGGACACGACACAGGTTCCGTCGTCTCTGCAGGTGCGCGACATCAGGGTCGGTCCATGCGCCAGCCGCGTCACGCAGACGGGAGAGGTCCGACTCGTACTCTCTGCCGGTGTCGACCGACGACTCGGTCCACCGGTGCCTTCAGGTACGACTCATCCGACTCAGCTCGGCGTCGATGTCGGACTCGCTGATCGGCTGCTCTCCGTAGGTGTGCCATGCGCTGAAGACCAGCCCGACACCCCACGCGGCGGAGACCCACGCCGGCCAGTAGCCCTGTTCCGCAGCACCTCCCGTGGCGAACCACAGAAGCCACAGGAACACGTTGATCACGACGTAGGACACCACCTGCGCCCTGAAGCCCCGCTTGCGGCGAAGGGAGCGGAGTGCCTGATCACGTTCGTCCGAGATGACATCGACGGGGTCCATGGGATCGAACGTATCGGCGAGCGCCGAGAAAGCCTCCCCGACGCAAGGACTCACGCGAGTCCGCCTGCCGCTGGTTCGTTCCGGGTGTTCGACCGAACATCGCCGGCGACACGGTGGCCGATCCGACCGGCGATGCCCCCTGTCACCGCGACCAGCAACCACGAGTAGCGACCCCACACCGGGCCGAACAGCAGCGTGACCGGGATCGACAGGAGGAAGACGATGGGGGTGTCGATCAGCCCGATCAGCTTCCCGCGCAGCTGAGCGGCCGTCGGAGCGCGGCGATAGAGCTTCTCCCGAGCGGCCACGACCACGAGCAGCATGGAGGCGAGCGAGACCAGCGCGACGTTGAGCGCGTAGCCGACCGCCGCGACCTCGCCGCTCGAGCGATCGTCCACATCGCCGAGCCCGCCGGTGGTGAACGGCAGCAACACCACGAAGCCGAGCAGCACCAGTCCGGCGCAGACGAACCGGGCGCTCATCGTCTCGAGCGTCGCCACGAGCCGGTGATTCGCCCACCAGTAGGCGCAGATCACGACGAACGAGATCGCGAACGACAGCAGCGACGGCCACTCCGCCTCGAGGAACTTCGACCAGTCGCTCCAATCCACGGTCTCCGAGGAGAGGGTGACGACGAGCAACGTCGCCGCGATCGAGAACGTCGCGTCGAAGAACGAGGCAGTTCGGGCGAACTCCACCGACTCGCGACCGAAGCGCGTCGGGGCGTGCAGCGGGTTGAGCGGCGCAGTCACACCATCAGTGTCATCGGGCATGCCCGGATGCTACGAACGGCGTCCATCGGACTCGGGGATCGCATCGCGCTCGGCACCGACGACACCGAGGAGGTGGTCGACGGTCGGAGATCTGCGCGGTCGGTGCACTCCGACATCAGATCGACCACAGTGGGCCGATGGAGCTGATGGCCAGGACCGCCGCGATGCTCGATGACCGATCCAGGACCACCTGGTGTCCGCACATCGTCTGGGGCCGCCTCGTGGTCGCACTCCTCGTCGCGACGACGCTGGCCACCGCGTGCGGTGGGCGTGGCGATCGCGACCGCGACCGAGGCGCGAGCAGCACGACCACCGCCAGCACGACCACCGCCAGCACGACGACGACCGTGGCGACCGACGAACATATCGCCCCGGAGCCGAGCTCGGGATGTGGGACGCCGCCCGCGGTCGCGGCCG
>WPCI01027212.1_pt1 | contig 10636 bp, 10 predicted proteins | sample 5399871 | NCBI WGS metagenome assembly WPCI01 (sample SAMN12869469, study PRJNA574797) | sludge metagenome | isolation source: wastewater treatment of pH7 | place: China:Beijing | collected 2019-05-20
ATAAGAAAACCCGAAAAGAAGGCACTCTCTTCGGGTTTTCGGTCTGTACTGAAATCAAGGTATTATTGGGAATCCCAGCTTAAATCATAGATACCGTAAGGGATTTTATTCTTTATTTAAAACTTTGCAACAGAACCAAAAGAAGTGCACCACTTTTTTATAGATAATATTTAAATAAATCAGGAAGATCCACGCGAACGAGCTCTTCTGAAGCGAGAACTAACTGGTTCTTTGAATCATAAACGGTTCCTTTGTGGTGAATAACAGAAAGCCCACTTTGGACATTAAATAATTTGGCTTCTTGATCGGTCAGTTGACTGATTGCTACTTGATTTAGCCCTTTGTATTGCGGATCAATACTGAAAGAAGCAAGTACTTGGTATAGCGATCCGGACAAATCAGTGTCCAATAAAAAAGTAAAAGCTAATGGGAGGTAGTTTTTTTCCAACATAATCGGCACCCCATCAATTTTACGAAGACGCTCAACTAAAATAGCTTCTTTTGAGTTGAATAAATCAGCGAAATCTGTGGGTACAGGACATTCGATAACTGAAATCACTTCAGAAGTCAGCTTTTTCCCTTGTTCTAGACAAACTTGCGTTAGTGATAAGGATTTTTGTTGAGTTTCAGCCTGTTCTTTAACAAACGTCCCCTTTCCTTGAAGGCGCATCAAATAGTTTTCTTCTACTAACTCGTCAATCGCCTTTCGTACAGTAATTCTGCTGACAGCGAAGCTTTTCTGAAATTGTGCTTCTGAAAGTAATTTATCGCCGGGCTTCAATTCGCCTTCCTTGATTTGTTTAAGGATGGTTTCTTTTATCTGCAAATAAAGAGGTTTTGTTTCATTAATAATCTTTTGAGCCATTTCTACACAACCTTTTCTTATATTATACGCAAATGCGATTTACATATCAACTTTAATACAAGTGTGATTAAACATCATATACATGTATTGACAATTACCGCTACATGTATTATACTTGTATTATTGATGAGGCGCATAAGATTAATAATGAAAGTGAGGAGATAGTATGGAACTAAGAAAAATGATTGAGGAAATCGAAAAAAATAAGAAAGCAACGGGTGGAATCAAAAATGTTATTTGGTTGGCAGCAGGTGGAAGCTATGGAGGATTCTATCCAGGACACTATTTTTTGGATCAAGAGGCAACGACGCTTCGCTCGAAAAATATTACTAGTAATGAATTTGTTAAAGCCCCTCCAGCTTTTGTTGGAGAAAATACTTTAGCTGTTGTTTGTTCAATGCGGGGCACGCCGGAGACGATCGAAGCGGCAAAACTTGCGAAAGTACTTGGGGCAGCCACCTTGGCATTATATGTCGATGAGTCAGAATTAACAGAGGTTTGTGATTACAAAGTTGCTTATGATTCTGTCGCGGTAGACAGCAGCGATTTTTCGAAGACGAATGCCGCGTATGGTTTAAAAATAGCGATGCTGGTGATGGATGTCGTTGAAGGATATGAACATGTGAGTTTGGCAATGGAGAGTTTTGAAGCGGTAGATAAAATCTATAAGCAAGCAGCAGCAGACATCCGCACGAAAGCGATCAAGTGGGCGATGAAAAATCGTGACTCAAAATCTATCCATGTCATGGGCAGCGGCGCAACTTTTGGCGCAGCGTATATTTTCTCTATATGCAACATTATGGAGATGCTGCAAATCGACTCGCCGACAGTCAATTCTTGTGATTTCTTCCATGGACCGTTTGAAGTGATTGATGAAGAAACATCCGTTTTCTTGCTTATCGGTGAAGGAGGCAGTCGATCAAATGACGAGAGAGCTGCACGTTTCTTAGAAGAATTTGGCGGAAGCAAAGTATTCCAATTGGATGCTCGCGACATTGGTCTGAATCAATTTGACCCGAAGGTGAGTGAGCATTTCAATCATTTGCTTTTCTCTCCAATCTTAAACAATGTATTTATGAGGGAATTGGCTTACCAGATCAAAAAGGACTATATGACACGTACTTATATGTGGAAAGCACAATACAACTAATCAAAAAGGCGCTCAGCAGATCAAATTCGATTTGCTGAGCGCCTTCTTTCTCCTACTATACTATAGAAGAAATAAAACACATTCCTTTATATTTGCAATGAAGTGTATTGTATAAGTTTTCTGATTCTATCGATAGAAGTCCTTCCAACACTCTTGCCCACATTATTCGTCCTGTCAAATAATGTGTTGAAAGCGTTTGGTTAAGTGTTGATAATAAAGGGTTTGTGGCTTCTATAAAAAATTGGCACGCTACTTGCTTTATATAAAAGTGAGAGCAGTTATAAGGAGGATAGGGAATGAACAAGATTATTTTAGCAAGCCACGGAGAGTTTTCACAAGGATTGAAGCAGACTGCATCAATGATTATCGGTGATGAAGGCAATATTTTTGCTCTTTCAGCGTTTCGAGATGAGGATGAGCCGATCAAAAATCAAGTAGAACGTCTACTCCAAACAATCGGTTATGAAGATGTGTACATTTTAACGGATATTTTCGGTGGAAGTGTCAATAATGATTTGTTAACGATTCAACAGGAGCATCCAGAGCTTCATTTATTTGCAGGGATGAATTTACCCTTGGTAATTTCCATTGCGACGCAAGCTGGTAAGATTGAGTCAAATCAGCTAGCGGCGATTCTTGAGGAAAGCCGACAAGGAATGATTGATTGCAAACAGCTATTAACAACAAAAATTAATATTGGAGGGGACGATTTATGATTAAGCTTGTACGAATTGATTATCGTTTATTACATGGTCAAGTAGTATTTTCTTGGACCAAGTCACAGGGAATCAACCGCATTATCGTAATCAATAAAGAAGCAGCGACGGATGAATTCAAGAAAATGTCACTAAATCTGGCAAAACCAACTGGTGTAAAATTGAACATTTTTACTGTTGAAGAGGCCTTGTCAAAAATGCCAAAAGTAGAAACATTGAACGAAAACATTATGCTGATTTTCGGAAATACGAAGGAGACATTAGCCTTTTGCGAGGCCTATCCTAAAATCAAGGAAATCAATTATGGCGGGATACCAAAAACCAATGATGGAAAGCAGTTTGGCAGTGCGATTTTCTTGAATGAAGAGGAGCAGCAGGAAGCTAGAAAATTGAAGGAGATGGGTGTGAAACAATATATACAGCAGATACCAACCTCTAAATCAGAGGATTTAAATAAATTAATTTAAAAGGAGGGCTTTAAATGTTGGTTCAATCAATAGTTTTAGGATTGATTGGTGTGTTTGTCATGTTAGACTCCCGCTTGTTGGGGCGACTGAACTTCGAACGGCCGTTAATTGTTGGGACCTTAGTTGGTCTGGCGTTAGGGGATTTGGAGAAAGGGTTGCTAGTAGGGGCATCCATTGAATTGATTTCATTAGGTGTCGTTCAGGTCGGAGCTGCCGTACCTGCAGATATGACATTGGGTGCAGTTATCGCAACGGCTTTTGCAATTTTATCTGGTTCAAATGCAGAGACAGCTTTGACCATTGCGATTCCGATCGCAATTTTAGGGCAATTATTGGGAATTTTGATGCGAACGGTTTTGGCTAGTTTGACCCACCGAGCTGATTCGTTAATTGAGGAAGGAAAGTTCAAAAGGGTGCAGCATATCCATATTGTATGGGGAACCATCCTATATTCCTTAATGTATTTTGTCCCGATCTTCCTAGCCATTTATTTTGGAACGGACTTAGTTAAGTCGATTGTGGATGTGATTCCTCAGTGGATCACTGATGGCTTAAGCTTAGCAAGTAAACTATTGCCAGCCTACGGGTTTGCTCTACTGTTGCAAACGATGATGTCTAAAAAAATGATGCCGTTTTTGGTTTTAGGATTCCTGATTACTGCTTATTCGGGCTTAGGAATTACCGGCGTGGCACTATTTGCTGGAATTGTCGCATTTGTGATGTATCAAATTGAAGCGAATAAATCTGGTGGCAGTGGCGGCGGTGGTGCTGCTGAGGAACCTGACGCACTGGATGATCTATAAAAGGAGGTTAAGAAAATGGCAAAAGAAAAGGATCAAAATGGTCGTAAATATTGGCAATTTTTCTGGCGCTCATGGGCGATTCAAGACTCTTGGAACTATGAACGTGCGATGAATATGGGTTTCTTATACGGGATTGCACCAACATTGGACCGTATCTACAAGGATCCAAAGGATGGAAACTTGAAGAAGGAAGCTTACCAACGTCATATGCTGTATTACAACTGTACACCGCAGACAAGTGCCTTTGTCTTAGGATTAGCAGCTTCAATGGAAGAGCAATACTATGAGGATCAAGAAGGATTTAATCCGGATACGATCAACTCGGTTAAAACGTCATTAATGGGTCCATTATCTGGTATCGGGGATTCCTTCTTCCAAGGAACCGTTCGTGTCTTGGCCTTTGGCTTGGGAATTAATTTGGCGCAGCAGGGCAGTATTTTAGGACCAATCTTAGCGATGATCATTTCATTTGTTCCTTCTTTTCTCGTGACTTATTATGGTGGGAAATTTGGGTACAATATGGGGAATAAATATTTAACAAGATTATATGAAGGCGGTTTGATGGACCGTGTGATGTATGTGTGTTCCATTATCGGTTTGATGGTTATTGGTGCAATGATCGCCAGCATGATCGGAATCACTACGCCAATTAAATTTGGGGAGACATTTGTATTGCAAGATGTCCTAGACAATATTATGCCGCAGATGCTGCCATTTGCTTTGACGATGCTCATGTATTGGCTGTTGCAAAAGAAGGTCAACACAAGTGTGATGTTGCTGATTTGTATTGTCGGCGGATTAATTTTAAGCGCTTTAGGGATTTTCGTTTAAATCAGGTAGTTGGAGCGAAGCTATGGAAAGGAAAAACATAGTGATGCTTCTCTAAATAAAAAAGAAAACTGAGGAGGAATTCAGAAAATGAATTCAACGATGGAAGCAAAAGAAATTATCAAAGAAATAGTAGGGAAAACAGAAGTGAAACACGTTGTTTTCGTTGGCTGCGGGGCGTCAAAAGCAGATTTGTATCCAGCAAAATACTTTTTAGACCAAAATGCGAAACAATTACGCATTAGCCACTACACAGCCAACGAATTCAACTTTGCGACACCAACTTCGGTCGATGAGAACACAGTGGTGATCTCAGCTTCACTTGGAGGTGCAACTCCAGAAACAGTAGAAGCTAATGCAATTGCTAAAGATAAAGGTGCTACAGTAATTAGTTTAACACGAATCGTTGACGCACCGTTGACAAAAGATGCAGATTATGTTATTTATCATGGGTTTGCTGAAAACTATGCAACGAAACTTGAAAAAACAGGTTATTGCTTACTACTAGCGGTTGAGTTATTAAATCAGGTGGAAGGCTATGAACACTACGATAAAATGATGGACGGTTTTGCCAAGATTTATGATCTAGCTCAGGAAAGTGCAGAATCAGCGCGTAAAGCAGCAAAACAATTTGCGCAACGCTTTAAAGACGAAAAAGTTATTTATATCATGAGTAGCGGAGCCACTCATGAGGTAGCGTATTCTTCTTCCGTTTGCTTGATGATGGAAATGCAATGGATCAATTCGGGTACTTTCCATGCAGGAGAATTCTTCCATGGCCCGTTTGAGATCGTTGATAAGGACGTTCCATTTATCCTATTGATGAACGACGGAAAGACACGGGCGATTGATTCACGCGCCTTAGCTTTCTTAGATCGTTTTGATGCAAAAACAGAGGTTGTCGATGCATTAGATTACGGTTTATCCGCTTTCGTTGAAAAAGAAGTTTTAGATTATTTCAACCCATTTGTAATCACAGCAGTATTCAGAGTCTATGCTGAAGAACTGTCCTATGCGAGAGAACATCCTCTTACAAAACGTCGTTATATGTGGAAACTTTCTTACTAGTCGCAAAAAAACTTTGCGAAAAAACTGAGATACTTTATCTCGGTTTTTTCGTTTTATAAAAAATGAATCCCTTAGATAAAGAAAATGCTATAAAATAAAGTTGAGGGTACAAAAATCGATGAAAAGCAGGTGATGAGAATGAAAGAGGAACTGGATGACTATTTATATGAGTTAACGATGAATCTCAAAGAAGGATCAGAAGAGGCGTTTTCAGCTTATAAGATTGCTGAATCACTGCAACTCAATCGTAGTACCATCAGCAGTTATTTGAATCAAGCATTTCGTGAGGGAGAACTGATAAAGATAAAAAGCTATCCTGTTTTGTTTTTACATAGAAGAGCATTAGAAAACGCTTCTATTCAGATAGACAAAGCGGAGTACGAATCGATCAAGGAATTATTTGTACAAGACCGTGGGAATGCCATTGAAGAAATCATAGGTGCGAATGGCAGTTTAAAGGAAGCGATCGATCAAATCAAGACGGCTGTCTTGTATCCTCATAACGGATTACCGATTTTATTGATGGGTGTAAGCGGTTCAGGAAAAACCTTTTTGGCAGAAAAAATTTATGAATACGCCAAGGAACAACAGGTGATAGAATCAAATGCTCCATTTATCGCCTATAATTGTGCTCAATACTTTAATAACCCGGAGCTATTATCCTCCGCGTTGTTCGGACATACTAAAGGCGCCTTCACAGGAGCAGACCATGAGCATAATGGACTGATCGAAAAGGCAGATGGCGGCATCTTATTTTTAGATGAAGTTCATCGCTTATCTGAAGAAGGGCAAGAAAAACTGTTTACCTTCATGGATACAGGCGAATTTTCACCCATGGGAGACACCAGTATTCGAAGAAAAGCGAATGTCCGCTTGATTTTTGCAACGACGGAGAACGTTTATTCCGCTTTTTTACCCACTTTTTTAAGGCGTTTACCAGTTATTGTTACCTTACCCAAATTTCAAAATCGGCCGCAATCTGAGCGGCTGCGCTTGATCGATTCCTTCTTCATTACAGAAAGCAGCATTTTGGATAAGGAGCTGCAGGTTTCTTATCAAATGATTGATTTCTTGCTAAATAGTGATTTAGAAGGAAATGTCGGGAAAATCAAGAATATCATCAAATACGCCTGTGGAAATGCCTATGTGCATCAGAAGAATAGTCAGACGATCTTTGTTCGGTTAAAGGATCTGCCACTAGAGTACAATCTGAAATTCAAAGAACAGTTTAGTAAACCAAAGAAGAAAATGTCAGATCGCACATACCTACCCAACACGACTCAGCAAATTCACTTGGAAAGCAAAGAGACACAACTGCTTCGTAATTTTTTTGATGAAGTCGTATCAGAATTTAAAAAGGTCCAGAAAAAAGAGAGTCAGCCGCAAGAATTCATTGAGGATACTGTTAGTCGTGTGACACAAATGATGGACGAATTTATTTTTCAAGGAACGTATGAAAAGGAAGAGTCTTTATATTCCGTGCTGACTTATCATATTCGACAAACACTGGATATGATGTATGAGAACTATGGATTTGAACAGGATGGCAATCGGGTTGTTTCTTTAGCAAGCTATCTTTATCTAAAGGATAATACAGATATTTTAGATAGTGATTATGGCTGGCAGGAACAAAAAAATGAGTTGATGGAATTCTTGGATTCATTTTTAGAAACGCCATTTTGGTATGCTAAAAAGCTATTGAGCTATTTATCCCAGCAGTTGGATCAGCGATTATTGGATGAAGATATTGTTTTTGTGACTTTTTATTTTTATAGTTTACAGATCAGCGACCTGCCGAATGACGTAAAATGTATCGTACTAGCCCATGGCTATTCAACAGCCAGCAGTTTGGCGAATGTCGTGAATCGGATGCTAGGGAAAAATGTGTTTCAGGCCTATGATATGCCCATCAATATCACCTTAGACAAGGTTGAAACACAGATTATTCGTTATATCAATGATTATCGTACAGATTCAGGATTGATCCTACTAGTAGATATGGGTTCCTTCAATCAATTGGGGGAACGTCTTTCAAATCATATTAAGAGTCCTTTGGTTATTATTGATAATGTCAGTACACCGCTTGTATTGGAAGTCGGAGAACATATTGTCAACGGCAACAGTGTCACCGAAGTTTATGAGGCCATCACTGTCGAAAACCGTATACAAAAGCAACTGATCATCCCAGAGGTAAATAAGAAAAAAGCGATCATTACCTGCTGTTATACAGGAATAGGAAGCGCCACTCAAATCCAAGAAATCCTACAGAAGTGCTTAGGTGATTCTGCAAAGGAATTGACCATCCTGCCTTATGACTATAAAAAATTAGCTGAGAATAAAATGTATGAGACTCCATTTCAGCTGTATGATGTCTTGATGATCGTTGGGACAGAAAACCCGAAAATCAATCAAGTCCCATACATTGGTTTGGATCAATTAATCAACGGAGAAGCCGTTTCAGAATTTGCGGAGCTATTGCATGAACAAGTCGACATTGATAGTGAAGCCTTCAAGAGTCAATTGATTTTTAATTTCTCGATTAACAAGATCGTAGAAAATTTAACGATCCTTGATGCAACGAAGGTTTTGAGATTGGTACAAAAGGCCGTCAAAGAACTCGAAAAACTAATGGGGATCGAATTTTCAAACAATCAATTGTTCTTGCTTTACATGCACTGCTGCTCAATGATCGAACGTATTTTACGCAAAGAAAGTGTAGATGAACAAGCAGATATCAAAGAATATATTCAAAAAGAGGGACATAATATGGAGTTGATCCATCAAGCATTTCAAGAGGTTGAGAAGGAATATACGATTGAGCTTCCTTTGTTAGAGCTTCGCTTACTAAATGATATTGTGAAGGACTAGGTGAGAGAATGAGAAAAGCAGTAATATTTGATATGGACGGTGTGCTAATTGATAGTGAACCCTTCTATTTTAAACGTCGAATGGATTTTTTTAAGTTTAAAGGCATACAACCAGGCTCTGATAAATTTGAAGATTATGTAGGAAACTCGGAAAAACAAACATGGGAAATGCTGATCCCTGAAGATGAGATCACACGCGATCGCCTCCATCGAGAGTACCTTCATTACAAGCAGCGACACGGAATTGATTTTTCAAAGGCTATTCGAGAAAGCGTGCCATCAGTATTAGAACAATTGAGAGTAGAAAATATCGCAATTGGATTGGCCTCGTCATCCCCACGCAAAGAAATTGATCAAATGTTATCCGACTGCAAATTGGAACGCTATTTTTCATATACTATTAGTGGGGAAGAGTTAAAGGAAAGCAAACCTAATCCGGAAATCTATTTGATCAGTCGCGACGCCTTAGCCTGTGATGATTGCCTAGCTGTGGAAGATTCAACATTAGGGATTGCTTCGGCTAAAGCTGCGGGCATTTATACGGTTGCTTTGAAACAAGGGTTCTTTATGGATCAGAGTAAAGCGGATATTATTATCAATGAGCTGACAGAGCTTGTGACTTTGCCACAGGTAACACGATAGAGGTGAAACTCCTCAATTTAAAAGTTGAGGAGTTTTCGCTTTTTTTTGTTGCAAAGCAAGATTGTTTATATTAGAATAACGTAAATCAATAATGAAGCATTGAAGAGAAGAGCAATTGACTAATAGACGATTAAAGAGACCCTCGGCAGGTGAAAAGAGGGATCGTGGAAAATCAATGAAGATGAGCTCTGAGCCTTTAGTTTGTTCACGCAAGCTGGACGGGAAGCGACCGTTACATCGCCGGGTATGTTTGTACCGTTGAGGTATTATTTGTGAGAATAATACGAATAAGGGTGGTAACGCGAAAATATTCGTCCCTTTACTTATCAGGATGCTGATAGGTAAAGGGATGAATATTTTTTTTATTTGTCAAAAAAATTGGGAGAGTGTTTGTATGAAAAAAATTGGTTTGGTTTTATTGGTGTTATATTGGTGCTTCACCGACGCCCCATGCAGAAATCTTAGAGCATATTAAGCCGGAGTTGAAGAAGAAGGGGATCGAATTAGAGATCGTCAAGTTCGATGACTATGTTTTGCCAAATAAGGCATTGGAAAATGGAGACATCGATGCGAATTATTTTTCAACGGTTCCATACTTCAATTTGCAAAAGAAAGAAAATGGGTATCAATTTTCAAATGTGGGGGCGATCCATCTTGAACCAATGGGCATTTATTCACACAAAATAAAGAAAATTGCTGCTATTCCCGATGGGGCAAAAGTGATTGTTTCAAATGTGCCCTCTGAATGGGGCCGAGTCTTAAATATCTTTGTAAAAAAGGTTCTGTTGCAAAGTTTTAAATCTACTATCAAATAAGGTAGAATAATAGAAAAAGATAGCAGGAGGAATGACGATGAATCATTTTAAAGGAAAGCAATTTCAGCAGGATGTGATTATTGTCGCTGTAGGCTACTATCTTCGGTACAACCTGAGTTGTCGTGACGTCCAAGAAATTCTGTACAACCGTGGTATTAACGTGTCTCACACCACTGTCTATCGTTGGGTACAGGAATATGGGAAACTACTTTACAACATTTGGAAGAGGAAAAACAAACAGTCCATTTATTCGTGGAAAATGGACGAGACCTATATTAAAATCAAAGGAAAATGGCATTATCTTTATCGCGCCATTGATGCAGATGGTCTCACTCTGGATATATGGTTACGGAAAAAGCGAGATACACAAGCAGCTTATGCTTTTCTTAAGCGGTTAGTGAAGCAGTTTGATGAA
>WPCI01056082.1_pt1 | contig 10630 bp, 8 predicted proteins | sample 5399871 | NCBI WGS metagenome assembly WPCI01 (sample SAMN12869469, study PRJNA574797) | sludge metagenome | isolation source: wastewater treatment of pH7 | place: China:Beijing | collected 2019-05-20
CCGCCCCCGTCGACGTCTCGACCGGCGCGCTGGCTGCCGATCGCGTGCGGATCGACACCCCGTCGCCGGCCACGCCCGACGCCGTCGCCGCGACCGTCGCCGAGGTGGTCGGCCGGGTCCTGTCCCAGTGCCCGCCCGAGCTCGTCGGTGACGACGCTCCGGTCGGGTTGACGATGCCGGGGGTGGTCCGCTCAGGTGTCGTGCTCACGGCAGCGAACATCGACCCGTCATGGATCGGGACCGATGCCGCCGCGCTCTACGGCGAGGCGCTCGATCGACCGGTTGCGGTCCTCAACGACGCGGACGCTGCCGGTGTGGCCGAGGTCCGCTTCGGAGCAGGCCGCGACGTCGACGGCGTGTTGGTGCTGCTCACGTTGGGAACCGGCATCGGCAGCGCCCTGTTCACGAACGGGATCCTCGTCCCGAACACCGAGCTCGGCCACCTTCCGCTGCACGGAGATGACGCCGAGCGCTACGCGTCGAGCGCGGTGCGCAAGGCCGAAGGGCTCTCGATGAAGAAGTACGCCAGGCGGCTGCAGACCTACCTGGAGCTGGTCGAACGCCTGCTGTGGCCCGACCTGATCCTCATCGGTGGCGGCATCTCCCGACGATCCGACGAACTGCTCCCGCACATCGAGCTGCGCACCCCGGTGCAGCCCGCCCAGCTGCGCAACGAAGCGGGCATCGTGGGCGCCGCACTGCTGTCGGCACCCCACTGAACCGCGCCCCGACGCTGAGCTCGAATCGATCCGATCCGTCGTCGAGGACGTTTGGGACGGACTCGCGGCTCGTCGGTCGGCCGATAGGGTCAGCGGCACCGACGCCAGGTCGGGCCGGCGCACATCGGAGGTCAGGTGCCGAACGCAGCGTTCCGACGACGTGCCGCACACGCCGCCCTCGCCGCACACCACGACGGGATCGGCGCGCTGCACCTGCGGGAGCTCTTCGCGGAGGACCCCGACCGCCTCGCCGGGATGACGATCGACGCGTGCGGCATCCATGCCGACCTCTCCAAGCACCGGGCGAACGGGGAGACGCTCGACCTGTTGGTCGACCTCGCCGTCGAGTCGGGGCTCCGGGAGCGGATCGACGCGATGTTCCGCGGCGACCGCATCAACGTGAGCGAGGACCGAGCGGTGCTGCACGTGGCGCTGCGCCGACCGCGGAGCGAACCGCTGCTCGTCGACGGCACCGACGTCGTCGGCGAGGTGAACGACGTGCTCGACTCGATGGCCGCGTTCGCCGAGCGGATCCGCAGCGGTGACTGGGTCGGCCACACGGGTCGGCGCATCCGCAACGTCGTCAACATCGGGATCGGCGGCTCCGACCTCGGTCCCGTCATGGCGTACCAGGCGCTGCGCAGCTTCAGCGACCGAGGGCTCACCTTCCGCTTCGTTTCCAACGTCGACGCCACCGACATCGTCGAGGCCACGCTCGACCTCGACCCCGCCGAGACCCTGTTCATCGTGGCGTCCAAGACGTTCACGACCATCGAGACGATGACCAACGCCCGCTCGGCGCGTGACTGGCTGCTGCGGGGCCTGGGCTCCGAGACCGTCCCGGACGTCGACGTGGTGGCCCGTCACTTCGTGGCCGTGTCGACCAACGAGAACAAGGTGGCGGAGTTCGGGATCGACACCGCGAACATGTTCGGGTTCTGGGACTGGGTCGGCGGTCGCTACTCGATGGACTCGGCGATCGGCCTGTCGACGATGGTGGCGATCGGCCCGGAGCGGTTCCGGGAGCTGCTCGACGGGTTCCAAGCGATGGATCACCACTTCCACACCGCGCCGTTCCGGGAGAACCTGCCGGTGCTCATGGGACTGCTGGCGATCTGGTACGGCACGTACTTCGACGTCCAGACGATCGGCGTGATGCCCTATGACCAGTACCTGGCTCGCTTCCCGGCCTACCTGCAGCAGCTCACGATGGAGTCGCTCGGCAAGCACGTGACGCTCGACGGCGTGCCGGTGGACGTCGACACCGGCGCGATCTACTGGGGTGAACCGGGCACCAACGGCCAGCACAGCTTCTACCAGCTGCTGCACCAGGGCACCCGTCTGGTGCCCGTCGACCTGATCGCCTTCGCCCGCAGCCGCAACCCGCTCGGCGACCACCACGACATCCTGACCTCCAACGTGTTCGCCCAGGCCCAGGCCCTGGCCTTCGGGCGAACCGAGGAGGAGGTGCGGGCGCAGGGCACGCCCGACGCCGTGGTGGCCCACCGGGTCATGGAGGGCAACCGCCCGACCACCGTGCTGCTGTCCGAGGAGCTCACGCCGTTCCGCCTGGGCACGTTGATCGCCCTCTACGAGCACAGCGTGTTCACCCAGGCCGCGGTGTGGGACATCGACGCGTTCGACCAGTGGGGCGTCGAGCTCGGCAAGGAGCTCGCCGTGGCCATCCTGCCGGCGCTGACCGCGGCCGAGGAGCCCGACCTCGACGTGGACGCGTCGACCGCTTCGCTCGTGCGCCGGTACCGGTCACTGCGCACCGACTGACGCCCCGAACCAGGAGGTTCCCGATGGCCACCGACACACCGATGCAGCTCGGCATGATCGGACTGGGACGGATGGGGGCCAACCTCGTCCGACGGCTGATCGGCGACGGCCACCGCTGTGTGGCCTACGACGTGAACGTCGACGCGGTCACCGCGCTGGAGGCCGACGGTGCAACGGGCGTCCACACGCTCGAAGAGCTCGTCACCGCACTGGAGGCGCCTCGAGCGGTGTGGATCATGGTCCCGGCCGGGATCGTCGCGTCGACCCTCGATCAGCTGATCCCGCTGCTGTCGGCGGGCGACACGGTCATCGACGGCGGCAACTCCTACTACCGCGACGACATCGGCCGCGCAGAGGCCCTGTCCGAGCACGGCATCCACTACGTCGACTGCGGCACCAGCGGCGGGGTGTGGGGCCTCGAGCGCGGCTACTGCCTGATGATCGGCGGCGACGACGAGGCCGTCGAGCGGCTCAGCCCGATCTGGGAGACGATCGCGCCCGGACCGATGGCCGGTTCGGTCGAGCCGACTCCGGGTCGCAGCGATGGTGGCACCGCCCAGGACGGCTGGCTGCACTGCGGGCCGAGCGGTGCCGGCCACTTCGTGAAGATGGTCCACAACGGGATCGAGTACGGGATGATGGCCGCACTCGCCGAGGGGTTGAGCATCATCAAGCACGCGAACGTCGGCAGCAGTTCCGACCACGGGCCGGCCGACGCCGAGACCACTCCGCTACGGGACCCGTGGGCCTACCAGTACGACATCGACGTGGCCGAGGTCGCCGAGGTGTGGCGACGGGGATCGGTCATCAGCTCGTGGTTGGTCGACCTCACCGCCGCAGCGCTCGCCCGCTCACCCGAGCTCGACGAGTACGGCGGCAGGGTGTCGGACTCCGGTGAGGGCCGTTGGACCGCGCTGGCGGCCATCGAGGAGGGCGTGCCGGCCGAGGTGATCACCGCGTCGCTCTACCAGCGGTTCGAGTCCCGCGACCTGGGGTCGTTCACGGGCAAGGTGTTGTCCGCGATGCGCGCGGAGTTCGGCGGCCACGCCGAACGGTGACGAGCACCCCCGGTTCTGCGTGCAACCAGCCCTGTGTCACCGAGCTCATTGCACCGAGAACGCGATCAGGAGGAGCACCGATGGAGCACCAGGTCTGGGTGATCGATGACGCGGCGGGCGTTGCGGCGACCGCCGCGGACTTCGTGGCGCAGCAGCTCCGCGACGCGGTGACCGAGCGGGGGGCGTTCACGCTCGCGGTCAGCGGCGGACGTTCGCCGTGGGCGATGTTCGCCGAGCTGGCTCGACACGACCTGCCGTGGAGCGCGATGTCGATCTGGCAGGTCGACGAGCGCATCGCTGCGGCCGGCGATCCGATCCGCAACCTCGTGGGCCTGGACCGAGCGGTCGGGTCGCTGCCGGTCACGCTGCACCCGATGCCGGTCGAGGCCCTGCTCGGGGGCGGGCCCGGTGGGGCGACGACCGACGAGGACCTCATCGCCGGAACGTGCGGCGGCTACGCCGAGTCGCTCCCCGAGCGGTTCGACCTCGTCCACCTGGGTCTCGGACCCGACGGCCACACCGCGTCGCTCGTCCCGGGTGACGATGTGCTCGGCGTGCGCGACCTGGCGGTGGCGGTCACGTCGAGGGCGTACCAGGGCAGCCGACGCATGACGCTCACCTACCCGGCGCTCGGTCGCTGCGATCAGCTGCTCTGGCTCGTCACGGGTGCCGACAAGGCTGAGGCGCTGTCGGGGCTGCTCGCCGGCGAGCCGACGTACCCGGCGTCGCTGGTCGAGGCGCCGCGATCGGTCGTCGTCGCCGACCGCGCCGCTCACCCCACCGCCTGAAACGCGATGATGTCGAACATGGAGTTCGGGATCGCCTTCGCCAACACCCTGCAGTTCACCGAGCACGCCGGCCTGGTCGCCCTGGCGCAGTCGGCCGAGTCCGCCGGCTTCGACTCGCTGTGGACCGTCGAGCACGTGATCTTCCCCGACGGCTACCAGTCCGAGTACCCCTACGACCGCAGCGGCAAGATGGCCGCAGACGCCTCGTCGCCCATCCCCGACCCGCTGATCTGGCTGTCGTTCGTGGCCGCGGCGACCACGACCCTGCGTCTCGGCACCGGGATCCTGATCCTCCCGCAGCGCAACCCGCTGATCCTGGCGAAGGAGGTCGCCACGCTCGACCGACTGTCCGGCGGCCGGGTCGAGCTCGGCGTCGGTGTCGGCTGGCTCGAGGAGGAGTTCGACGCGCTCGGCGTGCCCTTCGAGCGTCGCGGCGCCCGGACCGACGAGTACATCGCGGCCATGCGGGCGCTGTGGGCGGACGACCACGTCGACTTCGACGGCGAGTTCACCTCGTTCTCCGGCGCGAGCGTGAACCCCAAGCCGGCGGGGAGCTCCGTGCCCATCACGATCGGCGGTCACTCGGTGCCGGCTGCCCGACGCGCCGGCCGACTGGGCGACGGCTTCTTCCCCGCCAAGGGCGACATCGCCGAGCTCGTCGACGTCATGCGCCAGACCGCGGCGGACGCCGGCCGCGACCCCTCGGCGATCACGGTGAGCACGGGATCCGTCGGCGTGTTCGGCGACGACCCTGCAGCGGAGATCGAGGAGCTTGCCGGCAAGGGCGTCGACCGCATCATCGTGCCGGCGTTCGCGTTCATGAACGACACCGCCGACATGCTCGCCGCGTTCGGCGAGCGGGTCATCGCCCCGAGCCGCTGAGGTCGCTGCCTGCCGCGAGCTGACCCGGATCAGGTCAGCCGCAGGCGGCCTTCACCGATGGGTACGGGTTCATGGCCGGGCCACCGACGCGCTTCACGCCCATGTGCAGGTGCGTGTCGCCGCCCGCTGCGTTGCCGGTGTTGCCGACCGTGCCGATGAGCTCGCCAGCCTTCACGACCCGGGACGATCCGACCGTCGTGTTCATGTGGGCGCCGTAGATCTCCCAACCCGACGCCGTGGTGAGCGTGAAGGTGTTGCCGCCTCGGCCGCCCTTGCCGAACACCACACTGCCCGATGCGGGCGCCACGATCGGCGTGCCCTTCCGGGCGAACAGGTCGCTTCCCTCGTGGAAGCGTCCACCACCGTCGCGGGGGAAGCCCCAGTCGTTCATGAACGACGCGCTGGGCACCGGGCAGCGGAGGTCCGGCCCGACCGAACCCGACGAGCGGCCCTTGACCGACGACGTCGCCGACGACGAGCCGACACCGCCCGACGACGAGGGAACGGTGAGCGTGTCGCCCGGCAGGATGAGGCTCGTCGAGCGCAGCCCGTTGGCCGACAGCAGGGCGGAGAGCGACACGCCCTGCCGGCTGGCGATCCCCGACAGCGTGTCGCCGTCCTTGATCGTGTAGGTCCCGGCCTTCGAGACCTTGGAGACCCTGGACCCCGTCGAGGCCGTCGGACCGGCGGCCGATCCGTCGATGATCAGACGGGAGCTGACGAAGAGCTTGTCGTCGACGATGCCGTTCGCGGCACGGATCGCGTCGGCGGACACCCCGTAGCGCTTGGCGATCCTGGCGACCGTGTCGCCGCGACCGACGATGTGGGTCCGCTTGCCCGCGGCGGCCCCTGTCGACGCTGACTTCTTGGTCGTGCTCTTGGTCGTGCTCTTGGTGCTGTTCGTGCTCCTGGTGCCGCTGGTCGGCGACGTTCCCTTGCCGGCTGACGCCGAATCGGGCAGTGCCGCGGCCATCGCCGGCGACCACAGAGCGCCGATGAGCAGTGCGGAGAGGGCGACGAGTGCCATCGGGACGACGTGGCGGAATCGGTGCAAACGCATGCCTCCCGATCGGCGCCGCCCGGTGCCGTGTGAGGATCCGCATGGGTCAAATGGCCCATACCCCGTCGACGACCACCGTCGGTGGTGACGGCGGTGGATACGGACGCACGATGGGGACGCACGGTGACCGTCGACCGCCATCGACGCGGTCGTAGCCTGCGGCACATGGATCACGAAGCAGCCTCGGATGAGGCGCCGGTCGTCCTGCAGACCATCCCGTTGGCGCAGCAGTGGCAGACGGTCGACCCGTTCCTCTTCTGCGTTCACCACGACGACGCGTACCCAAACGCCAACGAGATGATGGGCCCCGATGCGCCCCTCCACGCCCGCGACATCGGCATGGACTTCTCCGGCACCGACGGCTGGAGCATGTACCACGGATCGGTGGTGCCGGGCTTCCCGCAACACCCGCATCGAGGGTTCGAGACCGTCACCCTCGTCCGAAAGGGCCGCATCGACCACTCGGACTCGCTCGGCGCGGCGGCGCGCTTCGGCGGCGGTGACGTGCAGTGGCTCACCGCCGGTGCCGGCGTGGTGCACTCCGAGATGTTCCCGTTGCTCGACACCGACGGGCCGAACCCGCTCGAGCTGTTCCAGATCTGGTTGAACCTGCCGGCGGCCGACAAGATGGCCGACCCGTACTTCACGATGCTGTGGAGCGAGGACATCCCTGAAGTGGCCGTCGGGGTCGACACCGTCGTGACGGTGGTCGCCGGAACGCTCGGTGACAACCGTCCGCCACCTCCGCCGCCCGACTCGTGGGCGGCCGACCCCGAGTCCGACGTGGCGATATGGGTGGTCTCGATGGGGTCGGACGGCCAGTGGACGCTACCGAGGGCGGCAGGTGAGGACACCGTCCGGGTGCTCTATGTGTTCGAAGGCTCGGGCCTGGCACTCGACGGCACCGAGGTGCGTCCGAAGACCGGTGCAGTCATCCGGTCCGAGGTCGCCGTGCAGCTCCGGGCACTCGGGCCGACCGAGGCGCTGCTCCTGCAGGGCAGTCCGATCGGCGAACCGGTCGCCCAGTACGGACCGTTCGTGATGAACGACCGAGCGGAGATCGCCCAGGCGTTCGAGGACTACCGTCGCACCGGTTTCGGCGGTTGGCCCTGGCCGACCGACGACCCGGTCCACGGTCGCGACCAGCGACGTTTCGCTCGTCACGTCGACGGCAGGCTCGAAGAGCCAGCTGGCTGAACGGCCACGCTCCCGATTTCGGGCACCAGCGACCACCCACCGGTCACCCATGCCCGAGTTCGGGGTCGACACGCGCTGCCGACCGCGACCTTGGGCACCAGCGACCAACCAGTGGTCGTCGATGCCCAAGTTCGACCGGTCGCGTTGCCGGCGAGCGCGGGCTGGTCAGTCGGCCGAGCCGGCCGCGTCAGCCGACTCGGCCGGCTCCAGCGCGACCGCCAGGACCTCGTCGATGTGGCTCGCCAGGTGGAAGGTCATCTCGCTGCGCACCGCGTCGGGCACGTCGTCCAGGTCCGGCCCGTTGCGGTTCGGCAGCACCACCTCGCTCAGCCCGGCCCGATGGGCGGCCAGCACCTTCTGCTTGACCCCACCGATGGGCAGCACATTGCCCTGCAGGGTGACCTCGCCGGTCATGCCGACGGCGGGGCGGACGCCCCGTCCGCTGAGCAGCGACGTCAGCGCCGTCACCATCGTGACCCCCGCTGACGGGCCGTCCTTGGGGACGGCGCCGGCAGGGACGTGCAGGTGGAACCGTCGGCCGTCGAACGCGTCGTCGGCCACGCCGAGCTCGTCGGCGTGGGCCCGGAGGTAGGACAGTGCGATCGTGGCCGACTCCTTCATCACGTCACCGAGCTGGCCGGTCAGCGTGAGGCCCGCATCACCTGGCGACGGCATCGCCGTGGCCTCGATGAAGAGCACGTCACCGCCGACACCGGTCACCGCGAGCCCCGTGGCGACGCCAGGGACCGACGTCCGGTCCGCGACCTCGTTGAAGTAGCGCGGTCGGCCCAGCCAGCGCTGGACGTCGTCGGCGTCGGCGATGGTGACCGGTGCATCGACCTCACCGGTCGACAGGGCGGTGGCGACCTTGCGAAGCAGCTTGCCGATCTGGCGTTCGAGGTTGCGAACGCCCGCTTCCCGGGTGTGGTCGGTGACGACGATGCGCAGCGCGCGGTCATCGACGAGGACTTCTTCGGAATCGAGTCCGTTGCGATCACGTTGACGGGCGATCAGGTGATCGCGTGCGATGTCGACCTTCTCGGTCTCGGTGTAGCCGTCGAGCGCGAGGACCTCCATCCGGTCGAGCAGCGGTGCGGGGATGGTGTCGATCACGTTGGCGGTGGCGATGAACACCACGTCGGACAGGTCGAGGTCGACCTCCAGGTAGTGGTCGCGGAAGGTGTGGTTCTGCGCCGGGTCGAGGACTTCGAGCAACGCAGACGAGGGATCGCCGCGCCAGTCGTTGCCGAGCTTGTCGACCTCGTCGAGCATCAGGACCGGGTTCATCACGCCCGCGTCGGAGATGGCCCGGGCGATCCGACCGGCCATCGCACCGACGTAGGTGCGACGATGACCCCGGATCTCGGCCTCGTCGCGCACACCGCCGAGCGCGACGCGCACGAAGGGCCGCCCCATCGCCCGGGCGACGGATTCCCCGAGCGACGTCTTGCCGACGCCCGGGGGTCCGACCAGCGTGATGATCGCACCAGCCCCCCGGCCTGAGGGCGTGGCTGCCGTGTCGGCCTTCTGGGCGCGATCGGCCAACCGGGCGCGGACCGCCAGGTGCTCGACGATGCGGTCCTTCACGTCGTCCAGACCGTTGTGGTCTGCATCGAGCACGGCCCGGGCTCCGAGCACGTCGATGGCGTCGGTGGCGCGCTCGGTCCAGGGCAGGTCGGCGACCACGTCCAGCCAGGTGCGGATCCAGCCGTGCTCCGGTGACTGCTCCGAGGTTCGCTGCAGCCGATCCAGCTCCTTGGTCAAGGCGTCACGCACAGCCTCGGGCACCTCGGGATCCGCGGCGACCTGGCGAACGCGTTCGAGCGACTCGTCGTCGCCGGACTCCTCGCCGAGCTCCTTGCGGATCGCGGCGAGCTGCTGACGCAGCAGGAACTCGCGCTGCGCCTTCTCCATGCCGTCGGTGACGTCCTGGCGGATCCGGTCCTTGAGCGACAGGTCCGCGAGCGTCTCGCGGGCCCAGCCGACGACGAGCTCCAGCCGCTCCTCGACGTCGAGCGCCTCCAGCACGGCCACCTTCTGCTCCGACGACAGGTCGGGCGAGTAGCCGGCCATGTCGGCGATCGAGCCGGCGTCGCTCATGCCCCGGAACGCGTCGGCCAACCCGGGCATGCCGCGGGACTCGAGGATGTTCTCGACGACGGCCTGGTACTCCTTGGCCAGCTCGCTCGCACGTGGTGTGTCGACGTTGAGCTCCTCGACCTCGGCCGCCCGCACCCACAGCGCTTCGCCCGTGCCGGGCACGCCGACACCGATGCGGGCACGATGCAGACCGCGGACGACCAGCGCCTTCATCCCGCCGCGGAGCTCACCTGCGTCCTCGACCTGGGCGACGGTACCGACGGCGGCGAAGCTGCCCTCGACCCGAGGGACGAGCAGCACCTGGGCGCTGTCGTGCACGCCGTCGCCCGCCGCTGCCTGTGCGGCAGCCTTGGCCTCGTCGGTCTCCAGAGCGATCGTGACCACCATCTGAGGCAGGACGACGCCGCTGTTCAGCGGCAGGACGGGAAGGACCACGCTGGCGTGGTCCTGGTCGGCGTGGTCCTGGTCGGCGATGGGGTCGCCCTGGGTCTCGGTGCCGCTGTCGGCGCTCACCGTGGGGTCTGACATGTGCACTCCAGCCATCGAGGTGATCGATCTCAACAGGAAAGTTGAGTGATGGAGCAACAAGTTATCGATCGTTCCCATTCCCTCCCGGTCGGGTGGGGACTTCAGACCATCAGGTCCTCAGGTCCTCAGGCTCTCGCCATCAGCTGCACGACCAGCAGCGCAGCCATGCCGACGACGAGGGTCAGCGCGGCGTTGCGGGTCCGCCACGCGACCAACGCGGCCAGGAGCCCGGCGACCACGCGAGCCTGGAGGAGGTCGATGTGGCCTTCCGGCCGCACGAACGCCGGCAGCACCAGCGCGGCCAGCGCCGCCGGAGGGATCTGTCGCAGGACTCGCTGAGCCCGTGGCGGCACCTTCACCATCCGGTGAGCGACGGCCAGGAACGATGCACGCATCGCGAACGTGCCGGCGCCGGCGAGCAGGATCGTCCACCACGCAGGGCTCATCGGTCCACCTCCGGTCCCGATCCGTCTCCGTCTCCGGCGCCGTCGCCGTCTCCGGCGCCGTCGGGGCCGG
>WPCI01043551.1_pt1 | contig 10626 bp, 6 predicted proteins | sample 5399871 | NCBI WGS metagenome assembly WPCI01 (sample SAMN12869469, study PRJNA574797) | sludge metagenome | isolation source: wastewater treatment of pH7 | place: China:Beijing | collected 2019-05-20
GCCTTCACACACAGCATCGACCCCGGGTGACGACGCTGGCAGTAGCTCCAATCCATAGTGATGCGCCGCCAGGCACTCACCAAGGCTGCCAACCAGGTGGCCATCCGGGGTGAAGTGCCTACCCGGGAACATCGCCTCCAGCTCATTAACAACCCGATATAGCTCGGCAACAAGCTGAGGCAAGCGTTCTTTATCCACTCAGACCTTCTCCCTAAAATGGCTCACGATGGCACCTCACGGCCAAGAGCAGCCATTGAGAGTTTCCTGATGTACAAGTGGTTATTCAAAATTAATCGCGTAACCAGCTCCGTAGCCGCCCCTCGAAATTAACCGCCTGCGCGGCCGCGGCACCAGCCGAAGGGGAGCTGGAGCCGGGAGACTAGCGCTTCTCAATGGGTACATCCGCAGCTTCAAGGAAGTCCCTTAGGGCGGCTATATCTCGTATGTTCCCCTCCTCACGAGACGTAGTGAAGTACAGACGCTCTCGGGCGCGCGAAAGGGCCACGAAGAACGTGTTCGTTTCCTCACTCGGATTCCTTCGGTATCCGAACAGGGCCCGGTCATGAAAGCCGAGGAATATCACCGTGTGTCGCTCGAGCCCCTTGCTCTTGTGGATTGTCATCAGCGGAACCTGTCCCTTGCCACGTACCGCATCCAGGAGTTCAGGCCACTTTTTGCAGGTCGCCGCGTAGTTTTTCATAAGCTCCGCAAGGGCCTTGCCTACGTCCTCCAGGTACGCTGGATTTAACCGGTAGTTCTGGAAGCTGCGGCGAATTCGACGCTGGCCAATCTGTTTGATCGCCGTTGATACGAGCGCCTCCATGTCGGCCTCTCCAGGCTCTGTACACAGCCCAGCTTGCACGGTCTTGAGAGTGTTCTCGATTTCCCGGTCAAGGATCTTGGTATCACGGCCGTTTTGGAAGTCTGTGCCGAGCATGACCGCGAAGGTGTCCTGGACGGCTCTGTACAGGTCGTGGCCGCGTTGACCCGCTGCTAGTCCGAGGATACCAAGGAGAGTCCCGACCAGGTCATCGGCCATCAGGTCTTGGATTGGAATCTTCCTTATTGCCTTCGCTTCGTTTCGCAGGTGAAGCCCCCGTTCCTCGAACGCCTCTCTCAAGGCTCTCTCGGCCGCCTCAGGCTTCATACGGACTAGGATGAGGAAGTCTTCAGGGCGCCGCTTCTTCAGCGCACCTTGTGCTGTTTCCTGCGCAATTAGATCGGCGATCGCATCAGCCTCTGCGCGATTTGTGCGGAACTCCCAAAGTGCGTCAGAATGTTGCGGCACCGGGGCATCGGAGCGCCCACATAGCGTTTCTACTGCGTCCGGTTCGATCACCTTGGTCAGCGCGTTCACGATCTTAACAAGGCGCCGGTTCGAGCGGTGGTTGAGCTGCAAATAGCGTCGCTGGCCAATAAAGGCCTCATCGAACCAGTCGAAGACTTCAGCTTCGGCACCGGCCCATGTCATGATCCGCTGCTTGGTGTCGCCGACAGCCGTCAGCACTGCCGGCGACCCTTCGAACATCTGCTTGACCAGGGAAAACTGGAAACGCGTGGTGTCCTGAAACTCGTCCAGGAAGACGTGGGAGTAGCTGAGTTGCAGAGCCCTCCGGACATCCGGGCCCGACCTCAGGATCGCCTCCGCCAGACGGCCAATCATGGTGAAAGTGAGACCGCAGCGGCTGTCCGAGAGTTGATAGTCCCACCATTGGTAGGCGAGCCATCGCTTCATGGTGGACGCCTCTCGCGGTTCCCTCGGAAGCGGTCCCATCGCCTGGATCTTGTCCAACGAGAAGCCGCGTGCGGCACTTTCGCCCCCCAAACTGCGAGGCGGTGACAGGCTGTTCAAGAAAAGATTCCAGTCCTGCCGGCCAGGAAAAACAATGCGGTAGTCGCGCCGTGGCCGACACCATTCTGGTGCCAACGGCAGGAACCGATCCAAAAGACTTTTAGCGAAAGCGTCGAATGTGTAGGAGTCGAACCGCTCTGCGAGTTCAGAACCACACCGATCCGTCACCCGTTCCTTAAGGTTCTTAGCGGCATCACGCTTGAAGCTGATGGCCAGAATGCGCTGCGGAAAGCGGCAGCCACCCGTTTGCAGCAGAAAGGCCGCTCGTTGGGCGAGCAATTCCGTCTTGCCAGCGCCGGGCCCGGCGATGACGCTCGTGCAGGAGTTCGAGCGGACGACCTCGTCTGCCGTTTGTTCCAGTCTTATGCCGGCGCTTGGCACCCACGCCGCGGGATCGATTGATGCCGCCATCTCAGGAACCCTCGCCCTCGGGATCCAGAGGCTCGCCAAGGTGCTCCATCGCAGCCGCTAGAAGGTTCTTGAGAGGGCGAGGGCATCCCTCTCTGAGTTCCTCGTCGCTCAAATTGGCGATCGCCTCAAGATGCGAGGCCGGCTTGCTACGCTTCTTAAACAGGCGGTCGTAGGCATGTAGTTCCGCTGCCGATGGACGATGCGCGCGATAATGACCAGCATAGGCACCGTAAGCTTTCCCCGCCTTACCGAAAACCGATCTCAGTACTGTCGACGGCGCTTCGCCCTCGCCACCAACGCCATAGGCAGCCGGATATGCCTGAAGCATCATCATGTCCAGGTCGAGAGGATAAGCGAAGAAAACGCCGCGCTTCGTCATCCAATCCAGCGTACGACTCACTTGGCTCTCTTTGACTCGTCTCCTCCAGTAGTCCGAGCTGTGCGGGTCGCCCCGCAACCACTTCGGTTTGTCTAAGTCTTGTAAGATTTTCAGCTGTTCATAAACATACTTGAAGCGCAGCGGCCCAGCATTGGCTCTCCCCAGGTCGAAATCGAGCAGCGTCAAATGAGGAATATCCAAATCGTTCAGAAGGCGCCAGAAATGATTGACGTGCCGCCCCCCCAACGGCGCAAAGGTGACAAACGACGGATCAAGGTCGCAGTCGAACGCCTTCGCCAAACGCGGCAGGACCACCGCCTCGCTGTCACCCTCGCCAAGGATCACCAGCTTCGCAAAATACAGTTCCGGCTGGGAGAGCACGGCCTGACGAACGAACTTGTCAGCCTCGTCCGTGTCATCCGGCATACGGATAGGCTTGCACCGAGAAGCAAGCTCCTCGGGATCGAGCCTCAAATGCCGAACCTGCTCGGGCTTAACGCGGCGCACCACCGCCGGCGCGTGGCTGGTAACAATACCCATGGCCTGCGGCCCGGCCGTCAGGCTGGTCAGCAGCCTGAGGAGGCGCGACAGATAGAAGGGCGCCAGATGATTTTCCGGCTCTTCCACGGCATAAATGGTCAGGGCCTGTGCAGTTTCTTCAAAACCGCTAAAACCCTCAGGCGGGTCGCCCTTGGCCAGTCGCGATTCAAGTTCGGCAAGCGTTGCGGTCAGGGCTAGGAAGAACAAGGAAGTCTGACCCTCGCTTAGTTCCTCAACCGGAAGAGCTCGGTGCGACGGTGCGGGAGAAAGCTGAACGTTCAGACTGCGGATAATCTGAGCAAATTCTTGCGACAAAACGACAAGCCGCGTGTCCTTGAGGTGCTTGCCGTCGTGGAGATCTCCCCAGCGGGTCATGAGTTCTTGCGTCACCCATTCCACTGCGGGGAGGTCGCTGACCTCTTGTTGAAGGTCATCGCTGATCTGTCTAATCGCTGCCTCCTCAACCTCCCCAAAGTCACCGCTTTGCTCGATCCGGCGAAGCAGTTGGCCGAGCGCATGGCGAGTCACCGCTGCGCCGTCACGCGTCGCCGGGATGTGGACAATCCGGACCGGACTGCGCCCTCGCGTGCTGCGCTTGTCCAGGCTCGCTTCGTCCTCCTCGCCGAACGGCACGTCGGACTCCATGGTTGTAACCCAATACACTGCGGTCTCAAGTCGAGTCGCCCCGGGGAACTTCCCCCCGAGGCGCTCACAGAACCGTACGTGAACCTCTCAGCTCATACGGCTCTTCTTACCCAACCCTGCCCATACAGCAGCGGCCAGTGGGCAAACAGCCGAGGATTCTGTCGCGCCACACGGTCCAGCCAGTGACTGGCCCGCCGGCGATGCCCCCTCAACCGTTTAAACTTCTGGGTCGCCCACCTCACGAGTCGTCGATCAATCTGCCGCAGCGTCGGATATAGTGCCGACTTGTAGAAGGCACCATAATACCTGACCCAGCCCCTGATCCACGCGTTGAACATGTTCGCCAGGTCGCGTAACGACTTGTCACTGCGTAACTGCAGATTCCACCGTCGTACCGTCTGCCGAATGGCCTTCCCTGCCTTGTTGCTGATCGCCGGCGTGAAGTTGATGAAGAACTTCCCGTACCGATTCCTCGATCTCCGGGGCCGAAAGGTGTAGCCCAGAAAGTCGAAGCTGTGGACAGGGTAGTCCTGACGCCGATCGTCGTCCTTGCAATAGACGATCTTGGTCTTCTCCGGGTGGAGTTCCAACCCACACGCCGCGAAGCGTTCCTCCAGTGCGGCTTTCAGTTGCTCGGCCTGTTGCTGCGACCGACAGTGGCAGACCCCATCATCCGCATATCGCTCGAAAGGTACGCCGGGAAAGTGCCTCCCCATCCAGGCATCGAACGTGTAGTGCAGAAACAGGTTGGCCAACAACGGACTGACGACACCGCCTTGCGGCGTCCCACGATCACGTCTCAGGCACGTGCCATCCGGCATCATCACGGGAGCCGTCAGCCAGCGCTCCAGGTAGAGCAATAGCCAGCGCTCCTTGGCATGATGGCGCACGGCCTTCATCAGCATCTGATGGTCGATATTATCGAAGAACCCCTTGATGTCGAGGTCAACGACCCAGTCATATCGCCAGCAGCGCTTCCTGGCCTGTGCCAATGCCTGGTGCGCGGACTTGTTTGGCCTATACCCGTAGGAGTCGGGATGGAAATGCCACTCCAGTCTCGGCTCCAGGGCCTGCTTGACCACCATCTGGGCGATCCGGTCAGACACCGTGGGGATTCCCAGAGGCCGAGTCTTGCCATCGCTCTTCGGGATCTCCACTCGCCTGACCGGTGGGGGCAAGTAGCTGCCTGACGCCAGCCGATTCCAGAGCTTGTAGAGGTTGTTGATCAAATTCCTCTCGAAGTCCTCGATCGTCTGGCCGTCGACACCTGCCCCACCCTTGTTGGCCTTGACTCGTTTGTAAGCTTCCCATACCTGACGCTTGGTAATGGGAAAGGGTTTTGCCTGGTTCATGAGCGTCCTCCCCCGAAGGGTTGCGCCCATGTCACCGGCTGGATAAGGCAACCCCTTCGCTCCCGTCCCATTACAGGACGCTCGTCACTACTACGGGTTGCTCCGCCCCTGTACCCCGCATCGGTACTCTCACACTCATGGGGTCTCCATTTGTGTTTCTCCCTTGGCATCGGGGTGACAGGTTCCCACGTTCCACACAAGAGCCTGGACTGCCTTCCCGCCACCTTCATGCCGGACGCCGTCTGGGCAGTCAGCAGGCGCCCCCCAGACTTGTCCCGGGGTAACGACCGCTCCCCGGTTTTGACGTCATTCCTACGCTTTCGACACGTCATCAGTGGTTCACTCACGTTCGGCTCTTCAGTCCTCACCTGACGAGCTCTTGGCTCGCCTTTTCCCATCTCGCTTCCCACCACCTCTCTTAAAGGCAGCAGTAGTGGGTGGTTTGGAGCCTCCGCCTGCACAGCGGCTCCGAGGGGCCCGCCCTCATCTCTTGTGCAGCATGGCTACGCAGCGAGCTTGTGCTCGGTTGCGCGCCTTCGTGGCACACGGTCGTCGGCGTAACTCTCGCGCCGCTGCCACAACGCCTCCAGCCGCAGGCGCGCCTTTAAGCCGCTTTCCAATGTGCTGGCCGCGAGTTCGCTCAAGAACCGAGGCACTGTGGACCGGGCCGCGTCATCATCACCCTCCCGCAGTTCCGGAAAGGCAAGGACCACGTCGATCACGACTTCACGCTGCTGAACACTTTCAGGCGTTTCGCCGTGGCCGAAGTAGACATCGGCACGGGTCATCCTGCGTTCGGCGGTTGTTACGCCAAACAGGCGCCGCAGAGCTTCAATGAACGCACTTTTGCCGGCGCCGTTGGCGCCAATCAGTACAGTCACTTCAGGTCCCAACGTGATGGTCACATTCTTGAAGCAGCGGAAGTTTTGCAAGGTGACGGATTCGATGTGCATCAGGGAAGCAGACCTTTATCTTCGGATGGTGCGCAAGAAATTTTCATGATTATATTAGCAAACGGTCTACTTGTGCTCCGAAGTAACCCAGCCTACGCCACCAAAAACCGGGAACCGAACCGCTTTTACTGAATCTGGCACTGCTCGATGCAAAGTGCCACAGCCGAAGCGGCCACTACACCGCGCCCCCCAGGCCACCCAGGCCACCCAGGCCACCCACTCTCATTGAAAACCCAAGAAATAAAGTATAACTTGGCAGTATAACACAGATCATTGCGCATGCTACATATCCCCAATGAACGTGCTTACTGCCTTTCCAGCATGTCGGCTTTGGGTCGATATCTGCCACTCCCTGACTTACTCTGAGGGTAATAGGGGTACGTCCCCGATTACCCCCTTTTCACACAGCATCGTCCAGAAGCGTACGTTCAGAGAACCCCATACTTGCATGAATATGACCGGAGGGCTACAGGCGGAAAACTCCACCCTGTAGCACTCAATGTCAAGTCACTTGCTAGAACTGAGGTGGCTGAGGTGTAGCACGTAAATATTCCTCTACCGCATCAATTGCCTTCTTTGAAACGGTTCCACTCTGTATCTTTTGCCACGAGACTTCGTGTGAATCCAAAACATTTGTATCGATAAAGAAAAGATTTCCGGACTCGGATAGCGCTCCGATATGATCTATAAAACCCAATGCGTACCTGGCTGTAGCACTCTGACCAACAACATGCTTTACGATGAGATCACGATAACGCCCGTACTCTTTTCGGCGATCCTTTCGGAACCAGCCAAGTATGCGAGCCACAACATGAAGTATTCTCTTTGCGTCTACCTTAGAGTCCTGAGCTCGAGATTCGATCGTGAATGGGGTCCAGGGAAAGCTTTTGGACCCAGGCCAGCTTACCGTCAGCAACGCCTGCTCTTGAGCATCAACTTTCAATGTCGGCGATGCAACCACTGTATTAACAGCTTCAATATGTGTCGGCCTACCAGCCTCTCCTCTAACAAGAACACGGTTAGCCTCAATTCTGATGCTATTTGCCCGAACCTCACTCTCCGCAATGTCAAACTCATGGTCCCTTCGCCCAAGCACGAGGGATGAATTGATTATTACCTGTGCGTTGTTCAGGCGGCGCATAAATTTCACTTCATCCGGAATTGCAGTATCAAACACCAGATGTTCGCCCAGTGGGTCAGCATCGTCGCTAGAAATTTCTAGTGCCAGCCTGTCCGGATTCTGCTCGCTCAGGAACAGCAAGAGAGCGCTTTGACCTTTCATCGCACCTGCATTAGCAGATTCGTACAGGAGTTCGGCATCGTTTGCGTCAGCACGACCTGAACCTGCAGCATGGTAGAGACTCGCCAGAATGGGAGTATACAAGGGTTGAGCGGATTCAACCCAAAGCTCCGACGAGAAGCGCCGTTCTGCATTAGTCAGTCCATGCGCCAAAACGTAGTCTCTAAACGCTGGCCCCGTAAATCGCGAACCGTCTAGGAATGGGTGCTGAGGAAGGAAGCCCCTTAACATATCCGCCACCTCGCCTGCAATCTGCGGCTTAATCTGGGAAGGTAGGGAGTACGCGGCATCATCGTCAGACGTAAGCAAGCCAAGAATTCGAGCCTGTTGGTCCTGCCGGGAATACAAACCAATGAACTGGTCTTGTTCGTCGGGGAACCTTTGCGCGATCGCTCCAGCCACCTTGTCCTTCTCTCGATCAAGGATCTGCTCAATAATCTCCGCCATTATGGCAGCATACCCAGACCGAGAACCATTGAACGAAAGGGTGTATGGGTTCTCTGTTTCAGCCAGCAGTTTACCTATAGTTTGCAGTACGGGGGCATATCCAAAGAACCTTTCCTGTTCTGTAGAGCTCCACCCTTGCTCGCTCCGCTTAGTACTGCAGGGTGAAACAGAAAGTGAAATCGCCTCGTTCACTTTGGATTCCAGCACGCTCTTATTTCGCTCTAGGAAGGCACTTCCTTTGGCATGCTCAATGTATGAGAGCACAAACTCAATCGCGCGCTCCCTAGAGAAAAAGCCGATCTCCGCGGTCGCATAAGTACGACCGGAAGGAACCAACTCATCAAGAGCGAGGGCTAGCATTTCTGCTGTGTCGCGGCGTGCCAAGAAGATGACCGAAGCTGGACGAGCACTCGGGGTATACTTGATCACCTCTTGGATGAAGTCCTGAACACCGGACCACCCGCTATGCATTTCTGCCTCGTCGATAGCGTCAAATACAAGAATGGTGCTTCCTTCTTCGACTGAGGCCAAAAACGAAGAAAGCCGAGCTGTTCCAACGGCTTCAAGTATGCTTCCAATGAATGTATTTGACCCAAGCCGAAGTTTCGACAAGTCCCACAGCATTGCATTCTTAGCTTTCTTCAAATGTTGACCGAAGGCACTCTTGCCCACGGCGCCAGGCGCAGAAACGACGAGATATGCACTCGATCTCACGAGTTGCTCATCATGAACTTGGTAGTCCGGCTGAATGTACTGCGCTTCGGTCGTGTCGTCCAAGAAAGCAGCTTGCTGAAATGTCCAGACTTCACCTTGAGGAATCAGGCTTTCCATATAATCTCTCTTTGCAATTCTCAATACCTCAACAACTACTCTATGGCCAAGTCGGTTGTTGAACTAAACACACCAGAATATTTATCCTGATTATACCACACCGTTAATCATCTAGCCGCTTGAGTTTATATACATCAAGCATGGCTCGGAAGTATAGCACCGATTATCGTGCCGACTGCATGATACGGATGAACATGCCGGCAGCATTTGCCGGGAGGGCCGCTTTGGGTCGTGAGCCGACTTCCCGCCGGAGCCAGTAACGGGGGCCTAAATTGACGAGTATGGGCTTCCATTTCGCACTCCCTTGCTATTTCTAATCTTCAGTCAGGTTAGCAGCATCATGCTGCGCCTGCTCGCGACCTTCGTGGTACATGGGCTTGGCAGGCCGGGCCTCCTGGCTGATACTGTATAAACATCAGGTCTCGAGAGGAGCCCACCATGCCACACGCCAAGCTTATCCCCGCCGATCCGGCGCCGCCGGCGCGGCCCCTGCCCTTCCCTCTGCCCCTGACGCGGGCCGGGCTGTCGGGCTTTCCGAGCCCTGCCCAGGACTATGAAGGGCGCACGTTGGACCTCAACGAGCGGCTGGTGAAGCGCCCCTCCTCGACCTTCTTCATGACCGTCACCGGCGACAGCATGGAGGCGCTGGGCATCGCGGAGGGTGATCTGCTGGTGGTCGATAGCGCCATCGAGCCGCGCCCCGGGCACATCCTGGTCGCCACGGTGGAGGGGGAGCTGGTGGTGAAACGCTACGAGCTGATTGGCAACCGCCCCTACTTCACCTCGGCAAACCCCGCCTACCGCCCCATCCCCGCCGCAGACCTAGAGTGCCAGGCCTGGGGCGTGGTGCGCGCGGTGGTTCACGAGTACACCGTCTAGCCGGGGCCGGGCCCATGATCGGACTGATCGACTGCAACAACTTCTACGTCAGCTGCGAGCGGGCCTTCCAGCCGCGGCAGGAGGGCGTGCCCGTGGGCGTGCTCTCCAACAACGATGGCTGCGTGATCGCTCGCTCCAACGAGCTCAAGGCGCTGGGCGTGGCCATGGGCACACCGGCCTTCGAGCTGCAGCCGCTGCTCCGCCAGCGGCGTATCGCGCTGCGGTCGTCGAACTATGAGCTCTACGGGGATATGTCCTCCCGGGTGCAGCAGGTGCTGGAGGAGTTCTCTGCCGGCGTGGAGCCCTACTCCATCGACGAGATGTTCGTGCGCTTCGATGGTTTTGCCTCCGAACAGCTGCATCGTCACGCCCAGGAGCTATTCACCAAGGTGCGACGCTTCACGCATATTCCGGTCAGCGTGGGAATTGCACCGACGCGCACCCTCGCCAAACTGGCCAACCGGGCGGCCAAGAAGCTGCCGATCTATGGCGGCGTCTGCGTGCTGAGAGCCCACAGCGAGGAGTATGAGCCGTTGCTGCGGCAAGTCACCCTCGGGGATGTCTGGGGCGTAGGGCGCCGCCTGGTAGAGCGCCTGGCACTGCTCGGCCTGCACAGCGCCTGGGATCTCGCCCAGGCCGACCCCAAGCAGATCCGGCAGCGCTTCTCCGTGACGTTGGCGCGCACCTGCCTGGAGCTGAAGGGCATCCCCTGCATCGAGATGAATGATCCTGGTGAGGCCCGTCAGCGCATCATGACGTCACGCTCCTTCGGGAGGATGACCGACAGCCGCGAAGAGATTCACCAGGCCATCCGGCAGTTTGCCCAGCGTAGCGCTGAGAAGCTCCGCCGACAGGACAGCCTGGCCCGAGCCGTCTATGTCTTCCTGAAGACCAATCGACACCGCCCTGACCTGCCCCAGTACTCGCCCAGCGCCGTGGTGGAGCTGCCCTGCCCCACCGACGACAGCCGCGACATCCTGCTGGCGGCCAGCCAGGCGTTCGCGGCCATCTACCGGCCTCGCTACCGCTTCATGAAA
>WPCI01311473.1_pt1 | contig 10616 bp, 10 predicted proteins | sample 5399871 | NCBI WGS metagenome assembly WPCI01 (sample SAMN12869469, study PRJNA574797) | sludge metagenome | isolation source: wastewater treatment of pH7 | place: China:Beijing | collected 2019-05-20
TTACTGTCAGTGACAGCTGCATCGGCAAGTGCGGGATATGATGAAAAGTACAAGAAGGACGATAAGAGGGACAATAAGTTTGATAAGTTCAATAAGAAGGACCCTAAGAAAGACGATAGGTTCAAAAAAGTAGACAGTGCCAAGAAGAAGAAACTTGATAAAGAAAAGAACAACTGGAACAAACAAAAGGGTAAATTCGACAAAGAGAGGAAGCACTGGAATACGAAGAAACACACCCAGGCATACAAAAAATGGTACATACTCTATATGAAATGGTTTAATGCTTACATGAAATGGCTCTTCATGTATAACAGCTGGTTCGGCGGCTGCTATAAGGTGTGCTAATTATATAAAGGCAGAAGTTAATTAAATCTAGTATAAAAAATAAAGATTTAATTCATTATCATATACCCCTCTGGAGTAAAGAAACTATGGCTTCTTTACTGTGGAGGAGTAAAGGGGTTACGATTCCATTCTCTGTAAGGAGTAAAGTAACCCCTTAGTTGCTTTTATTCTCAAACACAGAGGCCTTAAATACAGAGGCTGGAATAAATTTCAGAAATAATCCTGAAAATTCCAAACTATTTCCTGGATACCCGGAGTTTCAGGGCTCTTTTTCTATAAAAATTACAAATCAGAACTCTTTCTCTATTAAAATCACAATTCAGGGATCTTCTTCTATTAAAACCACAATATTCTCTCGCCCATTCTTAAACTTCTTAATCAATCCTCTTTTTTCAAGTTCTGACAGGAGAAGGCTGACTTTTACCTCTGAATACTTCAATCTGCCCCGCAGGTCTTTCTGAGTAATCCTTCCCTTATTGCCTCTAATTATATTCAGGACATCATTCAGTTCCGGAGTGAGCGGCTCTTTTTTAAGAGCATTGGTCTCAATTACAGAGTTTTCTCCGGATTCTATTACCGGCTCTATCATGGACGCTTCTCCAACCGGGTTAAAGCCAGAATAAGTGGGCCTGGTGAGAGCCTTTACCAGGAGCCCGGAGATGTTAATTTTTCCCTGCTGAGACCTTTTTTCATTTCTTTTTCTATACTTTTTAGTTATTTCATAAACTCCCCCGAGAAGAAAAAGTACAATAGCTACTACAATAGCTACTGGCAGGAAAAGTGCAATAGCTACTGGCAGATAACTTATAATTGACAAGATGTTTTTTGTTTGCCCGCTGGCAACCGCACCATTTGAATTCATTTTAGCCGCGACTGTTTCAGTTGCCCTCTTATCTGAAACCGGATAAAGAAGGAGATCAAGAACGTAAGTTCCTTCATCTTCAATCTCGATGGTTGTTTCTTTCGAATAAATCAGACTATTGTTCTCGTAATAACTGGCTTTTATAGTATAGTCCCCAGGCGTTAATTCAAAAGAATAAGCGCCGTCTTTTGCTACTATTGATTGAGGTGGATTGGAGTTTACATCAATTACAGTATCATTTACAGGCTCAAGGGTATCCCACGCATATGTCACTCCATGGACTGTTGCAATGGTGGTGTTTTTGTCTTCCATGAAGGGCACCCCAGAAGCGAGCCCGGATAACCCTAAAACAAGTAAAACACCAATGCAAATGATGTAAACCCTCAGATTCATTTCCCCCTGAATTCAATATGTAAATTGGGTCTAGGGGATTATGTGCTAAAACTGCAAGTATGAAATTTCTTTGCATCAATTCAAATACAGGGCACTGTCGGATTCAAAATTACCTGCATTCAAAATACATGTTTTAACATCCTTTTTTTGAACCTGCTGTTTTTTTGTGTAATACGGCTTGTCCCCTCTCCCTCATTCAATAACTTAACCCTGGTGTTGTTATTACTGTCACGTTTAAATTGTCTCTTTTAGCACGGGCTATTTCAGATTCAATATTATATTGATTCTCAATTAGAAATAATCATAAGTTTCTGTTATGATAAGGTGTTTAACTGATGTCGATTATAAATAATGTTTATGTAGGGATAAGCTTGATAAACTTAACCCAGGTTCACTGATATTCTTGCGCATGCCTGCAGCTCTTTAATTTTATAGCCTTCTCCAATCCCCATTCGATATTTACTGTATTCTATTGAGTTTATGAATTCATTTCGTTCATATTATTTATATTTATATGAAACATATTATGATCTGAATTTATAACATCGTAAAAATACAATCCAAAAAACCTGATACGAATTACGAATTAATGCAGGTTATATATTACCAAAAATTTTAATATAACTTAATTATAGAAACTTTTCTTCATTAGATTCTGGTAAGGATAGAGCGGATAAAATTCTTTGAGTATTCTATGCTCTAAACAAAAAAAGAGGGAATAAAATAGCATCCTGATAAGTGAAGTATCAGTGCTTAAAAAGGACGCATATTTTTATGTTTGAAAATTCAGGTTTTCGAAAATTTTCTTCCTTATTTCAAACATAACCTTATTTCAAACACAATCTTATTTCAAACATAAATATCTATTTCCATTATAGCCGTCTATGTATCCTTTTTCGTAGCCTTTTCTGTAACTATTTTTATAGGATTTTTTCCAGCTATCCTTAAGGACAGGCGCGGGAATTTTCAGGAGGTTTTCCATGCTGCCGTATTGTTTACAGTCTTTGTCGCTCTGTTTTTTGCCATCTTTATATCCCTTATTGTAACCGTCTTTATAGCCTTTGTTATTAGAAGCTGCGGTTGCTGGCGCAGCTATCACTGACAGAGCGAAACACAGTACCAGCAAAATAGCAAGAGTCTTTTTTATTTTAGTGAATTTCTTATTTTCCATAAACCCTACTCCCGGTTCAATTCAATGAAATGGCAATTCCATTCTATTAAATGGAATTGCTCATAGATAGGGGATCTATTAATTGCTGATTTAAATATTGATTGGATTAAATATAAATATACTTATCATAAAAAAACGTTTAAAATAGGTTAATTAAAAAAATAAGTATTTCTAAACTTTTAATTTACTGTAGGAGCCTGAATAATGGATATTATGCCTGCAAGTCCACCAATGATTATTCAGTGAATTACGGGTTTTTCACTCTATTTTTGAATGCTCCACATATTCTATCACCGACCCGTCTGAATGTCTTACCGTCATGTTCCTGCCTGTCGGAACTTTTGAAGGTCCCCGGATGATTTCTGCTCCATTTTCTTCAAGAAAAGTTTTGAACTTATCGAGAGAATCAACAAGAAACGTAGCCTGTGTGTTTCTGAATGGTTTCAGAGCCTCTTCAGAGCCAGCTATAAGCAAAATAGTACTTATCTGAGCCAGTTCCACGCCTGTTTGCGGGATTTCAAAACGCATAGCCACAGGAGTTTCGAGGAGTTCCTCGTAGAATTCGAGAGCGGGATTAAGGTCGGCTACATAGAGGCGGGAGAGGATTTGAAGTATTTTCATATTACTAACACTTTCAATGTCGTGTAAAAATTTTTTGTAACGTATTTGAAGGCAGTGTGCCAATTTTTCTGTAAAATTACAAATTTAAGAAGTTTTTGAGTCAAAAATTCGAGGTCGGTAAATTAGTTCCGCATACAGTCTCCAAAAAATTAACCTGGAATTTACAACAAATTCGCGACACTGCCATATTATTTGAACAAAATATTATTTGAACAAAATACAATTAGATAGAAATCTTATTTAAGTTGAGCTGTTTCAGCTGCGGAAACCAGGGATTTCATTCTCCTGTGTACCAGTTTTTTGTATTCGATTAACCTGTAACTCCAGTAATACTCCCGAATTTCGATATCTTTTATTCGTTCTTCTTTTTTAATTACTGGCTTTATATATCCGAGTAAAAAGGCCACTCCTGTGTAATGCGGTCTCTTTAAAGTGTAATTCAATACATTTAGCAGTATTAATACCGGATTTTTATTTAAATAATAAGCCATGTATCCGTTGTACCTGTATCCTTTCCACAAGCCTTCGGCACTGCTTGTTAATCTTTTTTCTACCATCTGGATTTCGTTAAACCTCTGGATTTGCCAGCCTCTGAGTATGGCTTTCACATTTGAGATCGAATCCGCAGAGGGTTCTAAGGAAAAGCCATCAGTATCGAAAAAACATTCTTTTGACCATACTCTTCCTGTACCTGAAGGGAAGTTTTCAGCCTGCCCGGAAAGCTTTAATTTTCCGTCAATTTCATGGTATAATCCCCCGCTCGCAATTCCCAGTTTTTTATTGGCTTCAAATTCTCTTATTACTTTTTCAAAATATTCTTCTTCAAGTATGGTATCCGAGTCTATTGAAGCGATAAAATTATAGTCAATATTGTTCCTCTCGCAATAACTCAATGCGAAATCAAACCCGGTTTTATACACATAAGATACGTGAAAAATTATGTCTCTGGTATGGGGAGGCAAACGTATGGTTTTTATCCAGAAATACCTGGACACAAGACTGTGTATTATTTTTGGAGAGCTGTCTGTACTTCCGTCATCAATAATTAACCAGAGGACAGGCTTTACAGTCTGATTTATTACGGATGCAGCTACGTCTTGAAGAAGCTTGTCCTCATCTTTTACAGGTGTTATCAAAACATACACAGGTATTCATTCCCCCTCAATAACTAAATAAAGTTAGAGGGATATATAGTTACTGTGTTAACAAATATATCTCTTCTTAAACTTATTTTTACAGGGAGTACTGGAAGCATTACAATTATTTTATGTTAAATTTAATAATCGCCTCCGGAATGAATCAGCAATAAAGTTATATCCTTCTACCCCCTAGTCCTTATAGATATTTTTATGCAGACAGTTAAATACCTTGCACGAAATAGCGGGTTTTTGTTTCTTAACGGCATTGCAACAAATATTCTAAGTTTCTTCGCGATGTTATATATCGCCCGTCACCTTGGACCCGAAGACTATGGAATATTTTCTTTCGCTTTTGCTTTTATCTATTTCTTCAGTTTTATCCCTGATATGGGAGTTCATCAGATACTTGTAAGAGAGGCTGCAAAAGAACCTGGAAAAGCTGGAAAACTTATAGGCAACGGGACTATAATAAAATTTTTTCTTTCATTCGTTGCCATAATTTTAGCCTTTATTCTGATAAACCTCATAGGATTTCCTTCCTCAACAAAAAATGCCCTTTATATAGCATCTCTGGGCCTCCTGATAAGTGGGACAGGAGCTTACGGAATCATATATGAAGCAAAACTGAGAATGGAATACTCTCTGTTATTTAACCTTGTAAGCCGGGTCTGTCTTCTGTTATTTGTTTTCCTTGCAGTTGCTATAAACTCAACGCTCAATACCTTTATTTTTGCCTCTGTTTCAGCCACTTTCGTGCACAACTTGTTAATGGTATTATTTTCAAAGAAATTAGTTAAAGTATCATTTAATCCTGATATCACTTTAATAAAACAGTTATTGAGGGAAGCTATTCCAATAGCAATTGCTTCGGTCTTTACAGTGGTATATTTCAAGATCGATGTACTCATGCTCTCGTTTTTGCGCGGGGATGCTGAAGTAGGCTTTTATTCCGCTGCCTACCGCCTTACGGATGCTCTTGTCTTCCTCCCATCCGCTTTTACAACCTCAACCTTTCCTTTAATGTCCAGGTACTTTAAGGACTCTTTTAACTCATTCAGTTTCGCATATGCCAGGACATTCAAGTATCTTTTTGCTTCAGGTTTGCTAATTGCAGTTCTGGTAACCTTTGCTTCGGAAAAGATTATCCTGATCTTTTACGGCCCGGAGTATCAGAACTCAGTAATTGCTTTGCAGATCCTTATCTGGGCAACAGCCATCACATTCATAAGTGTACTTATCAGTTCTACCTGTGTTTCAAGCGGAAACCAGCAAATAATCTCAAAAACAGCTATTTTAGCCGCTCTCCTGAACGTATCCCTGAACCTTATCCTGATCCCTTCAACAGGTTACATCGGCGCTGCTGTCGCCACGGTACTTTCAGTACTGGGGTCAATGGTGTTTGGTCTGATCTGGGTCCATAAGAACCTTTTACATGAAAACCCGCTCAAAGGAACAATTTCTCCCATCATAGGGGCAGGCGTAGTTTCTTTATTCATTATCCTTCTGGAACCGTATGCCGACATCATGTTTCTCAGTGCTGTTTCAGTCCCTCTTTTTGCTGCAGTCCTTTATACCACGGGCTGGATAGACTCCGATGATAAAACTATTTTTTTGAAACTATTTCCTGCATCACGCCTTAACTCTAAAAAATTTTAATTTTAGTGCATTAGACCACAAAATCAACCCCAAAACTAATATTATCAGCCTGTTTTAATTACTCACCTCCCGCGTTACCCGGCTTTATACCCCGAGCCGAAAAATATTAAGAAAGGTTAGAAAAATGTTGATCCTCGACTACCCTTATGTCTCTGAATTTCTAAAAAACACTGCTGCAGAGCTTCAGATCCCCGTTTTAAAAAATGAAATGGCAACCGGAATTGATACAGAAAAAAAGCTCAGGCTTCTTGAAGAAGCTGAGTTTATCGAATTCATAAAAGGAAAAGGCGAATATGCTATTTATTCCAGTTCCGAAAACTCCATTGGCTGGATCTCGGAAAATCTCGGGTTTACCGGGCTGCCTGAGAAAATACAGCTTTTCAAAAACAAAATCAAATTTAGAGAGCTGCTGGAAAGGATATATCCCGACTTTTATTTCCAGGGCATTGAGTTTGACAAGCTGGACGAAATCCAGACTGAGGAAATAAAAAAGCCCTTCATAATAAAGCCGGCGACAGGTTTTTTCAGTCTGGGAGTTTACAAAGTTTCAACTGATGAAGAGTGGGACGCTGTCCTTGAGCGCATAAAAATCGAAGTCGAAGAAATCAGGGGCCGTTATCCTGTGCAGGTTCTCGATACTGGAAAATTCATTATCGAGGAAAACATCGAAGGAGAAGAATTTGCAGTTGATGCTTACTTTAACAGCAAAGGGAAACCAGTAATCCTCAATATATTAAAACACATCTTCTCTTCTGAAAATGATGTCAGCGACAGGGTATATTTTACCTCAAAATCGGTTATGGAAACTTACAGGGAAACCGTTGAAGACCTCTTAAAAGAAATAGGAAATCTTGCCAGGCTCAGGAGTTTTCCCCTTCACCTGGAATTCCGGATAGGGTCAGACAGGAGAATCCAGCCAATAGAAGTGAACCCTATGCGTTTCGCCGGCTGGTGCACAACTGATATTGCATATTTTGCTTACGGGATTAATACCTACAGGTACTTCCTGGAACAGCTTGAGCCAGACTGGGATAATATTCTCGAAGGCAGGGATGAAAGGAAATTCTGCCTTGTGATTTTGAATAAGACTCCGGACATTGATTCGAAATCCGTAAAAGCTTTTGACTATGAAAGACTGCTCTCCGACTTTGAGAAACCACTGGAGCTGAGGAAAGCTGATCATGAAAAATACGGGCTTTTTGGTTACCTGTTTACGGAAACAAAGGACAGCAGCTGGAAAGAGATCGAAAGGATTCTGAAATCGGATTTGAAGGAATATATCAGTTTCAAGGAGACAACACCCACGATTCTGACACCGGAAGGTCGGGAATTATTCAGACCATAATAATCAAAAAAGAAAAGAATGGGTATATCTTTCGCTTATGATAGCAGTGGCTCCGATTCAGTAGCATTCATTTTTAAGCCAGGGTAAGTCTGGCTCGACTGTGTCCACTTAATTGTTTAACAAAGGTTAATATGGGTTCACTCGCTGATCCAGGCTTTTGCTTCGGGAAATTCTTTATTCCTGTAGACTCTTACAGAGCCGGGAATAATAAATTCGAATATTTTCACGGCATTAATTATCCATTCCACATCTGAGATAACCGCAATTCTTTCAAAGTCTGTGATATGCCGAATGCCAATCGTGGCATCCTCAAACATAGCTTTATCGGTAAATCCCTCGAACCTCTCATTCAATTGATACAGGAGGCGAATCTTTCCATATTTCTTTACTTTCTCTTCTATATCAGGGACAAGCACTCTTTCATAATCTTCTCCGGTTAGCACTCCACTTGCGGTAACTGCTACGACATTTTCAGGCAAACCAGGTATGGGCTCTATCATTTCACTCCCCCTCTTATTCTGTTTATATTAAAACAGTACAGAGCTAATAAAAATTGTTATTCTAAATGAATATAAATTTTGACTCGAAAAAGGAAAGTTCACCTGTACTCAAAAAAAATGAAAACTTATTTTTATTTTATCCTGATCGCACTTTGGGGAAAATATGTAAAATGGATTCGGTGAGGCAAAAAATCTATTTATCACTGAAGGTCCAATCCTTTTAACGTAAAGGGGAAATGGGGTACCTGCTCTGGAAGACAATGTCATAGAAGTAAACAACCTGGAGTATTTTTTCGGCGAGATAAAAGCAGTCGATAATATCAGCTTTACTGTCAGGCGAGGAGAAATCTTCTCCTTTCTCGGGCCAAATGGAGCCGGGAAAAGTACTGTAATCAATATCCTCACCACCCTCCTGCCTGTTCAGAAAGGGAGTGCAAAGATTGCAGGGCATGATTTGAAGCATGAGCCTGAAAAGATCAGGGAGTCCATAGGGATTGTTTTTCAGGAGCTCACACTTGACAGGGACATGACAGTAAAGGAGATTCTGGAATATCACGGAAGGCTCTATTCCATGTCAAAGGCTGAGAGGCAGGAAAGAATTGAAGAACTGGTCAGCCTGGTAGAGCTTGAAGGGAAGAAAGATACTCTCACCAGACACCTGAGCGGAGGGATGAAACGAAGACTCGAGATCGCAAGGGGGCTTATGACGCAGCCGAAGGTGCTCTTCCTGGATGAGCCTACAATAGGGCTTGACCCTCAGACCAGGATAAGGATCTGGGACTATTTAAGGGATATCAATCATCAGGGCACAACTATTTTTTTGACCACGCACTACATGGACGAAGCTGACCAGCTCAGTGACAGGATCAGCATCATAGACCATGGGAAGATAGTAATTACAGGCAGGTCCTGGGAGCTAAAAAACACACTTGGCCAGGACCTCATTTATTTGGAAACGAGTGACAACTGGGAAGCTGCAGAGCTGTTAAAGGACCTCGACAGTGTAAAAGGGATCAGGGAAAAAACGAAAGGGATAGTGGTTATGGTTAATGTTGACGGGACCTATCTGCTGCCCGAGGTAATGGACAGGCTTCGAAGCAGAGGGATCAAAATTAAGGCAGTGAACCTGAAAAAGCCTTCAATGGATGACGTTTTTGTCCATTATACGGGCAGGGAATTGAGAGACAGCGGTGCGGAAAAAGGAGCTGTCGTGATCCCCAGGAGCAGGGGGCGCTAAGGATGCATACCGGGTTCCTTACCATTTACTGGCGCGATATGCTCAGGTTTATCCGTTTCCGAGCTCTCCTGTTTTCATCCCTTATCCAGCCCGCACTCTGGCTTGCATTTTTCGGGATTGCAATGTCAAACAATTTTGAAAGGCTGACTGCAACAATGCCGGTAGTTCCGGGTGTAAAAACTGTCGGTTACCTGACTTTCATAGGGGCAGGCGTTATTGCGATGACTACTCTTTTTACAAGCCTGTTCGGGGGCACTGTCCTTCTTTTTGATAAAAACTGGGGGCTTATGCGTGAAACATTCTCAAGCCCGCTGCCAAGGATCCATGTTATCATTGGTATAGGCCTGTCCGGCATGACCAAGTCCTTTATTCAGGCAGCCGTAATAATGGTTTTCGGGCTTTTACTGGGGGTTGAATTTTTCGGGGGCTATGACCCGGTGCAGATCCTTTACTCTCTTGCTGGAATCATTGTTTTTGTAGGCACTTTTTCCCTGGGATTTCTTTTCCTTTCGGCTGCAATAGCTATAACCATGGAAAGCCCGGAAGGGATGCAGGCAGTAATTACCCTTCTTACCATGCCTTTCTTTTTCACAAGCAACGCCCTTTATCCTGTGGATTCGTTTCCCCCTGTGCTTCGGGCTCTGTCCACCATCAACCCTCTAACTCACCTTGTCAACGGGATCAGGTATTTTGCAATAGGAAGCGACTTTTCTGCAATCGGAATCCGCTATACTTACACACAGGGAGAGATACTTGCGTCCTATATCGCCCTGCTGGCTTTTGCAGGAATAATGTTTTTTATTGCAAGGTGGAGGTTCAGCAAGGTCACAGTTACATAAGCCGGGACAGATGCTCCACATGTCCCACCCTCAGCCCTGAAAGCGTGTGAATATAAAAGATTTTTCAGTTCAGGCAACTCCCATCCGGGTTCCTGATCAGAAATTAATATCAGGAACAGTGTTTCCAAAAACATTATCCTTTATTCTGTTAAATATTAAGCAAAGCGATTTTTATGAAATTGATGGGGCAAGCAGCCGTTGTAACCGGCGGGGGAAAAGGGATAGGAAGAGCAATATGCCTGGCACTCGCAAGAGAAGGAGCCGACATTGTAATTGCTGCAAGGACAGAAAAAGATATTCGTGAAACTGCCCGGATGGTGGAAAAGGAAGGTAGAAAGGCTCTTCCGGTGAGTACGGACATCAGAAGAGAAGAGGATGTTGAAAACATGATTTCAGAGGCTGTAGATGCTTTTGGAAGGATTGACATCCTGGTTAACAATGCAGGGGTAGCATACAGGAAGTATATGGTGGAAACATCAACAGAAGAATATGATAATATTATGGATAC
>WPCI01165011.1_pt1 | contig 10604 bp, 9 predicted proteins | sample 5399871 | NCBI WGS metagenome assembly WPCI01 (sample SAMN12869469, study PRJNA574797) | sludge metagenome | isolation source: wastewater treatment of pH7 | place: China:Beijing | collected 2019-05-20
TTTATTGTATAGGGAGGCATCTTTTCGTACTATCGCTTTCCATTACGTGAACATAACAGTTTTGTAAGATTTGATGTCACTTATTGAAATGTTTAGTCTATCTTCATTATTTTCAGAAAAATGACTATTCAAACATGAAATTGGAAAGTATAATAAAGAAGTAAGTATTAAATTCCGTACGAAAGGGGTGAATGAGATGAAACGTTCTTTAGCTGCGCGTGCCAAATTTTTAGATTTTATTTATTTTTGTCGTGCGATTTTTCATGATGTAGTTGTTAACGGGATACGTATGCCCTTTTTTAACAATTGCATAGTGACTATTGAACGATAGAAATCTCTTCACCCATTTTTAATAAACGTGTGAAAAGGGAGCTATTTGGCTTCCTTTTTCTATGCCGAAAACCATGGGGAATGTTTCTTTCTCATGGTTTTTTATATTGAAAGGAGTACGGAAAATGACTATTTGTAGTGTAAATAATGTAATGAAATCTTTTGGTGGAAACATCATATTTGAAAATATATCGCTTGAAATAAAGAATGGTGAACGTGTTGGGTTAGTTGGTCGTAACGGTAGTGGGAAGACAACAATCTTTGGACTTCTAACGGGAAAGGAGAGTTTGGATGCAGGAGCCATCCATATGAAGAAAGGTACACGTATTGGTCATGTCGCACAAATTCCGAAGTTTGATGAGGTTATGACTGTATATGATGTATTGAGTTCTGCTTTTAAAGTAGAAAAGGAATTAGAAAAAGAAATGCATGCTTTAGAAAAAAATATGGCGGTGGAACAGGAACAATCTGCTTTGGAAAAGCTAATGGAGAGGTACGGAGTCATTCAAGAAAAATTTGCATTTCTCGGTGGTTATGAAATCGAGGCAAATATAATGAAGGTAGCAAATGGCTTACAAGTGACAGACTTATTTTCAAGAGTATTTACGGAATTAAGTGGAGGAGAACAGACGAAAGTAAGCCTTGCATATATGCTATTGCAGAAACCAGATTTACTTCTATTAGATGAACCAACAAATCATTTAGATTTATTTGCAGTTGAATGGTTAGAGCAATTTTTAAAAGAATACACTGGAACAGTTATAGTTATTTCACATGATCGCTATTTCCTTGATGAAGTTGTAACGAAAATTTTTGATTTGGAAGATGGAGAGATTCACGTGTACCATACGAATTATTCTCAGTTCGTTGAGGAGAAGGAAGAAAGATTACTTCAAGAGTTTCAAGCTTATCAGGAGCAACAAAAGAAAATAAAGAAAATGAAAGAAGCAATTAAGCGTCTACGTGAATGGGCAAATCAAGCGAACCCTCCGAATGAAGGATTGCATAAAAGAGCGAGAAATATGGAACGTGCGTTAGAACGTATAGAGAAATTAAAGAGGCCAATTTTAGAACGAAAACAGATGGGTCTTCAGTTTGAAGGGCAAGAGAGAAGCGGGAAAGATGTTGTTGTAATGAAAGAAGTGAGTAAAGGTTTTGCTGGACGACCTTTATTTGAACAAGCGAATTTACATGTTCGTTTTCAAGAGCGTGCGGCTATCGTTGGTCGTAATGGTACAGGAAAGACTACATTATTAAAACTACTATTAGAAGAAATAAATCCAGACGTTGGTGAAATTCGAATTGGTAGTAGTGTCAAAATTGGTTATTTATCACAGCATACGTATGGAAATGTGAAGAGTAATGTATTGGAAGCGTTTAGAGAGTATGTAGCTGTAACAGAAGGAGAAGCAAGACATATATTGGCTAAGTTTTTATTTTATGGTCCAGCAGTATTTAAGAAAGTAACGCAACTGAGCGGTGGAGAAAAAATGAGGTTAAGACTTGCGCAACTTATGTATCAAGACATCAATTTTCTAATTTTAGATGAGCCGACAAACCATCTTGATATTGAATCAAGGGAAGTTTTAGAGGAAGCCCTTGAGCAATATAATGGAACAATCCTAGCTGTTTCACATGATCGTTATTTTTTAAATAAGTTATTTGAAAAGACGTACTGGATTGATGAATGTAAATTATTTGAGTTTGCAGGAAACTATGCATGGGCTCGTCAAAAATGGGAAGAAAAGCTTGAGAAGCAAGTAATAAAGCAAAAACGCCAAGGGAGAAAGAGTGTTGAAATGGTTCCAGTAAAAGAGAAAAAAGCTAGGAATCTTGAAGAGATTGAAAATGAGTTAATGCATGTAGAAGAAGATATATATGCAATAGAATGTGAAATGGAACATGTAGCTGATGTTGAAAGACTTGAAAAATTATATGAGGAAAAAACGATGAAAGAGTTGTTACGAGCGAAGTTATATAGTGAGTTAGAGAATATTGTGGAGTAAAGAGTAGAAAGCCACTTCCTTTCAGTTTTGTTGGAGGAAGTGGCTTTTTCATAATGATATTTTGCTTTAAAGATTAAATGAAACGATGTGTTTCACGTGAAACAGTAACTTAGATAAATCCGTGTTCCTCAATTTGCATAGCTTGTGAAGCGTATGAAATGATAAGGTGAAAAATAAATGTCATTAGTGGCTTTTCAATAGGAGTAATCACAAAAACAAAGGCTAATTATTTCCCGAGAGATAAAGTGAGGGCTTTTACGGGCAGCCCGACCCCGACCTAACTTCTTTTGCTTTCGCTGAATTTTGAGGTGGGGTTCTTACTGCCCGGCAAATAGCGGGATAAATATGTATAAAAGAGACTAGTGAATGAAAACGAAAAGAGAGCAAAGTTACAGCTTTACGCGCTGAATCCTGCTCTCTTTTTGCGTGGCATCTTCTCTCGTTGAAATTATAATAGCGATCCCGAGCATGATAAAAAAAGCTAAAAAGAGGACGAACTTTGGGAAGAACGGGAATAGTAATAGCGCTCCGACTATCATAATTGTTAATAATACGTAGTGCAGGACGTATTGGAATAGGTTGTCCATATTTTCGCCCCCTTTTTGGTAATTGGTTATTAGTATTCTATGTTTCATGTTGAAGGAATAGAAGTAGATTTTTAAGTTTTTTAATACGAATTATAGCTGAGTTTTCTTAAAGTATAAATGTAGAGTGATAATTTTGGAAAAATTCTCAAAATATTTATTTAGAAAGAATTGACAAAACATAATGAACGATATAAGCTAATAACCATAAAGTCTACCGGAAAGGTCGGAATAAGATTGTTACCCCTCAAAAACGTCTATTTTTTTACGATTAAAACCGACTTTTCCGATTGGCTATAAATGTTGCTGTGGGAGGCATACATAAGGTAATTCGTTCAGAGGGTATAATCATAAAAAGTTAGGGTGGGGACAATGAAGAAAAAGACAAAAAAATGGGCTGGTGTATTTTCGGTATTAATGAGTAGTTCGCTTGTGTTGTCTGCTTGTGGGGGACAGGAGGACGCGGCTTCTACAGAGCCGGTTAAACAGCAGGATTTAAAAAATGTGAAAATTGAAAAGATCGCTGCGACAGATAAAACGAAAGTGCCAGACAAAGCGAAGAATAGAAAAGATACGTTAGTAGTTGGTATTAGTAAGCCAGGCGGCGTATTTTTGCCATACTTCCAACAAAATGGTTGGGATGGAAACGTAACTTCAGTTATTTTTGCATCTCTCGTATCAACCGATAAACAAGGGAAACCAATTCCAGAATTAGCTGAGAAGTGGGACGTTTCTTCTGATCAGTTAACATATACATTCCATTTACGTAAAGATTTGAAATTTAGTGATGGATCGCCATTAACGGCGGATGATGTAGCTTTCACATTGACGCTTTTACATGATAAGGCATATGAAGGTGAAGTAGATATCTCTCAATATGCGGTTAAAGGTGGTAAAGAATATAAGGAAGGAAAAGCAACTTCAATTGAAGGTATTCAAGTTGTTGATCCACAAACAATTAAAATTACAACTGAAAAAGTGAATTCACAAGCTATATTTGTTTTAGGAGGTACAGTACTATCAAAAGCTTATTATGGAAAAGATTATAAGCAAAATACAAGCTTAGATTACTTAAAAGATTTATATGGAAAGCCATTAGCTGCGGGTCCATATAAATTTGAAAAGTATATTCCAGGTCAAGAAGTTCGTTTTGTAGCAAACGAAAATTATTATGCGGGTAAACCAAAAATTCAAAACTTCATTTATAAAATTACTTCTGGTGATACGAAGCTTCAGTTATTCCAAACAGGAGAAGTTGACCATACTGGCTTAGGTACTGGTGATGAGGTTCTTGAACAGGCTAAGGCTTTAGAATTCGCCAATATCCAAATCGAAACAGCACCGTCATTTAGTTATATTTATATGAATAATAATAAGCCTTACTTAAAGGATAAAAAGGTTCGCCAAGCACTTATTTACGGATTAGACCGCAAAAAATATGTTGATACAGCGTTAAAAGGATACGGTACAGTAGCCAATGTACCAATTCATCCAACTTCTTGGGCTTATACGGAAGAAGGAGTTAATAAATACGAATACGATAAAGAAAAAGCGAAAAAATTATTAGATGAAGCAGGGTGGAAAGTTGGTTCGGATGGAATTCGTGAAAAAGATGGTCAAAAATTAAAACTTTCTTATTTCGGTCCAAGTTCGGCTAAAGATAGTGATTTATTAATTCCGATTGCGAAAGAGAATTATAAAGAAATAGGTGTAGAGTTTAATCCTGAATTTATGGACTTTAATACGATGCTTTCTAAGGTAAACAAAGGGGATTATGATTTAGCTTCTGTTTCGACACCGATTACAAGTGATCCGAGTGAAACAGCTGGTGAATATTTGTCTACTGCAAATGAAACTAGTCTTGGTTATAAGAATGCAAAAGTAGATGAGCTAATTCAAAAAGGTATTGAAACTGTAGATATCGAAAAGCGTAAACCTATTTATAAAGAATTGTATAAAGAATTAAGTGATGATCCACCAGTAATTCTATTAAACTACCGTAGAACAATTACTGGTTATAACGGGAATATAAAAGGAATTGATCCTGAAAAGTACAACAGTATTAGTGCAAACTTACCAGTATTATCATTTGAAAAATAACGATAAGAATGTATAAGTAGAAGACATTTTTTCATTCGGTTAGTAATGTGCCGCTTTGAAAAAATGTTCTTCTATTTTAAGCATAAGATTGGAGAGAAAAAGGGTGAAAACATATATTGTTCGTAGGTTGTTACAAATGATTCCTACACTGCTTGGTACATCAATTATTATCTTCGTCCTGTTCGCACTTCTTCCTGGGGATTATATTGATTCAAACCCGAAAATTACACCGGAAAGAGCAGCTGAACTGAGGGAGTTATATGGGTTGAACAAACCAATTGTTGAGCGTTATTTTCATTGGTTAGGTAATGCATTGCAAGGGGACTTTGGCTTCTCACTTCAATATCAAGAGCCTGTAACGTCATTATTAAATAAATTTATTTGTAATTACTTTAGTGTAGCAATTATTGCATTGTTTTTTATTTGGTTAATTGCACTTATTATCGGTGTATTCTCGGCGACGAAGCAACATTCTTTATTCGATAAACTTGTAACAATCGGTGTTTTTGCAGCAATGTCATTCCCTTCATTCTTTATCGGTTTGTTTTTAATTAAGGTGTTTGCGGTTGACTTTAAGTTATTACCGATAGGTGGAATGATTGATGTTGGCAGTAATTCAACAGGATTTGCTTACGTGATAGAAGTTGCAAAACATATGATTTTACCAGTATTTATTTTGACACTTCTTGGGGTCGGCTCGCTAACTCGTTATTTTAGAACAAGTATGTTAGAGGTTGTAAGACAAGATTACATACGAACAGCAAGAGCGAAAGGTTTGAAGGAGAAGACGGTTATTTATAAGCATGCATTAAAAAATGCAATTTTACCGGCAATTACGTTATTAGCATTTGAATTACCTGGATTGTTTTCTGGGGCAATTATTATTGAACAAATTTTTAACTGGCCAGGGATTGGTAATATTCAATTAGAAGCATTAAATTTCCGTGACTATACAGTATTGATGGCATTTACGATGTTTCTTTCTTGTTTAACAATCGTTTCAAACTTTTTAGCAGATATCGTATATGCAGTTGTTGATCCAAGAATTCGGTTGAAGTAAGGTGGGAAAGAAATGGAGACTGTTACAGTAATTACAGAAAAAAAAGAAAAAAAGAGAAGAAATGAATCATCACCATGGCGACAAGCTTTTAAAAAGATAAAGAAAAATAAGATGGCACTTGTAGGGTTTTATGCATTAATTTTTATGTTTTTATTTTGTTTTATCGGTCCGTTCTTTTCTCCATATGCATCAGGAAAAATACAAGTTGCGCTCATTAACAAACCACCTAGTTTTTCTCATTGGCTTGGTACAGATCAATTAGGAAGAGATATTTTAACAAGGCTTATGCAAGCGGGACGTATTTCATTAACCATTGGTTTAGCTTCAATGGTTTTATCGGTTATACTTGGAGCTTTATTAGGAGCGATTGCAGGTTTTTATCGTGGTATTGTGGACAATATTATTATGCGACTTGCAGATATTTTAATGTCGATGCCAGGATTACCGTTACTTATTATAATGGGTGCGATTTTATCAGAGTGGAAAGTACCGTCTGATTATCGTTTGTATGTCATTATGATTATTTTAAGTTTAGTAGGTTGGCCAGGGCTTGCACGCCTTGTAAGAGGGCAAATTTTATCACTTAGGGAGCAAGCATTTATGCAAGCTGCGGATGTGTTAGGAATAAAAGATTACCGGAAAATTATATATCACTTAATACCTAATGTTTTACCCATTTTAATTGTCGTATCTACATTAGGTGTTGCAGGTTCTATTTTGGGAGAATCCGCACTAAGTTACTTAGGTCTCGGAGTCGTTCCACCTACACCATCATGGGGGAACATGATTAGCGCAGCTAACTCATTAATCGATTTCCAAAAGCGTCCATGGTTATGGATTCCGCCTGGTTTTGCAATCTTTATAACAGTTGTATCAATTAATTTACTTGGTGATGCACTTCGTGATGCATTAGATCCAAAGATGAGACGGTAGGTGAGGAGATATGAGTAAAGCGGTAATAGAGCTGAAAGATTTACAAACACACTTTCAGACAGAAGAAGGGACAGTAAAAGCTGTGAATCATGTTAGTTTTTCTGTTCGAGAAGGTGAAACTGTTTGTGTTGTAGGTGAATCTGGTTGCGGAAAAAGTGTAACGGCGTTATCTGTTATGGGACTTATTGCTGAATCAGGCAGTGTAGTAGGTGGAGATATTTTATATGAAGGAAAAAGTCTTTTAAGAATGAAAGAGAAAGAGCTTCGTAGTTTACGAGGGAATGATATTGCGATGATTTTCCAAGAACCGATGACATCGCTAAACCCCGTCTTCACTGTAGGAGAGCAAATTGTAGAAACGTTAAGGGAGCATGAATTACTTAGTAAAAATGAAGCATATAAGAAGGCAATTGAGTTAATTCGTAAAGTTGGCATAGCCCGCGCTGATGAAATCGTCCATTCTTATCCGCATGAACTGAGTGGCGGGATGTTACAACGTATTATGATTGCTGTTGCACTTAGTTGTAATCCTAAGTTATTAATTGCGGATGAACCAACAACAGCTCTTGATGTTACTATTCAGGCTCAAATATTGGATCTACTAAGACAAGTGAAAGAAGAATTTAAAACGTCGATTTTATTAATTACACATGACTTAGGTGTCGTAGCGGAAATGGCTGATTATGTTGTCGTTATGTATGGCGGGAAAGTTATTGAAGAAGCCCCAGTACTAGAGATATTCCAAAATCCAAAACATCCTTATACGAAAGGATTATTGAAATCAAAACCAGTAATGGGAAAACGAATAGATAAACTATATTCTATTCCAGGGCAAGTTCCGAATTTAGTTGGTTTAGGTGAGTTTTGCTACTTTAGTGGGCGTTGTGAGCATTGCATGGAAATATGTGGAAAAGAAGCCCCGAATCTAAATGTAAATGATGAAAATCATAAAGTAGCTTGCTGGCTATATGAGGAGCGTGCGGAACAATGATTGAACCATTATTAGAGGTGAAAAATCTAAAGACATATTTTCCAATTAAGGGTGGCGTATTTAGTAGAACAATTGGGCATGTAAAAGCGGTTGATGGAGTAAGTTTTACTATTAATAAAGGTGAAGTGTTTGGTCTCGTTGGCGAATCAGGGAGCGGAAAAACAACAATAGGAAAAACAATTTTACGCCTCGTTCAAAAAACGGAGGGAGAAGTGAAGTTTAAAGGGAAAGATGTTCATTCTTTATCCAAGGATGAATTAAGAAAACATCGCCCTAATATGCAGCTCGTTTTCCAAGATCCATTTAGCTCATTAAATCCGAGAATGAGAATTGGAGAAGCGCTTGGAGAGCCAATGTTGGCCCACGGATTAGCGACGAAAGAAAATGTTCGTGAAAAGGTAATTGAAGTATTGGAGTTATGTGGGTTAGCTCCTTATCATATTGACCGGTATCCCCATGAGTTTTCTGGTGGACAACGTCAGCGTATCGTAATCGCAAGAGCTATGGTATTAAATCCGGAATTTATTGTAGCTGATGAACCTGTGGCGGCACTAGATGTATCTATCCAAGCACAAATTATTAATTTATTTAGTGAGTTACAAGAGAAAAAGGGATTATCTTATTTATTCATTTCGCATGATTTAAGTGTAGTAGAACATTTATGTACGAAAATCGGAATTATGTATTTAGGTACGATTGTGGAGACAGCACCGCGTGATGAGTTATTTACCAATCCGCTACATCCTTATACGAAAGCATTGTTATCAGCTGTTCCAATACCAGATCCAACAGTGAAGCGAGAGCGAATTATACTAGAAGGGGATATTCCAAGTCCAGCAAATCCACCTTCGGGCTGTCGTTTTCATACACGTTGCCCATTTGCGACGGATGTTTGTAAAAAAATAGTACCAGAATTCCATAATGTTGGTGCAGAGCATTTTGTTGCTTGTCATCACGTATAAAAAAGGACTCTTTCAAATTGAAAGAGTCCTTTTTTTATTTAATAGATGAAGTTTGTTTCAATACAAATTGCTCGATTGCGTGAGCAACACCATGTTCATTGTTTGTTAGTGTTACAACATCACATAGCTTTTTTACATCTTCTTCAGCGTTGCCCATTGCAACAGATAAGCCTGCTACTTCTAACATCGGTACATCATTAAAATTATCACCAATAGCAACTGTATCTTCAATAGGGATATTAAAATGAGCTGCCATCTGCTGTATCCCGTTTCCTTTATGTCCATTCTTATCCATAATTTCTAAGTTAGTAGGAGCCGATGCTGTAACCATAATATCAGCATCTTCTTGTAATATACTTAATAGTTGTGCGCGATGCGCTGCATTAAACGTTAAAATGAAGAATTTAGATATTTCTAGTTCTTGGTTATTTACAACATCTTCTATTTTTTTGAAATCAGTAATTAGGTTCGATTTCTTTTGCTTTTCTGTAATTCGTTCAAGTTCCTCTAATGTAACATCAAGCGCATGCTTATTTTCTTCGAATGCTTGCATCACTTGATCTTGCCATGTATATGGAGAATAAACTCCTTTATTCGTATATAGCTTATATGGGAAACCTTCAGATTCTAGTAATTTTGCAAGTTTGTACACTTTGTCGTTTTGTATACAACGCGAGTTAATTACTTTTCCATCCACATAAACAATAGCCCCATTGCTTGCTCCGACTGGAAGAGATAATTTATATTCTTCCAATAGCTTTAAAGCATCCTCTTTCGCACGACCAGAACAGATCATTACAATATGACCAGCTTCTTGTGCAGTTTGGATTGCTTGTAGGTTTTCTTTGGAGATTTCAAGATTAGATGATAGTAGTGTACCATCCATATCTAATGCGATTAATTTCAAAATGACCACCTCTTTGTTTTTATTATACATAGTTATATAGAGGAAACATATAAACTTATCTTGGAAAGACGGTATTTTATCTCATATTAAAAGTAAGTAAAGATTAGATAGGTTTAGTGTCACTAAATAAACGATTTGTAACAAAAATAGAGAGGGATATGACGACATTTCACTTTATGACTGTAATGTTACACGAATGTTACAAACGTGAACTAAGTGAAAAACGCATTAAATAAAGGTTTTTGAGGGTTATTATAAAAAAACGTAAAAAAAGTGTAATAAATTTTACGTAATTATATTGCAACGTAATAATAGTTATGTTACATTAATATTACAAACGTTACATTATCAAATTTAATGTAACGTTAACGTAAAAACTATGAAATAAACATTTCTTAGAAATTACATATAGATAACTTATAAAAAGGGAGGATAAATGATATGAAAGAGCAAGTATTACAAGTAACAAAAGGTGATTTCGTAGGATCAGCAAGTGGAGCGGTAGTATTAACAGCATTAATCGTATTTCTATCAAGCGTATTAGTATAATAGAAGCTTTGTAACAAAAGAAAAGGAAGGGAGAATGAAAGATATGAAAGAGCAAGTATTACAAGTAACAAAAGGTGACTTCGTAGGATCAGCAAGTGGAGCGGTAGTATTAACAGCATTAATCGTATTTTTATCAAGTGTATTAGTATAATAGAAGTTTTAAATCAAACAAAAAAGGAAGG
>WPCI01242859.1_pt1 | contig 10600 bp, 8 predicted proteins | sample 5399871 | NCBI WGS metagenome assembly WPCI01 (sample SAMN12869469, study PRJNA574797) | sludge metagenome | isolation source: wastewater treatment of pH7 | place: China:Beijing | collected 2019-05-20
ACTGAGCACCTTGACTCTGGCACCATCCATGCCGCGAATAACCGGGCGGCTGGCACCTGCACCAAACGAGCTGCCACGCACTCCCGGCAAGTGCTCAATGGTTTCACCCAGGGTTGACCTCCCCTGGCTGGCCAGCTGTTCGGCATCCATGACTGTAGCCGGGGTGGTCATGCGGCCTGATGTGCCCGACAGGGGACTGGCATGAATAAAGAGCGGATCAAGCTGTAATTGTTCTGGAGCCGCGCTGACAGCCGAGGAAAACCAGGAAGCAATGGACAATGCCACTGCAGTCAATGGAAAAGGGATTGGACGTTTCATGAGTGGACCTTGAGTTGATGGTTTGAACAAAACGAATGTTATGTTATAACGTCTCTGTGTTTTGACAACCGTCTGACAAAAATTTTTCTACAGTGCACTCAAAACCAAATTGAACCCCGCCCAGGTTTTTGGGCCAGGTAAATATATAAAGAGGCAAACTAATGAAGCTGATCAGAAAAACCGGCCTGTTACTGATATTGGGTATAGGCTTGCTACCACAGACTGGCATAACCGCCGGTGTACACCAGCACGGCGTGGCCCAGCTGGATGTTGTTATCGAACCGCCTGTTTTGACTCTTGCCCTGCACTCACCGCTGGCCAATCTAATCGGGTTTGAACACCCGCCAGTTACTGCCGAAGAACAGGCGCTATGGGCTGATCTGCAGAAGCAGATGCAACAGCCCGACCTGCAACTGGTCTTGCCTCAAGCCGCTGGTTGCAGCGTGCAACACAGTGAGATGAATAATCCTTTTGCCTCACATACTGAACACACTCATGAGCACAACGATGAACATCATGACAACCATGACCATGCTGATTTGACGGTCGAGTACCGCTTTCACTGCGTTCAGCCTAAACACCTGACACAACTAGAGCTGCCGTTAATGCAGAATTATCCGGGTATCAAAAAACTTGAAGTACGCATGCTGACGTCTTCAGGACAGCATCTACAAGTCCTCCAGACCTTAGAAAAACAGCTGGCCCTGCCATGAACCCACTCATTGATATTCGGCAGCTTGCTTTTGCCTGGCCGGGCGAAGCACCTGTGCTAGACATCGATCAACTGCAACTTGAGCACGGTGAACACCTGTTTATTCAGGGCGCATCAGGCAGCGGTAAAAGCACACTGCTTAATCTGCTCGGTGGCGTCCTGACCGGTTTTACCGGTGAGATTCTCGTGAACGGTCAATCGCTGAGCCAGCTATCTGCGCGCCAGCGTGACCGCTTACGCGCAGACCACATGGGCGTGCTGTTTCAGCAGCTCAACCTGCTACCCTATTTGAACCTGGAAGCTAATGTCAGTCTGCCCTGTGTATTCTCCAAACAGCGAAAAGCTACAGCGATTGCACGCAGCGGCAGTGTCGCAGCAGAGGCCAAGCGTTTACTGGAACGGCTTGGGCTAAACCCACAACAGCATGGAAAGCGGCCAACTGCACAGCTTTCCATTGGCCAACAACAGCGTGTAGCAGCTGCACGGGCGCTGATTGGCTCGCCACTGTTGCTGATTGCAGACGAGCCTACGTCTGCACTGGATGAGCATAACCGTGACCTGTTCATGCAGTTGTTGATGGAAGAGTTGCAGCAGGCAGATGTCACCCTGCTGCTAGTCAGCCACGACCCGGCACTGGCCCGTTATTTTTCCCGTACGCTCACGCTGGAGGGGACATCATGATGCTGTTGCACATGGCAGCACGCAGCCTACTCAGTCGCCGGAGCAGCGTACTGCTAACGCTATTCACCTTGGCACTGAGCACGGCACTGCTGTTGGGTATCGAGCACATCCGCACCCAAAGCAAGGCCGGTTTTTTCAATACGGTACAAGGGACCGACCTGATCGTGGGTGCCCGTTCCGGGCCGGTACAGCTACTGCTGTATTCGGTTTTTCATATCGGCTCAGCCACCAGCAATATTCGCTGGAACAGCTATACCGAGCTGCGCGATGACCCGCGTGTAGCCTGGAGCATTCCCTTGTCACTGGGCGACTCGCATCGCGGCTACCGGGTCATAGGCACCAACAACGGCATGTTTGATCACTATCGCTATGGGGATGGCAATAAGCTGCAACTGGCCGCAGGCAACCCGTTTACTGATCTTTTTTCCGTGGTGCTGGGCGCTGAAGTGGCTCGCGCCCTGAACTATCAGCTCAACGATTCGCTGGTCATCGCCCATGGCACCGGCAACACCAGCTTTATGCAGCACGACAACATGCCATTCCATGTCAGCGGTATCTTAAAACCCACCGGCACGCCGCTGGATCGTGCCCTACTGGTCACTTTGGAAGGACTGGAGGCTGTGCACCTTGGCTGGCGGGCTGGCATCCCCTTGCCTGGCGCACAAGCCACACCCGAACAAGCCCGGCAGCGTGACCTGACCCCACGTCAACTGACTGCAGCCTTGGTGGGCCTGAACAGCCGCATGCAGGCGTTTCATTTACAGCGCGAGCTCAATAGCAAGCAAACCGATCCGCTGACTGCGGTGATGCCCGGCGTTGCCTTGCAAGAACTATGGCAAGTTGTGCGTCTGGCAGAAAAAGCACTGCTGGCGGTGTCCGCCGCGGCACTGCTCATCGGCCTGTGCGGCATGCTGGCCGTGCTGCTGAGCGGCATGCAACAACGCCGCCATGAAATTGCCGTGCTGCGAGCACTGGGTGCTTCGCCCATGCGCATTTCAGCACTACTGCTGCTGGAAACGCTGCTACTGGCAGTGCTAGGCCTGCTACTGGGGCTGGCATTGCTATGGGGCGGCATGTACTTATTGCAGCAACCCTTGCTGGAACAGTTTGGCTTACATATCAGTCTGGCATGGCCCAGCGCACAACAAGGGTGGCTGGCTATTGTCATTCTTGGGCTGGGTGCCTGCAGCGGGCTGATACCCGCCCTGCTGGCATACCGCATGGCACTGGTTAACAGCCTGGGCCAACGTCACTAAAGGAGTTTTATATGCGTATGTTTGTGTGGTTGGCTGGCTGGTTGTTGCTGTGCCCAGTGTGGGCTCATGCAGATATCATGGTCAATGGCGAGCCGGCCCCGCTCATCGAGTGGGATGAGCTGATGCCCGAAGGCTACGAGGACAGCCTGCTGGACCTGTTTGACGACCCCGAGCTGGAGCTGATTGATGACTACAGCGATCGCGCGATGGAGCTGATGCAACAAATGATGCAAAGGCTCTCGTCCGCACCCGTGGTCAATGAAATGGATGGCCGCATGGTCAGTATTCCCGGCTTTGTGGTGCCGCTGGACAACCCCGGTGGCAAAGTCCGCCACTTCTTTTTAGTGCCCTATTACGGCGCCTGCATCCACGTGCCGCCACCGCCGTCCAACCAGATAATTGACGTGCACTTTGAGCCGGGCACTGATGATGACAATCTGTACGATGCGATTCTGGTCAGTGGTCGGCTAACCACCGAAACCTACAGCCATGACATGGGCACCGCGGGTTATCGACTGGAAGCCTATAGCATTCAACCCTTTGAGACCTCGTCGTATTTTGATTAGTTTCAGATGGATATAACCCATTTTGCGCACGCCACTGAGGCTTGCCTGTAGAAAACCCAAATGAGAACGTGTATCATTTGATATCTTGTCAAATTGCCTTCTATTAACAGCCATGCTCGACTCCCTATACCGTGAACACAGCAACTGGCTTAAAAGCTGGATCGGTCAGCGTTTGGGTTGTCCTGAGCAGGCCAGCGACCTGGCGCAGGATACATTTGTTCGTATCCTCACACAGCAACGCCAGGAGCAGCCGCATACGCCCCGGGCATACCTCAGCACCATTGCCCGGGGTTTAATCATTGATCTGTTCCGCCGTAAAAGCCTTGAGCAAGCTTATTTAGACAACCTGCAGCAGTTACCCGGAGCCACAGCCATTTCACCCGAAGATCACCACTTGATCCTTGAAGCACTGATGTACATCGACCAGATGCTGGATCAACTTGGCGAGCGCAGCCGGCAAGTTTTTTTGATGGCACAGCTCGATGGCCTCAGCTACACCGAAATCGGCCGCCAGCTGGGCGTATCCGTCAACACCGTGCGCAAACACTACATCCGCGCCCTCACCCACTGCCTGCTGCTGATGGACGACAGCCATGAAACTGACCGCTGACATTCTCGAACAGGCCGCCACCTGGCATATGGACCTGCGCCAGGCCGCGCCCGATGACCCTCTGCATGCCCGCCACCAGCAGTGGCTCCAGCAAAGCCCACTGCACCGTCAGGCCTGGCAGCGGGTAGAAGCGCTGCAACACAGCTTCAACCGCCTGCCCGGCAGCCTCACCAGCGCCAGCCTGCAAAGCGCCCGCTACTCGCGCCGCCATATGATTCAGGCTCTGGCCGTGTTGCTTGCCGTGGGCATAACCGGCTACAGCCAGCGCCAACCCATTGTCAACCGTTTCGCCGACCAGCGCACCGTCACTGGTGAGCGCCGCAGCCTCACACTTGGTGATGGTAGTCAGGTCGAAATCAACACTGCCACCGCCTTCAACATTGAATACAACAGTCAGCAGCGCATTTTGCATCTGCGTACAGGTGAAATTCTGGTCACCACCGCCCCCGACCACCGACCGTTCAGCGTATACACCCACCACGGCATAGTGCGCGCCCTTGGCACCCGCTTCCAGGTTTACAGCACCAGCCACGACTGCTTGGTACAGGTTCATCAGCACTCAGTTGAAATACGCCCGGCCAACACCCACGACGCCGTACTCACCCTGCACAGCGGCCAGCAAAGCCGCTTCACTCCGCAAAAAACCGGGCCAATCCACCCCCTGACCGCCCACGCCGACAGCTGGACACGCGGCATGCTGATTGTCAGCGACTGGTCGCTGGGCGAATTTCTCGACCAGCTCAACCGCTACCATTCCGGTCAAATCAGCTACACCCCGGCGGCGGCAACGCTACGGGTGTCCGGTGCCTTCCACCTGGACAACATCCGCGCCACCCTCGAAAGCCTCAGCGCCACCCTGCCCATCCAGACCCGCCGGCTGGCCGGTTACTGGACACGCATCAACCACGCCTAAAATATTTCGCATCAGGGGTTGTTGATTTGGCAATCCCGTTCGGCTCTATAGATAAGAACGATTATCATTTATTTTCGTTCAGGAAACCATCTAACCCGAACAGAGAACAAATCATGCCAACCCACCGCCTTTCCACAAGCTTTCACCGCAAACCGCTCAGTCACGCTATTTTAATTGCCTGCCTCAGTCTGAGCGGTACCGCCCTCAGCACCCCGTTTAGCCTGGCGCAAGCACAAACCGACAGCACTGCCCTGTACAACTTCAACATTGCCGCCGGCAACCTGGAAACCGCCTTGCAACAATTTGCCGCCCAAAGCGGCATCAGCCTGGCCTACAGTCCAGAACGGGTAAAAGGCCGTCAATCCGCTGGCGTACAAGGTCAGCACAGCTCGACCAGCGCCTTACAAACTCTGCTCGCCGGCAGCGGCCTGTACGCCAGCACACAGTCCAACGGTAGTTACCGGCTGGAACTGGCCCAAGCCAGCCTCGATAGCACCGCGCTGCCCACAGCCGTTATCTACGGCGGCCGCCTCAAGCCGGACGAAGTCGGCCACAACAATGTCTACCAGGAAAACGTCACCAGCGTTTACCAGGGCCGTGAAGAACTGCAACGCTTTCAGGTGACCAACCCCGGCGATGTGTTCAAGGGCATGAACGGCGTGTACAGCATGGACACCCGCAGCAGTCAGGCGATTACTCCCAATATCCGGGGCATCACCGGTGAAGGACGGGTACCGCTGACCATTGATGGCACCGAACAATCCACCAACGTCTGGCTGCACATGCATGGCGCTGGCAACCGCAGTTATGCCGATCCGGCACTGTTTCGCAGCATTGAAGTGGAAAAAGGCCCCTCCCTGAGCCGGGGCATTAAAAGCGGTGTCGGTGGTGCAGTGAATATCCGCACCATTGAGGCAGAGGATATTATTCCCGATGGGGATAGCTGGGGAGTAGAGATGAGCGCTCGCAGTTCTGGTAACACCAGCAGATCGCGAGGCAGTGTCACTGATATTTATGGCAAAGACTATCGTGATATTCCAGATGCAAGAAGGGTTAATATTACGAATATTCTTGTTCCACAAGAAGCACCACGCAACAGGGGTAAAGGCGAAGCCTTTAATTTCAAAGACAACACCGGAATGCTATCTATAGCTGGACGCAACGAAATCACTGATATATTGGTTGCTTATAGTAAGCGAAAGCAGGGGAACTATTATGCAGGCAAAAATGGCACCAGCAAGTATTCAGGTCACGACCCGTATGACTTAAGCAGTACCGATGCGTACTTCCCAAACCTTACCAAACTGTATCACGCAGGTGATGAGGTGTTTAACACAGACAGTGAAACAGAAACCTCATTGATTAAAAGCAACTGGAATCTGCCAAACCAACAAAAAATCGGGCTACAGTTTATGCGTACCGACCTTGAGTTCGGTGAAACCACACCTGGTGATACGCAGTTGGCTTATGGACTTAGAGAGACATTTGAGCACAATGATATAAACAATCTGATTGACTGGAATTCTTACCCAAGGGTTGTGGTTGAAAAGCCCCGCTCAGAAATGCGTATTGACAGTTACAAAATAGGCTATGAGTTCAAACCTGAAAACTCACGATGGATGGATCTTGAAACTGGATTGTGGCATACAAAGACCACAGGAATCAGGTACCAATCCGGCAAGCACCCATATGGAATTCATGTTGAACCTGGCTCAACAACAGAAGCCCAACTAGATCAATATGATCGCCTTGTCGCATACTATACAAGCATGGCTCATGTGATGCCTCCTGGCCAGTTGGAATGGATTCTTTCCAATTTTCCAGTTCCAGAACATGACGGAACAATCATACCGCTCGGACGTCAATGGACGACACATGACCGCACAGGGTTTGAGTTTAGCAACCTGATGCAGCTGAGAGATAACGTACAGCTAACACTGGGTGGTAGCTATCAGAAAGAAAAACTGGATGAACGTGTACAAAACAATGGTATTAACCCTGTTGGCATGTACGGCGGCTCGGAAGGGTTGCATCGCTCTACCGACTTACTAGGGCCAAGGAACGGTGAGCGTAAAGAATATTCGGCGATGCTGAATTTATCATGGCAACCCACCAACTGGCTTAATCTGACTACCGGTGCTCGCTATATGCACTACAAAGGCAAGGATACCGGAACAGCCAAACGCCGTCGCCAGCAGGATGAGTTCTATAAAGTAACGCGGCATAAAGCAGGGATGGAGTTAGAATATCGAACAGTGATGACAGTAGAGGAGCAACAATACCATACAGATATACGGAATGGCTATATTTCCGTCACTCAGGAGGAATGGGATCAGTTCTATGCTAATAGAACTCATAAGCAAGATCAGGTAGGTGCCTGGGGTCCAGCAGGTGTATGGTATTGGGAGAACACAACAGTAGTTCCCATGAAAAACGGAAAGATGGACTCATCAAAAAACCCGTTTACAAACGGACAGTTTGATCTTAACGAGGTAATGGAAAACCCCTATGGCGTTGGTTATGTAAATACTGTAACCCCGATGAATTTTTTTGGTGAATATAGCTATGAGGAAGTGAATGGTAGCCAAGAATGGGAAATGCCGGAAGAGCAATCCGGCGATGCCTTTAGCCCGGTATTAAGCGCTACTGTTCGCATTAGTCCGTTCGGTACCAGCTTTATTCGTTATGCGCAAACCACCAGATTTCCCAGCCTGCATGAATTAACCAGCAGCGCTGTTGTTGATGGAATGGGCACACAAGGATACTTGGCAGTCGATGGGGCGAGCAAACCCGAACGCAGCACCAACTGGGAGATTGGTTATGCCCACGACCTGCGCCAATTTTTTCCTGGCCTGCATTTGGCGGATGCACGCATCAGTTATTACAATACCGAAATCAAAAATTTTATTGATAGAGACTGGGCGCTTGACACCATTCAGTTTGACAAGAAAAAATCAAAAGGCATTGAACTGCAAACCCGCTTTGATAGCGGCCGTTACTTTGGCAACCTGGGAGTTACTTACCGACTTAATCAAGAAGTCTGTGACAAAGACTATGCGCAACAAATGGATCCTGTTTTAAATCGAATGCCCAGCTGCATGACCGGTGGTTTTAATGGAACCTACAGTGGCAACAGTTTACAGCCAGAGTACAGCGTTGACTTATTGCTGGGAACTAGGTTAGTTAACGACAAACTGGAGCTTGGCTGGCGCAGTGTTTACCACGCCGAAGCCAAAAACACAGATTTGGACAAACTACTGGCTTCGGATGCAGGCTCCTCAATTACAAGCTGGTTACCACGGGATGTGTGGCACAGAACGCAAGGGGTTAGGTCGTTTTATTGGAAATCAGTCTTGCTACATGATATGTATGCAAACTTCAATGCAAATGAAAATTTGATTTTAAAGCTCGGTGTAACCAATATAACGAATGAATACTATATCGATCCCATGTCAAAAGTTTTGCTGCCAGCGCCCGGAAGGACAATAACGGCAGGGGTCACTGTGAATTTTTAAATTTCTGGCAAATGCCAGATAAACGGCAAGGCATAAGCCTCGCCACCTTAACCTTGATAAAAGGAAACTGAAATGCAAAAGTCTATTTTGACAACAGCCATTCTGGCTGTATTGGGCACCAATACTGCACTTGCTGCTGTAGATGGTGGTACTTCCAACTCGGCTGGCGTTCAAGTAGGGCCTGCAAACCATATCCTCTTTGGTGGTGGCAACTCCGGCTTGAAACTGAACAACAGCCTTTATGGTTTTATCAATATCGCCAATGGGCCAGTCCGCGGTTCCAATGAGGCAATTGATATCGACGGAGCCGATGCAAATGGCAACTACTTCCTGAAACCCAGCAATGTGATTTCATGGCTCCCCGATACTCCGCATATTGCCCAGGTGTGGCGTGACACTGCCGCAGTTAATGGCAGCAATGCTGGTACTGCATATTTTGCAGTAAATAGCATTCGCCAGATCCAAACATTTCCTGAGTTTATCCCAGCACCTGTCTTCGGCGGTCTGGTAATCGGTCAGGTTGCTGCTCCTGTAGTCGAAAACGGTCAGGTAGTTGATATCAAACCCCTTGAAGTTGGCAGTGGCGTCTACTTTGGCGAATGGGCACCCAAAGCCAATAGCCTCCCTGTCGGCACCAACCTGAACATGACCAGTGCAGACCGTACCGTGTGGTATGTGGGTGATAACGCCACTACGGCTACCACCATGCCATCCACCATTGAAGCCAAGTACGGCGTAATCGGTATCAGCATGACCGGTAGCGATGCCAGCGGAAACACGCTGGCAGGTGGACTTCCCGGCAACCAAAACTACTACACCGGTAAACTGGACGTTAGCTACGATGCCAATAGGCCTCAGACTCAAAACATCATTACTGGAACCATTGGCCGTGGAGGATATGATATCAACTTCGGTAAAGCGGGTGATGCAACAACCATCACCAATACCGGTTCTTTCGGTAACGTGACTGGCACCATCGACGGGCAGTTCTACAACGCTGCCAACGAGTTGGCGGGTATCTACACTGGCACGGATACTCCGAACAGTGTTGCCTTCGGTGGCAGCAAAATTGCCAACAATCCCTAACACTTGACCACTCTCCACTGGCGGCCACCAGTGAAGAGCGTCAAACCGGGCGCTGCCGGATGTAATCCGTTCGGTAGTGTTTGAGGGAAACCACGTTGGGGCCGGTGCGCCGGCCCCATCTTAATACACCCAGATTTTCTGTGGAATCCTTATGCCACATCTTTTTTTTGATACCGGGGTCAAGGTAAAAAATCCATTTTTGACCCTGCCCTCAGTATCTGCCCTCTTGTTGTGCCTTATAACCATTCCCCAGGCCTCGGCCAATGACGACGACACCCGCTTTATTCAGGATCAAACCCGCCGCAGTATTCAGCAAAAATCCCAGGCAGAAGAAAAACTGGCTGCCCCACCCGGCACCTTGATGTACGAAGGCCGGCGTTATCAGGTTGCCAGTACGCTTGAGTCGCTGACGCCGGCCATCTATGTGGCGATCAATACCAACCAATGGACGCAGCTGCCGGATTTTATTGCCCGTTACCGTGAGCTGCCGGGGCACCGGCCCGCGCTGGCGAATATGGCGGAAAGCCTGTATGCCCGTTTTCAGGGTAAGTATCCGCAGGCACTGCGGCTGATGGAGCAAGCCAACGAGCAGGAGCCGCAGGATGCAAGGATTCAACTAGAACTAGCCCGTCTGTGGTTTGAAGACCATCAGGAACAGCGAGCCGCCAAGGGCTTTGCGCGGGTGCTGGACATGGGCCTGCCCGAGCAAGCGCAAATGCTGGTTGCCCAGTACCAGCAGGCCATGGCCATTCGTGACCGTTGGCACGGCAGTGCGGCGCTGGGTTGGGGCCATAACGACAATATCAATCAGGCCAATGGCTATTACAGTTGCCTGAGTTCGTTTGCCGGCATTTGCCTGTTTGAGCGCCAGATGCCGGAGCCGATTGCATCCCGCTTGAATAATTACGAGCTGTCGTTGCAGCGCCGTTTCAATCTGACCGGT
>WPCI01152027.1_pt1 | contig 10546 bp, 6 predicted proteins | sample 5399871 | NCBI WGS metagenome assembly WPCI01 (sample SAMN12869469, study PRJNA574797) | sludge metagenome | isolation source: wastewater treatment of pH7 | place: China:Beijing | collected 2019-05-20
CGACTCATTTACAGGCCAACGTATATCTCAGGAAGCGTTGCAGAGGCAGGCCGCCATGGAAGCGGCGCACGCAGATGCCAGAAAGGCAATCGCGGCCGGCAAAAACAAGAAGCTGATTAACCGGGAGCTGGAAAGCATGGGTTTCCCTCAAATCCCCTAAACCCGACCCATCCGAAAACAAAAAAGCCCGGCACGAAGCTGGGCTTTTTTATGTCCGATGCTACAAAAGTGCTACAGCACCAGCGCCTCATGATGTAACTTATTGATGTCTCAGCGGTATTTTTATTAATCGACCCGATCCAGCATAGGGGCAACGGCAAAGCGGCCGGAGAAAGGGGAATCCTGAGTCATGACAACAAAAACATCAAAAATGGAAAGGTGCGGATTGTAGCACTGTTAGGGTTTTCGGCTGGTAGATAGCATTACATACCCGGCTTGCCAGGCATGTAATGCTGAGTTTGCTTCATCCAGTTCTATGGGCCGAGCAAAGTCTACGAAGCCTTGTGCGTCCAGTGGTTGGACAGCACCTCGGCCTGTCGCATGACCAGCTCTACTGCTTCATCCGCTTTGTCGGGCGGATACTTGAATCGTTGTAGGGTACGGCGTACCAAAATTCGCAGCCGTGCCCGTACGCTTTCCCGTACTTGCCAATCAACGGTAGTCGAGTTGCGCAGCTTGTCGGTCAGCTCAACGGCAATGGCTTTGAGTATGTCATCACCCAGCTCACGCACGGCGCTTTCGTTGTTGGCCAAAGCATCGTAAAAGGCTATTTCATCCGGGTTCAGCCCAAGTTCGGCAAGGCGTGCCTGGTCTGCCTGAAACTGCTTGGCCATGGCGATCAGTTCTTCAATCACCTGGGCGGTTTCAATGCCACGGTTGTTGTAGCGACGCAGGGTTTCTTCCAGACGGTCGGCGTATTTCTTCTCCTGCACCACGTTGTTGCGGGTTCTGGCCTTGATGTTGTCCTTGAGCAGCTTCTCCAGCAGCTCCACTGCCAGGTTCTGGTACGGCATCTGGCGCACGTCTTCCAGAAACTCGTCCGACAGCTGGTCGATATTGGGCTTGTCCAGCCCGCACAGGGCGAACACATCAGTAACACCATCAGCCACGATTGCATTGTCGAGAATCTGCTTGAGCGCCGAGTTTTTCTCTGCCTGCGTCAGCTTTTTATCGACACTGGTGCTCTTGCTGATGGCGGCCTTCACCGCCGAGAAGAAGGCGATTTCCTTTTGATAACTCCGGGCCTCATCCAGCGTGCTGCACAACGAATACGCCTTGGTCAGGGCCAGCACGGTATCCAGAAAGCGTTTCTTGCCGTCGTCCAGTCCCAAAATATGGTTGGCTGCGCCCATCAGCAGCTTATGTGCGCTTTCTTCAAAGCCGCTGTAGTCAAAGCCGGCACTTTTCGGGCCGGGCGCAAACATCCCGTGGATGATGTCCAGCTTTTCCAGCATCACGGCATAGGCTTCTTCTGCGCTGTGGGTTGGTTCACCGCGGCCCTTGGCGTCGGTATAGGTTTTCAGCGCCTGCTTCAGCTCGTTGGCAATGCCGATGTAGTCCACCACCAGACCGCCGGGCTTGTCCTTGAACACACGGTTGACGCGGGCAATGGCCTGCATCAGGTTGTGGCCCTTCATCGGCTTGTCCACATACATGGTGTGACAGCAGGGAGCATCAAAACCGGTCAGCCACATGTCACGCACAATCACCAGCTTGAGCGGGTCGTTCACATCCTTGAAGCGTTGCTCCAGACGCTTCTTGGTCTGCTTGTTGTAAATGTGCGGCTGCAGGGCGGCCTTGTCGGAGGCCGAGCCGGTCATGACAATCTTGATGGCTCCTTTTTCCGGGTCGGCATCGTGCCACCCGGGACGCAGGGCGATAATCTGGTCATACAGTTGCACACAGATATCCCTGCTCATGGCGACAATCATCGCCTTGCCTTCGGTGCTGGCACAGCGGATTTCAAAGTGCTCTACCAAGTCCTTGGCAATCTGCTGCATGCGCGGAGCAGAGCCCACCAGCTTTTCCAGACGGCTCCATTCACCCTTGGTTTTCTCGCGCTGGCTGACATCTTCTTCGTCTTCGATCACCTCATCTACTTGCGCCGACAGCTCCTCGATTTCTTCCCGGTTGATATCCAGCTTGGCCAGCCGTGATTCATAAAAAATCGGCACGGTTGCGCCGTCGTCGACCGCATCCTGAATGTCATAGATGGAAACGTAATCACCGAAAACGGCACGGGTATCCTTGTCTTCATTGGAAATGGGTGTACCGGTAAAGCCGATAAAGGACGCATTGGGCAGGGCATCACGCATGTGTTTGGCATAGCCGAACTTGTAGCTGCCGTCCGCTTTCAGCGTGGCTTTCAGACCATATTGGCTGCGGTGTGCCTCGTCAGAGATCACCACAATGTTGTGGCGGCCATTGAGCACCGGATGGCCGCTTTCGCCGTCCAGCAGGGCGAACTTTTGCACCGTGGTAAAAATGATGCCGCCGGACTCCCGGTCCGATAGCAGCTGGCGCAAGGTGTCACGGTCATCGGCCTGTACCGGGTCCTGTTTGAGCAACATGCGGGCAGCGCAGAAGGTGGTAAACAGCTGACCGTCCAGATCATTGCGGTCGGTGACTACCACTAGCGTCGGGTTGTTCATTTCCGGCTGTTGCAGCAGCTTGCCGGCGTAGCAGCACATGGAGATACTTTTGCCCGAGCCCTGTGTATGCCAGACCACACCGGCTTTCTTGCTGCCTGCTTCCACACGGTCGGCATAGGTGGCGCGCTTGTCGCCAGTTTGCAGCTGCTCCGGCACCGCAGCGGCGATAACTGTCGCCCGTACCGCCTCGCGCACGGCGTGAAACTGGTGATAACCGGCAATTTTCTTGATCAGCTTGTCGTTGTCGGTCTCGAACAACACAAAATAACGGATGTAATCCAGCAGCAATTCGGGCGCAAAGAAGCCGCGCACCATGGTTTCCAGCTGCCACTCCAGCAATGGTCTGTCGTCTTCGTGCTTGATGGTGCGCCAGGGCATGAAGCGCTCCTGGTTGGCGGTAAGCGAACCCACCCGGGCGTTATAGCCATCGCTAATCACAATGGCCTCGTTGAACATAAAGAGATCGGTAATTTCGTCTTTGTAAGTCTGGATCTGGTTGAAGGCATCCCAGATATTCACGTTTTCGGCAGACGGACTTTTCAGCTCCAGCACTGCCAATGGCAGCCCATTGATGAAGCAGATGATGTCCGGCCGACGCAGTCCCTTGCTGCCTTCGATGGTGAACTGGTTGATGGCACGAAAGCGGTTATTGCCCACCTGTTCAAAGTCCAGCAGCAGGGCGCGGTCATGCACCACGCGTTCGTCCTGCTTGTATTCGACCGGCACACCATCCAGCAGCAGGCGGTGAAACTCGCGGTTGTTGACCAGCACATCCAGGCTTTCCGGCTTGCGCAGCTGCTCCGTCACCTGCTCGATAACGTCAGCGGGCAGGTGAGGGTTGAGACGGTGTAGCGCAGCTTCCAGATCCCCAAACAACAGAACCTGCCGGTAATCGGTGCGCTCAGGAGCAGTGCCGTCCGCAGCCAGGTCTGGGCCGTAGGCAGTTTCCCAGCCGGTTTCACGGAACCAGTCCAGGCAGAGTTGCTCGAGTTGGTCTTCGGTCATTTGCTTTTATCCTTGCTGCCGCTTTTCTGTAGCTGTAGTTTTTTCAAATCTTGCTCCAGCTCCAGTAAACTATCTTCTCGCTGCTGTCTTTTCAGCCCTTCACGGTACTTTTCATACTCAAGCGCCATTTTTTCTTGCGCTATGGTTTGGCTGATTTTGCCCGCATGAGTCAGCAATTCGCGCCCGTTCAGCTGAATAATGGCATCCAAACGGGTTACCCAGTCCTGCATGTTCATGGCTATCTGCTGCTGTGCCATGGTTTCGGCAAAGGCCAGATACTGCTCAACCAGCAAACCCAAAAGCTTGATTTCATCTTCACGCAGATAGTTCTTTGCGATTGCCGCGTCTTTTTTCGTCGGGTTAATGCCCTGCTTGTCATACGACAGCATCCCCATCAGTGGTTGGCTGGCATCACTGCGCCGATACACCAGCTCGGCGGCGGTTTGCTGGCTGATCGCCCACAACAGCTTGTTCTGAACCTGGGCAAAAAACTTGGTGGTCAGCGGCGAGCTGGCATCATAGTCAATGCTGGTGGTGAAAATATCCTTGATTTTCTGGTAGAAAAAACGCTCGGACAGGCGAATTTCACGAATGCGATCTTGCAGCTGTTGAAAGTAAGCCATTGAGCTGTCATCAGCGGCTTTAAAGCGCTCGTCATTCAGTAAGAAGCCCTTGGTGATGTACTCCCTTAGCTGCTGTGTTGCCCAGATGCGAAAACGCGTGCCCTGAACCGACTTGACCCGGTAGCCGACGGAAATAATGACGTCGAGGTTATAAAAATTGGTCGGCTTGGTAGAAAATTCGGAAATTCCGAATTTTCTCACCACCTCGCTTTCCAGCAGCTCACCTTCGGCAAAAACGTTCTTGACGTGCTCATTGATGGTGGATTTCGCCTTGCCAAACAGCTCCGCCATTTGCTGCTGGGTGAGCCAGACGGTTTCATCTTCCAGTCGCACATCCAGCTGGATCGAGCCATCTGCGGCCTGGAATATCAATAAGTTGGAATCAGTCATAGGAACCTCCAGTTTGTTCCTTACGGGCTGTTTGCTGTTGCGTGCTGTAGTTCCAGCCTCCGCAACTCGGGTTTGATTTTTTCCAGTGATTTGCTCAACGCCTGTTCCAGCTTCAGCATATGTTCCAGTAACCAGTCCTGCAGTGTTGGCCAGTTTTCCTTGTTGAAGCCGTCCGCATTCTCGGCGTAGTGAATGCGGCACGCTTTGCGGTTTGGTAGTGGCTCCCAGACAAGTTCGTCACCAAAAACAGCTTCGATTGCTTCTTTTTGTCCTTCCAGCCGGTCATAAACATGCTTGTTGACTTCGGCTTGCGAACGGCCCATGTAAAATTCTACACGGACTTCATTTTTGCCAAAGATCAGGTTGTAGCTCATGCCGGAAATACCGGAGCCTGCGGCCAGCCAGTTTTCCTTTCCGGGCCCGATACTGTCGAACAGGTTGCACCTGCTTTCGTGAAACTTGCCCAGCGTTTGCTCCCAGAATTCCAGACGTAGTTTGTGACGGGTTTTGAGTATGTCGCTGGCGCTTTTTTCTTCGCTTTCCTTGGCCATCATGCCAATCATGAAGTCGGCGGCTTCAGGGGTGGGTATGATCTGTTCCACGTTGAGAAGCAGCTCGTTGCCCGATCGCCAGGGTGTTACCTTGAAACACTGGCACTCAATACCGAACTGACTGAGCCAGAGCACTGTGCTGGTAACCTCTTTGCGGTATTTGGCCGCCACCAGAATCAGGCGCTGGCTTTTGTGCGTGTTGATCTGGGCAGACTCAAGATCATCAACTTGCAAAAATTCCAGCAGTTTTTTCTCGGCATTTTCCGGCTCGCCACCTTCGGCCTGGGCTTGCTGGTTAAGGTAACGCTGAAAAATTTCCACAACTTCCTGTTTTTTCAGGGTCGAGCAGTAACTGGCGTATTTGAGCGCTTGCCACACCACGTCACGCCCACTGTCATCCAGCTTGTTCTCGATAATGACCAGATTGCCGCCTTGATCGATGGCCAGCAGGTCCAGCCGTTCACGGGTGTCCTTGAAACCGTCGAACTCCTTCTGGATGATCATCAGCTCATCGTCTTCATTCCGAACCAGCGCCTTTGGATAGTTGGCGAGCCATTCTTGCAAATGCTTGCGCTCACTGAAACCAAGGTCGCTGAAGCTCGTGGCGCCCAATGGCCGAATACTGTTGTTGTCAGGGTTGATCTTGAACATCTGTGACTGCTACTCCGTGATCAGTCCTGGGTTACCAGCATCCAGGTGCGCTTGAGTGGCAGCTGGGCTTTCAGTTCGTCGTCGAGCTTGTCATAGACGGAAAACAGCTCTTCGAGTACATCGTTTTGAGACCAGAGCCGCAGACGGAAGAAGCTGCTGGCCATATCTTTTTGCACATTCTGCTTAAAGCCGCCCCAGGCAACAAAAAGACCATGATCGGCATTGAACTTGGTCATGGCACCGAGCAGTTTGTCGACCGTAGGGCGGTCTGTAGTGCCGGTGCCGGATTTGACCTCCACACAGATTCGCTGCCCGCCAAATCCCATGACATCGCCAGAGGCCAGAATATCGGCACCGCCGTCTGCTCCTTCAGGGCTTTGCCATACGGTATAGCCTTTGGCGCGCAAGATGGCGGAAATCAGGCGGGTAAAATCGTGGCCTTTAAAGCGTTGCTCGATACGCTCCACAATTTGCTGGCGTGAAAGCTCATCCAGATTGTGCAGGTAGCTGTCGTCGTCTGCATTAGGCTCGTCCGCATTGCTGGCTGTGGGGGATGTTCTTTTCTGGATGGTGGCTATATTTTCTGCGGTCCAGCCCCGCTCACGCATGGCAATTAGTCTGTCCAGTGCGTTGTTGCGGCTGATCTGGCAAATGGTCATGAAAGCGCCGAAGCTATAGAGCAAATCCTGACCGAAATGAGAGCGTGGTATTTCCTGCCCGATCCATTCCACCTCCCGCCAGTGATAAAAGGGGTTCTCCGCCTGGCTGTCGTACTGATAATGGCTTTTGACCCGCCCTACATAAATGACTGGCTGCATCTTGGAGGGCAAAACAATCAGATCTCCTGGCTGGATACGCTCGATAAAGGCCCAGATCTGGCTGGAGTGATTCAGTAGGCGCTTGGGGTTTTCATCTGGATAGGTTTCTTTCATTACGTCCAGCAATGCTTGCCGGTCGCTCAATCCGGACAAGTTCGGGGAAAGATCATCCCAGGTCAGGTAGATACGGTTTTCGCTGAGAAATTTTTGCTCAAACTCACCATGAGAGCCGGCACGAACCAGCCAGAGATTTTGTGGTTTTTGGGGCATTTTTATGACTCCAGATTTTCTACGCTGAGTTCGCCAGAGAGAAGTTTCGGCAGCAATACATTACGAATCTCTGTTAAACCAATAGATTGATTCTTATTAGAAGATATTTTTAAAAATAGAGGCTGAACGTGCTGATGAAAAACCTCTAATACTTCATCATCAGGAATCACAATGTTTTCTTGCGTGACGACCTCTGGACGTACCGCAGGATATGCTCCGCCATCAGCCAAGTGAGCTAAGCGTTCAATATTTGAATCTGAAGTCGCTGCTAAGTAAATAAACTCAACTTGCTCTTGCGCACTTGCCCGTAGTACAGCGAAGCCAGTGCTGGCTGTTAAGTCCTGCTCTGCAATCAACGCGAAAGATCTATTACCTGGACGCACTGTGCCAATAATTGTATCTCCGCACCTGAGAATTCTTCGAGCTCTACTCGGGATTTCCTTTCCGCTTAAAATACGGACTTCAATTAGTTCGCCGTTTTTTGTGCCGGACAAATCTACATAACGAACCGATTCAGGTAGTGTTTTGGCGTTCCAGTTTTCTGGGTTTAACTGACAGAGTTCAGCTAATGTGCCAGTTTTCCATCCCTCTGGTATTTTCCCTAATTCACTTTCCTTCATAGCAGTGGGGAAGTGCTTTGCGGTAGCATAAAGTTGTTGGTAGTGGTCGAGGTTTTCGGTTTTCAGCTGTTGCAGTTCGGCCAGGGTTTTGCCGGAGATGGCTTGCATGGCGGCGAGATTGGCGTCTTCTTCGCTGCCGCCTGCTTCGAGGGCGGCGATTTTGGCTTTGACGGGCTCAAAATCGACAAACCAGCTTTTGAAAATGGCTTGAGCCATTTGTTCGAGGGTTTGGTTGATTTGCTGATTTGTACTGATTTTGTCTGTAATAGAACTAATAATTGACTCAATCTTGTTCTGTACATCAAGTGGGATTTTAGGCAGTTCAAACTGTTTCAGATCACGCGCGGGCAATTGTGGCACAGCCGACCCAGAGGTAAGGCTAATAGCTTTCTCTTGAATAATCGAAGATGTAAGCACATAGTATAAAAACCTAGGATTCCATAAACTTAAATCTGCACGAAAAATAATCATTCCTGAATTAATGCGCACTACTGGGTAACTAACCGTCGAGTCATAAAAGGCAAAGTTACCTATAGTGCCTCGTGTAGTCATTACGATATCGCCACGTTCAAGCGTCCCTGCTCTAAGCAATTCGTGACGATCCTTACCTATAAAAACAGGCTCGGAAAATTGAAACCCAGATGACGTAACATTCTTCGCAGAAAGAAACAAACAATAGCCGTTATTGCTGAACTCTGATTGCTTTGGATAGTTTTTCCCACGATCACCATCGATAAGCCGTATGCCTGCCTCCTCCAGCGTCCAAGTCTCAAAAGTCATAGCCCAGTCCTCCCAGATTCCTCCTGATTTTTTCTTCCAGTCGGGCGCTTTCTGCCAGTTGCTCTTTTAGTGTTGCAGTCAGTTCTGCCATTTTTTCGGCAAAGGGAATACCGTCGTCTTCCTGCTCAGGTGCGCCCACATAACGACCAGGGGTCAGCACAAAATCATGCTTGGTAATTTCTTCCAGGCTGGCGCTGTAGCAGTAGCCGGGGATGTCTTCATAGGGCGAGCCCGCATCTTCAGCTGCTGACTGCCAGGCATGGTAGGTATCGGTGATTTTGGCGATGTCTTCCGTAGTGAAATCACGCAATACGCGATCACGCATGTAGCCCAGTTCACGGGCATCGATAAACAGAAACTCGCCTTGGCGGTTGCGCTTTTTGCGGTCACGAACCAGACCGTTGGCCTTGTCCTTGGTCAGAAACCAGATACAGGCGGGAATCTGGGTGTTGGTGAACAGCTGACCGGGCAGGGCGACCATACACTCCACCAGGTCTTCTTCGATCAAACGCTTGCGAATGTCGCCTTCGTTGTTGGTGCTGGAGCTCATGGAGCCGTTGGCCAGCAGCAGCGCCATGCTGCCGGTGGGTGCCAGGTGGTGCAGCATGTGCTGGATCCAGGCGAAGTTGGCGTTGCCTTGCGGCGGCGTGCCGTATTGCCAGCGCACGTCATCGGCCAGCGATTCGCTCCACCAGTCCTTCATGTTGAATGGCGGGTTGGCCATCACGAAGTCAGCGCGCAGGTCGGGGTGCTGGTCGTCCAGAAAGGTGTCGGCGTTCTTTTTGCCAAAGTTGAAGTCGATACCACGGATGGCCATGTTCATGGCGGCCAGCTTCCAGGTGGTGGGGTTGGACTCCTGCCCGTACACGGAAATCTGCTTGCGTTGCTCGCTGGCGTCGTAGAGCTGTTTGGCGGCGTGCTGTTCGATGAACTTGTCACTGGAGACAAAGAAGCCACCGCTACCCATGGCGGGGTCATATACGCGTCCGGAGTAGGGCTGCAGCATTTCGACAATCAGTGTGACGATGCTTTTTGGCGTGTAGTACTGACCACCCTGTTTGCCTTCGGCCAGGGCGAACTGGCCGAGGAAGTATTCATACACATGGCCGAGGATGTCTTTGCTGTTTAGTTCCAGTGCTGCGCCTTTGTGTACCGGCTTGGTGAAGGAGGTGTCGGAAAAGGTGTTGATCAGGCCGATCAGCTTGTCGTTTTCCAGCTGGTACTGGCTGATGCGGTTGAGGATGCCCTTGAGTTTGGCGTTGCTGTGCTCGATGGCTTCCAGTGCGTTGTCGATCAGCCAGGATACGGAGCGCATTTTCACGTCGTTGCCATTGTCGTCCTGCCACAGGGTTGTGCCGGCGGGCAGTACGGCTTTTTCTTTCAATGTGCTCCAGCGGGCCGCCTTGGGTACCCAGAACACGTTGGCTTCCAGGTAGTAGTCCAGATGCTCCAGTTCGTCTTGCAGGCATTGCTGGTAATACGCCTCGGTGGAGTAATCCTCGGGCGGCATGTAGTAGATGTTGTCGTCGCTGCCGGTGGTGAACAGCTCCAGCAGTTGCTCCTGCCGTTCCTCGAAGGCGTCGGATACGTATTTGAGGAAGATCAGCCCCAGTACCACATGCTTGTAGTTGGCGGCATCCAGGTTGGCACGCAGTTTGTCGGCGGCTTTCCAGAGGTTGTCGTCCAGTTCCTTGAGGAATTGCTGTTCCGTAGAGTTCATTGTTGCCTCGTACTAAATAAGTGTCGCCGTGCTGCAGGCGGATTTTGGGCATCCGGTAGCTGGCTGATAGTGCGGGGATCATAGCAAAAGGCAGCAAAGGTTAGGGGGCTTATGCCTGATGTTGTGACTTGGGCTAACTTTGCTGTTGCTGTTGCTGTTGCTGTTGCTGGCGGCTATCAGTTCCAGCCAAACAGCCGTCGCAGATTCTCGCTGATCTGGCGCGCCAGCTGTTCGGCGGGGATGTCCAGCAGCTCGTCAGCCAGCAGGCGGCACAGCTGTGGCAAGTGCTCGGGGCTGTTGCGCTGGTTGGCGGCGAAGGCCGGGGGCATGTCGGGGCTGTCGGTTTCCAGCACCAGCTGTTCCAGCGGCAGACGGGGCAGCAGGGTGCGCAGTTTGCGGGCGTTGGGCCAGCTGTAGGCACCGCCAATGCCGAGCAGAAAGCCCAGCTTGCGATACTCCAGCGCCTG
>WPCI01240703.1_pt1 | contig 10544 bp, 12 predicted proteins | sample 5399871 | NCBI WGS metagenome assembly WPCI01 (sample SAMN12869469, study PRJNA574797) | sludge metagenome | isolation source: wastewater treatment of pH7 | place: China:Beijing | collected 2019-05-20
CCCCGATCTCTCCAACCGATCTTGACGCGCGTTAAACATGTTCTACCAATACCCTTATGGCAACCTGTTAGCTATCTCTCGATTAGGTAGGCAACTGGTGCTAATCTGTTGAAACACCAGGAAGGAGACCTGATGGAACGCCGCCCTACCCAGCGAGACGTGGCTGAGGCCGCCGGGGTTTCCCGGGGTTTGGTCTCGCTGGCCCTTTCCGATTCGCCGGGGGTGTCCCCCCAGACCAAGGCGCGAATTCTGCAGGTCGCTGACCAACTGGGCTACGTGCGGAACCTGAGCGCCGCCTTCCTGGCCGGCGGCCTTCCAACCGCCCTGGGGGTGGTGCTCCCCGGCCTGCGGAACCCGTTCTTCGAAAGCGTCATCGCCGAGGTAAACCGGCACGCGGAGGACCTGGGCCTACTGCCCCTGGTGGTCACCACCGGCAACGACCCCCTTCGCGAGCAAACCGTGATTCGAAAGCTGCTGGAGATGCGAGTGGCCGGCTGCGTGGTGGTCGCACCCGCTTCACCCGACGTGGATCTGCAACGTTTGGGGCGCTCGGTCCCGATGGTTGTCCTGGGAGCGGAGCCCATCGGAGACATGGTCGACGTCGTTCGGATGGACGAGGGGGAGGCGGCCACCACGGTTTTTCGCCACCTCCAGTCCCGCGGCTGGGAGCGGGTCTGGCACCTGACTCCGCGCGACGCCAGGAAGGACCGGGGGGTGGAGGGGCGGGCTTGCGCTTTGCAGGAGGCCGCCGGGGACCTGCCGTTCACCCACGTGATTGCCGCCAACGACCAGGCTTTGGCCCCGGTCCTGCGCCGGGCCCTGTACGGCGGGGGTCGCCCGGCCATCATCACGCATAACGACCTGCTGGGAGTGGACGTCATCACCGCTCTGCGAGCGATGGGCTACTCCCCCGGCCAGGACGTGGGGGTCGTCAGCTACGACGACACCCACCTGGCCCAACGCCCAGAGATTCAGCTCAGCTCAGTCAGGCAGAAGTGCTCACAGCTGGTGGGCCTGGCCCTGGAGCTGCTGGTCGGACGGGGACAAACCCCGGACCTTCCCGCGCGCGAGGCGGTCAGCCATCCGGAGTTGGCCCACCGGGCCAGCTCCTAGCCCAGGTCGGCCACCGCATTGATGGCCACGGCCAGAATCCCGGCCCCGAACAGGTAGGCCAGCGTGGTCTGCATGAAGGCGATTCGGCGCATCGTGTTTCTTGTCAGGCTGGTGTCGGCCACCTGGTAGGTCATGCCCAAACCGACCGTGAAGTAGGCAAAATCGGTGTACTCAGGCGGCTCCTCCTGGTTGAAGTTGATTCCGCCCAGGGGCTCACCATCCGGGTCGGGTTCAAAGTAGACCCGGGCGTAGTGCAGCATATAGTTCACCTGAATCAGCGCCCAGGAACCAACGACGGATATCAGCGAGAGCGCCCCCAGCGCGATGGCCACCCAGCCTTGGGCCTGCCCGGCCTGGATGATGACGATGACCACCGCCCCCAGACTGACGACGCTCCCAACGGTGGCGGTGGTTCGGGCCAGCTTATGTCCCGGATCCTCAGCGGTGGCGTGAGTCCGCGTCGCCCGCGCATCCATCGGCCAGACCAGTAGCAGCACCCAGGTCACGTTGATCAGCGCCAGCACGGACCAGCCGGCCAGCAGACCGGCGGGAAGAGCGGTCCACGGCCAGTCTTTCGAATCAAGACCGCGCAGGGCGGCAACCGTCACCGCGGCCACCACCAGGCCGAGGACCAGGGAGGTGTTCCAGCGAACTTTTGCCCGCAGGGAAAGACGCTTCATTTGGAGGTAAGTCGTTCCGGGGTGGCATCGGCCCCCGGAATGGGAGCTCCGACCGAAACCAGGGTGGGGGTGAGGCTTGGGTCCAGTTCGAGGCGGGTGACCAGCTCGGCAGCGGCGCGTCCCCGCAGGGTGGTCGCCACGCAGCCGGCGCGTCGAACCCGAACCGCCACCGCCTGGGAGCGTCGACGCAAGAGCGGCAGCTCCGGCACAGACTCATTCGTCACTTTGGTCCCCCCGGTACTCGGCCCGAAACACGTGCACCAGCGCGTTGGCATGACCGTGACCCATGCCCTGCTCCTTCAAGAACGCTACTTGCTCCATGTGTTTACGACCGGCGAGTGGACGGAGAAGAGCAATCCACTCCTCAATCGGCTTCCCATACTTCGCCTCAATGGAGGGGAAATATGAGCGCGGTCCTGCCCCCGACTCAGCCATGCAGCCTCCCTTGGATCATGCCTGTGGAAACTGACGCTAGCACGGGTTGGGCCCGGCTGCCAGAGGGAGAAAGCAGACTGCACGGGAGTGAGTGCCGTCACCGTTGAGCTAGCGGTTCAGCTCGGCCAAAACCCGTGCCCAAACCAGTCCCACCATCGATCCGGCTACGGCCAGGCCAGCGGCAATTGAGAGCCACGGCAGGTTCAGTGCCACCCCGACCCCAACCGCAGTCATCGCCACCAGGCCCAGCAGGACCACTGCCACCAAGGCGGAAAAGCTGACCCCAATCCGGGGGGCGGGACTACTCACGGGTAACGACACTCGCGTAACTAGGGCAGACATACTCTCTACTCCCTCTCATCTAGCCGGCCCGAGGCGGGCGGCTGCGCGCGGGAGTCACGGTAGCCGCACTCTCGCACGGCTTTGTGGAACGACACTAACGGTGCCGGCGCCTCTTGGCGGGCGCGGTTACATTATGCCCAGACTTTGTTCTAACATTCAATTCGGAAGCCGGTTTTGTGAGCGGTCAGCCAGGTTAGCGACCGGCGAAAACTGCCCCCACCTCGGGAATCTGCCGCCGATACTGGGCGAAAATCCGCCGGGCCACCTCGACCGAATCAACCAGCGGATGGGAGGCAATCGCCTGCCAACCCAACTGCGGATCACGCTCTATGGCCGCCCGGATCACCAGTTCCTCACAGGCCTTGACCTGGACGACCAGGCCGAGTTCGGCACCGGTCAGGGGGGCCACGGCCTGCGGATGAATGCCGTCGGCATCGACCAGGCAGGGAACCTCAACCACAGCTTCGGCACTGAGTGCAGGCACGAGCGGGCCCCAGGTCGGACCCTGATTGGCCACGCCCAGAATCATCCGGGTAACCTGCCCGGCCGACAGCGCCACCATCAGGTCTACCGCTACCCGCTGGTAGCCACCGCCTTCCAGGTCCTCCTGATGACGGTCCCCCTCTCCGGCAATGTCGCGAGCCTCAGCCATGTAGGTTGCCTCCCGCTCATCGTGAGCCTCCTGCCACAACTTCGCGGCGGCGTAGGGCTCCTCCTGCGCTCGGCGATAAAAGTCCCCCTGCTGCTCGTCCAGGAACTGACCGCGAGTCTGCCCCTCCGATCGCAGTTGGGCCACAGCCTCCCGGTTCAGGTAGTAGTAGAACAGGTACTCGTTGGGCAGCATCCCCAGCTGGCGCACCCAGTCGAACCCGATCAGACGGGCCTCCTCGATCTCACCGAGCAGTTCGTCGGAAGCCAACAGCTCCGGCAGTCGCTCCTGCCCGGCCACGCTGATTGAGCGGAGCCAGCCCAGGTGATTGAGGCCAACATAGTCATAGCTGAACTCGTCCTCCGCCAAACCCAAGGCGCGGCCCACTCGGCGGACCAGTCCAATGGGCGTGTCACAGATTCCCACCACCCGCTCCCCCATCACCGAGCGCATCGCCTGCGTGATGATGCCGGCCGGATTGGTGAAATTGATGACCCAGGCCTCGGGCGCGTGCAACTTGACCGCGCGGGCCAACTCGAGCGCCGCCGGAATGGTCCGGAACGCGTAGGCGTAGCCCCCGGGGCCAACCGTTTCCTGCCCCAACACGTCCTCGTGCAGGGCCACCTGCTCGTCAAGCACCCGGCCGCAAGTGCCCCCCACCCGCATGGCCGAGAAGATAAAGTCAGCCCCGGTCACCGCCTCGTCCAGCCGACTGGTCGAGCTGATGGCGGGCTTGTCCGCCAACTCCATCTCGGCCACCACCTGCTGCATCACGGCCAGGCGGTCGGGTTCAACGTCGTAAAGGCAGACCTCACTCAGCCGGATTTCCTCCGCCGAACGCCCCGCCAACTCTTCGATAATCTGCGGGACTCGAAAGCCGCCCCCGCCTACGATGGTCAGTTTCATGGGGTGATTACCTCCGTCGTGGTCGAGCGCAGCAGGCGCAAGGTTTCAATCTCGGGGTCAGCAGTCGTCAGGACCGCGTCAAACTCGGTGGCCGAACAGACCGGCAGCAAGCCGGAGCCGGGAAACTTGTCGGCAATAGCCAGCAGGTAGTTGCGCGCAGATTTGCGCATGATGGCCTGTTTGATCGGCACCTCGGTCCCGGTCGTGTCGAGGACCGTCAGGTCAGGCGCAATCCCGGATGTTCCCAGGAACGCAACGTCGGCAGCCAGGTAGTCCAATGCCCCCTGGGTCATCGGACCGACCAAAGAGAGGTAGGAGGGACGAAGGACTCCCCCCAGCACGATCACCTCGGTCACACTGGAGTCACGCAGTTCGTCCACCACCGCCAGGGAAGCGGTCACCACCGTGACCGGACGGTCCCGCAGGTGGCGAGCCACCATCGCCACGGTGGTGCCAATATCGAGCAAAACCACCTGGCGGTCTTCAACCAGATCGGCCGCTAGGCGACCGAGCGCCTCTCGCTCAGCCCCGGCAACCGAGGCCACATCTTTGAAGGGGGTGGGGTCGGTTTCAATGGTGCCGCCGCCCCGCACGCGCCGAAGCACCCCCTCCCGATCCAGGTGGTTCAGGTCGCGCCTGATGGTTGAGGGGGAGACGCTGAGTTCAGCAGCCAGGGCCCCGACCGACACTCCGCCCTGACGGCGGATATGCTCCAGAATGCGCGCTTGGCGCTGAGCGGGAATCATGAGCACAGCCTACCACTAACCAACCACTATTGAGCAAGTGTAAGCAGTTGCGTGCAGACGAAATGTGCATTATGGTTCACACAGGGGTGTCAGACTGGCCCCGTCGGCAAAGGAGCGCAATGAACAAGTCCGCTGACTCACACACCACCTCCACCGCGCCGGTGCTGGTGGCGGGTCCCCTCTTCCTTGACGTCGTCATGGGACCTCTCAGCGCTCTGCCCGAACCGGGCCAGGAACAGTGGGTTCCGGGCTGCACATTTGCGGCCGGTGGAGCCGCCAACCAGGCGGTAGCGCTAGCCCGCCTCGGCGTGCCCACCACCCTGTGCTCTTACATTGGGGCCGACCAGCCTGGACAGCTGACCCGGTCGCTGCTCGCGGCCGAGGGAGTCGACCTGTCCGGACTGGTGGAAGCCGCCCACCAGTCCGTCACCGTTTCATTGAGTCTGGCCCAAGATCGGGCCATGGTCACCTGCGGTTCCGACCGGGCTCCGCTGCTCTCCCCCACCCCCAACCCGCCGGCTGCGCTCCTGGCCGATCTGACCGCCATCGGCGCCAACCGCGGCGTGATTGCCAGTTGGCGCGATCAGTCGCCCGACTTGCTGGTGATAGCGGATGTTGGCTGGGATCCAACCGGACAGTGGGATCCGTCAATCCTGCAGCATCTGGACCTGGTCGACATCTTTGTTCCCAACGAGGTCGAGGCGCTGAACTACACCGGGGCCCCCTCGGTGGAAGCCGCCGCCGAGCAACTGGCCGGCCCCCACCGATCCGTAGTGGTGACTCGCGGGGCCAAGGGAGCCTACGCCTGGACACACAACCGTGGCCGGCTCGTCCCCAGCCCAACGGTGGAGACGGTCGACCCCACCGGAGCGGGCGACACCTTTACTGCGGGCCTCACCTGGGCCCTCCTGCGGGGCGAGGACATTTTTGAGGCCTGTCACCACGCAAATCTGGCTGCCGCCTGGTCAGTGCAATCCTTGGGGGGTTCGGTCAGTGCCCCCTATCCAGAAGACCTTGATCGCCTGCAGCACCGGCGAAATCACGGCCTTCGCGCAGCCGAAGCTGACCGCCAACAAAGATAGTGCTAAGGAAAGGATCCGCTAGTGCAACACCGATCGAGGAACCTACTGGCCGCTGCGGCGCTGGTTGGAACCGCTTCCCTCCTGGGTGCCTGCGCACCCACCGGCGGTGGCCCCACCCAGTCCGAACAGTCGGCCCAAAGCAGTGCACCCACCGAGGTCACCACCGACATCTCCTCACTCCCGGAGCAGACGCTCACAGTTTGGGATCAGGAAATTCGCGGCGGTCAAAACGAGCAGATCGAGCGCTTGAATGCCGCGTTCATGGAGAAGTACCCGAACATCAAAATCGAGCGGGTCTCCCAATCCTTCGACGACTTGGAGTCGACGCTCCGACTGGCCCTGACCGGCGACGATGCGCCCGACGTGGTCCAGGCCAACAACTCGCGAGCCATCATGGGCCAGTTTGTGGCGGCCAAACAAATCCTGTGCCTGACAGACTGGGCCAAAGCGTACGGCTGGAATGAGTCCTACCCCGAGTCGATCCTGGCCTACTCTTCGTATTCGGAAGACGGGAAAGACTTCGGTCAGGGCTGCGTCTACGGCCTGCCCCAGGTAGGGGAAGTCGTGGGCATCTACTATTCCAAGTCCCGCCTGGCTGAGTTGGGCTTGGACCTTCCGAAGACCTGGGATGAGTTCGCGGCCCAGTTGGAGACCATCAAAGCCGCAGGTCAGACGCCACTCATGCTTGGTAACGTCGAGAAGTGGCCGGGACTGCACGTCTTCGGGCCAATTCAGGGTGCGCATGTCAAGGCCGACGAGATTCACACCCTCGGCTTCGGGAACCCGGGGGCAAGCTGGGAGACCGAAGGGAACGTGGCCGCTGCCTCGCAACTGCAAGAGTGGGCCCAGGCCGGCTACTTCAACGATGGGTTCAACGGCGTCGACTACGACTCAGTCTGGCAAGACTTCGCCAAGGGGACCGGCATCTACCTGATTGCGGGATCCTGGCTGGGACCGGACCTGCAAGCCGTAATGGGAGATGACGTGGCCTTCGTGCTGCCCCCCGCGGGCGATGTGAACGGGGTTCCGGCCACCACGGGCGGCACCGGGCTTCCCTTCGCCATCACCTCGGCCGCCAAGGATCCGAATGTGGCTGCCGCCTACATCGATTTCCTCACCAACGACGACGCGATGAAGGTGCTGGCGGAAACCGGGAACGTGCCGGTCCGCGGAGCCGCAGAGTTCGCCAAAACCGAGACGGGCGTAACCGCCGACATCATGTCCGCCTTCGAGGACATCACCACCAAGGGAGAAATCCTGCCGTACCTGGACTACGCCACTCCAACCATGGGTGACGATCTGGGGGCTGCTCTGCAGGAACTGATGGATGGGCGGATCTCTCCTGACGAATTCACCAAGAAGATGGAAGAGTATTACACCTCTTTCGTGGGTCAGTAGTTGACCTGCCGGCTGGGTTCTGAGCAGGTTCAGAACCCAGCCGGAACCCACCCAAGCGAAGGAACTCTCATGGCTGCTGCCCTGACTTCCCAGGCATCCCCGCCTCGGCGCCCACCGAAATGGCGACGCGGACGAAACATCGGGGTCTCGGCCGCCCTCCTGACCCTCCCGCTGCTCATCTACGGGTTGTTCATGCTTTATCCGTTGGCGCGCGTGGTCCTTCTATCCTTCTACCAGTGGGATGGCATGGGAACTGGCGTGTGGGTTGGCGGGGAAAACTACCGCACCATCTTTGCAGATCCGCGCCTGGCCAGCTCGTTCGGGCACGCGCTGGTCCTGATCATTTTCTACGCGGTGATTCCACTGATCATCGGTTTGATTTTGGCTTCGCTGCTGGTCAACGCCAAGGTGCGCGGACTTGGCTTCTTCCGCACGGTGGTCTTTTTGCCGCAGGTAATCGCAATGGTGGTTCTGGCTGTCTCATGGCGCCAGATTTACGCCCCCGACGGCCTCCTCAACCAAGGGTTGCGGGCGGTTGGTTTGGGGGCATTGGCCCGCCCGTGGCTGGGTGATTTCACCACGGCGCTGCCTGCGGTAGGGCTGATCGGCACCTGGGTCTCCACGGGGCTGGTCACCGTCCTCCTCATGTCGGGAATTGCCCGAATTCCCAAAGAATACTATGAGGCGGCTCGGCTGGATGGGGCCGGTCCCATCCGCCAGTTTTGGTCGATCACGCTGCCGGGGGTGCGCGGGGAAATCCTGGTTGCGCTTACCCTGACCATCATCGCTGCGCTCAAGACTTTCGATTTGATTTACATGACCACGTCGGGAGGCCCGGGACACTCAACCACCGTGCCGTCCTACGAGGTGTACAACCAGGCCATTCGCCTAGGTCAGGTGGGGGTGGGGTCCTCGTTGGCAGTGGTGCTAACAATCTTCATCTTCATCATTAACGTCACCGTCAACTGGCTGGGGGAACGAGACCGATGAAACCCCGTCGCCTTGAGCAGACCTTTGACTACCTGATCCTGGCCCTGTTTGCAGCGTCAGCGCTCACCCCCATCCTGTATGTGCTGAAAATGTCCCTCGACTCAGAGGTGATCGGCCAGGATTCTTGGGGACACTTTGAGAACTATCTGAAGGCCTGGGACCAGGGGCACTTCTCCACCTATATGACCAACTCGATCACGGTCGCAATCGTCGTGGTTCTGTCTGCCTTGATCCTGTCGATCATGAGCGGATACGTGTTAGGCATTTTGCGGCCTCCCGGATCCACCCCCCTGTTCTACCTGTTCCTGTTGGGGATCATGGTGCCATCGGAAGCGATCGTCATTCCCCTATTCTTTGATCTGCGAACCCTTGGGCTAACAGACACAATCTGGGCCATCGCGCTGCCTCAAATTGCCCAGTCCACCGCCTTTGGCACCTTCTGGATGCGGTCCTACTTCCGAGGGGTGGACCCGGCCATCATTGAGGCCGCCCGCCTGGACGGGGCCGGCACTTTGCGCCTGATTTGGTCGGTGCTGCTACCCATGGGTCGGCCAGCTATTGTCACCCAGATCGTCTTGACCTTTATGTGGACATGGAACGATTTCCTGATTCCACTAATCATGTCACCATCAGGAAAACTGCGGACTGCACCCCTAGGGTTGGCATTCTTCCAGGGGCAGTACACGCAGGGAACGGTACTGCTTGCTGCTGGTGCCGTCCTGGTAGCCCTACCAATGGTTGTACTCTACCTGGCACTGCAACGACACTTCATTGCCGGCATGACTGAAGGGGCAGTTAAGGGATAGTCAGCTTTGGTGGTCGGCGATGATCTGTTGGTACTTTTTGATGTACTCATTGTGTTGCTGGAGCAGTGCGTCGAGGGCGGGCTTGTTATCTTCAACGAACTTTTCGGCCAGGTCCCACTGAGACTCATACAATGCTTCAGACCACCCTGAGGTCTCCCGACAATTCGCATCATGCACGGCTATTCTGACCTCGTCAGCTGAGGGCTTCCCAAAACTTGAAGTCCACCCCCACGCGTTCATCAGTGACGGCGGCAGACGCATTGAACCCGCTGTCCAGGGCTCTTCAGGCAGGTCAACAATTCCAAGTGGCGCCATACACTCACGCCACCGAGCTGCCGCCTGGTGCACCTCATCTGTTATCGCATCTCGAAACAAAACGTTGTACCCACCAGAAACAGCCTGCTCAGTCTCTGACCGCTCTTCGGGAGCTCCCGCCTGCTTCAACTCATCCCGTGCATGACCGACGCACTCATCCAATTTTTGATCGAACTCTGGTGGTTCTTCGGAATAGAGCCCGCCGCCCCCCATCGCTTCTATCTCGTTCTCAAGTGGGGAGCGTGGGTCGGGGGCCCGGCGGTATCCGTACTTGGCTGCAAGTTCAGGAGTGAACAACCGAGCCCAAGATACAGACGTAGTCTCTGCCAATGGTGCCGAGGCATCAACACCAACCCGGTAATCCCAACCACCTTCGGCCATGCAGTCGCGCACCAACCACTGCTCAGCCTCAATCTGATAGTCGCTGAAGTCGACGCTGAAGTAGGGGTCGATCGGCAAACTCCAGGAAGCACGATCCTTCACCACCACCCCAACACCAGCGTCAGCACCAAGGTCCGCCTCAACCTCGGTTGAGTCGCCGGACATGGGCAAATCACCTTTTCCCGGAACCGACTGATCTACAGACTGGCCCCCACTAACTGGAACGTCCCCCTCAACCACAGGAGAACACGCCCCAACCGAGACCACGATCAAAGCGCCAACCACAACAATGCTTGCCCGGTTACTCATAGTGTCTCTCCTTGGATACTAGTGCGTCATTCTCTGGACACGGTTCTGCATGGGTTGGGTTGGTGGGTTATTTGTTTTGGTGGTCGGCGATGATCTGTTGGTACTTTTTGATGTACTCGTTGTGTTGCTGCAGTAGTGCGTCGAGGGCGGGCTTGTTATCTTCAACGAACTTTTCGGCCAGGTCCCACTGAGACTCATACAATGCTTCGGACCACCCTGAGGTCTCCCGACAGTTAGCATCATGAACAGCGATCCTGACCTCGTCAGCTGAGGGTTTCCCAAAACTTGAAGTCCACCCCCACGCGCTCATCAGTGACGGCGGCAGATACATTGAACCCGCTGTCCAGGGCTCTTCAGGCAGGTCAACAATTCCAAGTGGCGCCATACACTCA
>WPCI01269226.1_pt1 | contig 10542 bp, 10 predicted proteins | sample 5399871 | NCBI WGS metagenome assembly WPCI01 (sample SAMN12869469, study PRJNA574797) | sludge metagenome | isolation source: wastewater treatment of pH7 | place: China:Beijing | collected 2019-05-20
CCCCTCCCGATCCCACGGAGGGGCGGAGGGAGGGGATCGTTCAGTCGAGATTCAGGCGATACCCGCCCCGGAGGTCGGACTGGATCAGGTTCCGCCAGTCCTTCTGCGACTTGAAGACGTCGGCCATGCGAAGGCTCTTCGAACCGGCGCGGGAGAGAATCGCCTTGCCGTTTTGCCATGGCGCACCTGCCTGCGACGCCGCGTGAAGGGCGCGCACGACTTCCGCCTGGATCGGACCAAGCTTGAACCGGCATCCCTTGCACCGAACCTCGAGGTAATCGGCCGAGTGGATGAAGGTTGGCTCTTCCATCGGCTGGCCACCGGATGCGAACCTTGTCTCGATCTCGAAACGGTCGCGTTCCTCACGCCTTAGCAGAAGATCGCCGATCATGACGAGGATGGGCTGCGCATCACCCCAGGTCTCCGCATAGCCCGCATTCGGGGCTCGAAAGCTCTCCAGATGGATCTGACCGCAGCGGAACAGCTGGAACACGTCGCGGGCGTGGAGGTCGAGCAGGCCGCTGAAGTAGCTCTGCTCCCACGGCACCCGGAAAGGCTCGCCCCGCGCGTCTTCCTCGATGTCGCCGAACTCCATCGGAACGCCGAACACGCGCACCGACAGGCGCAGCTTGTCGTTCTCCGCCAGGTAGATCAGGTCCGTTTCCGTGATCTGCCAGCGCTCGAGGATCTCGGGGAGCGTGAAGTACGACTTGTCGATGCGCATCTGCTACTCCCCACCCCGATTCCCGTACAAGATGTTTACCTTCTGTTCTTATTCGCTTGACGGGTTCCAATCAATCCGATTTTATCCTATTTCATCCACAGACGGTTGGGGATGACATGACCGGGCACCACACGCTTTCCGACCGCCTCAGGGCTCGCGCCAACCAGCTTGGCATCACTCCGGCCCACGTTGCCGAGATGGCGGGCGTGAACCGGTCCTTCGTCTACGACATCCTGCGCGGGCGCTCGACCCGTCCGGGGATCGATAAGCTTGCCGAGGTCGCGCGTGTCCTCAAGGTCGACCGCGACTGGCTGATCCACGGGCTGGGCGATGTCGAGGGCACGTCACCCTTCATCGAGAACCCGGACGAAACCTTCGTCTCGATCGCTCACGCCAGTCCGCGGCCTTCGATGGGTGGCGGAGCTGTGGTGGAGGATCAGGACGACAGCGCCGGCCGCGCCTATCACTTCCGCCGCTCGTGGATCCGCAGCAGCCTGAAGGCAAGCCCGTCGCAGTTGCGCATCATGCACGTCGAGGGGGACAGCATGGCACCGACGCTGCTCGACGGCGACACGGTTCTTGTCGACATGACGCGTCGCGCCCCGAACCCGCCAGGCATCTTCGTTCTCGACGACGGGATGGGGCTTGTGGCTAAGCGGCTCGAGCACATTGCCAACAGCGACCCGCCCGCCGTGCGCGTGATCTCCGACAACAAGCACTATCCGGAATACGAAAGAACGGCCGACGAGATCCATATCGTTGGCCGAATCCGCTGGTTCGCGCGGGAGATCTAGTTTTGTCGGCTGATACGGAACTGGACGATCTTCTCGAGTTGGCGGGCGCCCGGTTTAGGGATGCCATGCGCGGCGTCGACATCGATGCGTTCTTCTCGAAGCGCGGCGTCCCCCTAGCGGAAGGCAACAGCAAGAAGACGGTTGCCCAGAACACGCTCGCCAGTCTTCCACGAACGAGAGCGCTTGAACTGGTCCTCGAGTTTGCGCGCGAACAGCGTGATATCGGCCTTCAGGACAGGGTGTACATCCTGCAGGACAAGGACCAGCCGCAAATCTCGGTGATCACGCGTGACCGGGTGGCCGATCGCCTTGATGCCGGGCTCCATGGGCAAGGGATTCGTCTTGAGGTGATCGAGGGACTGTTCGATCTGAGTTCTCCGGCCGACTTCTTCCTTGGCCCCACCCGGATCGACGAGCTCAGACAGCACGCAACCGGCAGTGCCCCAGCGTGGAAGGCGAAGAAAGTCTTCGACGTGATCGGGGCAAACACATGTCCTTCGAGAAGGTTCGCCCAACTGATCGAGACCGCCCTGGATCCCCGGTTTCGTGACGCCGACGACCAGGCCGCGCTGGCAGTGGATTTGACCCGCATCCTGCAACTCGATGGTTACGAGGTTGCTCAGACGGGAGAAGTGTCGGGCCGTGCAACCTTCTCGGTGCGCCCTGTCCGCCGCGGCGTCGAGGGGCGGCCGAAGAACCTGATCTTCGCTTCCATCGGCCCGAAGCCGAGGCTCGGCTTTGCGGATGCAATCGACAACGAAATCATCGTGCTCGAGCATGCCGACAGTTGCCTTGTTTACGAGCGCCCCATCGGCAACGGACTGGCATGGCTCGACCTGGTCCGGTGGTGGAAGGAACATGAAGAATTCGTCGATCTTGCCGAGGCACGCACTAGCCTCGGCCGACGTCTTCTTGCATCGCTTGACGAGGGCCCCGAGCAGGAGTTCTTCAAGGCGTATTTCCGCAATTTCACAGAACGACTGGGTGACCGGCTGCCGGCGCTGATCCCACAGGTTTACCTGCATTACGATCCGGAGATCGCGAGCCGCCTCGCGGACAGACGTGTTCTGTTCCGGCAGCGGATGGACTTCCTGATGTTGCTGCCTGGGCGCCAAAGGATCGTCCTCGAGATTGACGGCAAGCATCATTACGCGAACGGCGATCATGCCGATCCTGGCCTTTACGCGGCGATGGTTGCCGCCGATCGCAACTTGCGCCTGCGCGGGTACGAGGTGTTTCGGTTCGGGGGCTCTGAATTCACCAGCCCGAACGGATCGGTGCAGGAAGCCGCGGACAAGCTCGTAAAGGCATTTTTCGAACAACTGTTCGCCGTCCACCGGATCGGATAGCGCTTCCCAAGAACACCGCGCGGTTGCGCAGAAGTCCCGTAAGCATCTGAAAGCAATTGTTTTCGGAAGTCGGGCGGATAGCGTCATCCGCATGCAAATTCCACCGAAGCACTCGAGGCTGGGCCCGAACCCACTGCCTCCCGACCAGATGACCGCTGCCGAGCGCCGCACCGAACTGTGCGCCTTGCTCGCTATCGGGCTGGTCCGGCTTACGCAGCGCGGCCGGGGCGAACCTTCTGACGAAACTGGAGAAATTCGCCTACACTATCCGGCCGACCGATGCCGTCATGCAACCCGGAACCCAACGGAGACCGCATGACGACGCACGACCCCATCCCCACGCGCCTGGCCGCGCTGAAGACCACCCCGACACCCGCCCTGAAGAAGCAGTGGCGCGACCTGTTCGACAGCTAGCCGCCGCCATTCAACCGGCGCTACCTTGAATCCCGCCTGGCCTACCGCATCCAGGAACTCGCTTATGGCGGGCTGAAGTCCGAGACGATCCGGCGGCTGGAACGGCTGGGCGAGGAACTGGACGGCGGCGACAAGAAGAAGCGCGGACAGCGCCTCGACCGCGACCGTCCCATCACCGGCACCCGGCTACTGCGCGAATGGCAGGGCGTCGAGTACGTCGCGACCGTCACCGCCGACGGTTTCGAGTGGCAGGGACGGCCGTACAAGTCGCTGTCCGCCATCGCACGCGCCATCACTGGCACGCGTTGGAACGGCTGGGTGTTCTTCGGCCTCAAGAACCACAGGGGGCGGACATGACCAAGCCCGTCGTCCGCAAGCTCCGCTGCGCGGTCTACACCCGAAAATCCTCCGAGGAAGGACTGGAGCAGGAGTTCAACAGCCTCCACGCCCAGCGCGACGCCTGCGAGGCATTCATCGCCAGCCAGCGGTCCGAGGGCTGGGTGCTCGTCCGCGATCAGTATGACGACGGCGGCATCTCGGGTGGCACGTTGGAACGCCCCGGCCTTAAGCGGTTGATGGCCGACATCGAGGACGGGTTGGTCGACGTGGTGGTGGTCTACAAGATCGACCGCCTCAGCCGGTCGCTGGCTGATTTCGCCAAGCTGGTCGAGGTGTTCGACCGGAATGGCGTCACCTTCGTCTCGGTGACCCAGTCGGTCAACACCACCACGTCCATGGGAAGGCTGACGCTGAACATCCTGCTCTCGTTCGCCCAGTTCGAGCGCGAGGTCACGGCCGAGCGCATCCGCGACAAGGTCGCGGCCAGCCGCAAGAAGGGGATGTGGATGGGCGGGGTGCCGCCCTACGGCTACCGCGTCGAGAACCGGAAGCTGCTGGTTGACGAGACCGCCGCCGCGCATGTGCGCTGGATATTTGCCCGCTTCATCGAGATCGGCTCCTGCACGGTGCTGGCCCGCGAAGTCGGCGAACGGGGTCTCGGCACGTCGCGTGGCAACCGGATCGACAAGAAGTACCTCTATCGGATGCTTTCGAACCGCGCCTACCTCGGCGAGGCGGTACACAAGGGCGACAGCTACCCTGGCGAACACGACGCCATCATCGACAGCGAGACATGGGACCGGGTGCATACCATCCTGCAAGAGAGCCCGCGCAAGCGTGCTGCGCGCACCCGCGCCGACACGCCCGCGCTGCTGAAGGGGCTGCTGTTCGGTCCCGATGGCGCCGCCTTTTCTCCAACCCACACCCGCAAGGGCGGGCGGTTGTACCGTTACTACGTCAGCCAGACGGTGCTGAAGCATGGTGCCGGATCCTGCTCGGTCGGCCGCGTGCCCGCGGGCGAGATCGAGGCGGCCGTCATCGACCAGTTGCGCGCCGTGCTGCGCCAGCCCGAGATCGTGGTGGGCACCTTGAAAGCTGCGCGGGTGCAGGATGAGGAGATCACCGAGGCCGAGGCCCGTAAGGCGTTGACCCGGCTCGACCCGCTGTGGGACGAATTGTTCCCCGCTGAGCAGGCACGCATGGTAGCGCTGCTGGTCGAGCGCGTGGACATCGGTATGGAGGGGCTGAACGTGCGGCTGCGCGTAGATGGCGTTGGCGGCCTCGCGCGCGAGATGCTGGCTGGCGGCATCGAGGCAGCAGCGTGACCCGCAGAGCTCCAGTTCCTGAGACCGTGACGATCCACGTTCCTTTCCGCGTGATAAGGCGTGGCGGACGGAAGGAAATGCGTTTGCCGGAAGGCGCCACGCACTCGCGGCGGACCGACAACACGCTGGTCAAAGTGCTGGCCCGCGCGTTCCGGTGGAAACGGATGCTGGACTCGGGCGAGTTCGCCTCCGTGGCCGAACTGGCCGAGCGCGAGGGGATTGCGCCCTCCTACATGACCCGGGTCCTGCGCCTGACGCTGCTCGCGCCCGACATCGTCGAGGCGATCCTAGGCGGAAAGCATGGGCCGGCGGTGACGTTGGCGCGGCTTATGGAGCCGTTTCCAATGCATTGGAGCGAACAGCTGGTGATCTACAGGATCATAACATGAATACCGCAAGTTCAAATCCTGTGACCAGCTCCCGCAACAAAATCCTACAAACAGATCAAGCACATACAAACAGCCCCCGAGCATCACGCTGGGGGCTTTCGTTTTGGCTCAAGCCTGACCCAAGATTCGGACCGTCGCTCAATCAGCAGTGGCCCGACGCCGCCGCGGCCGCTTTGCCAGCGTTGTGTCCAGAGGCGCAGATTCACGCTCGAACAGCTCGAACAGATGCTCGACACGTTCGCGCTCGAAGCGGAAGCCCGAGCGGCGATAGAGACGGTCGACAGCCCGATCAAGGGCCTCGTGCGCGCGTCGCAGGACCGGAGGCATTGAATCCGGATCGTAAAGGTCCTCGAGGGTCAGGTGCGGAAATTGCCCTCGTGCATCCAGAATTGCCTGTGCAAGTGCTTCAATCTGCTGGGCCTTCACCAGAGTAAGCTCTGGCCAAGGGAAAGAATTGTAGACCGCAGGAGCATAGCTGTAGCGGCTTTCCAACCGACCCGCGACAGTGCGCATCCACCCCATGTGCATGGCCGAGGTAAGGATCCCGAAATACAGACGCGGTGCCCCCACGATGATCTGCAGCTTGTTCGAGGCGATCACGTCAGGCTGCAAGACCGCCATGGGAATATACTCGCGGGTTTCGGAGGACACCTCCGGCACCGCGAGATAGGGCTCGGACGGCTGCCGGTCCTGAGTGAACAAGGTAGGATACCGCGCATAAGCCTTGACGCTCTCCGTCGGGCTCAAGAGGCGCCCAGCGCGAACGCGGTCGAGACGCTCCTGCACAGCAGCAGACCGGCGCAGCTCGGCCGGGTCTGCGTCCTTCAGCCAGAGACACCAGCGCCACTCCCCGGAGATCAGCTCATCGCCACCGACATAGGGGCGCAACCACTTTGCGGCGTTCGGGTCCCGCGCCAGCAGCTCTTCCCGGTTCTCTTCGTCCAGGATCAGGTTGCTGTGAGTGATGTATCCCCCCTCTGGCCGCTTCAGCCTCGCACCGTCCGTCGGTTGACTGCCCTTGTGCATGCGAAGGCGACCAGCTGGCGGTTGCGACCGAGCGGGGACCGAGTATTGCGGCCCATCGATCAGATAGCCGTTGATCCGCGATACCTTGGACGCGTGAGGGTCGCCCCGAACATGGTCATACTCGAAGATCGTCCGGTCCTTGGGACCCCGCCAAGTCAAACCGATGATCACGCAATGTACCGCCGCCTTGCCACGAGCCTCACTGTTCCACTGGAAGGTCCGATGCGCGAAATGGATCGAGACGCCGAGACCGAAAATCTGCGGCCACAGGATCCCGCACTGTTCGCCCTGGGTGATCGAATTGGTCGACACCAAGGCAACGTCGATGGCCTTGTTAGCTGCGCTGTATTCGACCGCCTTCTTGAACCAGCATGTCACATAGTCCAGGCGATTGACTTGGCCCTGCCGCCCCCAGATTCGACCCATGTCGGCCTGCTGGGACGCAGTGCGATACTGATGCCCGCGGAAAGGCGGGTTACCGAACAGGTAGGTGCACTCAACGGCCGGCAGAACGTCAGACCAGTCCGTCTCCAGCGCATTCCCGACCACGATGTGCGGTGACTTTTTCAGAGGGATCCGCACGTAGTAGGGGCCGAATTCCAAGCTCAGCCGGTTGTTCATCATGTGGTCCATCATCCACATGGCCGTCTCAGCGATACGAGCTGGGAACTCGCCGATCTCGATGCCGTAGAACTGATCGACGTTGATCCGCGAAAGGTCCGACACGTCGAGCGGTGCAACAAACTGCCCGTGGGCGTCACGCTGATAGTCGACGAGCTCCCGAACAACATCAATCTCGAGAAGGCGCAGCTCACGATACGCGATGATCAGGAAGTTGCCGCACCCACATGCCGGGTCGAAAAACTTCATCTGTCCGAGGCGATCACGGAAGCGCTCCAACTCGGCGCGGCGGCGATTGTCACGACGAGCCTTCAGCCGCTCGAACTCCTCACGAAGGCCGTCGAGGAACAGCGGCTGAATGACCTTCAGGATGTTTGTCTCGTTGGTGTAATGCGCCCCCTGCACACGCCGCTCGTTCCGATCCATCACCGACTGGAACAGAGAGCCGAAGATTGCAGGCGAGATGCCCGACCAATCAAACCTGCAAGCCGCCAGAAGCCGATCCCTCATCCCTGCATCGAAGTGCGGGAGCCGCAGGTTTTCGCTGAACAGATCCCCGTTCACATAGGGGAACTGCTGCAGGTCCTCATCCAGGGTCTTCGCCCGTTTGCCCTCGGGCGTGTCCAGAGTCTGGAACAGGGCGGCAAGCCAACCGCCAAGATCGGAACCATCCTCACGCGTTCGAGCCTCAACGAACTCCTCAAAGATGCCCCTCGGTTCGAAGATGCCGGTGTCGTCCGCGAACAGGCAGAACACGATCCGAACCAGAAAACGCTCCAAGTCGTGACCAACATAGCCCGAGTCCTCAAGGGCGTCGTGGAGGGCGCCCACAAGCTCGGACGCCTCGATGTTGACCGGGTCCTGATCCTTGAAGGTCTTCTTCTGGACGCCGGTGATGAAGCCCAGCTTCTGGACGTGCTTGTGAAGATCAGCGAGCGGGAACTTCAGCTCCTCGCCGTCCTCAAGGTCGTAGAGCTCAAAGGTCTGGAAATCGCTCAGCAGGATGTATCGAGGCAGGTCGACATCCTTCAGCCCAGGGAAGTAGTCGAGGGCTTGGGTCTTTGCCTTTTTCAGATCACGGCCAGCGCTCTTCTGTTCGACCAGGAGCATGCCGCGCCAGAAAAGGTCGATGAAGCCGCGCTTGTCGCCAAGATTGCTGACCGGCTCCTCAAAGGCCGCAACGCGCCGAACCGGGACCCCAAAGACCTCGAAGAAGTCGCGATAGAACAGCTGGGTCTGTCCCTTTTCGTAGCCTTCCCCTTCCCAGTCCCGCGAAAATGCGGCCGCGCGTGATCGAATTTCATTCCAAGAAAGACGCATACAACCCCCAGACAACCCGGTAGTGGCTAGGCAAGTCGATGGTCAAGTTGCGCTGGCCAGTTGGACGAAAGGCGACTAAGCCGCCTTGTCCCGATCCCAAGTGCGACGTTCCTCGACGTCGTCCCGGAAGTCAAAGATCATTTGAATGGCCTTCTGCTCCGGCTTCATGGCGTTGTAGGCTTCGACATCGGTGGCGAGTTGCACACAGTCACCGACGATCTGCTCACGCCGCTGGATAAATGCTTTCTGCATGTGCTCTCTCGGAGCGTCTTGCATGACGCCCCACAAGGTCAGCTGCACCCCGCCCTTCGACACCCTGACAGCGTGGTTCACCCGGTAGCGTCGCCCGCTGTCGTCGGTCGCATACTCCTCACGGAGCGCGGTCGACATGTCCTCCGCGAGCTTGTCCAGCGGATCAATCTCAGGAGGGACGATCATGCCCCTCGACACACCCCACTGCACCGCCTCGCGAGCGGTCGCGGGGACGGTTCCATGCTCGGCCGTGAAGGCATGCCACACGCGTTGAAGCTGTTCCTTGTAGGCGGGCATGTGCATCGCTCCTAGAGTGATATCGGCACGGGCTCGCCCCAGCCGTCAATGATGGCACTCCCTTGCAAGAAGGGTCGAACTTTGACCTTGTGGCGAGCGAGCCAATCGTAACGCCCCATCTTGCGCTGAAGCTGACCTACCACGATCCCAGGGTGCCGCTGAATGCGCTTTGCAAACGCCAGCGTGTCCCGCTCCGAGATGTAGGGATACTTCCGCAGGAAGAACGACTCCAGTTGCTCGGCCGGAACGCAGAAGTCGGCGGCCGCCTCATTGGCCTGTTTTTCTTCGGCGCTCTGCGGCTCAGAGTAGGCGTCCTCGGGCTGAAGGTCGACGTCGACCAGCTCCGGCGAAACCGGCTGGCTCTTTCCGTGACCACGCAGCAGGTGCTCGATTTCGTGCCGGAGCACAAACCAGAAATTGTCGATCCGATCCATTCGCATGGTCATCCCGATGACCGGCGACGCATCGTCCAGCCAGAAGCACACCCCGTCGATCTTCGCCTTCGGCAAAGACTCCACGATCACGAAGCGCACACCGCATTCCGCAAGCGCCCTCGGAACATGGCGAATTTCTTCGGGGTCGAAGGTCAATCTCTGAAAGTCAGAGACAGCCTCCCGCAGCTTCTGGGCCGAATAGGGAGCCACGACCATTTCAGTGGCGATCTGGTTGACCCGATAGAGCCAAGCCCATTGTTCCGGTGTCGTCTCGGAATAGTCCGCCTTCTTCGCCGCATGGGCGAGGCAGGGTACTTCATCAAGCGTATTTTTCCTGAAGAAGCGCATAACCTGCACCTCAAGCAGCTCGATATCCGTCTCCTTCAGCCAGCCGCGCTTGATCATTTCCCGAATGGGATAAGTCGCCTGGAGGCGTGCTCGCCGCTCGACCGACGGGTCGGGCGCTTTGGCGATCGACATCTCGTATGCCTTCTGGAGGTTGGCGAAATAGTCCGCAGAGACGTCAAACGCTGCTCCCAGCGCCTTAGCCATTTCCGGGGTGACGTTGCGCTTGCCCGTCATGATTGGGCTGACGCTCTGCTCGGGTACGCCCAGAATGAACGCCAAATCGCGCTGGCTCCAACCGCGCGCTTCCATTTCCTCTCTGATCAGCTCGCCCGGGTGAGGGACGTCCGCAAAGCAAGATGCCAAATTCATTACGAAGCCCTCCTTAGTGCGGGTCGCCGATTTCAGTAATTGTGGCGACAGTTAATGATCCAGACACGCCGATGGTGAAGAAAATCCTGTACTGATCGTTCACCCGAATAGACCTTGTATCATCGTCTCCTCCCTTTCTTTTCTTGTAGTTTAAGCTCTTCAGGTTCCGCAGATCTCGCTCATCCAAGGCCGCTTCGATCTGCAGCAGCCGACGCCGCGCAGCGACGATCACCGCGACGGGCAACCCCATCTTGTGGGCTTCGTCTGTGCAGATGCGGGCAAGGGCGGCATTGGCGAACTCTACTTTCATGCGGACCGTTCCTAGCCGGAACAGGCCACCCTGTCAATGCGCGACTTAACGTCACGCGTTAAGTCGCTGTTCCGAAATTTGCCGAGTTTGATCAGCCCTCGCAGCACTCCACAAGACATGAAGACAACCCCGGTGGGTGCCGAGGGGCCACGTCGTGGGTCACTTTCCCGACCTGGTCAGGAGCCGTCCAAGAGCGTGTCTCCAGCTCCACCGGAGACACGACGGCCATGC
>WPCI01147820.1_pt1 | contig 10526 bp, 12 predicted proteins | sample 5399871 | NCBI WGS metagenome assembly WPCI01 (sample SAMN12869469, study PRJNA574797) | sludge metagenome | isolation source: wastewater treatment of pH7 | place: China:Beijing | collected 2019-05-20
CAGCGTACCAGCTCCTACGCCGAGCTGAACGTGGGTGCCTACTACCAGCCTGCCCTGCTGCAAAATCTGAGCGTGGCAGTGCTGGCGCAAAACCTGGCCAACCGCCGCTACCGCAATCCGGACGAGCTGCAGGCTGCAGGCCGTGCGCTGGATGTGGAGCTGCGCTGGAGCTTCTAAACCGGCAAAGCAACATGACGCAGCCGCAGAACCCGGATTGTACCGGGTCTTGCGGCTGTGTCACGCGTGAGGCCTGTAGGTTCGAATTTATTCGAACAAACGGTAAATGAGCAATTGTGCGAACAAACCGCAAATAAAGCGCTGTGCGAATAAATTCGCACCTACGCCGGTTGAAGCCCTCGGTTACAGCGGTATAGCGCAGCCGCAGAACCCGGATTGTACCGGGTCTTGTCGCTGCATCACGCGTGAGACCTGTAGGTTCGAATTTATTCGAACAAACGGTAAATGAGCAATTGTGCAAACAAACGGCAAATAAAGCGCTGTGCGAATAAATTCGCACCTACGCCGGTGAAGCCCTCGGTTACAGCGGTATAGCGCAGTCGCAGAGCCCGGATAGTAACGGGTCTTGCCGCTGCGTCACGCGTGAGGCCTGTAGGTTCGAATTTATTCGAACAAAGGGCAAGTGAACAGCTGTGCGAACAAACCGCAAATGAACAGCTGTGCGAATAAATTCGCACCTACGTGGTTTTTTTACGTGGCGGCAGTTCCTCGTGCTTGGGCAACTCGGCGGTTTCGACACACCAGGAGGCACGCGAACCCCAGTAGATATTGCCTTGCGGGCGAATGCCGGGATCTTCATCCAGGGTGCCTGCCGGCACCACCACATTGCTGCCGCCCTTGACCGTGAAAGGCAGGGACGAGCCGCAGTTCTTGCAAAATGCCGTAGTCAGGTACCTGGAATCGGGCAGGTCATAGGTGCCGACCTGCTCACTGCCTTGCAGCCAGCGAAACTGTTCCGGCGATACAAAAATATTTGCCGAGTGCTGGCTGCCGGTGAACTTCTGGCACCTTGAACAGTGGCAATACTGGAACATCTTGAAGGGTGGATCGATCGCGTACTTCACGCTTCCACACAAACAGCTGCCTTTCATGGTTGTTGACCTCTTGTCTTGGTTGTTTTCACGGGATCGGCCTGCCGTTCAGTAGCAGCCTGGCGGCAGGTCTTTGCGGTGTGGCAAGTCGGGCTCAGCCCCGCTGATAGGTGCCGGCCACGGTACGGAACGTCAGGGCCAGGCGGTTCCAGCCGTTGATGGCGATGATGGCAGTCACCAGGTTGACAGTTTCCTCTTCTGAGAAATGCTCGCGCACCCGCTGGTACAGCTCGTCCGGTACAGGGCCGTTGGCGATCAGGGTGACGGCTTCGGTCAGTTCAAGGGCGGCGCGTTCACGTTCAGTATAAAACGGGGTTTCGTGCCAGGCGCTCAGGCCATACAGGCGCTGTTCGGTTTCGCCGGCGGCACGGGCGTCCTTGGTGTGCATGTCGATGCAGTAGGCACAACCGTTGATCTGTGAGGCACGGGTTTTCACCAGCTCAAGCAGGGAGTGTTCCAGGCCGCACTGGCGCACATGGTTTTCCATGCCCAGCATGGCCCTGAATGCGCCGCTGGAAATCTTCTGGTAATCGAGTCGCTGCTCCATCGTAAGCTCCGTAAACATGCAAGTGAGCCCCTGATGGTAAACCTGCTGGCGCTCTGCGCAAGTAGCGGAAAGGGGAAGGGGGTTCGGAGCTTTTTTTGGTGGTTTTTTATCCGACCAAAGTCATATGCCCCGGAAAGCCCGTTTGACCAGTCGGTCACTGACTTGCAGGCAAATCAAACACTTAAGTCAAAAGAAATATAATCGTTAACTTTTAGTTAGTGAATTCGGGGTTCGGTTAATTGATGTGACCGGGTGCGCACGGTAGTTTCAAACCGAACGTTAACCCAGGTGAAGTTACATGACGACTACAACAAACACTCCGCGCAACTGGACACGCAGACGTGAAGAGAAGCAGCGCAGGCTGGCCGCAGCCCGGCGTTTTTCGGACGGCGTGGTTCTGGAAACCGAAAACATCACCCAGGCTCTTGAGGTGCTGATTGCTCCCGGTGACAAGGTGGTGCTGGAAGGCAACAACCAGAAACAGGCCGACTTCCTGTCACGCTCGCTGGCCAGGGTGGACCCCGGCAAGCTGCATGATCTGCACATGATCATGCCTAGCGTGAGCCGGCCCGAGCACCTTGACCTGTTCGAGCAGGGCATTGCCCGCAGGCTGGACTTCTCATTTGCTGGCCCGCAAAGCCTGCGGATCGGGCAGCTGATGGAAGACGGCCTGCTGGAAATCGGTGCAATTCATACCTACATCGAACTCTACTCGCGTCTGCTCATCGACCTGACGCCAAACGTCACGCTGGTGGCCGGTTATGCCGCCGACCGTGCTGGCAACATCTATACCGGGCCCAGCACGGAAGACACCCCGGCACTGGTCGAGCCTACCGCGTTCAGTGACGGCATCGTTATCGTTCAGGTTAACGAAGTGGTGGATGATCCGGAGGCACTGCCACGGGTCGACATTCCGGCGTCCTGGGTTGATTTTGTTGTGGTGGCGGACAAACCATTCTACATCGAGCCGCTGTTTACCCGTGACCCGAGGCATATCACTTCTGTGCATGTGCTGATGGCGATGATGGCGATCAAGGGCGTGTATGCCCGGCATAATGTGCAGTCCCTCAACCACGGGATCGGCTTCAACACAGCGGCGATCGAGCTGATTTTGCCGACCTATGGCGAGCAACTCGGGCTCAAGGGCAAAATCTGCCAGCACTGGGCCCTGAACCCGCACCCCACCATGATTCCGGCGATCGAGTCCGGCTGGGTGAAAAGCATCCATTGCTTTGGTGCCGAAATGGGCATGGAAGAGTATGTGGCCGCACGGCCGGATGTCTTCTTTACCGGCCGTGATGGCTCCCTGCGCTCCAACCGCATGATGTGCCAGCTGGCTGGCCAGTACGCCGTTGACCTTTTCATTGGTGCCACCTTGCAGGTTGACGGACAGGGACATTCCTCTACCGTGACCCGTGGCCGGCTGGCCGGTTTTGGCGGCGCACCGAATATGGGGCATGACCCGCGTGGCCGCCGTCACCCCAGCGATGCCTGGCTGGACTTGCTGCAGCAGCAGGCCACGCCGGAGCAGACTCTGCTGGAGCGTGGCAAGAAACTGGTGGTACAGATGGTGGAAACCTTCCAGGAAGGCGGCAAGCCGACCTTTGTCGATCAGCTTGATGCCGTCGATGTGGCGAAGAAGACCGGCATGCCGCTGGCGCCCGTGATGATCTATGGCGATGACGTGACCCACCTGCTGACCGAAGAGGGCATCGCCTATCTGTATAAGGCGCAGTCCTTGCAGCAGCGTGAACAGATGATTGCGGCGGTGGCCGGGGTCACCAGTGTCGGGCTGAAACACAATCCGGCTGATACCGCGCAAATGCGCCAGCAGGGGCTGATTGCTTTGCCGGAGGATCTCGGAATCCGCCGTACCGATGCCTCCCGCAGCCTGTTGTCGGCCAAGAGCGTGGCCGATCTGGTCACCTGGTCCGGTGGCCTGTACAACCCGCCCGCACGTTTCAGGAGCTGGTAATGAGAGCCTTGGCATTGAATTATGTGTCGCCGCTGACACACGCCGGGCTGGCCGACCTGGCAGTGTTGGCGCTGCTTGAAGAGGTTCGCCTGACGCCCAAACCCGGGCTGGTTGACCTGCGCGGCAGCGGGGTACACCGGGACCTGACGCTCCGGCTGATGGAGCATTCGGCAGAAAGCCTGCGGACCACATTTGACCTGCTTGCGCAGGAGGCTGCCCGCCATCAATGGGTCAACCAGTTTTTGCGTGAAGAGCTGGCCCGGCTTGGACGGCTTGGCGAGCACGTCATGTTGCAGGAAACCGGTGGGGTCAATACACACCGGGGGGCGATCTGGGCGCTGGGCTTGCTGATTGGCGGGCTCTGTGTGCGTCAGGCTCCGGCAACAGTGCCGGACCTGCTCAACAACGCTGGCGCGCTGGCGCGAATGGATGACCGCTTTCATGTTGCCGGCCAGTCCAGCAATGGCGCGCAGGCTCGCATCCGTTATGGCGTGGGTGGCGCGCGTGAGCAGGCTGCACGCAACTTTCCCCAGATCATGGATGGTCTTGAGCAGCTTTACCACAGCCGCAAGGCCGGCATGTCCGAGCAGGCCGCGCGCGTTGACGCCTTGCTGGCCATTGCCGCACGGCTGGATGACACCTGTGTTGTCCACCGTTCGGGCCTTGAGGGCCTGGAGTGGATGCAGCAGCAGGCACAAAAAGTTCTGACTGTCGGAGGCTATGGCACCCGGGCCGGCCAGACCTGTTATGACACGCTGGAAGCAGGCATGCAGCAACGCAATGCCTCACCGGGCGGGGCCGCAGACTTGCTGGGTGCCTGCCTGTTTATTGACAGCCTGATCACCAGAGGAGTGATTGCATGGAAATCCTAGAATTTGAATTCAAGGCCGGTGCGCCTGCCACCCGGCGTTGCCTGGTTGGCTGTGTCGGCTCGGGCGATCTTGAAGTGTTGATGGAGCCCAACGTGGACGGCGTACTCAGCGTCCAGGTGACCACTTCGGTGGATGGCAGCGAGGCTCGCTGGCAGAACCTGTTTGAGCGGATGTTTGCCGAAAGCCTGTACCCGGCGATGAAGCTGGAAATCAACGATTTTGGTGCGACTCCCGGCGTGGTCCGTTTGCGTATCGAACAGGGTCTGGAGGAGATGGGGCATGCCTGATTTCAATGCACTGCTGAACGCGGAAAGTTTTATTGAGCTGGGTGCCCGGGCACGTGTTCGCTCGTTGCTGGACGAGGGCAGCATGCACGAGCTGCTGGGGCCTTTTGACCGGGTCAAGTCACCCTGGCTGCAGCAGCAGGGGCTGGTCACCCAGGCCGATGATGGTGTGGTGATCGCCAAGGGCTCCGTTGATGGCCAGCCAGTGGTTGTGGCCGCCATTGAGGGCGAATTCCAGGGCGGCAGCATGGGTGAAGTGTCGGGCGCGAAGATTGCCGCAGCCCTTGAGCTGGCAGCGGAAGACAACCGCAACGGCATTCCCCGTGCAGCCATCCTGCTGCTGGAAACCGGCGGAGTACGCCTGCAGGAGGCCAACCTTGGGCTGGCGGCTATTGCCGATATCCACGCAGCGATTGTCGATCTCAGGGCCATGCGGCCAGTCATCGGTGTTATCGCCGGTACGGTCGGCTGCTTTGGCGGCATGTCGATTGCCGCCGGCCTGTGTTCGCGCCTGATCGTGACCCGGGATGCCCGCATCGGCCTCAACGGTCCGCAGGTCATTGAACAGGAGGCCGGTCTGGACGAGTACGACTCCCGGGACCGTCCGTTCATCTGGAGTTTCACCGGTGGCGAGCAGCGTTATGCCAGCCATCTGGCGGATGCCTTCTGTGAGGATTCGGTCGAAGCCATTCGTGAGCAGGTCCGGCTGGGACTGGCAGACAACAGCGCCACGCCACGCAGTGAATGCCACGAGTTTTTCCTGGGGCAGCTGGCCCGGGTTGGTCAGGAGCAGGTCACACCCGAACAGGTACGCGAGCTATACAGCACATTGCCGGAGGAATTGTCATGAGTACGAATAACCGCACCCAGACCTGGATGGATGCCCTGGGTACCGCCGTTAGTGCAGGGCCGGAGTTGCCCGGCTCGGTGCTGCTGGCGCAGGGTGAGCTGCCGGGGCATGCCGGTGTGTACTTTGTAGGCGTACGCCCGGATGCCGGTAACCCGTTTCCACGGGCCAGGCAGGGCGAGGTCGGGCTGCTCGAGGGCTGGGGCCTGTCGAAAGCCGTGCACTGGATTATCAGCCAGGATGAAAACGCGACTGTAAAAACCCCGATTGTGGCGGTGGTGGATGTGCCCAGCCAGGCCTATGGCCGGCGCGAGGAAGCGCTGGGCATTCACCTGGCGCTGGCGGCAGCGGCAGCGGCCTATGCGCAGGCCCGGCTGAAAGGCCATCCGGTGATTGCCCTGCTGGTTGGCAAGGCCATGTCCGGCGGTTTTTTGGCCCATGGCTATCAGGCCAACCAGATTGTTGCCCTGCTTGATGACGGCGTCATGGTTCATGCCATGGGCAAGGAGTCTGCCGCGCGTGTCACCTTGCGTACCGTGGAGCAGCTTGAGGCATTGAGTGCCCGTATTCCGCCGATGGCCTATGACATCGTCAACTACGCATCGCTTGGCCTGCTGACCGGCGGCTCTTTGCAGGTCGGTTCGGCAGAACAGCCGGACGCTGACGATCTACACAGCGTCAGGACACACCTGGCCGGCTGCATCGGGCAGGCGCGCAAGGACGGCTGCGGCATCGACAACCGGCTGGGCGCTGCCAACCGGCAGGCCAGCGCGCATGTGCGCACGCTGATGCGTGAGCAGTGGCTGGCAGGCTAGAGGACGTTGAGCATGTCGCGCATACCGGTCTACAACGCTGCCGACCTGCAGCCGCATGATCTGCTCTGGGGCATGTCGCCGGAGCAGCTGACGGCGGCTGCTCCGGGCTGGGCCAGGGAACGTCTGGCCCTGGGTGATCCGGTGGTGGTGCGGCGTGATGCCAACCAGCCGGAACAGGTTGCGGTGGGTGTGCGCGGGCTGCAGCGCGGGCAGCGTTTTGCCGGCTGGATGCCGGCCAGCCAAGTGGCAAGGCGGGTGCAACCGGAACAGATCCGGCAACTGAAGGGGGCCGGCACTGCGGTGCAGGCAACACTGGACGGCATCGGGCAGGTTTTCTTCGGCATGGCCTGGGGAATCACCGGCAGCCATGCGTTTGAGGCGCTGACCGGGGTGAAGGTGACCCGTGCGGCCAGTGACCTCGATATTCTGCTGCGGCTGCCGGAACTCGTCAGCCCGGAGCAGGCCGCCGGCTGGCTTCAACAGTTGGCCGGACTGCCGGTGCGTGTCGATATCCAGGTCGAGTCAGGGCTGGGCGGCTTTTCCCTGCGGGACTGGGCGGGCAGCAGGAGCAGGGTGCTGCTCAAGACCGGAACCGGAGCGCTGCTGACCGATAACCCATGGCAAACAGGAGGTGTGGCATGAGTGTTCTGTTTTCGTTCCCCGGACAGGGGGCACAGCAAACGGGCATGTTGCAGGCGCTTCAGCAGCATCCGTTGACCCGGCTGGTGCTGGAAGAGGCCGGCGATGCCTTGCACGAAGATGTCCTGCAACTGGACTCGGAGCACGCCTTGGCAGATACCCGCGCCGTGCAGCTATGCCTGCTGATCGCTGGCGTGGCCAGCGCCCGGCGCCTGCTGGAAGGGCTGCCCCGGCTTTCGGCCTATACCGCCGGCCTGTCCATCGGCGCCTATGCAGCAGCGGTGACCAGCGGTGCGCTGGCCTTTGCCGATGCGCTGCAGCTGGTGTCCCTGCGTGGCCGCCTGATGCAGGAAGCCTATCCGTCCGGGTACACCATGGCGGCAGTCCAGGGCCTGACCATCGCGGAGGTGGAAGCGCTGCTGGCACCCTATCGCCAGCAGGGCCTGCCCTTGTATCTGGCCAATATCAATGCGGATAACCAGCATGCCCTGGCCGGCACGACAGGGTTGCTGGAGGAGGTCGAAAAAAAGGTGCGTGAAACGGGTAACGGACGTGTCACACGGATCCGTATCAGCGTCCCCTCTCACTGTGAGTTATTGAACGAACAAGCCGGACAACTGATGGAGGCTTTTGAAAATGTTGTCCTGCAACAGCCGGTCATGCGTTATCTGAGTGGCAGCAGCGCACGTTTGCTGACCACTGTCGAGCGCATCAGGGATGACCTGGCATTCAACATGTGTCGCATTGTCAACTGGCAAGGCGTCATGGAAAGCGCATTCGAGCGCGGCGTCAGGCTGCATGTGCAGCTTGCGCCCGGCTCGGTACTGACAAATCTTGGGAGGCGAGCCATACCGGAAGCAATCAATATCTCATACCAGGAAAACAGCCTTGAAACACTACAGAAACTAGTTTTAACCCAACAATAACAACGTATTGCAAAGCTAACTGAGGATTACAAAAATGATAATATATGGCGTAGCTTTATTGTCCCTGTGTACCCTGACAGGCATCTTTATCGGGGAAGTGCTTGGAGCCCTGTTCGGCATCCCGGCCAACGTCGGTGGTGTGGGCATTGCCATGCTGCTGCTGATTTTTGGTGGCAGCTACCTGTCCAGCAAAAGCGCACTAAACCCCAAGACAGAACAGGGAATCGAGTTCTGGAATGCGATCTACATCCCGATCGTGGTTGCAATGGCGGCCCAGCAGAACGTCTACGGTGCCTTGAGCGGTGGCATCTCGGCCATTCTCGCCGGCGTTCTTGCAGTAACGCTGAGCTTTATCATGGTGCCTGTACTGACCCGTCTGGGGCAGGACAAGCAGGCTCCTGACGCAGCCCAGTCACTGACTCATTAAGGAGCCCGGCCATGATTATGGAATCACTTCTCAAAGTACTCAACAGTTATGGAATGATCAGCGGCTTTGCCGTGATCGGCGTGACCATGTGGGCGTCTTACTGGATATCCGGCAAGTTCACCAAGGGTCGCCTGCACGGCTCTGCCATTGCCATTCTGATCGGGCTGGTCCTGTCCTATATCGGTGGTGTTTTCACCGGCGGCCAGAAAGGCATTGTCGACATTCCGATGTTTTCCGGCATAGGCATCCTTGGCGGCGCCATGTTGCGGGACTTTGCCATTATTGCCACCGGGTATGGCGTCAAGGTTGAAGAGCTGAAAAGGGCGGGAGTGAGCGGAGTTTTGTCACTTATTCTCGGCGTCTTCATATCCTTTATCGCAGGGGCCGGAGTGGCGCTGGCGTTTGGTTATACCGATGCTGTCAGTGTCACCACCATTGGTGCGGGAGCGGTTACCTACATTGTCGGCCCTGTTACCGGAGCGGCGATTGGCGCAAGCTCGGAAGTGATGGCCCTGTCCATTACGGCCGGACTGGTCAAGGCCATTCTGGTCATGGTGGTGACGCCTTTTGTGGCCCCGCTGATCGGCCTGAACAACCCGCGCAGCGCGGTGATCTTTGGCGGCCTGATGGGAACCAGCAGCGGTGTGGCCGGTGGTCTGGCGGCAACCGATCCCAAACTTGTACCTTATGGCTGCCTGACGGCTGCATTCTACACGGCACTGGGCTGCCTGCTTGGCCCGTCACTGCTGTACCTGGTGACCAACGCGATTTTATAACGGGCACTCGACCTTTTGGCCAGCCGTCACGGCTGGCTTTTTTTTGCGTACATCCGGCACTCGGCCAGCATGCTCAACAGGTTGGGGTCATGTTCCTTGGTCTTGAGAAACACCAGCCCGATGTTTTGTTCGCTGACCGCCGGAATGCTCAGGCGGATGAGGCGGATCTGGTTCTGATAGACCGATGCAATACGCCCGGGCAGCAGGGCACAACCCATGCCGGAACTGACCATACTGAGCAGGGTGAAAATATCATTGACCTGCATGCTGATATTCGGCTTGAAGCCGGCAGCCTCGAAAATCCGCATGCCATCCTGGTAGGTGGCAAAGCCTTCGGTCAGGGTAATGAAACTGTCTTGTTTCAGCTTGCGCAGATCGATCGTCTCATGCTGTGCATAGGGGGAATCGTTGGCAACCGCCAGATAAATTTCGTCCGTGAATATGTTGTATATCTCAAGGTCCGACCTGTGCGGGATGTAATCCGTACTGATCAGAATGGCATCCAGCTCCATGCTGCGGAGCTGGAACAGCAGGTCACTGTTGGAGCCGAGGTTCAGGTCGATGTTCAGGTTGCTCCTTCTGAGCTTGAGCCCCATGATCAGTGCCGGAACAATGCGCACCGTCAGCGAGTAGATGGAACCCAGCTTGAAGCGCTCGGAGGAGAAGCCGGCCGCATCACGGGCCAGGCGTACTGCCTGATGCATGTTTTTCTGGATGTCCCGGCACTTGTCTGCAAACACGGTGGCACTGTGCAGCGGCAACAGCAGGCGGCCTTCTTTCTTGAAGAGGGGACAGCTCAGCGCGTTTTCCAGCGAGCGCAATGCCTTGTGAACGCTGACCGTGCTGATGCCCAATGCTTCGGCAGCCCCGGTCAGGGTCTTGTGTTCCATGAAGGCCAGGAAAATCTCGATTTTGCGGAAGGTGATTTCCGGATCAATGTACATGCTGTTTCCTTGGAGCGCGTGCCGAGGTTTGCCCAGATGCTGCAGGAAGCGGGCACGGCGGCGTAACCGGGCCGCCTCCGGCCGTGACAGAAGCCAGCTGACGAACGGTTGGATGCCTATCCTTCAAATACCGCTTCCACGCTGTCGGCAAACAAAATGCGCTCGGTCCACAGCTCCAGCTCGGTTTCGCTGGCGTTGTCCAGCCGGGCCAGGACATCAGCATTCAGATCACGGAATTTGAGTTGCAACTGCTTGCGCAGGGTGGCAGCGCGGCCTTTATCAATGCCTCGTTCGATACCCTGCTCAATTCCCTGCTCAATCCCTTTGGCAAAGGATTCACGCTTATAAATCGCCATGTAACCCAT
>WPCI01140819.1_pt1 | contig 10525 bp, 18 predicted proteins | sample 5399871 | NCBI WGS metagenome assembly WPCI01 (sample SAMN12869469, study PRJNA574797) | sludge metagenome | isolation source: wastewater treatment of pH7 | place: China:Beijing | collected 2019-05-20
TGATATTCACTGGCGCGATGATTGGGATCACTAGTATCGGTTACTGGCCAATTGCACTGTTACTAATACCAGTTTCATTCATTGTAAACAAAATCGTCAAAAAGGTGCTGGGACTATGAGAAAGCACAAAAAAAGACTTACTCGCCTGGCAGCAAAAGTAAGTCGCAAAAGGTTAATCTATTTGACCTCATTTTAACAAATAAAGGGGGAAATAACAATGCTTAATTACGATCGTGCAATGACAGATCCAAAGAGCCACGTTCTTACTAACGTGAGCCAATCCAAAAACGACGTTCAGTCAGAATATGACTATATGTACGACGATTTCGGAACACAAGTTTATGACGATGATTTAGTCATGAAAGTAGTCTTCAAAAAGAGAAAAGTTAGCAAAGGTTGCTTAACTACTATTACCTTTGCCAAATACGTGACGATCGACAACTATGTTGAACTGATTGATGATGTCGGCATTGAGTATCAAGACTATAGCTTTGCGATGGAAGGCAAAGAGTATCTTCAAAAGAAGTTAGAGGGGGCGTTAGATCGTGAGTAGAGAATGTCCAAGATGTGGAAATGAACGCATCAAACCCAATCATAAATTTTGTTCAATTTGTGGATTGAAGCTGGAGGAGGATAAAAATGAGCAATGATTTAGCTAATGAATTTGCAATGCAACAATCAAATCAACAAAATATGTCTCTTGCCGCGAATACAGAGGCGAACAAAGAAATGGAGCGTGTAAAAGGTCAAATTTTTATGGCCAAACAGTTTCCTAGAAATCAATTTGAAGCCATGAACCGTATTTCAGATGCTATGAAGCGACCTACCGCGGCAAAGCAAGCGGCGTATTCCTATTCACGAGGTGGAACTGAAATCTACGGTCCTTCGATTCGATTAGCAGAGATCGTGGCTCAAAACTGGGGGAATATGACGTACGGAATCAAAGAGTTAGAACAAGTTCCTGGTGAGTCTTTAGCCCAAGCGTATGCGTGGGACCTTGAAACAAACGTGTACGTTGAAAAAACATTTAAAGTTTTGCATCAGCGGAAAGCCAGAGGAAATATCAACCAGTTGACTGATCCGCGAGATATTTACGAATTAGTCGCAAATAACGGCGCTAGACGATTGCGGTCAGCAATCATGGAGGTAATTCCTGCTGATGTTTTTGAAAAAGCATTAGAAGAAGCGGATCGTACTTTGAATAATCAAAATGATGTGCCGCTACAAGACCGACTGGCTAAAAGTTTGAAATTATTTGAAAAATACGATGTCACTCAAGAGATGATCGAGCAGCGTTTTGGCAGAGACTACAAAGCCTTTACAGAAAGAAATCTGATTGATCTAGGGAAAATCTATAACAGTTTGAAAGACGGCATTGGAAAAGTAGAAGATTTCTTTAAATCAACCGTTGCAAACAAAGAACAAAATGAACTAGAGAAGGATTTTTCTGAAAAGAAAAATGACAAGAAAAAAGAACCGACAAAAAAAGAAGAAAACGTGGCTAAGAAAGACGAGTCTAAAATTTCGGGCAGCACATCGGTGAAGTCAAAGGTAGATGATAATGATGGACCTCAACAGGAAGAATTATTATAGCAACGAAGCTGACTGGCAGTACATGTCAGTCAGTCAATTCAAAGGTTTTATAAAATGTGAGGCTGCCGCATTAGCAAAGCTTAAAGAGGAATGGAAATCCGAAGCGGATGACACTCCCTTATTAGTAGGTAATTATGTTCACTCCTATTTTGAATCAAAAGAGGCGCACGATGAGTTCATCACCGAAAATCACTCATCGATCTATAAAAAGGATGGAAAAGAGTATGCGGCTTTTTCTCAAGCAATTGAGATGATCGAAACTTTAGAGTATGACGAGTTCTTTAATTTTGTTTATCAAGGTGAGAAAGAAGTCATTTTAACTGGTGAATTATTCGGTACGGAATGGAAGGCTCGAATTGATTGTTTTAACTATGATAAAGGATACTTTGTCGATCTCAAAACGACTCGTAGTTTATCACAGCGGTACTGGTCTGATCGTTATGGCGGTTATGTATCGTTTGCTGAAGAATACGGATATATCACTCAGATGTATATGTACAAGCAGCTGTTAGAACAACAGTTTAAAAAAGAAATCACACCCTACATTTTTGCAGTAACTAAAGAATCTCCGCCGGATATTGCAGCTATTCAGATACATCCAGCGAGGTATGATTTTGAGCGTTACACAATCGAGGAAAAATTGCCGCATATACTGCGTGTAAAAATGGGCGAAGAAGCCCCCGCAGCTTGTGGCAAGTGTGAGTATTGCAGGAAAAATAAAAGACTAAGTGGCTTCATTGAGATTGAAGACTTGCTTAATAGATAGAAAGGAGGTTTGTAATTTGGACTATATGAAATCTATAGAAAAGAATACAAATTTATTCGAAGAGTCAGTTAATAAAGAAGTATCGAAAATACTAGAATATTATTCGCAAGAGTTGATTTTGAGCCTGGATGAGACAAAAAGCCCAGTAGAACGGATGTATCTAGTCTGGATAAATTATGAGCGAGTTTACTATGGGTTAGGAGACGATGTGTTTGTCAACTTAGTTCCTCAATACAAAGTGATAAAAGGAGAAAAAATTTTTTACATCGATTTTTGTTTTGAAGTAATTGATTACTATCCAATTAAGGAACCTTTGTTAAAATTTTTTGTAGAAATTGATGGTCATGATTTTCATGAGAAGACAAAAGAACAAGTGAAACTTGATAAACAACGAGAAAGAGAACTGGCAGATGAATGCGATGCATTAATTCGATTTTCTGGATCCGAAATATTTAACGATCCACAAGGGTGCGTGCATGAAACGATGCGTATATTACGAAAGAAATTTAATGACAAGTATCCCAAAGGAACATAAAGGCGGTGAAGCAAGTGAACGTCGGTTACATCAAGCTTTACCGTAAAATCACTAATTCATTTGTTTGGACCAACTCAGATATGTTCAAACTATGGCGTCTTTGCTTGATGAAGGCCTCTCATGAAGGTCGTAAAATTTTATTCAACGGTCAAGAAATCGAATTGAACAGCGGAGAATTCGTCACGGGACGCGACGCAATAACGAAAGAACTAAACGAAGGAGTTAACATTGCACATCAAGTGAACAGCGGAACTGCATGGAGATGGCTAAAGAAATTTGAAAAAGAGCAAATGTTGAACATCAAATCAACCACTAAGTACAGCATCATATCAATAATAAATTGGAATGACTATCAATCGAATGAACATCAAGTGAACAACGAACGAACAACGGATGAACAACAAGTGAACACAAACAAGAATTATAAGAACTACAAAAATGAGAAGAATAATAAAACATCTTCGTCGAAACGCAAAGAGCGCATTTACGACATCGACAGCATTTACTATCAACTTGCAGAAAAGTTATTCAAACAGATTTATCAGAATCAGGAAATCAAAGAGCCGAATTTAAACCGCTGGGCGGATGATATTCGGAAAACGATCGAGATCGATAAGCGGACCGAAAGACAAGTAAGCAACATGATAGATTGGGCGACTACTGACCCTTTTTGGTCAAGTGTAGTGTTATCAGCTAAAAAGCTTCGTGAAAAATACGAGACGATGAGAGGGCAAGCGAACAGGAAAAAAACAAGTAGTCTTTCTAAGCCTAAAGGGCGCGTCGAACCGTTACCAGATCATATTAAGCAGCCGCCGAAAGAAGTACCGCTCACTCCAGAAAAAGAAGCGGAGATTGATAGAAAGTTACAAGAATATTTGAGTAAGGAGTGAGTGTATGAAACCGTGGAGTCAGTTTGAAAAACACATAGAAGGTGTAAATCAGTTTTACCGTGTTAAAGGATTCGGAGTCGTCGAAAAGATTCCAAACGGCACGAAAACAATCAGGCAAGGAAATCGTCAAATCATCGTTAGAGACACAAAAACAGGATGTGACTTTATCGGTCATTTGGACGGCACACCGATTGCCTTTGACTGTAAGCTGACCGCAAATAAAACGAATTTTCCGTTTGGATCAGGCAAGGTCGTAACAGTTAAACCACACCAAAAAGCTTTTTTAAAAGATTTTAAAAAAGATGGTGCTTGCGCGTTCCTGCTAGTTGCTCTTGAAAATGCTAGGAGAGTGTTCTTAGTCGATATTGACGACTATCTGAGCATTGAGCAAGAAATGCTAACGATCAAGCGGAAATCGATTCCTATCGCACGATTAGAGCAATATGAGGTTGGTCAAGCAACAGGAATTATTGACTACCGTAGAAATATCTTAGAAGACTTGAAATGAGAAGAGGTTTACTGATGGAAGCAGTACAACAAAAAAAACGAGACCGTACCGGTGAAATTTATGGTCAATATACGATTATTGGACCTACCGAAAATCCTAGAGAATGGATTGCTCGGTGCTCATGTGGGAGAGAGCGAGTAGTTAAAAATGACAACGTTTGGAAGCTAAATAGCTGTAAGAGTTGTGCTGCCAAAAGGCGTAACAACTAGAAACCTAAAAAAGATAAATTTACTGAGATGAAAAACTGGATGAAGCCGAAACGTGCCAAATTCAATCACGAGTCGTTTTACATGATTGAGGATAGAAATAGATTTTACCAACCTATAGTTGGAAAATTAATCAATGAATATAGACATACTGCGACATTTGAAATAATAAATTGGAATGACGTAGATAAAAAGACATTGAAAGAACTTAACTTTCGGATTGTCGTGAAGAAGAAAAATGTAGTCAAAATTGATTAGTCCGTTAGCTGGGGCAATAGCATAGGAAAGGAGTGATCATTTGGCAAAGGTATTAGATGCCTGTTGTGGAAGTCGAATGTTTTGGTTTGATAAGAACAATCCAATCACGACGTTCATGGACAAAAGGCAATATTACGAGGAATTAGATACAGGGCACATAATCAATGTTGATCCAGATGTTTTGGCAGATTTTACAGATATGCCCTTTTCAGATAATGAGTTTGATTTAGTCGTCTTTGACCCGCCACATTTGATCCATGCCGGTGAAAATTCATGGTTGGCCAAAAAGTATGGAAAATTAGACGAACTTTGGCCAGAAGACATCAGGCAAGGTTTTGCAGAGTGTATGCGAGTTTTACGACCTTCAGGAACATTAATTTTTAAGTGGAACGAGGAACAGATACCACTTTCTGATGTGTTAGAGGCTATTGGAGAACAGCCATTGTTTGGTAATAAACGAAGCAAAACACATTGGCTTGTGTTTATGAAAAAATTCAGCTAACGGAGGACTTAGAGGAGGGCCACAAATGACAGCTATCACAGAGAAAGGAACGATGATATTTGGCTAGAAAAAAGCAAAAAGAACAGTTGTTTTGCGATTATTACGACGAGTGGATTGAAACATATAAAGTTGGCGCAATTGCTGATGTGACGCTAAATAAATATTATCATAACGCGAAATTATTGAGAGATATTTGCCCCAAATTATTGATATCCGATTTTGATCGCAAAGATTATCAACGAATTATTAACGAGTATGCGAAGACTCATGAGAAACAGACAACAGTTGATTTTCATCATCAAGTGAAAGCTTGCATTAAAGATATGTATCACGATGGATTATTAGATAGAGATCCAACTTATCGCGCTGTCATGAAAGGGTGCCCGTCTAAAAGAAATAAGAAAAAGAAATTTCTTCAAAAGGATGAGCTGACGAAGTTGCTTCATTCGTTAAATTTATCGAACGGATTGAATGCAGATTGGTTTATTTTGTTAGTCGCAAAAACAGGAATGCGATATGCAGAAGCTTTAGCAGTGACTCCATCTGATTTTAATTGGATCGAAAATACTCTAACGATTGAAAAAACATGGAACTATAAAAGTACAAAAGGCGGTTTTATGCCTACAAAAACTGACGGATCTGTTCGAACGATCAAAGTTGATTGGCAGATCGTAGGACAATTCAAACCTCTTGTAGAGAACTTACCAAAAAACGAACCAATTTTTGTCGAAAAAGATGAGGCAGGTCATTACAAACGTCAGTTTAATTCGACTATGAACAACGTTTTAACAATTAGATGTAAGGCGCTTGAAATTACTCAAATCAGTTTGCATGCTTTGCGTCACACACATGCGAGCGTCCTGCTTGCAGAAGGTGTGTCGATTCACACAATTTCAGCTCGTTTAGGGCATTCGAACGTTAGCGTCACTCAAGAAACGTATGCTCATGTTTTGGATGAGCTACAGAAAAAAGACGATCAAAAAATGATGAGTGTGTTGATGCAAATTGCCTGAACTTTGGACAGAAGATGAAAAAATCTATCTTGAATATTATCTTTATGATAACGAGACTAAAAACTATCAGAATGCTAGTGATTTTTTAGGGCGTTCTGATGCGGCAATCAGAAATAAAGCGTATAAGATGCGGAAACAAGACGAAAATATATCATATCTTCAAAAAGATTTTGAACAATGGGAAATCGAATACATCAAAAAGAATTATTTTTTGATTTCGACAGCTTTAATGAGCGAACATTTAGACAGATCACGTGATGTGATTATATGGAAGGCTAATCAATTAGGCATCACTAAACTGCAGAAAGTACGAGATTATGATACTGAAATAAGAAATTTGGCTTCAAAAGGGTACACACGTGCAGCAATCGCAAGAGAGCTAGGTCTGAAGCCGAAAAGCGTCGGAGATTATATTAATCGGAATAAGATTGAATGTCGTTATGCAGAGAGAGCGGAAATGGGCGGTTATTTCCGCGAATTAGAACAAGCAAGGTGTAACGAAATGAGAAAAAAATATAAATAATGTACGTTACGGCACCTGTTTGGAAGTTGAGAATAAAAAATAAAAGGATGTGACAACCAAGTTATTCGTTGATGAAATGATTATTTTAGTTGGGGTGGAGCCTGATAATAATAAATAATCAGAGTTAGTCTTCGACCAAAAATTTAATCAATCTGGGTTCGTAAATGGTGTATAGAATTCAAGAAGCAAATTGGCCAAATAAAACTCAACTTCCAAACAGGTGCCGTAACAAAAAGGAGCATTATGTTAAAAACAGAAGCAATCAATGAAGTATTGAATATAAGTGAATCCTACAAAGCGCCACAAACAATGATGGATATTATTTTAGACGAAGTTGAGCGTGTATGTATTTTCAATCAGTTTCTATCATTGGAAAGCGATCTGTCCTACGAATGGTTTCAAGGTTACTTTGAAAACGAGCATTCAGATAGAAAAGTGAAAAAACAGGATTTTACACCTCAAAGTGTTTCAAAGTTATTGGCTTGTTTAGTCGGACATCAAGATAGATATTTTGAAGCTACCGCCGGGACTGGCGGAATCATGATTCAATTTTGGAATAATAATCCCAAAGCTTTGTTTCATGTAGAAGAACTTTCCGATAGGGCTATTCCGTTTTTATTATTTAACATGGCAATTAGAGGGATGAATGGCATTTGTTTTCATGGAGATAGTATTGAAAGAACAGCGAAAAATGTCTATTTTATCAGAAACGAGAATTTTGGGAAATTTAGTGAAGTGATTGTAATGCCGAAAACGGAAATCTTAAAGGCCGAGTTCAACATTAAAGAGTTCATCTAACTCAGCCTATCACGGAAACACAAACATTAATATCCTAGCTCTTTAATAGTAGTTCTAATGTAATCAATATATTGAGGATACTCTGTTTCAAGAATATTGCTTTCAAAAATTAGAGCCGAAAGAGGGCTTTGAACGTCATTAGCAGTTCCACCTCGCGCAATCGTTTGTTTTTGGTGTTCGACGGCGGCATCTCTAGCAGAGACTAATCGATTATAGATATCTGCTTTAGCATTTTTTTCAACTTCGGAGGGATTGCTAACAGGGGGTTGTTGAATAGTAGTGTTTTCAGATTCACCAGATTTTTGAGTTTCTTCATTTCCTATAGTTTGAGATGACAAAGTAGAATTTGAGGAAGATTGATCCCTGCGGGATTGATGTGCTTCAGTAGTTTTTGAAGAGTAATCTTTTTCTATTTTAGTTGTTGTGCTCACAGTAGTTTCATTTTTATTACTACAAGCCGATAGAGTGATTAGTGATAATAGAAAAAGTAAGACAACAGCATTATTTTTCATAGTAATCTCCTTAAATTTATCTTATAGGATAATAGTAGCATAAAAAATATAGTAAAATGGTTCGTCTTGTTTGAAGTCTTTAAAACATAGTTCCACTAACCGATTCTATCACGTAGAAAAGAGGTAGCCGACCACCGACTACCCCAAACATTGACCTCTATCTAGTTTCCGCTAGATTACTTAGAATTTAACATATTCATAAAAAAAGCACCAAGCTTTCGCTTAGCGCTAAACGTTATCTCATCCATAATATTATAGCATAGGAGCGATCGCCTTGGAACTGTTCGAAGAGATAGATGTAAGAGAAACAAAATTCAAAGCAAAACGAATACTAGCTTCATACCGTCGTTTGAGTAGGATCGCAGGACAGGACGAGATTAATTTGCGATCACCAATTATAAGCGATATGCCGAGAACACCGAGTTCATATACAAATAAATCAGAAGATGCTACGTGCATCAGAGTGGATGCAGAAAATGAATTGAACGAAATAAACGCAGCGTTAAACCGTATTTCACGAATAAGCAAAGAAATCATCTCGATGACGTTTTGTGAAAATGAAAAATTAACGGCATTTGCGATCGGATTAGAATTAGGATACTCAGAACGCAGCATTAAAGACCTAAAAGCAGAAGCATTATTAGAGTTCGCTGATGTATATAGAGATGGAAAATTAATTGTGACAAAATAAATTGCCCTTTTTCTGCCCTTTTTGTTCGGAAAAAGGTGTTAGAATTATATTATGAAATAGTATGGATACAGCAGTTTAGCTGTTGAAATAAATCGTGGTCTGCTGCACAGACCGCAACAAATAAAGAATATATGAAGGAGGTGAACAGCCTCTTCTCGTAATTATTCTTAACGATCTGACGGCACACAAAAAAATATATAAGGAAGTGAATAGCTCCTCTTCCTTTAAACTTCACGTGCCGCTGTCTATTAAATTATTTAAGGAGGGGATTGTATGCATCATTATATTACTAAATATCAAGATGAAAATGGAAAATTGAGAATTGTATCATGGTTACAAATTAATCTATTTAACAAATCTTACTGTTTTTCAAAAAAAGAGCTAGCTGTCCCTAAAGACAACTAGCAGTAATCTTATTTTTTGGTCCATTTGTTTCCTGGCTTAGAAGTTGGAGGAAGTCTGTCTCCTTTATCGATAGTAGCATTATGACCTTTAGGAACATTCCCTCCTTTTGGACCAACTTCTTTGTACTTACCGGCAGGCTTATTATCTTCGCCTGGTTTGAAAAGATTACTCATGTTATCGCCACCTATAATTTATTTCAGCGGACCACTCGCTGATAAATAAAATTATACGCTTAGTATTTATTTTCACAATAAAAATTTGTCACTGTGGCGGAAAGGGTACACGCTATAAATGGGTAGAGGTGATAGACCTGCCCTGATGTATGGCTATCAAAACAGTGCAAGGTTCGATTCCTTGCCAGTGACTTAGGTGTTTCGCCACCATTAAAGCGCGAACGAATAATATGAAACAACGTGTTGGAACGTTGGGCGTTGATGGATTAATTCAGAGACGTTTAAACATTGGCTATCTAGTCATAGCCTTATCGGTCAGTAAGCGGGGAAGGACAATCCAAACCGCCTCTGCTGACAATACATATTTGGTTAGATGGCCGGAGTTAGCAATTACACTAATTCCACGAAGGCTTGGATAGAATCGGTAACCCTGTCTATCTAAAATACATAATCAAAATTACTTGAAAGAGGTTTTGGATATGATGTTAAAACAATGGAATAAATTAAGAAATGACTACAGAATTTTTGGGAAAAACAACTTAGAAAAGAGAATTGAATTCGAAAAGAAAAACAAAGAGTTCAAAACTAAGAATGAAAAGTTCAGAAAAAATGTAGAAGAACAATTAAAGAAATATACATAATCAAGATCACTTTAGTCTGTTATAGTAGCAAGCTTGCTAGAGGTAGCTCCTCTGGTTAACGTGTAGCTCAGTTGGTAGAGCGCCTGACTTTTAATCAGGAGTTCGCAGGTTCGAGGCCTGTCACGTTAATAGGAATTGAATGATGGTCATAATTGACTAAACACTGCTAGGCGGTCTTTTTATTTTGGTGAGGTGTCTGTATGAATGAGTTACTAGAAAATAGAAAAAGATTTTTAAAAGTAGAAGTATTACCGATTTGGAAAAGATGGAAGTGTCAGCACGATTATGTCTATCTTGGTATTGATAATCAACATAAGATTTTTGGATGTATGAAATGTGGGAAGATAGATAATAGGTAGATCACTCATCCGAGTGGTCTTTTTATTTTGGATACAAAAAAGACCACTGCTCGGCAAAGCAATGGTCTAATGCAGGATAAAAATTGGTTACAACTAAAGTTTACGACTTTATAACCTTCATGGCAACAAAATAGACCGCTGTTTCCGCAGCG
>WPCI01352483.1_pt1 | contig 10519 bp, 8 predicted proteins | sample 5399871 | NCBI WGS metagenome assembly WPCI01 (sample SAMN12869469, study PRJNA574797) | sludge metagenome | isolation source: wastewater treatment of pH7 | place: China:Beijing | collected 2019-05-20
CCGGATGGCGGCATCTTCGCGGGCGATGGGCTGCGCAACGAGGACCACTTCGCCTGGAGCCAGCCCGTGCTGGCGCCTGCGCCCGGCAAGGTGCTCCTGGTCCGCTCCGGGCTGCCGGATGCGGAACCCGGCCAGCCGCCCGACCTGGGCCTGCTGCAAAGCGACCCCCGCCTGATCACCGGCAATACCGTCGTCATCGGCCACGGCCACGGCGAATGCAGCTATTTTGGGCATTTGCAGCAGCACTCCATCACCGTGGCCGAAGGCGACTACGTTCGCCGCGGCCAGACCCTCGCCCGCGTGGGCAACAGTGGTCTCAGCCAGGGGCCGCATTTACACTACCACCTGCAAAGCGGGCCGAATCTCTATGTCGACCAGGGCCTGCCGGCCCAGTTCAGCCGCTTTCGCACCACCGGCGATTTTATCGAGCGCGGGACCCTACCCTCCCGCGCCATCGTTTCTCCCGCTTGACGCCTTTGCCAGGTTCCGCAGTCTCAGAGATTGCGGAACCTGGCGCCCCTGCACACACCGGAGGCCCTGTCATGAACGACAACGGCGCTGACAAGAACCTGGAAAACATCAATTTCAAGCTGACGGACGAATTGTGGGAGGAGATGGCCGAACTGGAAGGCGCGCCCATCGAGTCGATCGTCGTCTGGGACAGCTCGCTGGTCGATGACGATCTGGGAGAAACGACGCCAGATGAAGATCGCGTCTATGTCGATTTTGAGCTCTACCTGGCCAACCAGACGCTGATCGAGATGTACGGCGCCGCCATCCTGACCGACGAAGACAGCGAGCCCCTGGTCGGCCTGGATGTCATCAGCGCCGCGCTCAGCCGTCTGGCAGAAGCCGGCGCCTACATCGACGAGATCTCGGCCGACCAGGACGACAACCTGGTGATGGTGCTGGCCACCGACGAAGACGAGAGTCTGCTGGTCTTCGCCACCGCCTGGATCGAATCGACCTGGGAGACGCTGCCGGAGGATGAGGAGTAGGGGAGGAGACAAGGGCGCAAGTGGCAAGTCGCAAGTCGCAAGTCGCAGGTCGCAGGTTGATTGTGCGCAGCTTGTCGCCTTGCCAGCGTGTCAGTTCAATTGCCCAATTACTGGAAAATCGACTACAATAGAGCGGATTGACGCCAATCACCGGCAGGGTTCGTAGCGGACGTTGCCATGCAGCACCTGTTGCCGGGCGCAACCGAACCCTCTCGCCGGTGTTTCATTCTGCAATCTTTTCTTACTTTTATTCCTGACTCCGAGGTGCGACCACCGTGACCGTACGCGTTATCTGTGACTCCAGCTGCAATGTTCCCGAAAGTTATGCCCAGAAGCTGAACATCATCCAGGTGCCCGCCTGGATCAACTTCGCCGATGGCTCCAGCCACCGCAACGGGGTTGACATCACCGACGCCGAGTTCTACCAGCGGCTGACCCACGAGAAACACCTGCCGACGACCTCACAGCCCACGCCGGGGGATTTCGTAGATGCTATCGCCGGCTGCAGCGAAGAAGAAATCGTATTGGCGGCGGTCTCATCGAAGCTGAGCGGCACCTACAACAGCCAGGTGCAGGCGGTGGAAATGCTGCCCGACCGCAAGATCCTCACCTACGACACATTCAGCGCCTCGGTCGGGTCAGGGTGGCAGGTGGTGGCCGGGGCAGAAGCGGCCGCGCAGGGAGCAAGCGGCCAGGAAGTGATCGCAGCCATGCAAGCGGCCAGCGCCAGCATCTTCACCGGCTTCACCATCGACACGCTCAAGTACCTGGCCGCCAGCGGCCGCGCCCCAGCCCTGCAGGCCATGTTGGGCAATCTGCTCGACATCCGCCCGCTGATTACGATCCAGGAGGGCACCCTGCATGTGACAGGCCGCGTGCGCGGGCGGAAGAAATCCAAACGCGAGTTGATCGAGATGGTGGCGGCGGCAATCGGAGACGTGCGCGTGCGCGTTGCCATTGCCAGCGCCAATGTCCCCCAGGAGGCCATCGATCTGGGAGAGGAAATCAAGACCCAGATGAACGTCTCGGAAGTGCTCACACTCGAAATCGGACCGGTCCTGGGGGCGCTGGCTGGGCCGGGCACCCTGGCAGTGGCTGCGTTCAAACAAGGCGAGCCCCGGTAGAGGTTGAAGGCAGAAGACGATGAGGCTTGTACTGGATGCGATGGGAGGCGACCACGCCCCCCACGAAACCGTGGCCGGAGCGGTCGATTATGCCCGCGCCACCGGGCATACGGTCGTCCTCAGCGGCCAGGAGGCCATCCTCCAGGCCGAGTTGGCCCAGCACGATACTGGCGGCCTTGATCTGCCGGTCGTCGATGCGCCCGACGCCATCCAGATGGACGAGAAACCGGCCCTGGCGGCGCGGCGCAAGAAGGACAACTCGATGGCGGTTGGCATGCGGCTGGTCAAAGCGGGCGAGGCTGATGCCTTTTGCACCGCCGGCCATACCGGCGGCGCCCTGACTGCCGGCCACATGGTCTTCCGCCGCATCCCTGGCGTCCACCGCGCCGTCCTCACCACGCCCTTTCCCAGCGCCAAAGGCCTGATCATCCTGGGCGATATCGGCGCCAACCCCGAATGCCGGCCGGAATGGCTGGCGCAGTGGGGGCAGATGCTGTCGATTTACGCCCGCGCCCGGCTTGGCATCGAGAAACCGACCGTGGCCATCCTGTCCAACGGCGAAGAAGAAGGCAAAGGCACCGACCTGACCCGCGCCGCCGAACCCTTGTTGGCGGCGGCGTTGGGAAGCCAGTATATCGGCGTCGTCGAGCCCAAGGAGATGATCGCGGGCGAAGCGACGGTGGTTGTCACCGATGGTTTCACCGGCAATATCGTGATCAAACTCGGCGAGGCGATTTCATCTTTCCTGATGGAGACGATTCGCGAGCAGATCATGTCCTCGAGTGTGACCAAGATGGGCGGCATCCTGGCCCGACCCGCCTTCCGCGCCGCAGCGGCCCGGCTCGACGACCGCGCCTATGGCGCCGCCCTGCTGCTTGGTCTCAACGGCATCGTCACCGTCGGGCATGGACGGTCGAAACGCGACCGTGTCTTTGCCGCTTTGCGCAGCACTGCCCAATTAGCTGCCACCGATATGCTTGCCACTGTACGCGCCGAGGTCGCCCATACCGTCACCGGCGCAGCTCATCCTGGAGGAGACAGCGATGACGACCACGATTGATTCACTTTCGCGCACCAGGCTGGCGCTGCTTAGCGACCGTCTGCTGCGGCTGCCCGCCTCAAGTCGTGAGGTACTGTTCGATGTTCTGCAGATCATCCAGCAAGGCGGCGCCGTCGCCGGCGCCACAGCCGACGCCGTTGTGGGCAATGTCCGCAATTTCTCGGCTGACGCCTTTGACCGCGCCCTCGAAGCCCTGGGGCTGGAGCGCATCCAGCAACGACGCCGGGTGGTGATCACCGGTATCGGCGCCATCACCGCCCTCGGGCACGATGTCAACGAAACCTGGCAGAACCTGGTGGCCGGCCAATCGGGCGTCAATTATGTCACGCTCTTCGACGCCAGCGCCTATCCCACCCGTATTGCCGCCGAAGTCAAGGACTGGGACCCGACCAAATTCATGGACGCCAAAGAAGCCCGGCGCATCGCCCGCTGTTCGCAGTTTGCGATTGGGGCGGCCAGCCAGGCGTTGGCGGATGCCGGCTTGCCCACCAATCAGGCCCTGGGCGAGCGCGCTGGCGTCATGCTGGGCACGGGACTGGGTGGTCTGGATGTGTACCAGGAAGCCATCGTCGAAGCCGTGCAGCGCGGGGGCAATTACCGCATCCGGCCCACCACCGCCGTCGGCGGCCTGCCCAACATCCCCGCCTTTCACATCAGCCTGGAGTTTGGCGCCTCGGGGCCGCTCAGCACCATCGTCACGGCCTGCGCCGCCGGGACACAGGCCATCGGCGAGGCCACCGAGGCCATCCGCCGCGGCGCCGCCGACGTCATGTTGGCAGGCGGCGTCGAAGCCCTGATCGGCGACCTCTTCTTCGCCAGCTTCTCGGCTATGAAGGCCGTCAGCACCCGCAACGACCCGCCGCAGAAAGCCAGCCGCCCCTTCGACGCCTTGCGCGACGGGTTCATCATCGGCGAAGGCTCGGCGATCCTGGTGCTGGAGGAAATGGATCGGGCGGTGGCGCGTGGGGCCAGGATCTACGCCGAAGTGCTGGGGCACTCGGCCTCGGCCGACGCCTATCACGTGGCGGCGCCGGAACCCGAAGGTCTGGGGGCGCAGCGCGCCATGCGTTGGGCCTTGCTGGATGCCGGCGTCCACCCCGAAGACGTGGATTACATCAACACGCATGGCAGCAGCACGCCGCTGAATGACAAGACCGAAACCCACGCCATCAAGCAGATCTTCGGCCAGCACGCCTACGAGCTGGCGATCAACTCGACCAAGTCGATGGTGGGGCATGCCTTTGGCGGCGCCGGCGCCATCGAGGCCCTGGCCACGACCATGACCGTCTATGAGGATCGCCTGCACCCCACCATCAACTACGAATACCCCGACCCGGAATGCGACCTGGATTGCGTGCCCAATGAGTCGCGACGGAAGCCGGTGGACGTGGCGATGTCGAATTCCTTCGGGCTTGGCGGGCAGAATGCCTGCCTGGTGCTCGGCAAGTTCAAGGGTTGACGTGCTTATATCGTTCTTTATGCGCAATCACTCCTCTTTTTTTACGAATGCCACGAATTGCACGAATATCACGAATATTGTTTTAAAAGAAATTCGTGTAATTCGTCAAATTCGTATAATTCGTGATAAATAACCTCCGCAATCTTTCACACAAACATGCAAATTTACCTCAATGAAAAACACGTCGTCAGCCGCGCAAAATGGGGGCGGCGAACCAGCCTGATCGGGCTGACCATCCTCGGTCTTGGCATGGTCGTGTCGTTCTCCCCCAACTGGATTGCGCGCTGGACGGCCGAAGGCAACGCCCTGGCCAGCTCGCCCATCGTGCAATGGCTTGGCAACGGCGGCTGGCTGTTCGTCGCCATGGTCTGTCTCATCGCCGGCTATCTGCTGGGACAGATCGGCAACAGCAACCTGCGCCGCTACCAGCGCTCACCCCGCCCTGACCAGGTCGTGGCGAAGGCGCTGAAAGGCTTCGATGACCGCAACCATCTCTACGGCTGGGTTGCAGCCAGCGACCTGCTGTTTGCCGGTCCCACCGGCATCTATGCCATCGCCACCTGCGATGCCACAGGCAAGGTCGCCATCGTCAATGACCGCGTGCGCCGGCCATTCAGCTGGCGGCGGCTGCTCGCTTTCGGCCAGGATGGGTCAGGAGCGCCGGCGTTGGATGCCCAGGCGGCCGCCAAAAAGGCGAGCGCCTGGCTGAGCGCGCAGACAGGGGCGACTGAGGCCGTCCCCGTCAACCCCCTGGTTGTCTTCACCAACGACAACGTGCAGATCGACCTGCAGAGCGCCTCGGCGCCCATAATCCATCACAAGCAGCTTAAGGACCACTTGCGCGGGCAGGTGCGCGCCGCCACCCTGAGCAAGGAGACGCTCAAAGCCGTCGTCGACCGCCTGGATGAGGAAGCCAGACAACGAGGCATCGAGGTCGAGAACTAAAGCCGTCCCCCTATCTTTGCCACGATAGGGGGACGGAACTGTCAGGCTGCGGCTGCGGCCACTGCCGGCTGGCGCCCATTGCCGCTGAAAGCCGGCGCCGCCTCTTCTTCGCGCAGGAACTGGCTGCGATACAGATCGTAGTAGAAGCCCTTCTGCGCCAGCAGCTCGTCGTGGCGGCCGCGTTCGATGATCTTGCCCTGATCCAGCACCAACACCTGGTCGGCGTGGCGGATGGTGCTGAGACGATGGGCGATGACAAAGGTGGTCCTGCCCTCCATGATCGTTTCCAGCGCCGCCTGGATCTGGCGTTCGGTGCGGGTATCGACGCTGCTGGTAGCTTCGTCGAGGATGAGGATGCGCGGGTCAGACAGCGCCGCGCGGGCAATGGCCAACAGTTGGCGCTGGCCGTTGCTCAGACCGCTGCCGCGCTCGCCGAGCAAGGTATTGTAGCCTTCGGACAGGGAGGTAATGAACGTATCGGCGCGGGCAAGCCTGGCGGCAGCGATCACTTCTTCGTCGCTGGCTTCAGGCCGGCCAAAGCGGATGTTGTTCATGACAGTGTCGCCGAAGAGGAAACTATCCTGCAGCACCATGCCGATCTGTTGGCGCAGGCTGTTGAGGCTGACATCGCGCACGTCGATGCCGTCGATGGTCACCGAGCCCCCGCTCACATCATAGAAGCGCGGGATCAAGTTGATGATCGTCGTTTTGCCGGCGCCGGTGGGGCCGACGATGGCGACGATCTGGCCGGGTTCGGCCGCCAGATCGACGCCGCGCAGGACAGGCTCGCCTGGGTTGTACTCGGACTGCACATTCTCGAATACGACCCGGCCCTGGATGGCAGGCATCGGTTTGGCGTCCGGTTTTTCCAGGATGTCAGGGACTTCATCCAGCAGGCCGAAGATGCGCTCGGCGCCGGCGAGGGCGCTCTGGACGTTTGTCCACAGCACAGCCACCTGTTGGATGGGCTGGTTGAAGCGCTGCGCATAGCCCAGGAAGGTGATGATCAGTCCCAACGAAACGACCTGACCGCCGATTGACTGGCCGCGCAAAAGCAGGATGCCGCCCACGCCTACAACAACGGCAATGGCGACATAGCCCAGCGCTTCCAGCACCGGCGCCAGGGCGCTGGTGTAGGAGACGGCGCGGATGTTGGCGTCGCGGTTGGCGGCGTTGCTCTCGCGGAAGCTCTCGATATTGGCTTCTTCACGGCTGAACGCCTGCACCTCACGCACGCCCGAGATGCTCTCCTGCAGATTGGCGTTGACATTGCCGATCTCGACGCGGGTGCGGCGGAAGGCTTTGCGCGCCTGGCTGCTGAACCACACCGTCGCCACGGCCATGATCGGCAGGACGATCATGCTGAGCAAGGCATAGGCCCAGTTCAGCTGCAGCATCTTGTACACAATCCAGACCAGCAGCAGCACGCCGCTGAGCACCTGGATGAGGGCAAAGCTCATGGCCTGCTGCAGGGTATCGGTGTCATTGGTGATGCGGCTCATGACATCGCCGGCCTCGTTCTTGCTGTAGTAGCCTAACGAGAGCCGGTGGACGTGATCGAACACCTCTTCGCGCATCGCCCGCAGAACGTGCTGGCCGGCCCAGCTCATCGAGTAGAACTGAAGCCCGGCAAAGACCGAGACGAGCACGAAAAGGCCGAGGATGCGGAGCACAAGCCCACCCAGACCCGAGATGTAGTCGGCGGTCGTGGCCGTAGCAGGCAGGTCGGCGTACCAGCAGTTCGTCTGTGCGGCGCTGTCTTCCATAGGGTCGCCGCCCAGGGCGCCCTGCGCTGGCAGCGAGCTGACCACGGCAGGGGTGATATAGCAGTCCGTCGCCTGGCCGATGAGTTCCGGCGCCAGCACCTGCGCCCACGTGCCGGCGACGATGAGGACGGCGGTGAGAAGGAGGACGAGCGTGTATTTCTTGAAGTACCCGCCCAGCCGCCGCAGGGTGGCGCCGGTGCTCTTGGGTTTGCGGACTTCTTGTTCGAGTATTCCTCTGGGTCCACCAAACATGATGTGGTCTCCTGGTCGGTTAGGCGATCAGCCGGCGATGGCGGCCATCTCGGCTTCGGGCGAGGTGGCGTCTTCGACAAGCTGGCTGTTGTAGATTTCGGCGTAGATGGGGTTGGTCTCCATCAATTCATCGTGCGCGCCCAACCCGACGATGCGTCCCTTTTCCAGCACAATGATGAGATCGGCGTTGCGCACCGTGCTGATGCGCTGGGCGATGACGAGGCTTGTGCGGCCGTGCATCAGGTAGTCAAGCGCCTTCTGGATCTTGTATTCGGTCGCCAGATCGACGCTGCTGGTCGAGTCATCGAGGATGAGGATACGGGGGTCGAGCAGAAGGGCGCGGGCAATGGCGATACGCTGCTTCTGCCCACCGCTGACCGTCGTCCCGCGCTCGCCCACGGCGGTGTTGTAGCCGTCAGGGAAGCTCATGATGAAGTCGTGAGCGGCGGCGGCTTTGGCGGCGGCAATGACCTCTTCGTCGCTGGCGTCGGGACGGCCAAAGGCAATGTTATCGCGAAGGCTGCCGCCGAAGAGGTTGGTTTCCTGCAGGACGATGCCGATCTGCGTGCGCAGCGATTCCAGGGTGACATCGCGCACGTCGTGGCCGTCGATGAGGATGCGGCCCTCGCTCACATCATAGAAGCGCGGGATCAGGTTGATGACCGAGGATTTGCCGCTGCCGGTGGCGCCCAGGATGGCTACGGTCTGGCCGGGTTTGGCGGTGAAACTGACATCGCTGAGTACAGGCTCGCCGCCGGCAAAGTAGCGGAAGCTGACATCTTCGAAGGCCAGGTCGCCCTGGATGGGAGGCAGGGTTTTGGCGCCGGGCTTGTCAGTGACTTCGTTATGGGCGTCGAGGATCTCATAGATGCGGTTGGCGCTGGCGCTGGCCTGGCTCATCTGGCTGATGATGAAGCCGAGTTGTCCCAGGGGAAAGAAGACATAGACCAGGTAGAGGCTGAATTTCTGCCATTCGCCGAAGGTGAGCGTACCGCCGATGATCTGGCGTCCACCGAAGTAAAGGATGGCCGCCTGACCGAGATTGGCAAGGAGAAAGATGATGGGGAACAGGAAAGAGAAGATACGCGAGATTCTGATCGACTGCGCCATCAAGTCGTCGGCGGACTCGTGGAAGCGTTCCTTCTGCTGCGGCTCACGGGCAAAGGCTTTCACGACCTTGATCCCGGCCAGGTTTTCCTGCAGGATGGTGTTGAGGCGCGAGAGTTTGATCTGCACCTGGGCAAAAAGCGGCTGGCTGATGGCGCCAAACAACATGAAGAGCAATAAGGCGATGGGCAGGACGGGCAGGATGACCAGCGTCAGCCGCACATTGGTCGCAAAGAGGATGATGAGCGTGGCTGTGAGCAGGAGAAAGGCCTGGGCCGCCAACAAGAGACCCTGACCGATGAACATACGGGTCTTCTCAACGTCATCGGTGGCGCGGATCATCAGCTGGCCGGTGCGATTGCGGTCATGATAGCTGAACGAAAGCCGCTGGATCTTGGAGAACAACTCGTTGCGGAAATCGAAAGCGACGCCTTGGCTGGCCTGCTCGGAAAGATAGGTCTGGGCATAGGCAAAAACGGCGCGGATAATGGCCAGCAGCATGATCAAGGCCATCGCCCAGTAGATCGCTCGCTCAGGGTCATTGGCGTATGTCTGGTACTGGCTTTCGGTCCAGCCCAGTTTCTCCAGAGCTACGGGCAGAAAGGTAGAAGGAATCTGCGACAGTTGTTGGGCTGTCACGCCGTTTGTGACGGCGTCGATGATGTTCTGGACGACCTGCGGCACGGCCAGTTGTGCGGCCACGCCGATGAACAGAAACAGATAGGCCGAGAAGGTGAGACGGCGATAGTGACCCAGGTAGCGGATGGCCCGCATCAGGCCCTTGAAGCCTGGGCCGCTACGCTTGCGGCCAGAGACGGGGGGATTGGCGACAGCTTGCAAGATGGTTCTCCTTGTGCGCTTTCATGGTGCGCAGATGAATGCGTATTATTCTTCGCCCTTCACCATGCAGTATGTGCTGGGCAGGTCGCCGTGATGGACGAGCGATCCATGCACTTTCTCCAGCAGCGCCTGCAGTTGGTCGATTTCGTCGGGGTTAAGGTCTGCGATGAGTTCGTTGAGATAGGCGACGTGGCCGGGTGCGGATGCACGGATCAACTCGCGGCCGGCTGAGGACAGACAGATATTGAACTGGCGGCGATCGTTGCGGTCTAACTCCCGTTCGATCAGCCCATCTTCTTCCAGCGAGCGCAAAAGCGAGCTGATGGTGTTCTTGGTGACGTTCTGGAACCGGCTGATCCGGGTCGGTGAAACCGCCGTCTCGCCTCTCATCTCGGCGGCGTAAAGTTGGAGCAGCAAACGCCAACGCGGAGCCGACAGGTTCTCCTCGCGCATATGGGCCTGCACGATCACATCGTAGGCATTCGCCAATATCCTGATCATCCGCATCACTTCCACGCCATGGGTATCGGCGATGCCGTGCTCGGCCATCAGGGCCTTGAATTGTTGGCGATAGGGATGGATCATAGAGGGCGCGTTCACGTCATCGAAAAATAGTAACAGGTCGAATTGTACGACATCTAATTATTCGGTCTGTGATAGTACTTCCGATCTGCCATCTTGTCCCGATGCCGGCGCGGCGGACCCCGTTGGCTGCGGCTGTAGCTCGATGGTGAAGACGGCGCCCTGACCGGGGGCGCTCTCGACCCAGATGCGGCCGCCATGCGCCTGCACCAACTGGCGGGCAATCGCCAGGCCCAGCCCGCTGCCGGCCCCACCCGTGCGGCTGCGCGACGGGTCGCCCCGCCAGAAACGGTCGAAGACAAAGGGGAGATCTTCCGGTGGGATGCCTTCGCCCGTATCGCCGACCCTGAGGCGGACGCCATCGCCCAGGGGCTCCGCCGCCAAAG
>WPCI01066636.1_pt1 | contig 10516 bp, 28 predicted proteins | sample 5399871 | NCBI WGS metagenome assembly WPCI01 (sample SAMN12869469, study PRJNA574797) | sludge metagenome | isolation source: wastewater treatment of pH7 | place: China:Beijing | collected 2019-05-20
TCGTTGATGCGAAGGCAATTCGTGACACAATTCTAGCCGCTTGGCATTCCGGGAACAAGGACGTAATTAGTGTCCTTCGCTCCTGGGAGAACCGAGCAAGCAAGATTCCATTCGAGTTGGTTCTCAACACTCGATAGATGAGTGAGGGAGGACGGAGCGTAAATCCGTTCTTTAAAAGAGGTAAGTAGCGAGGGAGAAGCATAACGACAAACCGTGGCCCGGTAGAACGCCAGCGGGTGATAGGTAGAGATACGCTGCCTATAGTGTTCGGGTTGTTATGCGAGTGTACCAAGTGAAAAAGCCGAACCCTCTTCATCTATATTTGGAGGTCACATGACATGGAGCACTGTTGACAAGGTTGCCTTAGGTCTGATTGCATTCGCTTTGATCTACCTAGGAAGTCACATCCTTTTAACGACAGTTCGATAACGGATCCCGGCTCGACCGGGTACTCTATGCAACCGGAGGTTTTGCCTGCAGTGAAGGGCACAAGGCGAGAGGCATGGCCATCCTAGGACCAATTGTGTCTACCGCCGGTTGATGTAATACCCGAGGGTCCTGTGCTGTCATGGCATTCAGGATATTTAGAAGAGGACCGGGACGCCGGATCCGCCCTCGATTGATCTTAATACACCCGGGCGTGCTACCCGACATACAAAACCTGTTCCCAGTACTGGGGTCTCAGCAGGAAACGGAGGACTCTGTGCACAGAGTGTGCCTTCTCCCGGGTGTATATTTCTGGTGGGTAAGGTCCTAAGCAAGCCCCTGTTGTCACTGGGACGACAACGGGTGGGTTGGTCAGCGTTTGCTCTGCTTGCGCCTTAAACCGTAGCTCCGGTAAGTCTACGGGATTCCGAAGGGGTTGTTTACCGGCGCCCCAAAGAGCCCACCGCTCCTCTACAAACCAATACCCCGAAAGGAAATTAATGGGTAAACGAGTTAGTAAGTCTAAGACCAAACTACGTTGCGGGCAATGTGACAGAGAGCTATATTTGGACTCTGAGGAGAAACTCAGGGACCTAGAAGAGAACTCTGTAATGTGCCCCAACTTCGACTTCATTTGGCACCGCGCCGACTAGGAGTAAAAGATGGACGAAAAAGTACTGGATGATCCAATCTCAGGTGAGTCAATCACCATGACTGAAGTGTTCCAACTCATCGATGCTATCCCTGCAAATGGTGGATACATGGGTAATGAGGACCAGACAACTCGACGTCTCAGTCTCCATTCGGCGTATACCGAGTGGATGCCCACAGAGCTGGCCATTAAGGTGGCACGCATTCGACGTCTTCGAAAGAACGCTCGTAAGGAAGCTGCTCTTCAGGCTGCCGAACGAGATGCCCGCTTACTAGCGGAGCAAAGGCGAGAGCAAGACTAAACAGTGGGGTCTCCGGTCGACCGACCACGGAGATAAGTGTTTATGGGCGTGGTGACAGCACCTATATTTCAAAAAAGGTAGTGCCCTGCCCCACTATTATCGCATAGGCAATTGGTTCCATCGGGATTCCCGTAAAATAAGAGCGTTCGCCACTTCTGGGGACACTTGGGTGCGCCGCCTATGCACACTTCTCCAAGAAATACTGTGGAGAGTTCACCGGTGAGGACTGTGATCCGGCACTAGCGATGGGGTGAAGCCATCGTACCCTTGGCCCAAGAAGTATATAAAGGGCTGCTCGTCATGGCGAGGATAAATAGGGATCAAGGATACCCCAAACACTGGAATACCTCCGGTGGGGACGCAACCCCTTGATTAGCTTAGGCCATGAGCGGATCAGGGGTCTCCGCCTTAAGCATGGAGATACGAGGATACTCTAAAATGTGTAGCCATGCCCCTGATCGTGAACTGTGAAGGAAAACACAGAACTTCATATTCTGTCGAGCTTCGCTCGAATGCGCAGGAGTATGATTGGCAGTCAAACAAAAAACCGACTCGTGATTTACCCAAACGCGATTTACCCTGAAAAGGGTATTGATGCTAGTAGGGAGCGAAGCAGACCTGCTACTCCAGCGGACAAACTGCGAAGATAGCTCGGGTGGCCACAGAAAAGGCTGTACCCACGGAGGGGCTATCTACGAGTGACATGATTGTAGAGGAGGGGGGATTGACCTAGGCTTTAATGTTTAGGCGCCCTCCTCCTCTCCTTCATATTTGAGATCGACAAACCAAACCATAAGGAGAAACTAATGAATGAGCCCAAGGATCTAACTTGGCCTACGGCTGCTGTGATGATTTCGTTCATCTTCGCTTTTTGTTTCATTCTTTGGCTGATCTTTGAGGCGGCTAAGTAATGGTTCAAATCATCCCACTTCCTAATAACCCACGAGAGCGCAAGTGGCTTCTCATCATCATCGGCGAAAACAACGGCTTTGAGAACGTATATCTGTACTTCCCAGACCCGATTAACGCCCTTGACCATGCCAAGGAGTGGATGAAGATGACGGTCCCAATGTAGCATATTTAGGGGTATGGCTCGCATAAAAAACATGCCATATAATGAGACCCCTCTACGAAAGGACCCTGTCATGAAGACCGAGACCGAGACCGTCGTGAACGAGGTCACCCGCTACACCGCCACGGTGCGCATCCCGCGCCCGATCGGCAAGCTGGTGTCCAAGCTCAAGGACATCCGGACCAAGTCCGAGGACACCCCCGAGGACGAGTAGTCCCCAAGCCTATGCCCCCTAACACGGGGTATAGGTTTTCGCTTTCAACAACAAGGAGTCAATGATGGAATTCTCCAGATACGAGCGAAAAGTCCCAATGATTGATGCTGTTCGTATCACCGAAGAGAACATGGACGAAGTCTGTGCTCTCGTCGGGCATCGTGTTGTTCTGAAGAACGTGCCAGACAAGCCGTCATATCGTTTCATCATTCTCCATCCGGGGAAGGCACGAAGCGGTAAGCGTTCTCGGGCATACGTCGGAGATTGGCTCACCTTCAGCAAGGGTGAAGCCGGGAAGAACTGGCGGGTATATCCTGACCGGCACTTCCGGAACAAGTTCATCGTCCCTGAATAAGTCCTCTACAATTAAGGAGAACAAAATGCGAATCAAGGAAGTCAACAAACTCCGTCCGTTGGTCGGGGTTGATGGGGCCCCTGGCCCCGCCGAGAAGGCTATCGACCGACAGATCGATGTGCTGGAGTTCCGTCTCGAGGAGCGATCCTTCATCGAGATGTTCGTTTCCCGTCTGCGGTAGTCCCAGCAGTCAGGCGGGCCTGTAGCTCAATGGTCAGAGCAGGGCACTCATAATGCCTTGGTCGTGGGTTCGATTCCCACCAGGCCCACCATGCCGGTGCCAGGAGACAACCTGGGTAAACCACCGGCTCCTTCGTTATATTCATCCAAAATTAAGGAGAGTAACGTGCTAGAAGACTTCGGAAATTGCGTTGGCATCAACGGCCGAATCGTCCCTGCCGTGAACATCCAGGTCGAAAACGTGCCTGGGTTTCTCGAGCACAATGACGGTACGGCAGCGTGGTATGGCGTATATTTCGAGATCCTGTTCGAGCAAGGCTACCTCTGGGTAGTCGAGCAAGGAGCAGAAGAACTCGAGCCGACCTCAAAGATCACGATCGATGTGTATGGCGATTACGCACATCGTGATCGGTACAAGGACTTCCCCGCCGAGCCGGACGTCCGCATCCCGGTTGCACATTGGGATGAGTTCTTGGAGGTCTACGACGCAAGGGACGAGTACTGGGGCGCGGTTGCTCTTCCCTGCTATGCCGATTTCATCCTGGGTAAGATGTAAAATCTGCTCAAGTCGCGGGCAAACCGACTACCCACAAGGATAGATACGTTGCGAAGCAACAAGGTATATTTGGTGATGTGTGCACTTCTGATTCTAATTGTCGCGCTAGTGTTCGGCACAAGGGTAGCCAACGCTAGTGGTATTGACGCTCAGTTCATTTCAGAAGTTCATCAACGACACCAAGAGTGTCAGTACTCCGAAAGAGTTACTACCCGGCGTCCAGCCGACGGTGGTTTCTACTGTCGGGGTCGAGTCCCAGGATGGCGCACTGATCACACCCATGAGTGGCGTGATTATCGCCAGCAGGCCAACCAGCTCCGAGCTTATCTCTACGCAGTGAGTGTTGCTGCGCAGAGGGCTAGTCTTGTAGCCAGATGGTCTGGGGTTGCTGACTGTGAGTCAGGCGGTAACTGGGCCATCAACACCGGAAACGGTTACTACGGTGGTCTTCAATTTAGCCTAGGCACATGGGCAGCGTATGGTGGTTCCGGTCGTCCAGACCTGCAGCCAGCATGGTACCAAGCCACCATTGCAGATCGAGTTCGAACGCAGTCAGGCCTTCATCATTGGCCTGTTTGCGGAAGTCGCTACTAGTCTCCCCCCGACTAGTTGTGAACACCGCTGGCACACCGGGGTTAAATAGTGTGCTAACACGGGCCTGATCGGTTTCGACTTTGAGACTGAAGGCACTAGTGCAGTCGGAGTTCCTCAGACTCCTTAAACGGGGGAACCAAACAAACGCCAACGACAACGTTGCGGATCCGGAGAGCGACGCCCTTTGGGCGGAGTTCGATGCCCTCGAGGGGGCGCTGGTCTAACCAGCCGGACGGGGTTTCTGACACCTTGTTAACCAAGTCAGATGACGATGGGAAAGACCATATTTGACTCCTAGGAAAGACTAGGTGGTGGAGTGCTAGCCTTAACCGGTTGGCCCTGTAAGCAATGCTGACCCGTCTAGCTATAACGGGAATGACTGTATCGCTAGTGTTGGAAGCTTAAAGGACTGGGGTTCGATTCCCCACAGGTCCACAAACCAATGTCATATTCATCCAAATTAAGGAGAATACTAATGAGTAACGCAAACGAAGAGTTTGCACGATCGATTCGGTACCACGCCAAGGAGACGGGTCAGAGGACCGGACAGGCACTGTTCAACACTCTACCTCTTGGTGCAGCGAATGCTGTCAGCGGTTGCATCTGGGACCCCTTCAACAGGGACTACTCATCCCAGGAGCTTGTCAACTGGGTCAACGAGCACTTGATCCTCGATGATGACGTCAACGTTGTTGGCGTGATCGGTGCCAACCAGATTCTCTGGGAAGACGAAGGAGGTGTTGCATGAAAGTCCTACTCGCAGTACTGGCGATTAGCATATTTGGTGCAGCACCTGCTGCGGCGGATACCTACGTCGTCGGAGACAGCCTGACCGCTCAGACTTACGAGTCCGGTGGTTGGTATGTCGACGCAGTTCCAGGAGCTCCTCTTCGTTCGTCACACCGGCGAGTTCGGAGAGCTGTTTCCCAGGCCCCAGACGCTCTTGTGGTGGCACTAGGGTCTAACGACGTCTCTTACCGTTCTAACAAGATGGAAAGCGACATCGCTGTTGTCATGTCTCACGGTGTTCCCTGCACCATCATCACTACGGTCAAGGTCAATGGGGTCACTCCCTTCTATGGCCTGCGCTGGCGTGAGTACGCACGGCGTTGGAACCAAGCGGTACGGAATTCGGGGGCTCTGGTTGCGGATTGGAACCAGATCTCGAAAAATTCCCAGGGGTGGTTTCTGGCAGACGGTTTGCATCTTACCCCAGCGGGTGAGCGTGCTTATGATCAAATGCTTCGAGCCACAGCTAACAACTGTCCGTAATCTACCAATTAAGGAGATTGTCATGTTCAGTGAAGAACAGCAGGAAGATATTCGAAAGAGGTTCCATCTTCGGGATGGTCAGTTCTTTGGCCAGAACCGGCACAAGAACCTTCACTGGTACCTCGGCGAACATCGATTCGGGTTCGGAGACCTTCGGGACTCCGATATTCTGATCATCAGGGCCGCTCTGGAGCCTGGCGAGGTTTTCTATGGTTACAACGAGCACCACATGGGTCCTTGGATGCAGCAGGAGAACCCCGTCATCATGATCAACGTCAACGAGGTTACTCGACCCGAGCATGTTCCAGTGTCGGACAAGACCTACCGAGAGATCAAAGAGCGTTACGGTAGGTAATGACATACCCCACATCCGGCTGGTGGGTAAATACAGCGAGGCCGTACCGCCCTACTATTCGGTGGAAGAAGACGGATTAAAGAATAGCGTCAAGGTTGTGGGTGACTGCGAAAGTGGAACCCTCACTCAACATATTTGGGCCGGTACCTTAGTCTGGCAAAGGAACGGGCTTTTAACCCGTGAGCCGTGGGTTCGAATCCCACCCGGCCCACACGTCATATAAATTTTGCCTCGCACTTGGTACATCTCATATAATGAGACCCCACTAACCAAGGACAAACCAATGACAAAGATCGAAGAGATCTATGCCAACGTGTTGCCTGAGCTGGAGAAGGCGGGAGTTGAAGATACCACCGAACACCGTCTGTGGGCCCTAGAAGGCCTGTACGACGGCTGGACGGAAGATCCGAACCTCCCACCCGAAGCCATGCCCTGGCTGCTCGCTTGCCGCATGGAGATCATCGCCCTCAAGATGCGTTTGATTCCCAAGAACTGGGTAATCTGAAGTTGAGCCCCCTAACACGGGGCTTGGCTTTTCGCAGGGTAAACATCGCCTATAATGAGACCCATCTACGAAAGGACTTCAATGCCTACAAGCAAAGAAGTCATGGACGGACTTCTCATCAACAGGAGAGAACAACATCCGGAAGCGGACCCGATTTCAGATCCGATTTACCTCATCAAATGTGCGTACGTCGGACTCTACGGAATCGTGGCCCTCGGCCCGATGTCGATGATGTTCCTGCTGATGCAGTTCATCCTGACTCGAGCTCTAGGAAGAGACCCCTACGAAACATGAGTTACCCCCAGACCCTACACAGGGTTTGGGTTTTGCCTAACCTAAGGAGACATCATGAAGAACCGTCTGAAGAAGTTCTGGAACGAGCACCCACAGGAGATCCTGACCGTAGCATATTTCGGTACGCTTGCCAGCCTGACCGCCTACTCGGTGTACAAGGTTGTCACGGGTAAGGATGTGGTTTCGGCCAACTACTGGAGTGACAAGGAGTCCAACTACTCCGAGGTCATTGTCAAGCTCAAGAACGGCTACAGTGTCGTTCTGCCTTTCAACGGAACCATGAACAAGAACCCAGGGAGCTGATAGTATGACGGTGAAGTTCAAGTTGAAGCTGAGCGTTGCTCTGAGCATTGCTTTCCTTGTGGGGGAGTATGTTGGTACCGCTCGGGCAAAGCACAAGCGGAAGAACATCATCAACTACTACGAGAAGGAGATGAAGCGAGAAAGCCTTTCTAGTGAAATCATCTCGTGGGCTAACACCCACATGCATGGGATGACTCCAGAAGAGTTCCAGAAGGAGCTTTGGCAGAAGCTGAGTTACCTCAGGATCAGTCTCAATGGCTGAGATTTCGGATCAAGAACTTCAGAAGCTGAGAAACAACAACATCCGGCTGATGACTTTCCGTCAAAAAGTGGGCAAGGCCTATCTTTCGTGTGTTGCTGGTGAGATCACGGTCAACACATTGGTGGCTCGACTACAAGAGTACATCAACGAAGAATCTCTGGGCCGCTAAACGGTTTGCCGGGATGGCGGAACGGCAGACGCAGGGGGCTTAAACCCCCCGGATCCATATGGGTCATGCGGGTTCAAATCCCGCTCCCGGCACTTCACTAACAAAGGAGAAAGCAATGAATACATGGTCACCCGGTCTTAAGGGCTGTGGAAGGCTCCCCACTCGTGGAACCAATCCAGTTTCTACTGGTTGGTGGGTGGAGGATCCTGATACTGGGTTGATCACCTTCGACGGGACTATGCGCTTTGGGGCAGGAATGACCCGAGGCCTTGGCGTCTATCGTTTGACGCTTCCCGTACCTGGAGTTAACCTCGACCCAGAGGGGTTCTCCATGATCGGAAACGCTACGGTTGGTTATGGCCTGACTCACAAGGGCGGTGGTCTGCACTTCTGTGGTGTTGACGGTTATGTTTCAACCGACCACGCAGTGATTTCACTTGATGGTGGGCTGTTTGTCGAGGATGATTCCCCCAATGCGGGTGGGACCATCGAAAACATCCACTATTGGGGCAGTTACGTAAAGTTGTAGCTATTTGGGGATGACGGTCGCAAAGTATACATCTCATATAATGAGACCCCTACAACAAGGAGAACACCAATGCTACGCCGCCCGCAGACCAAGCGTGAGCGCCGCCGTGTCCGCCGTGCCAACCGCTGGCTGAAGAAGTACCGCGTGCGATCGACCAACAAGATCGTGAACATGCTGTGCCCTCTGATGCCGGACCACAGCCGGAACGACATCGCGGAGTTCGTGAAGAACCTGCAGACCGTCGCAACCGTCATCCCCAAGTAGTACCCTCCCAAGCCTATGCCCCCTAACACGGGGTATAGGTTTTTCGACCATTAGAAAGGGATATTTGAATGAGCAAGTACCTAGACATGTGGGACAAGATCCGTGAGATGACTCCCGAACAAAGGGATGAGTGGATCAACATCCTATCCCCTGCCAGGGGAATCGACGTCGACTTCAAGGGTGTCCATGTTCTTGACGTGGATGTTCTCGAAGCTCTCAAGAACGCGAAGTGAGGGCCGATGAACGTTAGAGAGTTGATGAACAACTTGCAGTTGGCTCTAGACCGTGGCGATGGTGACCTCGAGGTTAAGCTTGTCGTCAGTGATGACGCCGCAAACGCTCTGACCCGAGACATCCATTACACCGCCACTCGCTCGTGGAGCCAGGACGATAAGGTTCTGGCCAGCGATTTCATGATCAACGGAATCCCCTAATCAAGGAGAATTAAATGGCTAAGAAGTTCATGCATTTCGAGGACAACGATGATGGCACCACAACCGTCACTGTCAATATCGATCCAGAACACATGGACGATATGACCGTTGTTCTTCAGACTGGCCTCGAAGAGATGGTTAGTCTGAAGTACTTCATCAGTGACCCGGACGGTTTGATCCGGACGTGCTTCGGCACGTGGAACAGGTGACTGCGGAGAACAGCGTGGTCATTCCCAACAACGCAGTGCAGGCTTAGTCGCACGTAAAACACGTCGTATAATGAGATCCCGTCTACGAAAGGAATTCGAAATGGACGAAGAGACCAAGAGCAACCTGCTCGACACCAAGATCGACGACATGACCGTCGGCGACTCGCTGAAGCTGCAGGTCTACATCCTCGCCGGAATGGCGGGCGCTGTGGGCCTGTACGCCGGAGGCGTGACGCTGTACGACAAGCTGTCGACCTGGCGTCGGACCCGGAAGCTCGAGAAGGCTCTGAAGGCCGAGGAGACCCCCTCGGACGACGAGTGATCCAAAGCCATAGCCCCTACAAGGGTTATGGTTTTTGCCCGCTGGGAATAACAGGAGAGATATTTTGAAGTACTTCATCAGTGATCCGGACGGTTTGATCGATCGTATCGGCGAAAAGATCCCTACAAAAGGTAATGACGAGGAGTTCCCAACTTTTCGTCTTGCCAATGGCCAGATCATCGGCGCACACATCAGCCGAGTAACCCCATTCGACAACGAAGGAGACTCTAATGGAGCTAGTGCTCCCGGGTAAGTATATTCGAGAAGCTGGGCGAGAGGTTCCGGTTTACTGGGATAAGGATAAGGACGTTGAAATCGGTGTTGCACGTCTAACTACGGTTGGCGCTCGCCTTCGTGCAAACATTCGATTCTTTGAGATGGTGCTTCCTCCTGAGTTGATGACATCGATTCAGAACAACCCGAACGTGTGGGCTGTTGGCACTCTGAAGGATCAAGTTCAGTACATGTGTGCTAGAGTTCCTGAGCCTCGCAAGGCGCCAGAACGCCAACGACGGTATCTGTTTGGGGCCAAAGTGTAATGCCCGTCCTTGCGGTGGTGCATTGTAAGCTCGAGCCTTACGACGTTTACATAGGGAGGCCTTCGAAGTGGGGCAATCCATTCCACCTCAAGGCTGAAGTTTCTCGTCACAACGTCCTGGAGAACTACAGGTACTGGATCTCAGGTAACAAGAAGTTACTGTTAGATCTGCACGAGTTGGACAACAAGGTACTTGGTTGTTGGTGTGCTCCTCGTCTTTGTCATGGGAACGTCCTTGCTGAGCTTGTTGACCTTCTGTTCTATGGTAGCATCACCGACCATTGGAGACCAGAAGACCTCAAGAAGCTCAAGGACTACAAGATCCCACGGCCTAACCCATGGACGATGTGCGAAGACGACTGGATGCTTGGCGAATAAGTCTACATAAGGAGATAGTGTGTTCTTTACAGTGGTTGGGGTGATTGTAGCTCTCTTTGTCATCAGCAAGATGATCATGATGTTCTGGAGAGACTACAACATCATCAAGATGATCGATGCTTTTGAAGAGCAGTGCGAGAAAGAAGATTACACAGATACGGGTGACGCTTGGGAGATCCTGAACATCATTCGTGACTCTATGAGGGACTAATCGCAGCCAATACACCTCATATAATGAGAAACCCCTACCAAGGAGAAACCATGAGTCGAAACCGAAAGTTCAACCCACCCAAGAACGCCCCGTTCGTGCGGAAGCTCTTCTACACGCTCGG
>WPCI01052923.1_pt1 | contig 10510 bp, 10 predicted proteins | sample 5399871 | NCBI WGS metagenome assembly WPCI01 (sample SAMN12869469, study PRJNA574797) | sludge metagenome | isolation source: wastewater treatment of pH7 | place: China:Beijing | collected 2019-05-20
AAAAAGAAGTGTGACAAGAATCTTGTCACACTTCTTTTTTAATTATTGCTTTTTCTTTCGAACCGCTAGCCAGATCTCACTGTAGGCTTGTTCTGTTCCTTGATCAAAATTCGTAAACGAGATCTCTGGCGCTTCAACTAATTCATAAGCCGAAGAAGGCAGCCATTCCGAGTAAATTTTTCCCCAAGTATCTTGGAGCGTTTTAGGAAATGCTCCGGTACTCGGAAAAATCGCCCATGTTTGTCTGTCTACTGACAACTGTTCTAAATCAGCGAAAGGATTTTCTTGGGTAGTCACCGAGCCAATCAAGTGCATCAGTTCCCCTTTTTCTTCCATCCGCTGGTCACCAAATGCATACGAGGCATTCACAACTTGGTAAGGATAGCTTGTTTGCAACTCATGCAATTCTTCTTTTTGCTTGGATGTGATCCCTTGGGCCAATTCTTGAATCGCTTGGTTGACTCCTTCAAATTGGATAGGAACTCGTTTAGTCACGCCAATCAGGTTAAACGCTGGTTTTTCTTCAATTTTAAAATCCATTGAAACTGCTCCTTTAACATCAATATAAAATGAGCGTTGAGGAAATGATTTTTGAGCGCCCGTTTTACTCACTTCAGAAGGCAAGCGGCCCGACCATTCCCGGAAGGCTCGCGAAAACCCTTCGACGGATTGATAGCCATACTTAAAAGCGACTTCAGTCACAGTTGTTCCGTTTGCCAATTCTTCATTGGCTAGCGCCAAGCGCCGATACTTAATGTAATCGGTCAACGAAAGACCCGCAATAAAAGCAAAGGTCCGCTTCAAATGATATTCTGAAATACCGATCATTTTGGCTGCTTCTGACAATGAAAGCTCTTCTAACAGATGTTCTTCAATATATGCCATTAGACGATTTAAATCTTGAATCATTTCCCTCTCCCCTCATTTCTTACTTGATTCTATACTAGCAACTAATTATAGACTCGACCGATTTTAAACCAATAATGTCAATTATAGCATGCTCTTTTTCAATGACCGGCAACTAATAAAAAAACTTGCTCACTGAACGGATTCCTAAATTTCCCAATTTCACTTATTAGACTTTATATTCCATTTGTTCCACAGCTATTAATTTAGGTGAATCCAAAAGATTATAAAAACACTCAATCTTCTGCTTCGTTACAGGCTTTTTAACAACAAAACAAACAAAAGATGACGATTGAAATCCCGTGAAACATCGCACTCCTTTTTAATCGGTGGATAAATCACCTTGATTTTCTTTTTGAAAAGTCAACTGTTTGAATACACTGAATCAGATTAAAGTAACAAGTATACAGCAAATTCAGCCTAACTATTTTTAAAACCAAAGCCTCTCTCGCTGACCCTTTCAAGGATAACGAGAGAGGCTTTGTTAAAATACTTACTTCAACCACACAGCAGCATAATTTTTATTGGTAATTTTGTTGCTATCCTAACACGATCCCAGCATCAGCGAGCGCCGCTTCAACGATTTCCATCACCAGCTTGCTGTGTTCCAGCTGTTGTTTGACGAAAGTCATATCATGATTTTCGATGACTTGATTGAACAATTTAAATTCGTCGTACATCCGATGGGGATGATTTTTGTGATCAAAGGTTTGACCTTCACCAGAACGTCGTTCGAGGCTGTAATTGTCTAAAACATTGGTTGGCCCATTGATAACTACTGAACCTTCAGTTCCTTGAATCGTTGAGCGGATCGTCGCTTCCGAGTCTTTAGCACCGATGCAGACGACTTTGATCTCACCGTAATCTAAAATCAACAGACCGGAAGTATCGATTGATCGCTCAATATTGGCATAATACTGAACCCGTTGCGGTTTTCCTAATAGGCCAACGACGAGATGAATGTTGTAAATATTGATATCCATCAAAGCTCCGCCCCCCATTTTAGGATTGAAAGCCGGCAAGATCGTTCCTGCCTTAAAAGCGTCATAGCGGGAGGAATATTGTGAATAGTTGCATTCAATGATTTTCAATTGGCCGATTTGTTGACTGGCTTCTTTGATGCCTTGGTAATTGGCTAAATATTGATTCGTGATTGCTTCGACTAAGACCAAATTTTTAGCTAACGCAATTTTTTCCAGCTCCAATAATTCAGCAGAGGTCAAAGTAAATGGTTTTTCACAGATTACATGTTTGCCGGCTTCTAAAGCTTTTTTGGCAAAAGCATAATGTAAATGATTCGGTACCGCGACATAAACGGTGTCGAACGCTGTGCTTTGCAGGCACTCATCGAGATCGGTATACGATGCTTCGATAGCATAGTCTGCTTGTAATTTCTCGGTTTTTGCCTGACTTCTTTCGGTTCCCAACAGGGCTTTGACTTGAATCTCCGGCAGGTCTTTCGTCAATGGTAAAAACTCCTGAACAATCATACCTGATCCTAAAATGGCTAGTTTCATGGGGATTCCTCTTTTCTTTGCTTGATTTTACGCGAAGGATTGAATTTGCTGAATGCCTTTTTCTAACATCTCGATTTGCAACAAGGTTTCTTCATCTTTGACGACTTTCGGCTGACCATTGATCAATGTTGCGTAGATATCCTCATACACCCGACTATAATCGCCAATCTCGGAAACAACTTTTTCTTCGTGGTACCTACCATTGTCATCAATATACGTAAGCGTACCATAATGCTGGGGCAAATCGATACCGAAATCCTGATTTTCTGGCAAATAAAACATTTTTAAGTGCTCTTCTTGCCGGTCTTTGGTTTCTTTGACAAAGACCCCTTTTTTTCCATAAACAACGAAACTCGGCCGTTCCTTCAAACGGAAATAACTTGATTTCACCGAAACTTTCAGCCGACCATAAAAAAGATCCAAATCAAAATAATCATTCATCCGATCCGTTCCTAAGAGCTGGCGGACCTCATAATGCACATCATCGGGTTCACCAAAATAGGAGATCACTTGATCCAGCGTGTGGCAGGCATGACCATAGAGATAACTGGTGCCAATCGAAAATTTCTCGACACTTGCCGGCACTTCTGGTCGATAGTAGTCATAGTGCATCTCTACTTCTAACAGATCTCCTAGCACGCCACTTTCAATCACCTTTTGAACAGTCAAAAAATCAGAATCGTAGCGGCGATTTTGATAGCATTGCACAAATAGTCCTTTTTCCTCAGCTAATCGGAATAATTCCTGGGCTTCTGCAACTGTTTCAGTAAAGGGCTTCTCAATCAAAACATTTTTCCCGTGCTCCAAAGCTTCCTTCCCTAATTTAAAATGCAGCGGGCTGGGGGTCGTCACGACTACTAGTTGGATCTCCGGATCCTGATAAATCGTATCGATCTCTGTGGTATACGTCACGCCGGGGATTTTCTCCCAAGTGATCTTGCCACTAGGTGAATAGATCGTTTTGACTTTGATTTTGTCGGTCAATTTTGTTGAAAAAGGTAGATGATAGCGATTAGTACTCTTGCCGTTGCCGATGTACGCGATGGTTAACATAACTAATACTCCTCCAAATTTTTGATAGTTTTATTATAGAGAACTTTTGGCTTTAAAAGGAGTTTTCCAGCAACATCGGTCTTTTTATTCAGCCTTTCGCCATTTTCATAGCAAAGCTTGAACATTTTGTTCAGAAATCCAGCCGCCCAATGAAAAAATCTTCTGAAATCAATCAATTTACGTTATGATAGCAAGACAAGCAGTAAATCGAATAGAGGTAAAAAAGATGCTTTTAATTGATAAATTACATTTACAAAATGACTTAACTACAACAGAAAAACGGATCGCGGATTATATTTTAGCGAATCTGACGACGATCCCCGCGATGAACGTCGCAGATCTAGCCAAAGATACTTATACCTCCCATTCTTCCGTGATTCGTTTAGCCAAAAAAATGGGCTATGAAGGGTTTCGCGATTTTCGCGTAGCCGTCTCTGAAATTGCCCATAGTGAGCTCTACCGTGCCAAGCCAGTCGATGCGAACTTTCCCTTTCAACCACATGATTCGACTGCTGAAATTGCAAAAAAGATCGCAGACCTGACAATCAATACGGTCCAACGAACTTATGCTCAGCTGGAAGCTAACGTGCTCGATGAGGCCGTCACCCTATTAGCTCAGGCCCAACGGATTTTTCTGTTTGCCCAAGGCGATTCACAAATTCGAGCCCGCAGCTTTCAAAATAAACTAATCAAAATCAACAAATTTCTGATTGTTGCTGATGAATACGCCGATGAAGATTGGAACGCGGCGAGTCTGACGGATCAAGATTGCGCCATTTTTATCTCTTATCGCGCCCGCGTCCCACAATATGAACGGATGCTGAAACATTTTTTAAATGAAAATATTCCTTCCGTCTTATTGACCGGTAATGAAAATTCAAATTTGATCGCTTTAGCAACCCAAGCAATCGTCTTCACCCAAGATGAACTGGATTATTTAAAAGTCAGCACCTTTTCCTCGCAAATTGCCTTTGAATACATTTTGGATACCTTGTTTTCTCTATTGTATGCCAAAGATTTTGAAGCAAATCTGGCGGCCTTCCGAAAAAAGAACGAATGGATTGAAAAAGGAAGTTTATCTGAACACTCAGACTAAAAAAACATGCTGACGCTTTAGCCGTCAGCACGTTCTATTTGTAATGTTTTGATTGTATCCACGACACTCTCATGAGCCACCTCAGTCACATCAAAATGCAGCAGTTTGAAGGTTGTTTCCAAAATGAAACCAATTCCAAACACCGAAATTACGGTTCCAACACCAATTTTAGCCCCTAACAACCAACCAATCAATAAGGCCAGCCCTTCAATCGACCCGCGGATCACGCCGATGGGAACTTGTGGTAATCGTTTGCCCAAGGCCACCATCAAGGCATCCCGTGGACCACAGCCCAAGGACGCACCGATATAAAAATAGCTGCCTACACAAATCGACACCTGCCCTAATAAAAGCAGCAAAACACCTGCGAAAAAATGATGCATTTGCGGAATCAGCGCCAACGCTTGAATTCCATCCACAAAAACACCAATCAAAATCGTGTTCAACAGGGTCCCAAAACCGATCTTCTCCTTCAGTGCAACATCCAATACCAAAATAACGACACCGGTGATAATGATGACCGTTCCAAAACTCCAATCCGTCAAATAAGAAATCCCCATACTAAAGGCTTCCCATGAGGCCAGGCCAATATTGGCTTGAATCGTCAAAACTGAGCCTAACGCAAATAAAAATAAGCCTAACAACAACTTTACCAACCGAACACTATATCCCTTCATTAAGCCCCTTCTTTCTGTAACTGTCTAACGCAAAAATACGAAAACTCATGGTGTTTGTCAATCAGATTCCCCAAAAAAGATTTAGCGGCCGTAACTTCGCTATTTTTTTGACTCACTAAAGAAAATGACCATTTCCAAAAACAAAAAATAAGCGCCGTCAAAAGTACGCTTACTCAATGGAGACTTCTTCAAAAACAACTAAAGCCACCTTAGCAATACAATCAACAGTTGTCGACTAGGACTTAGCTGAAAGAATTAATTAATTTTTTCAGACAATTGATTGACTAGTTTTTGGATTGAACGAACCGCATCTAGTGTGACATATGGATCCATTATCACCAATGGATAATCACTCGGCAAATCACCTCGGCCACCCGTCGTGATCAAGCCATCGTAAGTTAGGATCTTCTTATACATATCCTGACTGTTGTCCCAGATTCCTTCAAAATGGTGAATCTCATAGTTCCCGTAAACAATCTGACGGATACCTTTGGCCATGAATTCCTCTTCTGTCGGCGAAAGATCTGAGATCAATAACAAATGGATGGTTTTATCCTGCGAAGCCAGCAGCTCTAAACTATTTACTTCTTGGGTTAATAAGAGATAAACATAGTTGATAATAAAATCTTCATTTTGATAAATACCATATTCTTCAACAAATGCCCGAACAATTTCAGTCACTTTTTCTACGGCCGGTTCGTGTAAAGTTTTGACCGTTTCTAAAAAAACTGCGCGGCTTTTGCGTAAAATCGTCAAAAATTTCTTATCTTCATCATACAAATAAACATCCGTCATTAAAACCATCGTCAAGTCATACATCCGTTGCGCATCTAAAGGAACTCCCAGCAGTTTCATATACTGCTCCGCCAATTTTAGATGGACTTTAAATAAACGCTGGTAGCGGGGATTGTCGCTCAGCGCTATTTCCAAATGTTTTTTGCTAAATACGATCGCATCAGAAAATGAGAGCCACAGACAATCACGTATTTCATCAAGTGTAAGCTCCAAACGAAAAACCTCAGAAACCGTGTCTCTGAATTTCTGAATATCTTTCGTTTCTGGCAAAGCTAACCCCGTAGTTCGAAGCTCCTCTTTGGGATAATAATGTCCATTTTTTATACGCCATAAACTGATACAGACGTTGTATGTAACCCGTTTTTGAAAAATATATTTTTTATGAAAACCATTTATTTCAGTAAAGGCCGCCACAAATTTTTCGATTGCTACCAATTGATACTCTCTGATATTCGGCAAGTCGATTTTTAACGTATATTGTTTTTCAAGAAAATAGCGATAATAAAAATGTCTGATTACACTTTCTCGCCCCTCTAAACGCAGCGGACGATAACACAGCTTGATCCCCGCTTGATTCAAGGCCTGTTCCGCCTTTTTCAAATAGCGTTGAGCATTAGAATAACTGATAAACAGCCGTTTTGATAACGCCTCAATGTTTTCACAGTTTTCATACAACAGCTCCTCAATAATCTGGAACTCCGGGGAATTAATCAATGCTAAGGAATATAATTTTCCAATACTTACATCTTTTTTAAGCACGACCCGATACAAACCCTCTGCTTTTTCCACCAAAAAGTCGCCGTCCAATTCATTGATCATAGCAATATCCTTCAATAAAATTGGTAACGAACAATCTAACCCTTCCAACAACTGCTCACTTGATAATCCTTCACGCTGATAATATAATAATTCAATTAGCCGTAACCTACGTCTATTACTCGTTCCTAAAACCTGGCGAAAATCCATACCATAACCCTCCAAATTCCTTAGTGCTGTTCTTTTACGAAGCCAGTTGCTACTAAAAGTTCTCCTTGCAATCTTTCACAATTCGACTAGACAGATAGCTGACTGATGCAAATAATTAAAATAACGACATCACGTTATGACAGTTAACAACACTCTCCTTTTATTTTACCCTTTTTCGATAAATCTATGTAGCTTTTTTTTATTATTTCATATAAACGAAGGAAAAATATCTTATATATCAACTTTTTTATAGCGTCAAACTATTATTTATCGCTATAAATTAAATAAACGACACATTATTTACTATAAAAATTTACTTATACAAAAAAACGACATTTCCCATTTTGGCGAGAATGTCGTTTTTCATTATTTTTTTGATGATTGGCGTTGAATTGTGTAACTCCGCCTCACTCGGTCAAATTGCTTTCACTCTTGATAAGTTTTAAGTTAGAAATCACTCCACTCATCATCTTCGGATTTTGTTCGCTTCCGGCGTGGCTTTGATTGAAACGTTTCATTGGCTTCATAACGGTTTTGGGGCGGCTTTGGCATCAGCAAAGCAAATAGAAGATATAACAAGATTGGTGCGCCATCAAAAATGAATAGTGAGACTATGAAAATTACCCGGGCAATCGTCGCATCAATTCCAAAATACTCTGCAAGTCCGCCTAACGTTCCCGTCAGTACTCGATTTTTTTGTGATTTCATCAATCGCTTGTTCATTTATCTTCCTCCTTTGTCATAATCCTTCAAATAAATATTGCCGGCTTTTGAAGACACCGCTACCTCAGCCGTCGGTTCAGCAGAGCGTGTGAAATGTAAAATTTTTTGCGTTTCTCCCAAGCGTTCTTGAACTGTCTCATAATTGGCAAGACGATAATTAATCGTACCACTGCCAGTCTTTGCGACTCCTGCGATACCCGTTCCTTGTGGCAAGGCCACTTTGACATCACCGTTGACTGAATTTGCTACAATTTTTTTCAAATCGGCATTACCAACGGTTAACTTGATATCTCCGTTAATCAAGGAGTATTCGGCACTTGCACTATCTGTACTGGAAATAATCGTGCCGGTGACCGTCTCAGCGAACAGATCTAATACTTCGCCTTTTCGCAGCTCGATTTCATTGTTGGTGCCAGTAATTTCCAGCATCGCCGCGTCCATCTGTTGAATCAATAAATCACCCTTCGTAACATTGATGGCAACATTCTTAGCCCTCAGCTCATCAATCAGCACGTCACCATTCAGAAGACGAATCGCTAACTCGTGATAGTGACGTCTTGGTAAATAGACCGTCAACTCGGCTTTCACCCGCTTATTCGGCACATGGAATAAGATTTGAGCATTATTTACCTCGATTTGACTCCGTTTCAAAAAGGCTTCAAGGGGATCACTTTCTTCCATCTTTCCCAGTAGCGCGACAGTTGCCTCAACCTTCACATCCGTGATGGTTTCATCTGTCCAGGTCTTCAAGACTACTTTTCCTTTCGCCAATTTGATATCAATTGTACGGGCAGCGTTGTTTTCAAAAACAAATTGATGACTGAAGTGGGTTTTAGCTGTTCCATATAATTTTTGATTCACGTTCTGCCAATCAAACTCATGGCCGACCGTCTCTGAGACCGTTTTGGCTGCTTTACTAACAATTCGACCAAAGCGGCTTCCAAAATCATTGGCTTGAACTTGGGGACGGTCCATTGGACGGTAGCTCTGCTCTTCAAAATCATCCGGCACTTCAAAAAACTTTGGTGCTTCATCCCTTTTTTCAGTCGTAAAAAGTTCCTCGCCTAGTGCTTGACGTTCATATTTTAACAGCTCAAGCTCTTCCTCTTGTTGCTTCAGCTCAATTTTCATTTCATTATATAATACTTCATTTTCCGCTGAAAGAATTCCTAATTCTGCTTCAAGATTCAATTCTCGAAATTCGGCTTTCTTTGCTCGCAATGCTTCGATTTTGGTTTGTAGGACTTCGTCAAACTCCGTAATTTTTGGTCGGAGTGAATCATTTTCAGCTGACGAGCTTTCAAGGCCATTTTCCCACTCATCGATCAGACTGGCAACACTATCTTTCGATTGCGTATCGCTAGCAAGCGGCTCAGGAATGTCCACTTGGGGTTCCGCTTCTTCTGCAACGTCTACCGCTGGTTCCATGCCTTTTTCGGGCGCTTCAAGTGCTTCCACCAAACTTTCGGCTGGTTCATCCAATGACCCCCCCATTTCTGTCAAGGGCGCTTCTGACTCATCCACCGTTACAGCCACTTCTTGTTCTAGCTGCAACTCGGCCTTTTCAGCCGGTTCATCAACTGCTGAATCAGTCGTTTCCTTTGGGTGGTCAATAAATTCTAATAAATCTAGCCCTTCTTCTGGCGATAAGATTCCTTTTTTGATTGATTCGATTATTTTCGCGCGTTCATCCATGATGCTCCCCCTCGCAGGCTTTTTTCTATAAATCTATTATGCCTAATCTTTTGCGATTCGTCATAGGTCAAAAGGACTATCTTTGAAAAAACAATAAAAAAAAGTGAACCCCGTAGCGGTCCACTCATTAATTTAAATGGTCATAGCCAGATTATTTTTATTAAAAGTCGCTCCAGCCTTCATCAAAAACAGCTTCGGCGGTTTTTGGTTGCGCGGTTGCATATGCCGCATTGAATTGCGCTTGCTCAGCCTTAGGAACCACAACCATCAGCAATAAATAAAGCAAGATCGGTGCTCCAATCAAGAAAACACTAGTAAAGACATAGATCACTCGAACGATTGTTGGATCAATTCCAAAATATTCTGCTATTCCTGCTAAAGTCCCCGTTAAAACTCGATTATTTTGTGATTTCGCTAATTTTTTATTCATTTTCAAACTCTCCTTTTGCTATCGATCTCTTATGACCTTATTATGCCAAAGGGATCGTCACCCGTCATAGGTCAAAAGGATGATTTTTAGACTAGTCATTTAGTCTGATTTTTTTACTTTAATGAAGAAAGTAAAAGCCCACGGCTAACGCTGCGGGCTTAGAATATGGCTTGATTTTTTCATGTAACTGATTAATTAGTCCCTATTGTGCGATCAATCAAAGATGTACCCACAGTCGCTACATCTTTTATGCTGCTGGTCGATGATCCCACCGCATTTTTTACAGGTGAATTTAAGCTTTTGCACTTGTAAAAATACTGCCATATCTTTACTAGCATCTACCCCATTTTGAACTAAATTTACATTGTAGTTGTTGATATACCGTTTATTTAAGTCCTTGATTTTAGAACATGGAAATTTAGAACACTGGAAACACCATTGAAGTCTCTTATTCAATGCACATCTCTTTTTTAGACAGTCACGACAACTTTTACGAGTGATTAATTCATTGGAAGCTCGACAACCCGCACAAGAATTTTTATCCCGTAAATAAGCACTACAAACAATACAGTTTACACCACAAGGAGCAATCATCTCTTCAGAAATTTCAGCTAGCATTTTCATCTAAACGGTCCTCCTTGCAATAATCTTA
>WPCI01052917.1_pt1 | contig 10489 bp, 13 predicted proteins | sample 5399871 | NCBI WGS metagenome assembly WPCI01 (sample SAMN12869469, study PRJNA574797) | sludge metagenome | isolation source: wastewater treatment of pH7 | place: China:Beijing | collected 2019-05-20
AATATAGAGAATTAAAGCAATTAAATACCTGCACCAAAGAATATTACAGGGAGGAATATGAAAAGGGTAGAAGATTTGGGATGTTTCACTTAATTCCACATGTTCTTGTCAAAGGAAAAATAGAGGTGAAAAATCTTGAAATAATAAATTGGAGTATTGCTCCAGTTAATGATTAATATTACAAGCATTAAAAAAATAAGATGCTAATTTGAATTGATATATGGCTTACAAGAATGGAAGAATAATAACTATACGTAGTAGTAAAAAAGAAGCTTACTAGAAGCTTCTTTTTTACTACTATTTTTCACATGCAACTCCATCGCCATCACGATCAAGATGTGAGTCATAACCTGGTTGTCCTTTATATAGAGGAGCTTTCCCGGCAGCTCTAACTGCGGCACAATTTTTGTAATATGCACTACTAGTATTTCCTGAAGCAGGTTGTGTTTGAGCTTGCTGTGCTTTTTGCTCTTCTTGTTGCTTACGAGCTTGTTCATCAGCCTGACGTTTTTGCTCTTCTTGTTGCTTACGAGCTTGCTCATCAGCTAGGCGTTTTTGCTCTTCTTGTTGCTTACGAGCTTGCTCATCAGCTAGGCGTTTTTGCTCTTCTTGTTGTTTACGAGCTTGTTCATCGGCTAGACGTTTTTGCTCTTCTTGTTGTTTACGGGCTTGTTCATCAGCCTGACGTTTTTCATCCTCTTGCTTACGAGCTTGTTCATCGGCTAGACGCTTCTCATCTTCTTGCTTTTGAGTTTTTTCGTCCGCCTCTTTTTTCTTTTCGCTATCTTTCTGTTCTTCATTGTTAGAAGCAACTTTTGTACTAGTTGCTGTCGTTTTTTCAGAAGAAGGATCTGAAATACCTGATAGCGCAACAAAAATGACAAATAATACGGCTGTAATAATAAATTGTTTTTTCGCTACACCTGTTTTCTTAATAACAGATAAGATTGCTAGAACAAGGAAGAATATAAATAGAATGAAACTTAAAGTAGAAAAAAACTCGACGACGGGGTGTTCCGATTTTGTTGTACCGGCCGTTATTAATATAATAGAAATCATAAAAAGAATAACGGTAGGACGTCCATATTGTTTTGCTTTTCCATTTTTCTTAAAGAATGAAATAATACATAAGATTAAAAGAATAAAAGCAATAAAAAATAAAGCTGCACCAATATTACTTAAAATCGTCATTTTCATACCTCCATTTGTAAGATTCTTCTTATTGATTATATAGGAACTTATTGGATATTACACGTTTTATATAAATTTAGAAAGTTAATATTTTTACTAGACTTATAAACATTTATTTTATATATAGGGAAAAATAGATATATATCCTATTACGTTTTGAAAGAGATTTCATAAATTATAGTATATCGATTGAAAGGAGGAGATTTGAATGGAATTTCAATTGTTGGTAACTTGTATATTACAAGAAGGTAATGCTTACTTTTTAGTAACGAAGGTAGACGATGTTATTACGTTAAAAGTACCGATTACTGCGGGAGTAGCAGGTTTATTTTTAGCTTTAGGTGTACCAAGATGTTCTTAATTTAAATCTCTATAGTAGAAGGGGAAGGGACATGCCTTCCTTTTCTACTATTACATAATATAATTATGTAAACTTAAATATCATATTTGTGATAGCACGTTTGAAATGGACATGCATATACTATAATGTTTCATTGGATGTTAGCGGTGAAAGGTAGTTTTAATAAGTACATCCAGTGATGTTTTTAAGTTATGAAAATAAAAGAGGTGCTATTATATATGAAAAGAAAAACATTTGATATTCCAGTTACATTGCGAAGAGAGTGGTTTTTACTAGAGTTAGCTTATTTAACGAAAAAATATGGAATTGAAATTGCAACTAGCAAAATGGATGCTGCACCGTTTTTAAGAGATCAAGTTACAGAATCAAAGATAGGGAAAGGGTTACAATACGATAAATATGATGATGAATATATAATTGAAAATTAAAGGGTAACAACAAAATTAAATTAATTTATAACAAAATATAAAATAAAGCAGATTCTAAATATAGGATCTGCTTTATTATGAAGTACTTGTAGTCAACTAACCTCTTTCTAGTGTTTTTCCTACATATTTCTCTTGCGTTATTCCAAAAGATTCAAGAAGAATGCGAGCATAATCTTTAGATTCTATTGGTCGTTTATTTTTAGTGCCTTTAAAGGTTTCTGTATAATTTTTATTTGTTAATGATATGTGACCATAAGTAGTTAATTTACAAGTGATAGCCCCTTTATTAAAAGGAGATTCTTTATGCTCTACAATCACTTTTTGAATGTTATTCACTTTTTTCTCATCTATTGGATCTACAGTGAAAGCATAGCCTATTTTCCATTCATTTGAAGGTTCAGATTGTAAGAAACTTGTAGATTCTCCGTTAGCTCCTTTTCTCATTTCTAAAATATGCGTACCTTTTCGAGTATTTCGCTTACGAATTCGATATTCTCCTGTTTGAGAGGAGATGACTTCTCCGTTAAAAGGGACTGGATGTAAAGGGAGATGAGATGCAAAACCTGCATCCACAACATAATCTTTATCCTCATGACTTAATATGATAATGACATGACCATCATCGGGTTTCCATTTATTATCGTACAGATCATAAACAGTACCGGCTACTTTGTATACTTGAAACCCACAATCAATTAAAAAATAATACAATAAGGAGTTTAATTCATAACAAAGTCCACCTCGTTTTTGAATAAGTAACTTTTCTATTAAGTTATCTTTTGAGATATTTTTAATAGTACCAGCCATAATATCAAGATTTTCATAGGGGAGAATCATTCCCATTTTTAAGAGAATTTCATCTAAATCATCAAATGTTATTTCTTTTGCAGGAATTTTTAAGCGTTTAAAAAACTCCTTTTGTAAATTGGTCATCATAAAGTATTCTCCTTTCTTTTTACAGAATTTTCTTCTGCTCACCGATAGGTTAGTACTTCTAAAAAGTTAATTCAAGTGCGCGGAAATTATCATAATATATGTTTCTGGAAATGTGATTGTTTTTTCTGAAATTTCAGTTTAATTTTTAATCGTAGGAAAGTCTTATAATATAAGCTCCTTTAAAATTAGTTTGTATTTAATGAAAAGAAAGTACAGATCTTTATTATATTTTTAAATAACTAACTAGTAATAAAATGTTTTTTTACTAAAATTTTTTCAAGATTTGTATGCTTTATATAAACAATATTGATTTAAAAAATATCTGGATGTAGCTAAGTTAACAATTATTGAGAAAATTTTTTGTCGTATTCTATCAAAAGGAAGAGGTAGAAACAAAGAGAATAACGAGAGTTAAGAAAGAGGGTATACAACTAGTAACCTTCTAAAAATAGGGCTAACATCTTTTTAAAATAAAAGATTAGCTATTATTAAGGAAGGGAAAATATAAAATATTATAAAGAACACCTTCTTTCAAAAAAATAGGGGGAGTAATATGCGACTGATGAGAAGATGTGTGGCCTTACTAATTGTATTTTTTATCATGGCTCCAACGATTAGCACAAATGTACAGGCAGAAGTTGTAAAAGAGCTTGGAAAGGGGTTTCCTGATACAGAAGTATTCACACCTGGAGAATGGTTTTTAGGCCAAAAACCTGCTAATTATGATGAGAATAAACCGCCAATTCTCTTTGTACAAGGAAGAAATGGTAATGCTGATAGTTGGTATGGAAAGACAGTATATCATGATATAAATGATATGTATGATTATGCTTTAAAAGCAGGCTATCAAACAGTGTTTATACAATTGTATGATGCTGCGGGGAAAGGTTCGGCTAGTCAGTGGGATAACGGAAAATTGTTAGCACAAAAACTGGAAGAAATATATAATCATTTCGGTAAAAAAGTTAATATTGTAGCGCATAGTAAAGGTGGTATTGATACACAAGCCGCATTAGTTGAATATGGTGCGAATCGATTTGTTGGAAATGTTATTACACTTGCTACACCGCATCACGGCTCAAATTTAGCAGATTTGTCATATAGTTGGTGGGCAGGGTGGCTTGCTTCTATATTAGGTCAAAAAGATGATGGTACGTACTCGTTACAAATAGGTGAAATGGCAAAGTTTCGTTCAATAATAGATAACAACCCAGCAGCTAAATTAAACCGTTACTATACGGCTACTGGAACTAGCTGGGGGCCAACATTTTCTGCATTATCTATGGGTGGGTTATATTTATCATCGTACGGTTCAAATGATGGACTAGTAAATGAATGGAGTGCCAAGCTATCGTACGGTACACATTTATTTACAGATTCCAGATTTGATCATGACAATATAAGAAAAGGATCAGCTGTTTTTGCACGAATTGAACCATATTTACGTACGACAAATGTGGGATTACCAGCTTTAGTAGCATCTAGCACTAGTTCAAATGAAAATCTAGAACAATTAAATACAACTTCAAATCAAAATATTTTAGGAGGCGAATTACCACAAAATCAGTGGATAGAGCAAAGTATTTCTGTTGATAAAAAGGCTGAAGGAATAGTTTCTGTACTAACTGCTTCTTCTGATGTTGAAGTACAAATGGTATCTCCAAAAGGAAAAATCTATGCAAATAAAGATAGCGCTATAACTACTAGTGAAGGCGAATCTTTTTTTAATGGGGCGACAATTAGAACATTTAAGTTTGATAAATTGGAAGTAGGCGAATGGAAAATCAAAATGATGGCGAAGCAGTCGAAAGATGCATATTTAGTTGTAAGCGATTACAAGGATGGCGCGCCATTTGTTCTTCAAATGCCTACAAAAGTTAAAGTAAATAAACCTGAGTATAAACTGAAAAAATCACCTGTAGCACCTGAAATGAAAGGGGATCTTTCCATAACAGTAAGAGTCGTTAATAAAGAAGGTAAGTTAGTCTCTGAATTTAATGAATTACAAAATGTTAATACGAATACATTTACAGGTGCTTTGAAAGATATAAAACAACCGGGAGTATATAACGTTACGATGGATATAAAAGGGATGAATAAAGAAGGAAAATCATATAATCGTACGATTGTTAAGTCGGTTTATGTAGAGAAATAAGGAAGAATAAATAAGTATAATAAAAAAGTGCAGAAATCTTGTGTTAGAAAGAATTCTGCACTTTTTTTGCGTGATGAAAGATAATAAAAGTCGAAGAAAACTGTTATTCAATAAAAAAAGATGCTGAAATAGCATCTGAATGTAAAGAAATAATATTAACTTAGTTTTGTAACTGTTAATTCAACTGAATTTATACCATTGTCACAAGTTACAATACTTTGACGATTAAAACCACTATTATTTCTAAGTTGAAGAGTTGAATTAGCAGGCACTGTAACAATCGTTTCGCCAACGAGTTGAAGACATTCGTTATTTGATGAAGTATTCATTTGAATAGCGAAGTCACCTTGACTATTAGCAAGTGGATTGTTATTTAAAAATATAGTTATGACTGGGATATGTGGAAATACAGGATTTAAAGTAGTATTAATACTGGAAATGAACGAAACTCTATAATCACCAAATTGTCTAAAGTGTATAGTAGTAGGATTTAGTAAGGAAACGCCTCCTGCTAAAGGTCCAACGTGATTAAATGGAAAAGGATCGCCAAAAGGAACAGTTATAAATTCAGTTTGCCAAAAAGTTCCGTATGCAGGACAGCTGCGTTTATGTGAATGGTCACATGAACATTTTTTATACGAGTTTGAAGAATGATAGTATGAACCCAATATATTACCTCCTATTCTTAATAAATTTAAACCACATAGTAGTTTATGAAGGTGAATCACAATTGGCGTGTATGCTTGTACTATAAAAGGAGATAGATGTGGAATATAAAGTGGTCAAATGATGAAATGTAGTATTTGGGTATTACCTGTAACACCTTTTGAAGATGATAAGGTTCATAATTTGATAGAAAAATAAATGGAATTTCTAAATAGATTGAAGTAACGAGGAAACGTTTATCCCGCTATTTTCCGAGCAGTAAGACTCCCATCTCAAAATTCAGCGAAAGCAAAGAAGTTAGGTGGGGATGAACAAAACCCCCACTCATTAAAGTTTCACTTTACTATATTAATTTCGTCTGACAAACAGCAATATTATCTTTCGCTGTATGGATGTTATCATTTGGTGAAGTTATGGCATTTAACTGTATGTATATTAGGTTATTCAGTTTATTTTTTTATTTGCGTAGCTGAGCAGGAAGAAGTCAGAAAATATAGAATAATGTACATATGAAGCATCGTTTGTTTTTGGTGTGAATAGTAATTAAAGATACGCTAAAATATTTAAAATTGTAACGAAAGAGAGATTAAATAATAGAGGGAGCAACTTACATGGAAAATATATTAAAGGTATCTTCAAAATCAAGCCCAAATTCAGTCGCGGGTGCAATAGCGGGTGTACTAAGAACAAGTGGTAATGTGGAAATTCAAGCGATTGGGGCTGGAGCTATAAATCAAGCGATTAAAGCAATTGCGATTGCAAGAGGGTTCGTCGCTCCAAGTGGTATTGACTTAGCCTTCGTACCAGCATTTCAAGAGATTTCTATCAATAATGAAGATAGAACAGCGATTAAATTAATTGTAGGTCCTAGAAAGAAAAGGTCTTAGTAGAAGAGAGTGTTACTATAAGGGGAAAAGACCAATAGACTTCCCATGTTAGATACGTTATTTTATGTAACCGATCCTTGGGTGTGGACATGGCATTATGCCGGACGCATGTCTGTTAAGTTTTCCTTAAACTTAGCGAGTGTTCTAGATACTTAAAAATGCCAAATCCTTTGTGACATAAGGGATTTGGCATTTTTGATGTTTTTAAAAATAAACAACCCTAAAACTGCTCATTTAGAAGATTTAGTTTTAGTAGCGGCCATTGAACGTTTTTATGATAGTTTACCTGATAAATAGAAGAGTTTACCAATGAAAAGTAACTGGGGGATTCAAAAAATGAATCAAACTATTTTAGAGAAAGTCCTAAAATTTCGGGATGATAGGAACTGGAAGCAGTCCCACAATCCTAAAGATTTAGCTATTTCTCTTTCTTTAGAGGCGAGTGAGTTGTTGAAGAATTTTCAGTGGAAAAGCAGTGAGGAAGCTGTAGAAACAAAAAAAGAAGACATGAAAGATGAGTTGGCAGATCAATTGGATATTGACTTAGAAGAGATTATTATAAACAAAATAGAAAAAATAATAAAAAATATCCAGTAGAGAAATCTCGAGACTCTAAAAAGAAATATAATGAAATTTAAAAAAGGTGGAATTAAATATGTTGTATCTTTTTACTGCAAGTAATGATAGTGCTATAAAAAATTTGGAAGCTACTATTGAAAAAATATATCCTATTTCTACATGTTTAGCAGATTTAGATGCCGATACAGTAACTAAACTTAAAGATAATGAATTACATGAGAATGTATGTATGTGGGGAGCAACTCCTGGTTCTTCAAATGTTGATAGATGGGAAAAGTTAAAAGAGGGTGACGGGATTTTAGCATATTCTAAAGGGGAATTTAAGTTTTTCGGGACAATTTTTGCTAAGACTCATAACCCAGATGTGGCTAGAAAAATTTAGAAAACAAACGATAAGGATGAAACTTGGGAATACATCTATTTTATTAAGGACCTAAAACCTGTAAACATTAAAGCAATCGAATTCGCAGCTTTCTTTGGCTACAAATTGAACCATACACCACAAGGATTTACTAATATTGATTCGGATTTTAGTAAAGTAAAGATTGCAGAAGAAGAGAAATCGGAAAATCGAAAAAAAACTAAAATGGAATCTGGTAGGGAAGTATGGCCTCGTGATCCGAAAAAAGCTAAACAAGCTATTAAACAGGCAGAATTTAAATGTGAAATAGATGACACACATGAAACATTTGTATCGGAAGCCAGCGAAAAAATTATATGGAGGCCCATCATCTAATACCGTTAAGAATGCAACATGATTTTGAAAATAGTTTAGATGTTGTTGGAAATATAGTTAGTATATGTCCGAACTGTCATAGGTTGATTCATTATGGAAGAGACAAAGATAAGAAAAAAGTTTTAGAACTTCTCTTTGAATAAAGAAAAGATTCTTTGAAGAAGTTCGGTATTGAGGTATTTCTCAAAGAGCTATTTGGATACTATGGAATTCTAAAATAAGAATATTCATAGCTATAGGGAAGGTAGAATGTTTCATACTTAAACATAGGTATTATTGTGATGGAAATTTAAATTTCGTCTTTTGAAAGTATCAATAATTTGTATTATTTTTATAGGGTTATATATTTTTCTTTTGCTCTGCTGTATAGCAGAGCTCTTTTTTTGTCGTACAAAAGCCACCTATATATGTGAAGTGCACCCCAATTGTTAGGCTGTGTCTAACAATTGGGGTGCACTTCAGTCCTGTCGGGCGGCTTCTTTTAATTTATATTCACCAATTCATCAAACTTAAACTTAGTATTCAAACCAAAAGCATCTGTACAATATATAGTTTTCGTCATCGGTTCAATATGTAATACATTTATGTACATGTCTTGCACCATTCCATCACGATAGTATGAGATATGTATTTCTTCTTCCTCGTGAAAAGATTGCATTAACGCTCTTTCTATTCGTTCCATAGTATCTTGTGTTAAAAAAGGTTTAGGTACTTTATATTGTTCCTCAAACATTCTATGTATTTCCTCGTATTGCTCCGGTATTGAAGCAAACGGATTCCATTTCACCATACATCTTCCACGTACTACAGGAAAGCCGTTATATTCCATGATGTAATACCTCACTTTTGTTTTTTTAACTCCACTACAAACAAACGTGTGTTCTTTTTTGGGGTTTGAAAAGGGACCATTTTGTTAACATGAATATTCAAAAATAATTTTTTCAAGTTAGAATATTCAAAAACTTATTTATGCAAACAAGCATGTCATGATAACATTTAACAAAAGGGGGTAGAAGTAGATGAGTGTTGACATTATTTCTAAAGAAGAAATCACAAAATTATTAAACGACTGGTATCAAGCTATGATTTCACAACGTGTATTACAGTCTCAGAAAATAAAAGAAGATATTGCAAATAAAATCAATAATATTAAGGAAGACCAAACAATATTAGTCTACTACGCTTTATTGAATGCACGGTATAAACTGCTAATTCGGGATATGGATAGTACAAAAGATATTCTGGACAAAATCGAGCCTTTACCAGAGTCTACAGAAACATTTTTAGAGTACTATCATCATTTATTTAAAGCAATTTACGCTATTAATAAAGCAAACCATAGTGAAGCAAGAATGCAATTTGAAAAAGCTGAAACGTTTTTAGAGTACATGCATGATGAAATTGAAAAAGCTGAATTTAATTATTGGCTTGCAGTCCATTACTATCACGTATTAAAACCGATCCTAGCAGTTCAATTTGCTACAAAGGCGAATGAAGTATTTTCAATTAGTCCAGGGTATGAATTAAAAACTGCAGCATGCTTAAATACTTTAGGAATGGCACACATTCGACTAAATGAATTCGAAAGTGCAGAGGAATATTTACTTTCAGCACTAGGTACCTTCCAAAAATCTAATGATGAACTTCTTATTAAACGAGTTAAGCATAATTTAGGACTTTTATACGCAAGTCAAAACATGCCAGAGTTAGCAATTAAACACTTAGAGGATTCATTAGAAAATAACGCTAAAACTATGTTTCTTTTAGCAAGAGAACATTTTAAGTTAGGTTATAGTCATATCGCTAATGAATATATTGAGAATGGCTATAAGATTAGCGACTTATGTTATCGTCATCATTTCCGAATTTTAAAAGCAGTACATAACTATGTACCGCAAGAAGAATTAGAAAATGTGGTTATAGAAGGTATTTCGTATTTTGAAAAAGAAGAATTATATGATTGGGTAAAAGAATATGCTTCTCTTTTAGGTGAAATATTCTATGGTTCAGAAAATCACAGAAAAGCAAGCAAGTATTTGCACATCGCTTTAGATGCAGACAAAAAGAGCATAGAAAGAAGGGCGCTAAAATGAAAAAAGCAATCTTATTAATGATGATGTTATCCGCTGTTTTTACTTTTGGTCTTACTAATGCAAAAGACATACCACAAAACGAAGCAATTGAAGTGTTTATGGATCATGGAGAACATATTTAAAACCTAAGGAAGAGGGCGCTTATAGTGTCCTCTTTTTAATATCTATTATTTATATGATGAGGTTGCAGGTACGTCTTTTGGTTATTGTTTGATAAACGTAAGATGTTTCTAAAAATGTGTATACAAAGGTGTATTTTTGTACTGTATATGTTCACGTACTATATAAAAAAGTATGAAAATCTATAAAAATAATTATTTCAATAAAATTTGTTTTAGATATTAAAAAGTGCCGAAACCCTTGTGGTATAAGGGGTTTGGCACTTTTGTGTTTTTTATATTTTATCAAATAAACAACCCTAAAACTGCTCATTCTTCTCCCAAGATTCAACGATATA
>WPCI01236733.1_pt1 | contig 10489 bp, 9 predicted proteins | sample 5399871 | NCBI WGS metagenome assembly WPCI01 (sample SAMN12869469, study PRJNA574797) | sludge metagenome | isolation source: wastewater treatment of pH7 | place: China:Beijing | collected 2019-05-20
CAATAATTTCAGGATTTGAAGCACAGTAAGAAAGAATCTCATCACGTTTCATAAAGCTAAAAAGGAATCATTTTATATCCAATTTTTCCTCGGAACGAGGAAAAATGTGTAGCCTCGTTAAGGCTACCTGAATAGTTACTTAAAATCTTTAATTAAATTTTAAAGATTTAATTAACTTAAAAGGTTTTATTTAACCCTGTATGGAATTCTGGATCCGGTGGGGATGGTATGTATATACTTCTTCCTGAAATCCGGATTTCGCATCATGCAGTAAGCTGCATTATCTTTCTTATACGCGCTGTGTTTACCCATGCGCTTCCAGATAGTTTCCAGAGGCTCCTCGCATATGTTTCCAAAAGAAAGCGGAGTATACGCACAGGGCATGACCTCTCCGTCAGATGCAACATGCATCCAGCGCCTTCCAGCAAAGCACCCGAAAAGCTCAGGACCCATAAAATAGGGAAAAGCTGTGACCCTGGGACCTTCAGGTTTGTTGTTCATTGTTATCTGGAAATCCTTAAGCCTGGATACATCCTTATCGCTTATTACTTCATCCTCGTGTTCAAGCCAGCGTCCTACTGCAATGATTTCATAAATTGACATTTCTTTTACGTTCAGCTCAGCTGCGAGGGAATAGAAATCTTCAAGATCATCAATATTGTGCGGGGAAACAACAACAAACATGTCTGTAAGGATTCCGGCAGCATCTGCATTTTTAATCCCGTCGATCGCGTCTCTGTATGCGCCGTTACGACCTCTGATACGGTCATGCTCGGCTTCAAGAGGACTGTCCAGGCTGATCCTGGCGGCATACAGGCCTGCAGCTTTAAGTGCAGCAGCTCGCTCTTCGGATAGTTTGAAGCCTGAAGTCAAACATGTGGCAATTGCTTTTGTTTTGTCTACCCTTGAGACCATATCAACGAGATCGTTTCTGATCATCGTCTCTCCGCCGTCGAAGGCGACCAGATAGGACCCAAGTTCAATGCTCTGATCAACAGCATTGCAGATTTCATCAAGCGTCAATTCCTTTTCAGGCTTTATGCCGGCTGCCCCACAGTGGATACAGTTATTTGGACATCGGGCAGTAATCCCTATTGTAAATTGATCCGGGACACGTTTTTTCCTTATGGCTGCAATTTCAGCGCTTATAACCCGGCTAAAAACAGGGCCGGGAATAGGAGGAATCCAGGTAGAAAATATAATCTCGTCTTCGTTTATTGAAATTGGTTTTTCTTCCGAAAAAATATTATTTATACGTTTCAGAAAGGGTTTTACAATATGGGAAAGAGGTCCTTCTGCGTCGAGCACCACCTTTTCATTTTCAGTGCTGGCGTTTACCTTAATCACCGGACTATCATACACTTTCATGGATACACCTGGTAAAGTTAATGGCAAAGCTGAAGCCTGCCAGGGTTTTTAGTTAAGAGATCAAATAATATCATTCTAAGATTGTAGATGTAGAAATTAGATAGAACCAATTCATTTTAGAGAACCAATTCATTTTAAAGAACCAATTCATTTTTCAGGACAGTTTAAGGTTTGTCAGAGGTTCTCAAGCATGTCGACGGTTATATAATCCGTAATCTGGAACAGCTTGTCTCTTGCAGGACATTCTCTGAACGTTTCGAGGGTTTCTTTTGCGGCAGCAACATGCAACTTTACGCAGTCAATTGACTTTTTGAGAGCTTCTTCCTTTGACGTGCTTTTCATATAGATGTGCGGCAGGGTTTCGGATGTGAATTTAGACTCCTTTCCCTCGACAACCTCAAGGAATTCAAGGATATCATCAACAATCTGGTATGCCGTTCCGAGGGCATTTCCGAAATGACTGAAACGTTCTGCAAGCTCTTCTTCAGCTCCGCCCGTATAAGCCCCGATGGATGCACTGATTGCGAATAGAGAAGCCGTCTTTTTATAGATGCATTTAAAGTAATCATTTTCTCCGAAACTCTCATCTTCAAGCTTCAGGTCAAGGACTTCTCCTTCTGCCATGTCCATCCCTGCTTTCCCAAAGTCCTGAATAACTTTTTCCCCATAAGGAGAAATGAAAGCAATTGATTTTGCAATAAGATAGTCTCCGCAGAGCAGGGCTCTTGAAGGCCCGAATTTTTCAGGAGCCGAAGGAAGGTTTCTTCGGACAAGCCCCTGATCCAGCAGGTCATCGTGAATTAAGGAAGCCGAATGCATCATTTCAACTGCCAGAGCTGCATTAAGGCTCCGGGAATACGAGCCTGAACAGATCTCGCTGACCAGAAGGAGGATAATTGGCCGAATTCTTTTTCCTCCGGAATGACAGACATGCTCAACCATTTTTTTTAAGCCAGGATCCTCTATAAGAGTGATAGATTCTTTTATTCCGGCTTCTACATATCTGTATTCTTCCCATTCTTCAATATTCATCAGTATTACTCCGTGTACTTTGACGGGCATCCGGTAACTATCTTATTTGCCTCAAAGGTAGATTCGGAAATCATTGATCCTCTGATGGTCACCTGTTTTCCTTCAGCAAGGTTGGAAGGTAAGTTCCCTACATAATTTACATGTATCTTAAGGTTTTCATCGTTTTCATCTTTCAGGTCGAATGATGTCACACCGGGGTCTTTATGAAGGCTCCTGTCTTCTACAACTCCCATAGCATTTATATTCTGCCCGGAGTAGTCCTGGGGATTGGCGAGGAGCTCAGATACTGCGATGTATCTTTCCGAAGAGTCAACTCCATAGAGCCCTATAAGAATCACACCAGCAATAAAAGAAACTGCAAGCAATGATTTCTTTTTTTTATTCATACTAAAATCCCGTATGACTCAATCATTACATTAACCTTTTGTTAAGCTCTGCATATGTCCTGAATAGCGAAAGGAGGTATGCAAATATAAGAATCCAGCTTACTGCAAATGCCAGAATTGAGGGTTCCATTCATATCACGTCTTTACATTATCAGTTTCTTCAACTTCTACTGGAGCCAGGGCAGCATAAGAGAAGAAAGATGGTTTTGAGAACTTATGTCTGGCCCTATATAAGAGTATATATTCCTTATCAAGAAATAAATTGATAGGATAGCAGAAAAAAAGCAAGGTTTACTTCTTAACCTTTGGAATAATAACATCGACTTTCCCTGGAAGAGAAGAATATTGTTTTCACAGTAAAAGCATCAGGGGTGAATAATTATAATTTAGATTATTTACAAAGAAAACTATTGAAATTAAGTACTTTTTTTCCATAATGTAGCAAAAATAGAGAGTTTAACTGAAAAACCGGTTAATTATAAGGAGAAAATATATTGTTCAGTTAAAGATATATTTGGTGTAATTTACTCCAGGATATTTGTATTAAAAATTCTATTTTTACGGCAAGCAAGGTTAACAATAAAATATAATTGTCCATATAAAACTAAAATATATAATAATAAGAAGATTTAGCAACCTGTAATCAAAGTCCGGCATAATAACTATAACTTGAAGGCATGAGAAGCTGCATGCAGCATGGAGAAAAACATATGAAAAGAAACAAAATACCAAACATATGAAAAGGAACAAAAATACCGGGAAAAGAACAATAGGTATGATAGATAGATATGATAGATAGATATGATAGATAAATACATAGATATGGTTTTTGAGAAATCAACATCATAGTATCTTCCTGAAAAGGAGCATTTTCCTGAATGAAACCGGATAAGCCAGAAATTCAAATTGCAGGATGAAACCCAGAAAGAAAATTTCCAGAAATTTTAAACGACCAGCAAGTTGATCCTGATCAATCTGCCAGTTAAATAACCGGGGCCACCCGAAATTAAAGAAGAGGATTTTCAGAGACGATCACGAAAGTCTATAAACACAGTGAAATAAATAAAAAAGAAGAAAAAAGGAAGTAAAAGAAGGAAAAAAACTACAAAAACTTTGAGATGTATAAAAAGTAGGCAATTTCAAGCGAAAACGTTATATTTGACAAATACCTCTAGTGTGTTGCAGTTTGCGTTGATGGTCTAGCGGCTATGACTTGGGCCTTCCAAGCCCAAAACCCGGGTTCGAATCCCGGTCGGCGCATTTAATATTTTTCAATTAGTTTTAAACTATCTTTTCTTACTGTTTTGTATAAACTAAACAACATTAGTGCGAGGGTTGCCCAGCCAGGTCAAAGGCGATGGGCTTAGGACCCATTTTCGTAGGAATTCGTGCGTTCGAATCGCACCCCTCGCACTTATATTTAAAGTAACCGAGATCTAAATTTTTAATACGATATTGTATGAGTTATTCATAACCCATTCGCAGAAAACTTAACCACAGAAAAAAATCGGATTTCCCATTTATCCGATTTTGAACCTGCTTCAGTCATTTGTCAGTAAAACTGATAGTAGGTTTTAGGGATATCAGAAGAATAATTGTTCATTATTATCCATTATTATTTATTAATATCCATTAAAATTTACAGAGCTTTTCTTGCAAAGTACCTCTCTGAGCTAGAATGTTCAACAAGTTTCCCGTTTTCAAGCACGGATATGGAACCGTGACCGCAGCAAACAAGACACTTCTTGCCTTTTTTAACAAGTTCGGAATCCAGTTCCTGTATAAGAGAAAGTAGAGCATTCCTTTCCTCTTTTGCAAGGCTGCTGTCCACATTTACCGAAGTCATAAGATAATCAGCCAGTACATTATATTCCGTCCTCTCCGGGCTTAAGCTCCTGAAATTGATCACAGCGTCCTGAGGAAAAAGCAGGCCTTCTTCCGGGCAGAGATAGAATATTTCCCCATGCATGTGCCCTCCAAGGCCCTGAAGAGCTTCAAACTCAAGATCTCCTATAGTAAAACAGGAAACAACCGGAAAAGCGCCCCTTTTCTCTATTTCCTTATCCTGGGATGAAATTTCCGGAAAAAGGATTACATTTGAAGGAGGGGTGAACCTTGAGAAGAGGTTAATCATTTTCGTATAAACTTCTTCCAGGATACATCCCTGGTTGCTGGACCCATAAGCCCTGCTGGTTTCCCGTGTAATTTTCAGGGTTTCCCGGTTCAGATAGGAAGGGGCAGAGAAAAAGCCGGCAGCTCCGCAGTGGTCAGCATCTGCATGAGTAATATAGATCCTTTTAAGCAGGCTCAGGTCCCCAAGCCCATAGTGCTGGAGCATGTTCACGACATCAGGCTGGTATATTCCATAACCGGCATCAATCATGACCTTTTCTCCAGGGGTATCGAAAAGATAGATATTTCCCCCACAGGGAAGCTGGAAGCAGAAAAGTTCAATCTCTTTATTTATCCTGACCCTCTGCACATCGGCATAAAACCCTTCACCTGAGGTCCTGCGGAGGGTTTCCCCGACTTTAAGGATATTCTCAAAGACCTCTACAGGGTCTTTTTTCAGGTTTGAGAGCTCCTGAGCGATGTGGTTGATATCATGAAGAAATTTCATTAAAAAATCGTCTTCAGCATTTCTAAGATAGTACCTCAATTTCTGGGCAAGCCGGAGGTAAAAAACCGTATCATCGAGCTTTTCGCCTGTTGTATCATACTCTACAATCTCAAGCCTGTACTTTGACTTGAGCCTGTTAAGGAGAGAATCTATAAGGTCAGTATTTTCAATATTCAGGCTCACGACAAGCCTTTCGGGATGATGTCCCCTATCATCGAAATCAAGGAAAGTAATATTTGCCCCTGAAGAAGTGGTATGGTTCAGGAAATCAAATAAAGCTCCGGGGCAGTTAGGGAGATAAACATTGAATTTAAGGAAAGCTACGGGATGCAGAGAGGTCTGGAGGTAACCTATTCTTTCCAGCTCCTCACGAATTTTTTCATAAACCTCTGAAGCAGCAGCTACCTCAAAGAAGACAATATTCCTGTCTATCCTCCGGTCATACTGGATCCGGTTGATGTTTCCTTTATACCGTGTGATAATTTCGGCTGCCCTGTGAAGTGCTCCTGGCTCATCAGGCATTGAGGCAATAAAAGAGAACTGTTCCATGAAACATCCCCTGATCAGATTGGAACGTTTTTTCTGATAATTAAAATAAAATCCTGCCTTACTTTAAACTTTCCTGTACCTGTGAGAAAGAAAAAGGGAATAATAAAAAATTCAGTATTTAATAGGATCTATTTAACAGATTTAATAGAAATTTAACACTCAAAAACGACCGGAAGCAGTTCGAGTGCTTCAAAAACTTCTGTGACTTCAGGAAAGGGATCTTCTCTTCTGTAAAAAAGATGGGATATACAGGCACAATCCGTGCACCCGAAACCCGGAGCTGAATCACCCCCAACCCTGCGTGCAATTTCACACTCAAGCCTGTCAGAAGTGCTGGCACAGACAGCCCCCAGCAATTTGAATGAAGGATTCAGGTGTAGATAATCCACATGCCACCTGGGGTTTTTGTCCTTCTTTAAGGATAGCTCAATATGCCTTTTTACCCGCTTCATTCCCCCTGACCCGAGGGCTGACCCCACATAAATATGAAAGCCCTCAGGAAAAGAAAAAGTTCCTTTTTTCCCGACCTCCACCACACAGCCCCTGTTTTCGAACACCAGACAGTAAACACCTTTTTCGGAAAAATCCATCTAAAGACCTCAATACTTAAGACCTCACAATTTTAAGGTCTCCACTCTTAAGACATTGCTTTGTTTTCAGAGACCTCAAAATACTTCTCAAGCAGAGGTACTACCATTTCTTCCAATATCTCTTTTCCGTCCAGGGCTTCAATCCATGAGATCGGAACTGCTTCAATTCCAAGCCTTGCCCCAAGAATCCCACCTGCAACACTGGCAACGGAATCCGAGTCTCCTGTTATGTTCACTCCGGTCTGGACTGCTTTTTTATAGTTATCAGGATACCGCAGGATGCAGAAGTAGGCAAGTGCAAAAGTCTCATCCGCATACCATCCCTGACCAAGTTTCCTGAGAGCATCCTCATCGCTTAAATTACTGTGGGCAAGCTCGTAAGAACTTTTGAGGGCTTCCGTAAACTCGTCAGAAATTCCTTCCGTTACTTCGAGAAGAGGTAAAAACATATCTTCGGGGTCCACCCCGTCAAGAGCCAGTTTTACGGCATACGCCCCTGCAATAGATGCTGCATCCGCAGTCGGATGGTTATGAGTAATTCTGCCGGAAAGGGAAGCAGCTTCAATCAATTTTTCAGGATCTTTACTGAAGATGAAGCCAAGAATTCCAACCCGCATTAGGCTTCCACATGTTTTTGAATTTAGTCCGGATTCAGTCCAGTGAATCCCATCCTTAAGACTTAAAGCTGCACCTTTTGTGGTTGCTCCTGCTCCAAGATCAGGCTCATCAAGCCAGAGAACAAGCTCACCTGCAATTTTATCCATGAGCTCAGGCAATTCAAGTTCTGCTCCTTGAAGAAGTCCTCTGGCTAGAACAAGCATCAACTGAGTATCGTCTGTCCAGGGGGATTCGGGAGGAAGTTCGAGAATTCCCTGTTCTCCGTATTTTTCCTTTATCTGCTCAAGGGTCAGGTGTTCCACCGGACGCCCCAGAGCATCTGCGCAGGCTGTGCCGAAAAGGTAGCCGCGGAGTTTACTTTCGAGATCTGGAGTCGCTTGTGTGTTTCTCGTTTTCATTGTTGCAATCCTTTATTTCTCTTGATCTCATCTTTTACAGGTTAAACCGTATTAAAAAATCATTGTATGAAAGTTCTATAAGAATCAACCTGAAGGCAGATATCTACATAATTATAGCTGAGCTCATAACTTACATAGTGTCAACGGATATGAAGCCTGAAATGCAGATAAAAGTATACGTGCAATAGAAGATAGCTGGGTTTAGCTTAAAGTATTTTGTCCGCTGTCAGAGAAAAAAATGGATTCAGATTCATAAAGTAGAATAAAAAGAAAGCTGAAGAAATCAATATCATGATGTGAATATTGCGATTTTGGTAGAAAACGCATATCTCAACTTACTGTATAAATTATATGTTCTATCTTACTATACAGAGTCAGTATAGAGTTAGAAAAATAAAAAGTATGGATTATATCCATACGAACAATTTATTGAGGGATTGCTCATGTTTAACATATAAGATATTTTAGTAATCACAAGTTTAAGGTACAGGAACTTGCAGACAAATAATTTGTTCATCCCATGTATCTTTGTAAAACCGATTGCCTATATAACCCTTAGTCCACAAGCATGATCCTTTGAGATAGAGGCAATATTTAACCTCTATTACTTTTAAATCTGTGCTGCCACAAGCTTCTCCCTTAGACAAATCAGCTGTTATACATTGTGTAGCATTTGCGATAGTAATGCATGCTTCTACCTTTCCTGATTTACAAACCTTACCTTTTATTTCAATTCCTATTTTCACATCACCAAACTTAAACTCCTGACAATCTGAGTCTGCAAGTTTACCGGTTTCAACACTTTGTTTTAGATATTCGCTTATTGTTCCTTGAAACTGTTCCATTAAAAATCACTCCTTATTATAATTCAAAGACCTTTTGAATCGTTCTCCATAAGCTAGATGTGTTTACCACAGAATGCACCAAAGGGAAAAATAAAAAAATCATAAACAGACAATTTGTTCATTCCATTCCTGTTTTTCGTGGAACCATCCATCTATGTACCCTTTTGTCCAAAGACAGGACCCCTTCAAGTAAAAGCAGTACCTGATTTCTTCAAAGCCAATGCTTAATGTGTTGCAATATTCCTTATTCAATATATTAACAGTCTGTTGAGCAACTGTGAAGTCTAAAAATTTGGATTTTATTGTAAGTTCTCCATTTTTACAGATTTTTCCTCCTACTCCGAACACATCATAAATACTGACAGAAAAATCGATACAGTCATCAAGTTCTCGAGGTTTGGCACTTATGTTTTGCTTGATGTGGTCTGCTAGTGTTCCTTCTAACTTTTCCATTTGAAAACTCCCTTTCCACTAATACTTTTAAGGGCTCATCTTAAAATTCAACTCATCTCTATTGAATGATGACCAGTGTTAACTCTAAAGTCAAGCCACAAATCCTTCAAAAAATCATGTGCTATGACCTTATAAGAAATACTTCTCATCATAGGATTTTGCATTCGATGTTGAAATCAAATATGTTAAACATCATGGTTTAAATTTATATTTCAGACATTTAACAGTTTAATTTCTATTGTTTTTAGTTTCGATGTACAGATCCAATCTCAATAATAGGATCAAATTGATTTTAAGACTGGCTCTAAGAGGTTTTCTTGTCTAATGTATTTCATTTTCTTTCTACATTTGCTTTTACACAGTTGAAGATTTAGTACTTGGTTTTTAATTCAACTACGTAAGCCTCAAGCAATTTATCGCTGAGAACTATGCTAAAATAAAATACGCAGATAAAAATAGATTATCCAGATAACATATGTGCATACTGCACATGATTCACTTAATATGTGGATGGAAAAAGTAAGAGTTAATCCCACAGTAATTCTTTACTGTTAACTGTACTAGGATAAAATACGTAAGTAAAAATAGGTAATGCAGGTAATATACGTTTAACATGCGCATAATGCGTTTGATATGCGCATAGAAATTAATGAATTTAAAAAAATGAAATCCCAGGATGTATTGTTTTGAAAACTCACCGCATTTCTACCACAATTTCGAATAAACACTGGGAATTATTAAAAAAGCACGCCGAAAAATATGAAACACAGCAAAAAGCCTTGGAGCTTGCATTAGAAAGTCTGGAAAAGAGCTCAAAACAGATTCAGGAATTAACCCTTGAAGAGAAATATTGGATGCGCCTTAGAAGGGCAAAATCATTGGTTATCATTGAAAAGACTGCCTTTAAATATCTAATAGAAACCGCTGATATTAAGTTCCTAGATGAACTTTTTAGCCAAAACAAAACGATAGAATATACAATTGAGCTTTACTTTCAAAAGTCTCTTGAAGAATGCAGCCTAAATGAAGTTATAGACGGTCTAGTTATTAATCTTAACATAACTAACTGGGTTGATACTATAGAATATATAGATAACGGAGGCTATTATAAGCTTATAATCACACACGGTCTTGGTTTTGCATTTTCGAAATTACTTGCAACTTCGATTGAAAACATGTTCAAAACTTACGGAGTCAAGCCAGAGAGTATCGTTTCAGTAAAAACGATTTTCATGAAAATACTTAAAAATTAGCAATTAGTAACCTTAACTTCACCGATTTTAGATAACCAATTACTGATTTATTCGTATGATGCTGTTTTTTACCGGAATTAAATATTTCCTCTTTTTATAAGTTGAGGACTATATGCCTGATATAGATAAAACAAAAAATATCTGTTCAGATTTAGATGTTCAAATTTTTAAAATTTAACGCAATTAATTCATGAGTTACTGTAAAAGTTATAAGCATACAGCATGAAAAAAACTGTAAAAAGGAAAAGTGCTCCGATGGGGATTTGAACCCCAGTCGCAGGAGTGAGAGTCCTGAATGATTGGCCGAGCTACACTATCGGAGCACGCTGTTAATTATGCTCTGTCCCTAAGACAGCATACCTTCAAGTGATTTATAA
>WPCI01377073.1_pt1 | contig 10483 bp, 9 predicted proteins | sample 5399871 | NCBI WGS metagenome assembly WPCI01 (sample SAMN12869469, study PRJNA574797) | sludge metagenome | isolation source: wastewater treatment of pH7 | place: China:Beijing | collected 2019-05-20
ATCAACGGGCCGCCCAACTGGTGGCATAAGGGATCTTCGAGGCCAGTCACGGCTGGGGCCTTCATCTTGGCGCCAGGGTTGCGGCGTATTCGATCAGGTCTTGCGGTTCGTCGATGTCGCCGAGGGCCTCGTGGACGGCCAGCTGTAGCGCGCGGGTGTTGGCGCGGTTGGCGGCGAGGTGCCGGGCCCATTCGGCGTCGAGCTCGGCCCGCTGCTCGGGTGTCGGTTTCCAGTAGCCGTTGGAGTTGATCGCGTGACTGGTGGCCCAGTGGTTGTGGTGCTCGGAGGTGTAGACGAGCAGCGCAACCTGGAGCTGCTTGCGTAGCTCGGTGGGCAGTGCGGCGCCTGCCTGGGCGAGTCGTTTCCACGTCAGGTGGTGCGGGAAGTGCTTCAGGGCGAATAGTTGTTCTGGTCTGGGTTCCCTGGGCCACCACCATCCGACTCCGGTGGTGGTGCATTGGAAGCTGACCTTGAAGCCGTAGCGGCCCCAGCTACCTTCCCGGGCTTCGGGGTCGCCGAGGAATGCTTCTACAGTGCGGACTGGGGTTGGGGCGGGGGCTGTTCTCCCGCGCCGTGGTCATCTTGGACGCCGATGGCAAGGTGATCTACACCGAGCAGGTACCCGAGATCAGCAACGAGCCGAACTACGACGCTGCGATCACAGCCCTCGGCTGAACGTCGGCGCTCGACCGGCACCGACCGTGCGTCCTTCTGCCGTCTGAAAGACTTGTCCCATGAGCCCCGACACCACAGACGCCTACGACGGTGGCTTCCAGCAGCCCCCCGGTGAACAGGCCTACCTGCGCGCGTCCGATGCCGATCGACGAGCGGCCATCGAGATCATCAACCGTGGTCACGCCGAGGGACGCCTGACCGAGCCGGAACGCCAGGACCGGGTGGCACGTGCGCAAGTGGCCCACAGCCAGCCGGAACTCAACGTCCTCACCAGAGACCTGGTCGTGATCCAGGACTCCCACCGCGCCGACGAGATCGAACCTCGGGCCGGCGGCGCGCTGGCTCCCACCGCCTACGGCAGCAACAGCATCGTCGCAGCGCTGAGCACGAAGGAACGTGGGGGCAGCTGGGTGGTGCCACCACGGCTGTCGGTCAGCTCGATTCTGGGCACGGTCAAGCTCGACATGCGCGAGGCCTCCTTCGAGTCGTTGGACGTCGCGCTGGAGATCAGCTGCTTCCTGGGCGATGTGAAGGTCTGGCTGCCGGAAGGCGTCGAGGTGGTCGACGACACCCGGACGATCATGGGCGACGTCAAACTGAAGAAGCTGAGCCCTGCCCGGCCCGGACGTCCCCGCATCACCCTGACCGGCATGCTGCTGATGGGCGACGTGACCGTCTATGGCAGCGAGCACATCTCGCTGGCCGACCGGATCAAGGGCAATTTCTAAGTGGCAGGTTCTGAACTGTTCGCCCCGCCCACCGAGCGCTGGATACCACTGTCGCCACGTTATCTCCCGTTGCGGCGGCTGGGCGCGGCCTTGGGCTGGGGGCTGCTCGCAGCGCTCTTCGTGATACCGGTCTTCCTCTTCGTCGACGCGACGATCGCCCTGATGGTGCTGGGTGGTTTCCTGGTGGTGCTCGGCTGGCGCGTCATCCGGCAGGGTGCTCTCGTCCGGGCCTGGGGCTACGCCGAGCGCGAGACCGACCTCTACATCAAGGCGGGCATCTTCTGGCGCCGGTTGACTGTCGTCCCGTACGGACGCATGCAGGCCGTCGAGGTCACTGCCGGGCCGCTCGAGCGGGCCTTCAACCTCGCCACGGTCAGGCTGGTGACCGCCTCCGCCCAATCGGACGCCCGCATCCCCGGCCTGGACCCGCAAGCCGCCGCCGAACTGCGCGACCGGCTGACCGAACGCGGCGAGACCCAGGCCGCCGGGCTATGAGCGTCCCCCCGCAGTACCCGGCACCCGGTGCGCCGCCGGGAGCAGCGCAGGGGCAGCTGAATCCGCCGACCCAGCCGCCACCCTCGGGCACGATTTCGGAACGCCCACACCCGTTGTCGCCGATCGTCAAGGGTTGGATCGCCATCGCCGCGGTGCTCTTCTTCGGTCTGCAAGAACTCCCGATCCGCGACCTGGAGATGCTCGGCGAGATCTGGTGGTTGCTGGTTGCGATCGTCGGCCTGGCCTTCGTGGTGCCGCTGGCGCTCGGTTACTTCAGTTGGCGATTCACCCGGTTCGTGATCGACGACGAACAGGTCCGCATCGAACGCAACTTCATCTCGCGCCGATCAGAGCGGATCGCGTTCACCAAGATCCAGTCGGTGGATGTGGTCCAGCCGCTGGTTGCCCGCCTGTTCGGGCTGGCCGCCCTGCGCATCGACGTCGGAGGCCAAGGCAGCGCGAAATCGATCGAGTTCCTCGCCCGCCACCGCGCCTACCAGCTGCGTGACTACCTGATCAGCCGCGCGCACGGCACCCACATCACCGTCGCAGAGTCTGTGCAGCGCCCAGTCGGTGACGTGATGGCGGATCGCTCCACGGCCGACCGGATCATCGTCGCAGTCCCGATCGGGCGGCTCACCGCGTCCCTGGTGGCCAGCAACGGCACCGCCATCACCTTGACGCTGACGATGCTGGCCGTCACGGTCTCCGCGCTGACCGGCAACCTGAGCCTGCTGCTCAGCACGGTCCTGGTCTTGCCATGGTTGATCGCCGCCGTTTCGAGGCTGCTCGGCCGGATCAGAAACGAGTACAAGTTCACCCTGTCCACCACCGCCGACGGCGGACTGCGCACCGCCTCCGGACTCACCTCGCTGCTGAGTCAGACCGTGCCGCGCGATCGCGTGCAGGCCATCGACATCACCCAACCGCTGGTCTGGCGGCTGTTCGGGTGGTATCGCGTCCGGATGGACGTGCTGGGGCTGGGCGAGCCGTCCGACGACGACTTTGGCGCCCCGTCCAACCTGCTGCTGCCGGTCGGCCCGAAGGACGAGGTGGACGCCGTGCTGGCCGCGCTGTGGCCGACGCTGGCGCTGCCCGCCATTGCGATGCACCCGATCCCGGCGAGGGCCCGCTGGCTGCGCTGGTTCGACGCGCAGACCCACCACTGGGGTTACGACGGGCAGGTCTTGGTGACCCGCGGCTTCCTGCTCAATCGGCGCATTTCGATCGTCCCGCACGCCCGGGTGCAGTCAGTGCGCTTGCGGCAGGGGCCGTTGCAGCGGCGGCTGCGCTTGGCCACCGTGCACGCACACACCACACCGGGGCCGGTGGACGTGGTTTGCCGTCATCTGGACGAAACCGACGCCCGGTGCCTGGCGATGTCGGAACTCGATCGGATGCGCACGGCCAGAAGCCGGCCGACGCTGCACACGCCGGCGCCGACCGACGACGAGCCCGGCACCGCCTGAACCCGCTGCCTGTCAGGACGAATGCGCCTGCCGTGCCTGCCAGGCGGAGGCCACCATCTCGTCCAGGCTGTGCCTCATCTGCCAGTCGAGATCGCGGGCGGCCGCGTCTCCGTTGGCGACGATGCGGGCAGGATCGCCCGGGCGCCGAGGGGCGATCTCGGGGGTGAAGTCGATGCCGGTGACCCGGGCGATCGCGGACATGATCTGAGCCACACTCGACCCGTCGCCGCTGCCGAGGTTGTAGGCGGTGCCGAGGTCGCGACCGGCAACCATCGCCTGCGCCGCCGCCACATGCGAGGTGGCCAGGTCGGCGACGTGCACGTAGTCGCGCACGCAGGTGCCGTCGGGTGTCTGGTAGTCGTCACCGAAGATCTTCGGCACCCGGCCGCCCAACAGCGCATCGAAGACGATCGGGAAGAGGTTGTGCGGACTGGTGTCGTAGAGCTGGTCGGAACCCGACCCGACGACGTTGAAGTAGCGCAGATTGGTGTAGCGCCAGTCGGGGTCGACGGCGGCCATGTCGGCGGCCAGCCACTCCCCGATCAGCTTGGTCTGGCCGTACGGCGACTCCGGCGCGGTCGGGGTTTCCTCGGTGACCAAGTCGACGTTCGGCGTCCCATAGACCGACGCCGAGCTGGAGAAGACGTAGTTGTGGACGCCCACCACCTGCATGGCGCGCAGCAACGAGACGGTGCCGGTGACGTTCTGGTCGTAGGTGTGCAGGGGCTCGCGGACGCTGACCCCCGCGTACTTGAAGCCGGCCAGGTGCACCACGCCTTCGCAGCCGTGGTCGCGCAGTGCGTGGGTGACCAGGTCGGTGTCGAGGATCGAACCCTTGACGAACGCCACCTCGGCGGGCACGAACTCGGCGTGGCCGCTGGACAGGTCGTCGATGACCACCGGCGTAATGTCGGCGGCCAGGAAGGCCTGCACCACGTGTGAGCCGATATAGCCTGCCCCGCCTGTCACCAACCAGCTCATAATCCGACCTCTCTGTTCGCCTGTGCTTGTGGTCATCCTATTCGCGGCGCGACCCGGCAGGAGCCGCCGACGTCCAATAGCTGAAGATCCCAGTTCGATGCAGGGACGCCAGGTAGTCGGCCTCATCGGCCGGGTCGATCCACACCACGTTGCCGCCGATTTGCGGGTACTTGGTGTGCGGGGCGTAACCGGTGGTCACCAGCACCAGCGGGACCGGCGGCAGCCAGTCTGCCGGACGCCCCGGCGCGTCCGGCAGCTCAAGACCGAGCGACACCGACTTGTCGGTGGTCAGGATCTGCTCGAGCGCGGCCTGGCTCGGGTCGGACGGATCGAGGCCACCCTCGGCGATCCCACGTTCCAGCTCGAGACGCTGCACCAGCCCGGCGACCTGCTGGGCGTGCCGGACGCGCAGTCGGCGGCGGGCTGGTTCGTCGGTGTCCTGGTATCCCGGCAGCATCTCGGACAAGACCTCGGCCGCAGTGTCGGCATAGACCGTGCTGCCGTCGTGCAGGATCATCACGTGCACCCATTCCCCACCGTCGGGGTGCCTGGGTTGCGATCCGTGACAGGCCTCGTGGTAGTCGCGCTGCTTCACCCGGCCAGCTTAGGCCGCAGACCCTTGTTAACGTCCGCTTCGCCGGACCTCGAACCGGTCCAGGCCCTAGCATGGCTTGCATGACTTCGACCCCGCACCACATCCTGGGCATCGACATCGGCGGATCGGGCATCAAGGGCGCCCCCGTCGATCTGTCGACCGGCGCCCTGACCGGCAGCCGTATTCGAATCCCGACGCCGAAGAAGTCGACCCCGAAGGCCTGCGCCAGCGTGGTCGCCCAGATCGTCGAACAGTTCAGTGCGCAGATCGGCGACTCGCCGGTCGGCGTCACCGTGCCTGCGCCCGTCGTTCACGGGGTCGTGCCGATGATGGCCAACCTCGACCCGGCGTGGGTCGGGGTCGATGCCGAGAAGTTGTTCAGCGACCAACTGGGTCGTCAGGTCGTCCTGGTGAACGATGCGGACGCCGCTGGGCTCGCCGAGGTGCGCTACGGCGCGGCCCAGGGACGTCGTGGAGTGGTGATCGTCACCACGCTGGGCACAGGAATCGGCACGGCCCTGATCAACGACGGCGTCCTGGTGCCCAACACCGAACTCGGCCATCTGGAGATCGCCGGCTACGACGCCGAGACCCGGGCGTCGGCCGCAGCCAAGGCCCGAGAGAAGCTGAGCTACCAGCGCTGGTCGAAGCGCCTACAGATCTACTACTCAGCGGTAGAGAAGTTGTTCTGGCCCGACCTGTTCGTGGTGGGCGGTGGCGTCTCGGCCAGCCATGAGCGGTTCCTGCCGTTGCTGAAGCTGCAGACTCCGATCGTCCCGGCGATGTTGCTGAACCAGGCCGGCATCGTCGGTGCGGCAGCGGTGGTGGCTGCCCGCTACCCCCTGGCCGAGGCCGAGGGCGCGGCCAGGGGCGTCCGGGCGAGCGATCCGGCGCTGTGGGACACCCCCAAGTAGCCGACGAAACGCCGTGCGGCTGGTTCGGCGCCGCCCCCGGGGCAAGGTCGTTACGTCCCGGGGTCAGCCCTGGACGACGAGCGCGCCCCAACCTTCGATGGCGATGGTCGTACCAGCCTTGATGGGGCGTCCGGTGAGCACGTCGCGCCCAGACACCGGCGCTGTGATCGCCACCGGGTCCTTTGCGTAGTTGAGCAGGAACGTGATCTCGGCACCGGCGGCGTTGTGGCCACGTCGCACGGTCACCTTCCCTGAGAGGTCCTGCGCCCAGTCCAGCACCCCCGCAACGGCTGCGACGAGGCGCAGTACCGCGGACAGCAGCTCCGGGGAGACCATGGTGGCAATGTGGGTCGCCGATCCCGCACCGAAGAGGTTCCGGGTGATGGCTGGGTTCTGCCAGGCGTGGTGGCCGTAGGCCGCCAGCACCTCGGCACCGGACCCCTCGTGTGGGACCAGGAGCTCCATAAAGTGGGACGCGGCCAGTGCCTCACCCTCCAGATGCGCACAGCCCTCGGCCAACTCCCCGCAGAGGCGAAGTTCCACACCGGCGGGTCGGGTGAACTGGTCGTACCCAAATCCGAAGACCTCAGTGAGCCCATGCGGGGCACGATCGTCCCAAACCTTGACGTGCTCGTCGGCGACGAAGCTACGGAAGGTGCTGATCAGGTGCCCGCCGCCCGCCACGTAGCCACCGAGCCGGTCGGTAGTGGCCTGCGATGCGACGTAGAGAGCCGGGACGATGAGCATTTGGTAGTCGGCCAGGTTGCTCGCCGACGCATCCAGGAAGTCGACCTCCAGGTTGAGATCGAACAACGCGTCATAGATCCAGCGCAGGACATCGTTGTAACCGATGCTCGGCCCCATCGATGCCGGGAAACCAGTCTCGATACCAAACCACTGCAACGCCGTCAGAGACTCATTGCTGACCAGGATGCCGATGCGGTTCGTCTTGGTGATCCCACGCAGCGATTCCCCGGCGTCGGCGAACTCCGAGCCCAACCGGCAGGCCTCCAGGTAGGTCGGATTCGGCGTGAAGTCCTGGCTGAGAACCCCTTTCCAGTAGGTCTCGAACCCGTTGTGGGTGGAGTGCCAATGCCAGTACATGACGCCGTCGGCCCCACTGGCGATGTGACTCAGCGCCTGCAGCCGGAGCTGGCCCGGATATGGCAGCCAACCCAGCTGGCCCTGCGCCTGGGTCTCCAGGACCAGATAGTTGGCGCCACCCTTGACCGAGCGGGCCAGATCGCCACCGAAGGCGATCTCCTTGCCAGTCAACTCGTCCTGCGTGGGGTGATAGATGTCGACGCCAGCGACATCAAGGGTCTGGGCGACGGCAAAATGGTCGACGGCTGGCTGCAACCCGTAGGACCAGCCCGGCCCCCAGTCGAAGTCGAGATTGTGGGTGACGAACTGATCATCACGCGCATACTCCCGGACCAGCTCAGACTGCCACGCCAGGAATTCCGTCACCAGTCCGCGCCGGAACCGGTCCCAGGCAGCGGCGAGCGAGCCGTTGATGGTTCCCCGCACGTCGGGGAAGTCCTCCCAGGCGTTGATCCGGTTCGACCAGTAATCGAGCCCGTAGGCGCGGTTCATTGCGTCCAGGTCGTCGTCGAACAGTTCGCGCAGATACTTGACGAATCGGCGCTGCACATCCGGGGAGGCGGTGTCGTAGTACTTCGTCTCATTGTCGACCTGGAAGCCGATCACCGCCTCACGCTGCGCGGTGCGCTCCAGGAGTCTCCTGATGACGCGTTCGGCATGCCAGAGGTACGCGGGTGCGGTGATGTTCATTATCTGCCGGGCACCATAGCGGCCCGACCCCTGCGACGTGGTGGCCAGCACCTCCGGATGGGACTGGACGAGCCAGGTCGGCACCGCGTAGGTGGGGGTGCCGATGATCACCTGGAGGCCTGCCACCTCCATGGCATCAATGACGCGGTCGACATGGCTGAAGTCGAACACCCCCGGCTGCGGCTCGCAGGTCGACCAGGTCGATTCTGCGATGCGCACCGTGTTCATGCCCGCCGCCGCGATCATCGCCACGTCCGTGGCCAGACGTTCTTGGGGCATGTACTCGTCGTAGTACGCTGCCCCGAATCGAATGTGGCGGGTCTGCATGGTGGTCACCTCACGAATGTGTTGAAGGACGTGGTGGTACGCCATTCAACCGCAGCTCCCCCGCGTTTGCTTGCCGAACAGCGGGCTCGCTGACGCCTACATCCGCTCCGGCGCCACAATGCCGAGCAGGCCGAGCCCGCTCGCCAGCACCTGCTTGGTCGCCGCCACCAGCGCCAGCCGGGACGCCCGCACCTGCCCGGCGCTCTTGAGCACGGGGCACTGCTCGTAGAAGGTGGAGAACAACGTCGCCAGCTCGAACAGGTAGGTGCACAACTTGTGCGGGGTGAGGTCGTCGGCGACCACCTGGACGGTCTCGCCGAAGCGGGTCAGCCACAACGCCAACTGCTGCTCGGCCGGTTCGGCCAGTTCGGTGATGCCGGCGTGGCCGAGCCCCCGGGCAGCGGCCTCGCGCAGGATCCCGGCGCAGCGGGAGTGCGCGTACTGCAGGTAGGGGCCGGTGTCGCCGGTGGTCTGGGTCATCCGTTCGGCGTCGAAGACGTAATCTTTCTGCAAGCTGTTCGACAGGTCGGCGTACTTGATCGCCGCCAGCGCGATCTCGGGGACAGCGTGCTCCTCTGCGGCGTCCAGCAGCGAGTCGAGGGTGACGGTGCCGCCCTCCCTGGTCTTGATCGGCGTCCCGCCCGGGCCGAGCACCATGCCGAAACCGACATGCTCGGCCACCACGTCATCAGGCAGGTAGCCGGCCATCCGGGCGACCGCGAAGGCCAACTCGAAATGGTGGTGTTGGCGGGCGTCGGTGACGTAGATGATCCGTCGGGCGCCCAGTTCGTCCACCCGGTAGCGGATCGCGGCAACGTCGGTGACGTCGTAGCCGTAGCCGCCGGCGGAGTTGCGGATGATCGCCGGCGCGTCGAAGCCCTCGACGAAGACCACCAGTGCCCCGTCGTCCATCTTGGCGATCCCGCGGGACGCCAGGTCGTCGGCGAGCGGGGCCAGCAACTCGTTGTAGCTGGACTCCCCGGCCACATCGGCGTCGGTCAGCTTGACGTTCATCCGGGCATAGGTGCGGTTGAACCCGGTCAGCGAGATCTCGATCAGCCGCTGCCACGCCTGGCGGGTGGCCGGGTCACCGGACTGCAGTTTGACCACACGCTCGCGCGAACGCGCCGCGAACGACTCGTCGGCCTCCAGATGGGCGTTGGCCCGCCGGTACAGTTCTTCGGCACCGGCCAGGTCGAGGGACGCCAGGTCGAGTCCCTCGTCGTCAACCTGTTCGATCAGCATGCCGAACTGGCGTCCCCAGTCGCCGATGTGATTCTGCGCGATCACCTGGTGGCCCAACGCGCTCAGCACCCGGTTGAAGCAGTCGCCGATGATCGTCGAACGCAGGTGGCCGACATGCATCTGCTTGGCCACGTTGGGCGAGGAGTAGTCGATGACCACGCGCTGCGGTTCGGCAACCGCGGCGATGCCCGCACGCGGATCGGCGAGCTGGGCGGTGACCGTCGCAGCCAACACATCGGCACGGATCCGGAAGTTGATGAAACCCGGCCCGGCCACCTCGGGGGTCTCGCACAGATCGTCCAACTGCAACTGCCCGACGATTCGCTGGGCGACGTCTCGGGGTTTGGCACCCTCCAGCTTGGCCAGGCGCAGGGCGACGTTCGACTGGAAGTGCCCGAACTGCGGTTTGGTGGCCGGACGCAGTTCGGGATCGACACCGGCGACCGCCTCGATCCGCTGCGACAACTGGGACGGCAGAGAAGACATGCCGATCATTCTCTCACGAGGGGTGGGTAGGCCAGAACACGTCAGTACCGTGGTAGAAGACGGCGAAAGGACGAGAAGTGACCCAGATTCCGCAGCTCCGGCTATCCGATGGTCAGCACATCCCCCAGATCGGTTTCGGCACCTGGGCACTGAACGGGGAGGTGGCCATCCAAGCGGTCACCCGCGCCCTCGAGGTCGGGTACCGGCATCTCGACATGGCTACGCTCTACGACAACGAGGCCGACATCGGACGCGCGTTGGCGGCGTCCGGAATCTCCCGCGACGAGCTCTATCTGACCAGCAAGGTCCGCCACGACGACATGGCCCCGGACGTCGCCCGGCGCGCCCTGGAGACCACTTTGGCCGATCTGGGAGTCGACCGTCTCGACCTGTACCTCATCCACTCGCCATCGGTGAACCGGCACGGCGACGCCTACATCAGATGCTGGGAGGCGCTACAGCAGTTCCAGGCTGAGGGCCTGGTGACCTCGATCGGCGTCAGCAACTTCTCGGACGACCACATCGCCGCGCTGCGTGGCGCCACGCCCGTGGTCAACCAGATCGAACTGCACCCGACCCTGGGTCAACCCGGATTGCGGGCCCAGATGCACGCCCGGAAGATCGTGGTGGTCTCCTACAGCCCGCTCGGCCAGGCGGACGACCTGACCGACCAGGTCGTGCAACAGATCGCCGAGGCGAGCGGACGCACGCCGGCGCAAGTCGTGCTGCGCTGGCACGTCCAGCATGGGCTGGTGGCGATCCCACGCTCGTCGC
>WPCI01260617.1_pt1 | contig 10482 bp, 2 predicted proteins | sample 5399871 | NCBI WGS metagenome assembly WPCI01 (sample SAMN12869469, study PRJNA574797) | sludge metagenome | isolation source: wastewater treatment of pH7 | place: China:Beijing | collected 2019-05-20
GCTCGGGAACACACGCCAGGTCGAACACGCCGTCGCCCCGGTCGATCCATGCGACGCCGAGGCGGGCGGTCAGCTCGGCTCGTAGCGCGGCGTCGTAGATCCAGCCGATGCTGCGCTGCTGGTACTTCAGGAACCGGGCATCGAGTGCCAACCACCGGCCGGTCTCGTCTTGGACCTTGGCGGAGATGATCGCGTGGGAGTGCAGCTGCGGATCGACCGTCCGTGACGTGTGCTGACGGAACACCGCCGCGGTGATCCCGAGCGTGTCCACCTGCAACACGCCATCGGTCCCCCGGCGAGTGACCGCACCGTGGCGCTCGAACCAGCCGAGCGCGGCGTCGACCGCCGCGTCGTGCGAGGCGAGCACCTCGGCCCGCACGAACGCGTCTGGCGACAGCGCCCACAGCACCGACACAGATTTCGGTGCCGAGAACGTGGCGTCGAACCCGCGGGCCGACGAGTCTCCGAACCGGCGCCCCAGTGTGGAGTCGGTACCCGGGTGGCGAGCTTCCAGCAGCGCCCGCAGATCAGCCCCCTCGACCGGGCCATCCAGCCCGAGCGCAGACCGACCCGATCCCCACCACTGGCCCGGCGGCTCGTCGGGGTCGAGGTAGTAGTCGACTGGCCCCCGACCCGGCGCCTCGAGTGGCCGGTCTCGGTCCTCGGCCAGCCCGGCGTAGTACGCGAGCAGGCCGGGGAGCTTCGCGGCCGTGGCCTTCAGTGTCGTCACGCGCATCACGACGACCACCAACCACACCGGCCTCCCGCTGGGTATCCCGCCAGGTAGCCGGTTGGCGCGAATGCACTCGTCTGTCGCTCCATACCTACGTAAGCCCCTCGACGAGCCGAAACTCGACAGGAAATCTGCGATTCGTGGAGGTAGAGGCCCGGGGCAGGTCACGGAAGGGCCGTACAGTCGTGGGACTTGCTGGCTCGCGCGAAGAACCTCAGGGACCATGACGACCTGGACCGACGACTTCTTGATCGACCTCGACCCGAGTCGCTGGGTCGCGCCCGACGCGTTCCCGAAGGGCCTCACCCCGGCGGGGCTGTTCACCCAACCCGGTGCGAACGGGCTCGAGGTGCTGACCGCCACCGCCTCCAGCCGGCCTTCGGTGTCGGATCTGCGTCGGGCGTGGGAACTACGGCGGGCGAAGCGGGCCAGCCCGGTGCTGCTGGTCGTCGGCTACCCAGCCGACTCGTCGATCAAGGTGGCCGTGTGCGGCCCGGTCGGCGACCAGCCCCCGGCCTACACCGACATCGACGTCTCGCAGGCCGAGCGGCTGGCAGCCACCGCGTTGCGAGAGCCCAACCACCACGCGGCCACCCGCTTCCTGCTCGCGACGTTGCCCGAGCTCGACTCACCGACGCCAGGGCTCCGCAACGTCGGTCTGCTGGCCACCCACGAGCTGCGGACCGGTGTGCCGGGCCACCACTCGTGGGAGAAGGCCCGCCAGGCCGCACTGCCTCTCCTCCCGAAGCGGGGCAAGGACCTGGTGCAGGGCCTCGGGTTCGGCGTGGACGCGCTCGGCACCAACGCGTCGATGCTCACCGTCCCCGGCGGTCGACGCGCCGTTGCAGTGTTCCTCGACGAGGGCGAGGCCTTCGACGCTCCGGCGGGACGGTTCGGCACGTCGCCGGTGTCGCACGCCTTGGCCGTCGCCGACCAGCAGAACGTGCCATGGGTCGTCCTGACCCGGTCGGCTGAGATCCGCCTGTACGCCGCCCGCGCCGACACCGGTGTGGGCCGCAAAGGGCGGGCCGAGACATTCGTCGAGGTCAACCTGTCGCTGCTCCCCGAGGAGCAGGCGGCGTACCTCCACCTCCTGTTCTCGGCCGAAGCACTGGCGCCCGATGGCACGATCGAGGAGATCCTCGCCGACTCGGAGCGCTTCGCCACCGACCTGGCGGTGCGCCTCCGGGAGCGGGTCTACTTCGAGACCGTCCCGACGCTGGCCCGAGCGATCGCCCGGCGGATCAGCGGCCTCCCCACCGAAGAAGATCTGGCTCACGCCTACGAGCAGGTGATGGTGATCCTGTTCCGGTTGCTGTTCGTGGCCTACGCCGAGGACAAGGACCTGCTCCCCTACCGGACCAACAGTCGCTACGCCGATCACTCGCTGTCGCGCATCGTGCACCGGCTGGTCGAGGATCGCCACGCCGGTCGCGAGGCCTACGACGACAGAGCGGAGGACCTCTGGGAGGACGTCACCCAGCTCTGGCGAGCAGTCGACAAGGGTCAGCCCACCTGGGGCGTCCCGCCCTACAACGGCGGACTGTTCTCGGCCGACCCGGCAACCACGCCGGTGGGTGCCGCATTGGCCGACGTGCGACTGAACGACGCCGAGTTCGGCCCCGCACTCGCAGCGATGCTGATCGACGAAGGCCCCGAGGGGATCGGGCCGGTCGACTTCCGCAGCCTGTCGGTGCGGGAGTTCGGAACGATCTACGAAGGTCTGCTGGAATCGCAGCTCTCGGTCGCGCCTTCGGACCTCACCGTCGACTCCAAGGGCAACTACTCGCCCGCCCGCACAGGGGACGACGTGCTGGTGCCCGAGGGCTCGGTCTACTTCCACAACCGCTCCGGGGCCCGCAAGGACAGCGGCAGCTACTTCACCAAGCCCTTCGCCGTGGAGCACCTGCTCGACCACGCCCTCGAGCCCGCCCTGGACGATCACCTCGCTCGACTCGACGACCTTCGGGAGCAGGGTGACGACGCCCGGCTCGCCGACGGGTTCTTCGACTTCCGGTGCGCCGACATCGCCATGGGCAGCGGCCACTTCCTCATCGCTGCGGTTGATCGGATCGAGGCCCGGCTCTCAGCACACCTCGCCCTCAACCCGATCCCCGCGGTCACCGCTGAACTCGACCGGCTCCGCTCAGCGGCCTACGACGCGCTCGGCGACCTCGGCGACGGCATTGAGATCGAGACCGGCTCGCTATTGCGCCGTCAGGTCGCCCGCCACTGCGTCTACGGCATCGACCGCAACCACGTCTCGGTGGAGCTGGCCCGGCTCGCCGTGTGGATCCACACCTTCGTTCCCGGCCTGCCATTGTCGTTCCTCGACCACAACCTGGTCGCTGGCGACAGCCTCACCGGGGTCGGCACCCTCGGCGAGGTCGTCACCGCCCTCGACCCCAGCGCTGACCCCAACGCCCCCAGCCTGTTCCGCTCACAGGTCGAGGAGTTCCTCGCTTCCGCCGGCACTGCTCTGGCCCGGCTGGCCCGGACGTCCGACGCATCCGTCGCCGAGGTCGCCGACGCCCGAGCGGCGCACCTCGATGCCATCGAAGCGGTCAGGCCCGCTCACGAGCTGTTCGATCTGATTGCGGCCCATCGGGCTGGCGTCGGGCACCTCCCCGAGGCCATCAAGCCCGACACCATCAGCAAGTCGCGGACCAACTCGCTCGTCGCCGAGACGGTCAGCAACCTGCGACCGCTCCACCTACCCTCCGCGTTCCCCGAAGTCTTTACACGACCGAACCCGGGCTTCGACTGCATCCTGGGCAACCCGCCCTGGGAGGAGGCGACGGTCGAGGAGCTGGGGTTCTGGGCGCTGCGCTTCCCCGGGCTCAAGAGCATGAAGCCGGGCGAGCAGAAGCGGGAGATCACCCGGCTTCGATCCGACCGTGCGGATCTCGTGACGGAGTACGACGCCGAGATCACCAGCGCGGAGCTGGTCCGTCGCACTCTCACCGCTGGGCCCTACCCTGGCATGGGGACAGGTGACCCCGACCTCTACAAGGCGTTCTGTTGGCGGTTCTGGCACCTCACCCGAACAGGTGGTGCAGTCGGTGTCGTGCTGCCCCGCTCAGCGCTCAGCGCAGCGGGAAGCTCGCCTTGGCGTGAGGCCGTCCTCGACGAGGGATGTTTCGCTGACGTCACGCTCTTGTTGAACAACAAGCAGTGGGTATTCAACGAGGTGCATCCCCAGTACACGGTCGGACTGCTCTCGCTCCGCAAGGGCCTCGACTTCGCCGGCCTCGTGTCGGTCCGGGGTCCCTTCTCCTCGCTCGCCGCGTTCGACATCGGAGTCGACGCCAAGCCCGCGGAGTTCCCGGTCGAGGAGTTCCGTACCTGGGCCGAGGGAGCGGCCTTCCCGCTCCTGCCATCGGCCGATGCCGCGACCGTGTTCGCCAAGCTCCGGCGCCACCCGCGCCTCGACGGTCGCGACGAGAGAGAGAGAGAGAGAGAGAGAGAGAGAGAGAGAGAGATCTTCGGACCACGTGGCGCGCTCGACCGGTCACGGAGTTCCACGCGACGGCGGACAAGCACCTCTTCGAGCTCGACCGGTGAGAGAGCTGGACGCCACCAACGACAAGCACCTCTGGCAGGACCAGGGGGATGCCGGCCCGTGGCCGGTGTACAAGGGCGCGTCTTTCAACATCTGGGAGCCAGACACCGGGGTTCGCTATGGCACCGCCGACCCGACCGTGGTCCGAGCCGAGTTGCAGCGCAAGCGCCTTCGACAGAACAAGCTCGCCCGGTCCGCGTTCAGCGACTTCTCTCGCGAGTGGGCTGAGGACGCCAGCACACTTCCCTGCCTTCGCCCTCGCATCGCGTTCCGCGACGTCACGAACCGCACCAACACACGGACGGTCATCGCTGCGCTCGTTCCCGGCAACCTCGTCATCACCAACCAGGCCCCGTACGTCTTGTGGGCGGAGGGTGACGAACGCGACGAGGCGTACCTCCTGGGCGTTCTCTGCTCAATGCCACTCGACTGGTACGCCCGGCGGTACGTCGAACTGCACGTCAACTTCCACATCTTCAACGGGTTGCCGGTTCCCCGGCCGGACCGGGATGACCCGCTACGGCGGAGAGTCGAGGGAATCGCCGGTCGACTCGCGGCCGTGGACGAGCGGTATGCCGAGTGGGCCGAGGTGGTCGGCGTCGATGTGGCGTCCGTACAAGACGACACTGAGCGCGACGACCTGATCGCCGAGCTCGATGCCGCTGTCGCCCTGCTCTACGGCCTCGACGAGTCGGACCTACGGGTCATCTACACCACCTTCCACGAAGGAGCCGACTACTCGGCCCGGCTCGCTGCGGTCACCGAGCACCACCGACGGCTGGCAGCGGAGCACCTGTCATGACGGGCCTCGAACGACCGGAGTTCGCCACCAACCGGGACGGCGAGACGGTCGCCGATGCGGTCAACGGATTCCTGACCTACGCCGGTACGGGTCTCGTCGGCGACACCCACGTCGACATCGCCACCGCCTACTTCAACGTGGGCGGATACTCACTCGTCGCCGATGCACTCGACCACGCGGACGGCGTTCGCATCCTGCTCGGCGCCGAACCCGATCAGCACGACCGACGGCTCCGGCCCCTGAAGAGCGAGTCGGCCTCACCACGGCGAGCGGCGAGGCTGCGGCTCCGGCGAGCCCTTGAGGGCCACGAGCGCGACCTCACCGAGGCCCGAGACCTGCTCGGCTTCTCGATCGAGGCCGACCAATCCGCACGACGCCTCGTCACCTGGCTGCGGTCCGGGAAGGTGCAGGTGCGGCGCCTGGCCGACCAGTTCCTGCATGGGAAGGCGTTTCTCGTCGGCGACAAGGGCCACGGCGTGATCGCCGGTTCCTCGAACTTCACCTTCGCCGGACTCGCCCGCAACATCGAGCTGAACCTCGGCAACTACACACCCCACGTCGTCGGTCAGGTCCAGCAGTGGTTCGACGACCTGTGGGACGAGGGCGAGGACTACGACCTGGCTGCACTGTTCGAGGCTCGCTTCGAGCCCCACCTGCCTCAGCTCGTCTACCTGCGGATGCTGTACGAGCGCTACGGCGCGGAACTGGAGGCCGAGGCGGCTGCCTCCGGCCAACCCCGGATCCACCTCACCTCGTTCCAGCGCGACGGCCTGTGGCGGGCGCGACGGGTGCTGCGCGACCTCCACGGCGTGCTGGTGGCCGACGAGGTCGGCCTGGGAAAGACGTTCCTGGCCGGTGAGCTGATCCGAGAGGCAGCGATCGAGCGCCGGCAAAGGGTGCTCGTCGTCGCCCCGGCGACCCTGCGGGACGGGCCGTGGCGGGCCTTCCTGTCCGATCAGCTCCTACCGGTCGAAGTGGTGTCGTTCGACGACCTCGCCGCAGACTCTCGACTCAACCCGGAACACGGCACCGGTCGCAAGCTCACCGGGGACATCAACGACTACGCCATGGTCGTCGTCGACGAGGCACACAACCTCCGCAACCCGTCGACTCAGCGAGCCGACGCGCTCCGGCGCCTCCTCGCCGGTTCGCCACCGAAGGATCTCGTGCTGCTCACCGCCACCCCGGTGAACAACAGCCTCTGGGACCTCTACTACCTGCTCGGCTACTTCCTGCGGAACGACGCCGTGTTCGCCGAGGTCGGCATCAAGTCGCTCCGCGACCACTTCGCCAACGCCATGGCGCTCAACCCTGACGACCTCACTCCCGAACACCTCTTCGACGTCCTCGATGCCGTCGCCGTCCGGCGCACCCGCTCGTTCGTGAAACGCTTCTACCCCAACGACCGGGTCCGCATCGGCGGTACCGAAGTGCCAATCGTCTTCCCCACGCCACGGGTGCGGAAGGTCACCTACGACCTCGACGCGGTCATGCCCGGGTTCTTCGATCGGTTCGCCCACGCCCTCGATCCCGAGGAAGGGGCTGCCCCGGAGGACGATCCCGGCATCCTCACCCTGGCCCGCTACGCGCCGTCCAGGTACCGGCTGGATGACGACTTCGACGCCTACGAGGTGCAGCTCGCCGGGCTGATCCGCTCGGGCCTCCTGAAGCGCTTCGAGTCGTCGCCACACGCATTCGCGGTGACGTGCGAGCGCATGGCCCACAACCACGACGCGTTCCTCGCGCTGCTCGACCACGGCAAGGTGGCGACCGGTGGCGCCCTGGCCGACTGGGTGGCCACCGACTCCGACGATCTGGACGAGGTCGACACGTACCTCGACGGCCACGTCGATTTGGTCGACGACGCCGTCGAGTACGACGTCGACGCGCTGGCGGCCCACGCTGCTCACGATCGTGACCTCCTACGCGCCTTCGCTGCCGAGGCCCGACTGGTGACGAGGGAGCACGACCCCAACCTGGCGGCGCTGGTCGAGGAGTTGGTCACGATCGCGACGGACGCCGCCTCCGAGGGGATCGGTGAGCAGGAGGTGCGCGACAAGCGCAAGGTGCTGATCTTCAGCTACTTCGCCGACACGGTCGACTGGATCGTCGAGCACCTCTCCGAGGTGATCGCCCATGACGATCGTCTCGCTGGCTACCGCGACCGCATCGCAGCGCTGTCCGGTACTTGGGGCAGCGAGAAGAAGGAGGACGTGCTCTGGGGGTTCGCTCCTCGCACTACCGACGCCCCCGAGGGTTTCGACTCCGACCGTTTCGACATCGTCGTCACCACTGACGTGCTCGCCGAGGGCGTCAACCTCCAGCAGGCCCGACACATCATCAACTACGACCTGCCGTGGAATCCGATGCGCCTCGTCCAGCGGCATGGCCGCATCGACCGGATCGGTTCCCAGCACCTGGAGGTCTTCCTGCGCTGCGTGTTCCCCGATGCGCAGCTCGACGACCTGCTCGGCCTGGAGGAACGGCTTCACCGCAAGATCAAGCAAGCAGCTGCATCGGTCGGCGTGGGCAGCGTTCTCCCCGACCAGGCAGCGGTCGACGTCGACTTCAGCGAGACACGCGAGGAGATCGAGCGGCTCCGGCAGGAGGACGCCGACCTCTTCGAACGCGGTGGTACCGCCAAAGGTGTGCTCTCCGGCGAGGAGTACCGCCAGGAACTGCGCAAGGCCCTCGAAGACGACAACCTCGCAGCAACGATCCAGGGTCTTCCCTGGGGTTCGGGCTCGGGTATGGCTGTGACCCGCGCCGACGGGTCCTCACGGACCGGCTTCGTGTTCTGCGTCCGGGTCGGCGACTGGGAACGGCCGGTCTACCGCTACGTCGAACTCGGTGACGGAGCGGATGCCACCGTCGTCGATGACACGCTGGCGTGCCTCGATCACGCCCGGCCACTCGACGGGTTCGACACCCCCCGGGTGCTCGACGACGACACCTACGGGCTCGCCTTCGATGCGTGGCCGATCGCCCGCGATCACATCCTCGAACGCTGGAACTGGCACGCCGACAAGGCGAACCTCGAACCGAAGATCCCGAAGGTCCTGGCACGAGCCGCCGAGATCGTGCGGGCCAACCCACCGGCTGGCACCGAACTCGAAGCCATCGACCAGGCGATCGACACCCTCCAGGCTCCGTACCCCGAGCGCATCCTGCGCACCTTCCGGGCTGCGCTCGGTGCGACCGACGATCCAGCCGAACAGGCCGAGCACGTACTCCGGATCATCCGCGAGCTCGGCCTCCAGCCCTACGAAGCCCCCGAGCCCCTCCCCGAGATCACCGACGACGACCTCCACCTCGTCTGCTGGATCGCCATCGTCCCGGCAGACAAGGTGCTGGCTGCGCCCGCCTGAACATCGACGAGGTCGTCACGGCTGCGATCACGGGCTGCGATCACACGCTGCCCCACGCGCCCACGCGCCATCATGGAAGCTGGCTGTGCGCGACCGCCTCAGCCCCGAGAACCTTCGGAAAGTGGGAGTCGCCACGCCATGAGGACAGCGACGGCAACCATCGGGAGCCTGATGGAGCAGGTCTCGCAGGGCGCTCTTCGGCTTCCCGAGATCCAACGGGCCTACGTGTGGAAGCCGGCGCAGGTGGCGGGGCTGATCGACTCGCTCTACCGCCGCTACCCATCCGGTTCGATCCTGCTCTGGGAGACGACCGAGACGGTCACCGACCGGGAAATGGCCACGAACACCGGCGATGCGCCCGTGTTCGTCACCAAGCCGCTGTACCTACTCGACGGCCAGCAGCGAGTGACATCCCTCCACCGGGTGTTCACGGGCCACGAGCGGGCGCTCGTGGTGTTCAACGTGGTGTCGGAGAAGTTCCAGATCGAGAACGCTGCAACGAAAAAGGACCGCCGCTGGGTCCGGGTGCACGACATCCTCGTCGGCGCAGCAGACCTCTACGCGTTGGTCGAGGACCTCCACGACGCCGTCCCCGAGGTGCCACGGGCAACGCTTCACGATCGCCTCGACCGCATCCGCCGGGTTCGCGAGTACCCGTACTACCTGGAGATCCTCGACGACCTGCCGTACCCAGAGGTCACTGAGGTGTTCGTGCGGGTCAACTCACGGGGTCGTGCGCTCAAGACGACCGACCTGGCGCTAGCGACGCTGTCGGCACGGTGGCCAGGAGTCGTGAGCCGGGTGGACGCGCTCGTGAGCACCGCAGGCGATCGGCACTACAACGCTCTCGACACCGCCTTCGCCGTGCGGGCGTTCGCTGCGTTGGCCACCGATACGACCAGTCCCGGCTCCTTCGTGTCGACGCCGGTCGAGAAGCTCGAGGCAGCCTGGGTGCAGCTCGAGCGAGGGGTGAATCACACGATCACCCTTCTCAAGGACGAAGTCGGCCTCGACAACAGCGCCGTGCTCCCATCGGCGAACGCGCTCGTCCCGCTCGTTTACTACCTCGGCACTCGCCCTGATGCGCCGCTGACCGAGGAGGAGCGCAAGACCCTCATCTACTGGCTCCTCGTGTCCTTCATCCAGTCTCGGTACAGCGCCTCTGCGGCCACAGTCATCGCACAGGACGTCGCAGCGCTACGAGCCGACGACCCACTGCGGGCGCTGTGCGCCGGGCTGGGGCTCCTCGACAGCCGCCCGGAGATCACAGCGGCATCGCTGGCGGGAAAGGGCTCGACGAGCCCTTTCTTCCTGTTGAGCTACCTGGCAGCCAGGGCTCACGACGCACGGGACTGGTGGTACGGGTCTCCTGTCGCTCTCAGTCCCGACGGCACCTACAAGGTCGAGTACCACCACATCCACCCGCAGGCCCGGTTGAAGGCGACGTACTCGAAGGCCGAGATCAACGACCTGGCAAACCTCGCGTTCATCTCGGACAAGGCGAACCGCAAGATCGCCGCCCGCTCGCCCGTCGACTACTTCGCCGACCTGTTGGCTGCGGACCCGAGCTACCTGTCGAGTCACTTCGTGCCCGATGAGCCCGCAGTTCGGACCGTCGAGGGATATCCCGCCTTCATCGGCCAACGCCGCGCGCTCCTTGCGGAGGCGATGGACGAGATCCTCCAGACCTACCGGCCGGCCTTCCTCGACCAGGCGCCGGGCGTCGCCGCCACCGAGGGGGGCGCGAGCCTGGAGATCCAAGCATTCGGTACCTCCATCGTGGCCGGCGACATCGTGGTGCGGTTCCGCGCTGCGCTGGGCGATAGCACCTGGGACGAGACGGTGACCTTCGCTGCGCTCGACTCGCTCGTGTCCGACCTGGAGGACGGGCGCGGCGCGGAGCTGGCGATCGGCGACGACTACCTGGCCTTCGACGCCGAGGTCGACATCGTGACGGTGCCGATGGGGCCCCTCGACGTGAGCGGAACCGTGGACGAATGGCGGCTCATCCTGAAGC
>WPCI01335838.1_pt1 | contig 10461 bp, 7 predicted proteins | sample 5399871 | NCBI WGS metagenome assembly WPCI01 (sample SAMN12869469, study PRJNA574797) | sludge metagenome | isolation source: wastewater treatment of pH7 | place: China:Beijing | collected 2019-05-20
TGCCTCATCCGGCGGGGACGACGCCGGTACAGCCCATCCAGACAGATGGCGCTCGACGAAATCTGTGCTCACTTCGCCGGCGATGAAGGCCGGATGCTGAACGATGGCCCGCAGGAAGGGAATATTGGTGACAACTCCCAGGATGATGTAGTGCGAGAGCGCCCAGTCTAGCTTGCGCACCGCGTCTGCCCTGTCCTCACCCATGCAGATAAGCTTGGCGATCATCGGGTCATAGTAGATCGAGACCTCGTCGCCGGCGACGAGGCCAGCATCCAGGCGTAGGCCCGGCCCCACTGGCTCAGTCGCCAGCCGCACCTTGCCAACGGAAGGCAAGAAATCGTTGGATGGATCCTCAGCATAGACACGAGCCTCGATGGCGTGGCCGCGCTGTCCGATCTGTTCCTGCCGCCAAGGCAGAGGCTCACCCGCAGCGATGCGGATCTGCGCCTTGACCAGATCGATGCCCGTTACCTCTTCGGTAATGGCGTGTTCGACCTGCAGCCGCGTATTCATCTCCAGAAAATAGAACCCGCCATCGGGCGCCAGAAGAAATTCGACCGTGCCGGCATTGGTGTAGCTGACTGCCTGCGCCGCCCGCACGGCGGCATCGCCCATCCGAGCGCGAAGGTCCGGCGACAGCGCTGGCGATGGCGTCTCCTCGATAATCTTCTGGTGGCGGCGCTGGATGCTGCATTCGCGTTCGAACAGATGGACAGTGTGGCCGTGATGGTCGGCCAACACCTGAAACTCGACATGCCGGGGACGTCTGATCAGCGTTTCCAGATAGACGGTAGGATCGCCAAAAGCATTTTGGGCTTCGCGCCGGGCGGATTCGAGCTCTGGCAGGAAATCGCCGGGGTCGTGAACGATGCGCATGCCTTTGCCGCCGCCGCCGCCGGTGGCCTTGATCAAGACCGGAAAGCCCAACTCCACCGCCGCTTTCGCCAGATCTGCCGCCTGCGCAGCAGGCTCCTGCTGCGCAGGGTGGTAACCGGGCACCAATGGCACCCCGGCCGCGACCATAACTTCGCGGCTGGAGATTTTCGACCCCATCGCTCGCATCGCCGCGGCGCTGGGGCCAATGAAGGTGAGACCGGCAGCCGTCACGGCATCGGCAAAGCGTGCGTTTTCGGAAAGAAAGCCATAGCCCGGATGGATGGCGTCGCATCCTCGTTCCTGCGCGACCTGGAGGATGGCGTCGATCCTGAGATAGGACTGCAAAGGCGGCGGCGGCCCGATACATACCGCCTCATCAGCCAGGGCAGGATGAAGGGCATCGGCGTCGGCTTCAGAAAAGACGGCGACCGTGCGGATGCCCATCTCCTGACAGGCGCGGATGAGCCGGACGGCGATTTCGCCCCGATTGGCGATCAGTATCTTCCGAAAGAGTGTCATGGGCCAGCGTAGTGTCTGCTCTCAATGTTGCCGCAGGATGGCTGGCAGGAAGACGCGATCCACCGGCTGACGCCGGATCTTGGCCACCAGGATGCCTTCGCCGGTGCCATTGTCGCCGATGGTGATGAAGATCGGCACGGTCTCCTTGACAATGCCGCCTGTGTAACCGGTGACAAAGGCATCGCTGCCAGAGATGGCGATGCCGTAGGCGATGTCGCTGACCGTCCCGCCCAGGTAAGTGCTGTAGGCCAGCGAGGCGCTGCCGCTGCCGCCTGTGTTGAACCGGGCGATGTAGACGTCCAGGAAATCAGCCAGACCCTGCTGGAAAGCGCCCTTGACCGGCAAGTCGACCGAAGCCGTGTAGCCGGTGATGTAGGCGCCGCCCTGGTCGTCGACATCCAGCCCATAGGCGACATCGGCGGCGCTGCCACCCAGGTAGGTGCCGTACACCAGGGTATTACCGGCGGCGCCGAGCCGGGCGACAAACGCCTCGCGTGGGATCGGCTTGCCGGCGCTGGCATTGCTGTCCTGGAAGGCATTCATGGTGGGGAAATTGAGCGATGTGGTATGGCCGGCGACAATAGCCTGCCCTGCCGGCCCGATTCCGACGCCAAAACCGTAGTCGGCGCCGTCGCCGCCCAGATACGTGCTGAAGACAAGCGAATTGGCCCCGGTCTTGGTGGTGTCGAACTTGGCGACGATGGCGTCGACGTCGCCCTTGTTGCCGTGAAAGGGGTTCTTTGTGGGGAAGGCGCTGCTGAGCGTGCCGCCCGCCACATAGGCATTGCCGGCGTCGTCGACGGCGATGTCGCCGCTGTAATCGGCGCCGCTGCCGCCAATGTAGGTGCTGTAGAGCAGCGCCTGTCCGTTGGGCTGGAATTTGCTGACGAAGATATCGCTGAAAGCGCCGTCCGGGTCGGTGAAGGCCTGGTTGACGGTGGGGAAGTTCGGCGATTCGGTCAGCCCGGTCACATAGACATTGCCGGCGCTGTCCACGTCGATCCCCAGGGCCATGGCGCGGGTGCCGGAATCCAAAATGCCATTATTCTCGTCGCGATTGCCGCCCAGATAGGTGCTGAAGACCAGGGCATTGCCGGCGGCATTCAGCTTGCTGACGAAAGCATCCGAACAAGGTGGATTCGAGCAGCTGTTGCCGCCGGGCTGTGGCTGATAGGCGTTCTGCGTCGGGAAGTTGGTCGACTCGGTCACGCCGGTGACATAGACATTGCCGGCGCTGTCGACCTCGATGGCGTCGCCGACATCCTCTCCGCTTCCACCCAGATAGGTGGCATAGACCAGGGCGTTGCCGGCCGGGTTCAGCTTGAGGATGAAGGCGTCGCCGAAATTGGCCGGTGTGAACGGTCCGCCATAGGCGGGCTGTGGGGGGCCAGCGTTGGGGAAATTGACGGAGATGGTCGAGCCGGTGACATAGGCGTTGCCGTTAGCATCCACAGCGATGTCGCGGCCTTCGTCGATATTGCCGCCGCCGATAAGCGTGCTGTAGACCAGGGTGGGGTCGATGGTCAGGATGCGCGAGGCGTCATAGGCGCCGAGGTTGAGGCCGATGCTGCCATCGTCGAAGATGCTGTAGCCGATGGCCACCGGCTGGCGTCCTGTTGGTCCTTCCTGCCAGGCGATCGGCGCTGTCTCACGCATTTTCTCTCCCCTCCATCCGGCGCCGGCCGGCAGCAGGATCACAAGGTCGCCCGTGGCTTTGTCCAGGCTGACGCTTTGGGCGCCGCGATACTGCCAGCGGATATGCCCGGGATCGGCGCCTGGGGCCACGATATAGGTTCCCTTGAGCGAGCTCGTGCTGCCAGCATAGTGCAGGTCGATACCTTCATACAGCCCTTCATAAGTGACGCTGCCGTAGGTTGGCACATTGCTGCGCCACTGCGCCGGATCGTCGCCCAGAAAATAGTTAACCACACCCGGCAGTTGTTCTCCGGCGACGATGTGGGTTGATCTCTCGGCGCCGAGGAATTGCAGACGCAGTGTGACAGTTTCACCGCCTCCGCTTGCTTGCTTTGCCAGCGACGGCCCCGCAAGCAAAACCTCATCGGCGCTGAAGAACAGCGCACCCTCCAGGGCATGAGCCTGGAAGCGCACGGCAGGCGGCGCCTGGCCGATGTTGGGCGTGAACGCAAGCCTGGTGGCAGCGATCTTGGCATCCAGCATGCCTGCTGCAGGTTGGCGTCCCGGCAGGTTTTGGCTCCAGATCGCTAACGCCAGGGCGAGCACAAGCGCCAGTCCCAGCCAGCGCGCCTGACGGTTTGGCAGTGGAAGCGAGTTCGATGAAGAGAACATAGCAGCACCTCGTTGCAGATGAGAGTGACCGGGTGTTGTGTCACCACTTTTGTCACCAAAGCACAGCCTTTCTTCAATTGCACCCCGTTCGTGGGAGCGGCGGGTCGTGTGGTTGCCCCGATCTTACTTAGGTATGCGAAGTTAGGCAAGGCTGAACAGGGCGCGCAAACAGGGTGGATCTGCTACAATAACGGCGAGGACTTGCTCTGGCGATGAATGATGTTACGATCTGGCTGCTCGAAGGCGATCCCGCGATCCGCTGGCAGACACGGCGCGACCTTCTGGATGAACCACTGGCCGCGTACGAACCCGATCGGGCGCAGGTGGCGAAGGATGGCTGGGGCGCGGCCCTGCTGGCGCGCCAGGATGCGGCCGGCACCTGGGGCGGCGGCCTCTACGGTCCAAAGTGGATATCCACCACCTATACCCTGCTCCTGCTGCGGCACTTTGGCCTGTCCCCGGTAAACGCAGCCGCGCAGCGCGGCGCTGCTTTGTTGCTCGAAAAGGGCTTCTACCACGATGGCGGCATCAACTTCTTCAAGTCGTTCAAGCACAGCGAGACCTGCGTCACCGGGATGACGCTGGCGCTGCTGTGCTATTTCCGTCAGTCCGATGAGCGCATCCACCGGATCGTCGAACACCTGCTGGGCCAGCAGATGGGGGACGGCGGCTGGAATTGTGAGCGGCCCAAAGGCGCCACCCACAGCTCCTTCCACACGACGCTTTCCGTGCTGGAGGGCCTGCACGAATACCAGTTGGCCTTCCCCGCCCAGGCTGGCTCGCTGGACCCGGCCATTGCCGCCGCTCACGAATTCTTGTTACTGCACCGGCTCTATCGCTCGCATCGCACCGGCGAGGTAGCCGATCCGGCCTTCGCCAGCATCCACTTCCCACCGCGCTGGCACTATGATTTCCTGCGCGCCCTCGACTACTTCCAGTGGGTGGATGCGCCGCGTGACGAGCGCATGACCGACGCCATTGAGCTGCTGAACAGCAAGCGTCTGGCTGATGGCCGCTGGAAACAAGGCCAAAACTGGGCAGGTCGCGTCTTTTTCGAGATGGAGCCGGTCGGCCAGCCGGGTCGATGGAACACCCTGCGCGGGTTGCGGGTTTTGCGCTGGTGGGCGTCTCGAGGGGGTTAGGCCAGTAGCTCGGAATCCGGCGATCGCGCCATGCCTAACTGGTGAACATGCACGCCCTCATGCCCATAGTTCTTCAGTACCTCGATCAGTCGAGGCGTAACGGGCATATCCAGTAACGCGTTCATGCCGCAAACTCGATCACCTGTTCGTCGGCAAGCAGCGCTGCATATTGCAGAGCTTCGTGAATGTCATCCTTCTCAAGATAGGGGTAGGAAACAGGGTTATCCTTCTGCGTCCTCGAAGCGCGGATCGCCCAACGCCCGCCGGTGTAAATCGATCACCAGCCTCTCGATCGCCGCCCCGTCCGGTTGATCCGGCAGCCTGCTGGCCGCTGCCGCCTGGGCCAATTCCGCGCGCAGCCCCGCGACCAGCGCCATGAGCTCGTCATAACTGTAGCGGCCTTTCAGAACCTCGCGCAGCCAGGCAGCGTCCGGGCGGCGAACGCGCACCACCTGCTCGCCCAGGATTTCGATGCCCATGCGATACAGCCGCAGCAGATGAGCGGCATGCTTGGTATCGTAACCGTGAATCGCTTCCAGGGCGGCGCGCTCAGGGTGGCGGTTGGCGCGCCAATGCTGGTAGTTCTGCCAATGCTTCAGCGCTGACCGGTAGTCTCGTTCCTTCTGGGTGTCGGGGAAGCGAAAACCGCCCTGGGGATGGGGCAGGGCGCCGAACTCCGCCGGCGCCGGCTGATGGTCGGGCGGGTTGTGCAGCCAGCGATAATGCGTCTCCATGCGCTTAAGTTGGTCGTCGGCGTAGCCGGCGTAGGTCTGCGCCACCTTGCGGGAGAGAAACAGGCTGCGCGCCGCCCGCAGGACCTCGCCGTAGGCGTCGATGTGTAGCACATCGCTCTCGTCAGCCCAGAGGATGTCCAGCATATTCGGGTTGTTAGCCAGGGCCAGCCGCACGAATTTGGCCAGCCCGTAGATCACTACTTCGCCCTCACGATCCTCGAACTGCTCGAAGCTGCTCAGGCCCAGCAGATAGCGGGCGGGCGGGATGCACACCCCGCGCACATCCAGATCGCTGTTCGGGCCAGCCGTGCCAAAGGCGCGGCTGCCCCACACCGTCTTCAGGATAGTCGTGCGTTCGATCCAGTTCATGAAGCACCCCTTGCCAGCCGTACCCGCACCACAAAATCATCCAGCGCCGCCTGGTTGATCGGTTCAGGGGGCAGCGAGCTGCTCTCATAGGCGTCGGCCAGCTTTGCCTGCAAGCCCTCCAGGGCGGCGTCGTGTTCCTCGACCGGCAGCGCCAACGCCGCTTGCTCCGTGGTTTTGGCGGCAATCAGCGCCAGCAGATGGCTATAGCCGTATTCCGGCGCCAGCTCGGCCAGGTTGGCGTTGATCTGGCCCGTGCGCAACAGGTGGATGCCGGTCAGGCTGACCCGATAGGCGTAGAGCAGCGGCTTGATCGGCGCCGGCCCGCGAATGGCCTGCCGGCGCCATTCCAGCCATTGGCTCCTGGCATAGCCGGCGTAGGGCTGATAGGCGCGCCGGGAGATGGCGCCCTGCCGGACCAGCCCCCGCAGTTCTTCGGCCCAGGGTGTATCCAGCACCATCAGCGGCGAAAAGAGGTGCTCCAGGTAGTTGCCATGTGGCTGCAGCAGCAGGATGATGAATTTGACCAGGTCATGGCTGACGAGGTCGATCTCAACATCTTCGACATGCCACGTGCGGTTGATGGTCCCCTTGGGTGGGCGCAGGCCCAGTACGGCCCTGGCGGGCAGCACATGGCACCCGCGCAGATCGACGTCGCTGTCGGGCGACGGGAAGCCATACGCATGCGCCCCACTAACGCAGGCGAAGGCCAGGGAGTGAGGGATTGCTTCGGTCAGGGTTGGGCGGTACTGTTGAGGGTCGAACATCATGGCTCACTCCGTTTGCTAGTGATGCCATCTTACCATCCTGTCTCGCCGCGCCCTAAAGCCGACGATCGGCGGATGCGACCGTGTGATCTTCATTCAACCCACCCCCACCGCCCGCGCCATCAGCGGCGCCGCCAGCAGGATGAAGACCAGCCCCACCATCTCCAGCCGCAGCAACCAGCGGATGCGGCTGAACTCCAAATCGGTCATGTCAGGGAGCTGATTCTCCTGCAAAGCCTTGTTCCACCGGATATAGCGGACGGTGGGATAGACCGAAAGCAGCGCCACGATCACGAAGGCCGCCATCTTGACCCAGAAGAAGGGGCTGACGGCGTAGAACCCGGCGCCTTTGGCGAAGAAGAACACACGCAGCAAGCCAATGACCAGTACCACGCCGGCGGCAATGCCGTAGATCAGGTCCACGCGCTGGATGCGCCGGGCTTCGGCCACGGTCAGGCGCCGGTCGAAAGCCATGAATTCGTAGAACAGGCAGGCTGCCACGGTAAAGGCAGCCAGGTGGTGCAAGAAAGCGAAGATGCCGCTAAGAAGATTGGGCGATAGCATGGGTGTTTCCTGAGAGAAGAGTTGCCAACTTAGAGTTGCCAACTTTTGGAAAGTTGGCAACTCTGCGCGATCGGCGAGACTGTCATTTCGACTGCGGGTGCGCCCGGTACCAGGCAACGGTTGTCTTGATCGCGTCCTCGATGGGCGTGGCCTTTACCCCGAACGTCCGCTCGAACTTGCTGCTGTCCACGATGAACGGCTTCTCGAACTCGTACATCATTTCCACGATCTCGCGAGCGCTGGGGATGAAGAGGCCGCCGATTCGCAGCATCGTCTTGCCCATGCCGCTGACCTTCAGCGGCTGCCCGGCCTCCCGGTAGACCAGCTCGGCGAACTGGCGTTGGGTGATCTGCGGCCGGTCGCTGGGGACGTGCCAGACCTGGCCCAGGGCCTCATCCCGCTCGCCCAGGATGGCCAGCGCCTTGCCGAAGTCCTCGATATAAGTGGCCGTATGCGGCAGATCGAGATTGCCGGCGAAGCTGGCCCCCTTGCCGGTCAGGGCCGGGTAGAAGACGCGGTCGCCGTGCGACGAACCCAGCGCCCAGGGGCCGAAGAAGTCGGAGCCGCGGCCGATGGCCACGCCTACCTTGCCGGCCTTGTGCGCGTCCATCGCCGCTTGCGCCAAGGCCGCCCGCACTTTGCCCTTGCGGGTGTGCGCAGCGTAGGGCAGGTCTTCGGTCTGCGGTTTGCCGTCCGTGTCGCCGTACATATAGGTGTTTTCGCCGATCACCAGCTTCGTTCCGGTTCCGGTCAGCCCTTCGATGATGGCAGCCTGCAAAGGTGGGAATTTCTCCTGCCACTCGTGATACTCCGGCTGGGCGCACTGGTAGGCCGCTGCCGCGCCCCGGGTCAGATCGCGCACCACGCTGGGGTTGTAGAGGTCGCCGGCGACCAGCTCGACGCCCGCAGGCGCCTCGGCCATCTGGCCGCTGCGGCTGACGACGCGCACGGCCTTGCCGCGGCGGACGAGTTCGTTGGCGACGGCGCGACCCAAGGGGCCAGCGCCAAAGACGACATGTAGTTCAGACATGCAAAGAGACTCCTCGAGAGAAGAGAGTTGCCAACTTTCCCAAAGTTGGCAACTCTATCGAATAAATTCCCGCTCGATCTGAGCAAGCTCGTAGCGATAGAGTTCATCCCCGCCGGGGCCGAAGGGGGGGATGTTGCCGGCGATTTCCAAAGACACCAGGCCGTGCACCCGCGCCCAGATCAGCGTGGCCACAGAGACCGAGACGATGGCAGCCACGCCGCCGGCGTAGCTCTGCCAGACCGAAAACGCCGGTTCGTGGTCAGGCGCGGCCTCCGGGAATCCCTCGGCGCGCAACCTGCCGGTCAGGCGGATCGCCTCGACCACACTGATCAAAGCCCAGAACGAGCGCACAGCCGCAGGGAAGACCTGCTCGAAGGGCGCCTCGTAGCCGGGGATGGGCGTGCCAAAGATGAGCTGGTAGCGCTGGGGGTGCACCAGCGCCCACTCGCGATAGGCAAGACCCGTGGCCAGCAGCCGCCCGCTCAGATCCTCAGCAGGCGCAGCGTCGCGCGCGTCCAACTGAGAATCGCCCAGGCTGGTGTACGCCTCGATGATCAGAGCCGTGACCAGGGCGTCGCGGTCGGCGAAATAGTGGTAGATGGCCGGGGCCGTAATCCCCACCTTGCGGGCAATAGCCCGCAGCGCCAGGGCAGAGGCGCCCTCGGCGGCGATCTGCTCCCAGGCGGCTTCGATGATGCGCTGGCGCAGGTCGGTCTGTTGGTTTTCTCGTTTGGGTCGGGACATGGTTGGCTTCCTGAATCTATACAGCGTAAATTTACGATGTAAATATACATCGTATAATTTCTTTTGTCAAGCCCCGCGGCCACGAATTTCCGGCCAATTCCAGTTGGCGACGTGACCCGACTCGTGACTTACGGCACTTCGGCACATGACCGGCGCCGCGCTACGCTGTGACCATCGACTTTCACCCCCACATCACCCACGAGGCGCACCCGATGCAACGTCTTCGCTCCCTGCTCACCACCCCTGATCGCTTTTCCTGGCTTTGGCTCCTCCTCTACGCCGGCCTCACCCTGGTTGCCAGCGGCCGCTGGACCGTGGCCCTGCTGGCCTGGCTGCCCGCCGTGTTCGGTCTCCGTTTCCTGCGCTCCCACCGCCGTCTGCTGCCGGGTTTCCTCCTCTTCTACCTGGCGACGTTCATTCCTGCCGCCGCGGCCTGGTATGGCCTGCTGGCGGCGCCGCCGCCCGTCTTCGTGGTCACGATGGCAGCCAATACCTTGATCGGCGCCCTGCCCTTTCTGGCCGACCGGCTGCTGACCCCGCGCCTGGCGCGGGAGGGCCGCACGCCGTTCTACGCCACCCTGCTCTTCCCGCTGGCCGCCACCGCCGTCGAGTTCCTCAGCCTGAGCGCCAACCCCATGGGCAGCTTTGGCGCCCAGGCCTATTCGCAATACGGCCTGCTGCCGCTGATGCAGATCGTCTCGCTCACCGGGCTGTGGGGCGTCACCTTCCTGATGGCGTGGTTCGCCAGCGTGATGAACTGGGCCTGGGAGCAGGGCTTTGCCTGGAAGCCGATCCGCGGCGGCGTCCTGGTCTACGCCGCCGTTCTGTTGGCGGTCGTGGGCTTTGGCGCCGTGCGCCTGCTGGCCGCGCCGGAGCCGGCCCAGCGCACGCCTGTGGCCGCGTTCACCGCCGTCGAGCTGAACTTTCCCGAGCTCATGCCGCTGTTGGAGGGCGACCCGGCCGCGTTCCGGGCCACGACCACGGCCTACCACCGGCGCTATCTCGAAGGGACGCGGGCGCAGGCGCAGGCCGGAGCCAGGATCATCCTCTGGCCCGAAGGCGCCGGCATCGGTCTGGCCGAGGATGTGGAGGCGCTGACGGCCGCAGCGCAGACGCTGGCCCGGCAGGAAGGCGTCTACCTGGCCGTTCCCGTGTTCAAGCTGTTCGCCGGTACCGACCGCACGCCTGAGAACCGGCTGCTGGTCATCGACCCCAGCGGCGCCATCGTGCTCGATCACGTCAAGTACGGCGGCAACATGTTCGAGGGTTCGCTCAAGGGCGATGGCGTCCTGCAGACGGTGGACACGCCTTACGGCCGGCTCGCGGGCGTGATCTGCTGGGACGCCGATTTCCCGGCGGTGGTGCGCCAGGTTGGGCAAAGCGGCGCCTCCCTCCTGCTGATCCCCGCCCAC
>WPCI01419496.1_pt1 | contig 10444 bp, 6 predicted proteins | sample 5399871 | NCBI WGS metagenome assembly WPCI01 (sample SAMN12869469, study PRJNA574797) | sludge metagenome | isolation source: wastewater treatment of pH7 | place: China:Beijing | collected 2019-05-20
GCCGGTTCCGTTGGAGTTTCAGCAGGTTTACAAGCTGAAAGTAAAAACATAGCGATCAGTAAGACACTGATCAAAGTTAACAACTTCTTAGACATTTTTTCCTCCGAATTTTTTAGAATAGTTTTTTTTTTACTGATCTCATCAATATCTTGTTGAGGCACCACCTCCTTTAAATAAACTAATTCTGTTTCCATTTTCCAGTTTTGTGTAATGCAAAGGATAATGCCTGTGTAATAGCCCCGATAACAGTCGATCTCTTGCCTAACAAGGCAGTGGATATTCGTACTGAGTTTGCTGCAACAAATAAACTACGTTTAGAAACCCTTTCTCGGATAGGATCAAGTAGTAAATCACCGCTGGTGGATAGTTCACCACCTATTATTACTATACTCGGATTCACAAGATTTACCAGACCAGCTACTGCTGTTCCTAAATAGGCTCCCGTTTCAGAAATGATTTGTTGTGATAATAAATCACCTCTTTTTGCTGCTTTAATGATGTCACTGGTGGTGATTTCGTATAAATCACCTAAACCAACCAATTGTGAACGTCTTCCTTTACTTAATTCCTCCTGAGCTCTTTTTGCAATTGCTTTTGCACCAATATAAGCTTCCAAACATCCATAATTTCCGCAGGAACACTTTGGTCCTTTTTCGTTGATCGTTATATGTCCAATTTCTCCAGCGGAACCGGTTGTTCCCTGATATATATTACTATCAAATATTAAGCCGGCGCCAATCCCTGTACCAACTTTTATATATGCAAGATTATTTTCCCCTCTTCCGCGCCCATACGCCCATTCACCTAATGCCCCCAATTCTGCATCATTATTTAAAAGAACAGGACAATTCCACTTTTTTGATAAAGTATCACTAATGGGAAAATTATTCCAACCTCGCATAATTGGTGGCATACCAACAGTGCCTTTATTAATTACCACCGGACCTGGCACCCCGATTCCTATGGCTTGAATGTCTGATCTCTGCAATCCTTCATTTGAAAGGACTTCTTGAATTAAGTCATCCACTTTTCCTAAACAGAACGTTGGACCTTCGTTAATATCCAGCTTTATTTCTAGTTCCTGAATGATAGTGGAGGAATAATCTGCGAGACAGACTAATAAATGGGTTGCACCAAAATCTACCCCTATCACATAACCTCTTTCAGGAGAGACTTCCAATACGATGGGTCTTCTTCCCCCAGAATATCGAGATTCTGCCTCCCGCACCAGTCCTTCATCAACTAAATCATTAATGATTGTCGTCACTGCTGCCCTTGTTAAACCCAAATGTCTGGAAAGATCAACTCGTGAAACTCCTCCCGGTGTAAACCGGATCAAATCTAAAACAACATGTTTGTTAAGTGACTTAACATGTGTATGAGGAGTTTGCCAAATACTACCATCAAAGATCATATTTTCCATTCAAGTTACTAACTGAAATTCTAACCTTTTCATTTATTAAGTCAAGTGATTTAACAAAGAAAAAATTTTATCAAAGAAAGTAATCAAACATTTTCAAATTTTAAATGAAATTTCTCGCTCCTCGTATCGCTTCCGGTTTATCAAAGCGTGACTCTTGAATCATCAAATTTTATGTGCGGTATTATCCGATTTCCCATGAGTATTAATTTTATTAAACCCAGTACCTCACCACCAGGCACATTTATTGCACTCCAATTTATAGGACAATCTGGATGGATTATAATTTACACTAATGAATCAACTACTCAATTTTGGTATTCTTAAAACGACGAGATTTAAATTTATTGCGCTTTCTTTTTCATTTGCAATACTTTCTGCTTTCCTTTCCGGTTGTCAAAATACTGTCCTTCTGGAACCCACGACAACTTTTCCTGTTGCTACTGAGCCAGAACCATTACCAACCGCAACGATTCAACCAACTGTCCCGATTGGCCTGGTTGAATCACCAATCATTATTGGATACATAACCCCAGGCAAGCAAACCAATAATCAGGACCAGGCAGAATCGATGCTGGTAGCACTTGCAGACAAGACAGGTTATGCTTTCAGTTTTGCTACTTACGCCAGCCCTCAGGAAGCTTTTACCCAACTACGAACTGGAAAAATTCATTTTATTTTTATTCAACCATTAACGTATCTGGCGGCATCTGAACGTGATCTTGTTTTCCCTCTATTGGTTTCAAATCATTTCGGTTTATATAATTACGGGACTCAATTTTTTGCCAATCAGGATTCTGGCTTTACTTCCTATTTTGATGAGAAAATCTACAAGTCGACAGCGTCTGCGGATGTTGCCCTGCGGCAATTTGAAGGCAAACGTCCCTGCTGGACGGAACCTTCCTCCATTTCAGGCGCAATCATGCCCCAAGGGATTTTAGCCAAAAACGGGATCTCCTTTTTAACACCTGCCTATCTTCAAAATCCTAGTTCGGTAGTAAGAGCGCTTTACATAAAAGGAATTTGTGATTTTGGAACCACTTATGCTTATAGTGGCGATCCGAGAACCTCGTCTCAGGTGATCAATGATTTACCAGATGTTCTGAATCAGATTATGATCATCTGGCAATCCGAAGCAATCATTCCCAGCCTGGGACTATCTGCATCGGTAACGGTTCCTGCTCAGATGCAAATCGATGTAAAAAATGCTTTTTTAAGTCTTTCAGCAGAAGAAAATGGGAAAGCTGTTATCTCCGATGCTCTACAATACGATGTTCAGGGTTTTCTTTCTATTGAAGATGATTATTACGATCAGATCAGGGAAATGGTGAAAGCTGCCCGAATCAATCCATACCAACACTTAGGATATTAATTACAGATGAAATTTTTTAAAGGTTTAATTCGATCCATTATATGGGCAGGTTTGTTAGTAACAATATTTCCTATATTGGTGTGGTTACTGTTCAAAGTCGTTTATTCCGATAGAATTTATAGTGTGGAAGAAGCTCCCGATGGATATTCGGTCGCTATTGTATTTGGGGCTGGTCTGCATTGGGATGGCTCTCCCACCCCCGTCCTTCGTGACCGTGTCAAAGCAGCAGTGGGATTGTATGATCAGGGGAAAGTTCAAAAATTGCTCTTCAGTGGGGATAATCGCTATGTGGATTACAACGAACCCGGTGCTATGCACGAATATGCATTGGAACTTGGAGTTCCAGAGGAAGACATAGTCCTTGATTTTGCAGGGCGTCGCACCTATGATACCTGCTATCGGGCAAATGCGATCTTTAAAGTTGATAAAGCAATTTTAGTAACACAGAGATTTCATTTGCCCAGGGCAATATTTCTGTGTGATCAGTTAGGGATAAAAACCCAGGGGGTGGAATCCGATTTACGTGCCTATTCGACTTATTCACTGCGTTATTGGAATCTCAGGGAAATTTTAGCAACCGTGTCAGCCATTTGGGATGCTTGGTTTAAACGACCTGTCCCGGTTCTTGGTGAAGAGTTACCAATTTTCTAAACGTTTCATATAGATGGTTTGAGGATGTTATGGTTCGAGATCAAGTAATGTCAATCGTAAGAGAATACATAAAAAATGAGAATCTTATCAATCATATGCTTTCTGTAGAAGCAGCCATGCGCTTTTACGCTACATTAAACCACGAAGATCCTGATGAATGGGGAAATGTTGGGCTTCTGCATGATTTTGATTGGGAGATCCACCCAACACTGGAAGAACACCCCCAGGCGGGAGCACCCATTTTACGAAATCTAGGGGTCCCTGAACATTGGATAAGGGCAATTCTCAGTCATGCAGATCACACCAACATTCCCCGGGTAACGTTGATGGAAAAAGCTTTATATGCCTGTGATGAAATCACCGGTCTGGTCACAGCGGTTGCATTGGTCCGACCGTCCCGTTCTTTATATGACCTGGAATCAAAATCAATCAAAAAAAAGTGGAAAGATAAAGCCTTCGCAGCTGGAGCTAACCGGGATGAGATTGAAATCGCGGCAAAAGAGTTCGGCGTCGATATATGGGAACATGTATCAAACGTAATTTTGGCTATGCGTACTATTGCGCCACAATTAGGGTTGGAAGGTCAACCAAAACAATGAGAAGGAATAGGTGAAACGATGAGCCTGAAAGGTAAAGGATTTTTCATCTGGAAAATAATTAATAGTGAAAAGGGTGATCCAAAAGCGATTGCCAAAACAGCAAAGGATGCCCATCTTACCCATGTTATTCTGAAAATTGCTGATGGTGCTTTTCCCTACAATGTTAATCGCCAGACCAATGAAGATTATGTTGGGCCAGTAGTTAGTGCTCTCCGTGATGCAGGAATTGAAGTCTGGGGTTGGCATTACGTTTATGGTGACTATCCAACCAGTGAAGCCAATATTGCTATAAAAAGAATGAAAGAATTTGAGTTAAGTGGATATGTAGTTGATGCAGAAATTGAATATAAGGAACCTGGCAAGAAAAATGCCGCAAGTGTATATATGAAATTGTTGCGCAAAAATCTACCAAATGTTCCTTTTGCACTCAGTTCTTATCGCTTTCCCTCTTTTCACCCGCAGCTTCCCTGGAAAACATTTTTGGAATATTGTGATTACAACATGCCGCAAGTTTATTGGGAACAATCCCATAATCCAGAAGCAAACATGGTCAGAACAGTAAAAGAGTTTCAATCAATAACTCCATTTCGTCCCATTATCCCAACCGGACCCACTTATCGTGCTGGATCCTGGATTCCGACAATTGAGGATACACGCAAATTTCTTGACATAACCAAACAACTCAAATTGGAAGCTGCCAACTTCTTTAGTTGGGATGAGTGTCGTCCCGCCTATCCTGATTTGTGGAAGACGATTTCAGATTACGATTGGGAGAAAGCCCAACAGCAAAAAGATATCAGTGAAATTTGGGTGGATGCGCTTAATTCGGGTAACCCAGAAAGTGTTATCAAGTTATATGCAACCAACTCTGTTCACATCACCGCCACACGTTCAATACAGGGTTTGACTGAAATTCAGGATTGGTACAACTATCTTCTTAAGCAATTGTTGCCAAATGGAAAATTCACAATCACAGGAATCACTGGGTCCGGTAATTCACGCAGTATAAATTGGATATGCAATTCAGATAAAGCGAATGTAAGCAATGGAAGAGATACATTTGGATTGATCAATGAAAAAATTGCCTATCATTATTCTTTTTTTTCCACGAAATCCTGACCTATTGATAAATAAATAAAAAAATCTCCGGAATTCACCGGAGATTTTTTTATTTTTTGAATGTTCTTATTCAGCTTTGGGGATGGGCAAGCCATCGCTATCAACAATGGTGTCCAGGTTTCCGTCTTCAGTCTCTGAAAAGCGACCATGCGTAAACCCAGAGCCAGCCGGAATGAGCTTCCCAATGATGACGTTTTCTTTCAGACCAAACAAGGGATCCTGTTCACCTGCAATCGCTGCATGGGATAAAACCTTGATGGTGTGCTGGAACGATGCTGCCGAAAGGAAGGAATCGGTACTAAGAGAAGCTTTTGTAACGCCCAGGAGCACCTCTGAATACTTAGCAGGGACTTTCCCTTCTGCTTGCAAGCGGTCATTGATGTGTTGAATTTCAAGACGGTCAACCAGATCCATGGGTAAATAGGCTGAATCTCCAGCGCGAATAACCTGTACACGGCCTAACATCTTGCGGATAATCACCTCAAAGTGTTTATCATTGATGTTCTGCCCCTGCGCACGGTAAACTTTTTGAATTTCAACCAATAGATACATCATGCAGGCATCTCTGCCTTTGATCTTGAGAACTGTATGGGGATTTAATGATCCTTCGGTCAGCGGTTGACCGGCTTCAACATGTTCGCCATCTTTCACTGTGATTCTGGATGTGGTTGGAATTTCGTACTCTTCCATATCCCGTTGTTCATAGCTAACGATGACTTTATTCCCTTCAACCCGAATCCGACCGGCATGTTGCGCAGATACTTCTGAATCGCCTAAGGTCGCCAGGGTATCACCCATAGATACCGCATCTTCATCCACGACCCGGATCGTCCATTCTTCCGGAACATCATAGACATCACTCAGCATTTCGCTATGTTCAACGCGCACCATTCTCTGCTCAGTATATCGATCACTTTGAAGAATTTGAGCAACACCAGAAATCTGGCTGACGACTGCTTCACCTTTCGGCGCTCGTCGCGCTTCGAACAACTCCTCCACGCGCGGGAGACCCGTCGTGATATCACCACCAGCAGCAACACCGCCAGTGTGGAAAGTTCGTAATGTTAATTGCGTACCAGGCTCACCAATAGATTGAGCAGCAACTGTGCCAACTGCTGAACCCAGTTGTACAAGCTTCCCTCTCCCTAAATCCATACCATAGCAGGTTGCACAAATACCATGGATTAACTCACAGGTCATTGGAGAGCGTACTTTGACTTCCTTGATTCCATGTTTTTCAATTTTTCGTATGCGATCATGATCCAGAATATCGTTATGTTCTACGATAACTTCTCCCGTTTCAGGATCGACAATTCTTTTCGCAACGACACGGCCATATAACCTGACACCGAATGGTTGTCCGGCGACATCATCAGATGCAAGCATATAGATGCCAGCGTCTGTACCACAATCGTGCTCATTGATGATCACATCCTGGGCAATATCGACCAAACGTCGTGTCAGGTATCCAGCGTCTGCGGTTCGTAACGCGGTATCAGCCAGACCTTTACGGGCACCATGAGTCGAGATAAAGTATTCAAGTGCGGTGAGTCCTTCACGGAAGTTGGATTGAATAGGAAGGCGAATAATACGGCCTGCCGGGTCTGCCATCAAACCACGCATACCAGCCAACTGGGATATTGGACCAAATCCACCTTTCGTAGCGCCGGAGTTTGCCATCGTCGATAAATTACCATTCGGATCCATGTTATCACGGACTGCCGTGGCAACATCTTTGGTTGTCCTTTGCCAAACTTCGATTTCTCGTTCATTACGCTCTTGTTCGGTTAATAAACCACGGCGGAATGAACGTTGAACATCTTCAACTTCGCCCTGGGCTTTTGCCAGAATTTCTGCCTTATTGATCGGCATGGAAATATCGGCAACGGCCAGGGTTGATCCGGAGCGCATGGCAAATTCAAAACCAATATCTTTGATGTTATCAGCTGTTCGTGTGGTGGTTTCTTCACCATATACTTCATACACTTCAGCAATCAGGTCTTTAACTCCACCTTTTTCTAATTCGCGGTTGATAAATTGCACTTTTTCAGGGAGGATTCGATTGAATAGAATTCTTCCAATGGTTGTGTCAATAATCGCCTTGCGAGGAGTGGACAAGCGTTGTCCATTTTCATCGTACCAGGTATCGACCTGAATTTTAACTTTAGAGTGAACTTCCACCTGATCTAATGTGTAAGCCAGTTCAGCTTCATCCATACTTGCAAACACCCTGCCATCACCTTTATGTTCTAAATTGTCATAATTGGTCAGGTAGAAAACCCCCAAAACCATGTCTTTTGCTGGCGTTACAATTGGTTCGCCATCAGCAGGTTTCAAAAGGTTTTTAGAGGAAAGCATCAGGTTTCTGGCTTCCCAGACCGCCTTATCAGACAATGGCACATGCACAGCCATCTGGTCTCCATCAAAGTCAGCATTGAAGGCTGTTGTAACCAGCGGATGCAATTGAATTGCGCTTCCTTCGATCAAAATGGGCTCAAAAGCCTGAATTCCCAGTCGGTGCAAGGTAGGTGCACGGTTTAATAAAACTGGACGATCACGGATAACTTCTTCTAAAACTTCCCAAACTTCAGGTCGGTTGCGTTCAATGAAACGCCGGGCGCCTTTCACGTTGGCTGCATAACCATGATGCACCAAACGTGAAATTACAAATGGTCGATAGAGTTCCAGAGCCATATTTTTTGGCAAACCACATTGATAAAGTTTTAGTTTCGGTCCTACGACAATCACCGAACGGCCTGAATAATCTACGCGCTTCCCTAAGAGGTTTCGGCGGAAACGACCTTTTTTCCCTTTTAACATATCGCTCAAGGATTTCAATTCACGACGGCCACGGCGCGAGAGCGCTTTTCCACGCTGTGAGTTATCAATCAATGAATCCACAGCTTCCTGAAGCATACGTTTTTCGTTACGTACAATCACATCGGGAGCGCCTAATTCTAATAATCGCTTGAGACGATTATTGCGGTTAATGACACGACGATACAAATCATTCAAATCAGAAGTGGCAAAGCGCCCACCATCCAATTGGACCATTGGCCGCAGATCTGGAGGGATAACCGGTAAAACCGTCATGATCATCCACTCTGAGCGATTTTTTGATCGTCTAAAAGCTTCTACAACTTTTAAGCGTGTGGTGGCTTTTTTCCGTTTTTGCTTGCTCTTCGAGGTGCGAACTTCCACCCATAATTCTTCAGATAATTTATCGAGATCTAGTCGTTTGAGAATATCATAATAGGCTTCTGCACCCATATCTGCTCTGAAGACTTGACCCCAGCGTTGTTTTAATTCTCGATACCGAGTTTCGCTTAAGAATGTGAATGGTTTCAGATCCTGCAATTCATCGCGTTGGCGTGAATTCTGATTCTGTGAAACAGTGGATTGATCCTCGAGATTATTGCGCAAAGATTCCATCTCAAGATCTGCTTGCGCTTTTACCTGATCAATTTCCATCTTGATCATCTCAATTTCACGAACGATCTGATCGCGAGTTTGGTTTTCAAGTTCCTCAAGATGTTCTTTAACCGCTTTTTGAACCATCCCAATATGCTGATTAGAAATTGTTTCACCAGCTTTGACAATAACCACATTGTTTATTTTTGCAAAAACGATGTCTGTTCTGGCCACACTGCCTATTTTTTCTTGTAATTCACGTTCCAGTGTCTGGCCATCACGCATCACAGGCGCTAGAAGATTAGCAATCTGTTCTTCGCGCCGATCCTGAATTTCTTTTTGCTGTTTGCGTAATTCTTCGATTTTTCGGTCACGAGCTTGTTTAACATCCAGAATTCTGGCGTTGATTTGTGTTGCCTGTTCGCGTTCTGAAAAATTAATTTCATCTTCCAGACGTTTTAAAGCCTTTTGCCTGGCATCTTCATCCACAAAGGTGACAATGTATTGCGCAAAATACAACACACGATCGAGATTTCTTCTGGAAATATCCAGTAATAAACCTAGATATGAAGGAATTCGGCGGGTATACCAGATATGTGCGACTGGAGCAGCTAATTCAATATGCCCCATCCGCTCCCTTCGAACTGCTGACCGCGTGACTTCTACACCACATTTATCACAAACAATCCCCTTGTAGCGAGGATTTTTATACTTACCACAATAACACTGATAATCACGTGTCGGCCCAAATATTGCCTCACAAAATAAACCATCTTTTTCTGGCCGTAGCCGGCGATAATTAATTGTTTCTGGCTTGAGCACTTCTCCATATGACCAACTTCGAATAGTTTCTGGCGAAGCAAGGCTGATACGTAATGCGACAAGACTCTTGGTTTCCACTAAAAAGCCTCCTTATAAATGTCCCTAAAAACAACAAAGATAAGCGGAAGATTGGTTTCTCCGCTTACCACAAAAATCCACAACCAATAACCATATACATGCAAACGAATATTATATCACAAATAATTCACTTTAGTACTTTTTTTAAACCAATTTTCAATAAATAATCCCCAATTTTTCTTGCCTATTATACTTTATTCCTGCCGCACGGGTAATTCCAGGTAAAAACTACTCCCACGACCTAACTTACTTTCAACCCAGACCTTCCCGTTGTGTTTTTCAATAATGGATTTTACGATTGCCAACCCTAAACCGGTTCCTCTTTGATTGTAAGCCTCTCTGCGACCACTTCGATAAAATTTTTCAAACAAATGCGGTAAATCAATCGGAGCAATGCCAATGCCATTATCACTGATTTCAAATAACGCATTACCAGCATTCGAACTCACAATAACTTTAACAGTTCCTCCCAATGAATTGTATTTCAGGGCATTTTCAACCAGGTTATACAAGGCCTGTTGGACCAACCCAGAATCTGCTTCTATATTGGTGTCCCGATTGATTGAATAATCCAAAATCAACTCAATATTCTTTTGATTCGCATAGGGTTGTAATTCCAAAACGACCTGCTCGGCTAAATTGATGGGGTTCATTCTTTCTACTTTTAAGCCAATTCCAGCCTCAATCCTACCCAAATCGAGTAAATTGTTGACCAATTTTGACATACTATCCACACCTGACACAATTTTTGCAATATAAGAACGCTGTTGTTCATTAATTTCACCTACCATTTGCAGCATGGAGGCGTATCCACGCATTAATGTTAACGGAGAGCGAAGATCATGACTGACAGTAGAGACAATATCTGATTTAAATGTATCCACTTCTTTGAAGTGGGTAATATCTCGCAATAAACATACCTTTCCAACCGATTGCTCGTGTCGAATGACAGATGAAACCGTGGTGAAAAAC
>WPCI01316076.1_pt1 | contig 10443 bp, 8 predicted proteins | sample 5399871 | NCBI WGS metagenome assembly WPCI01 (sample SAMN12869469, study PRJNA574797) | sludge metagenome | isolation source: wastewater treatment of pH7 | place: China:Beijing | collected 2019-05-20
GCTGGCCGCCCTTGCCGCCAAGGCGCCGCCGCGAACCGCGGCAGTCGAACGCGCCGGCTCCGACCTTGCCGCCATCCTCTACACGTCCGGCACGACCGGGCGCTCGAAGGGCGCGATGCTGACACACGACAATCTGCTGTCGAACGCGCTGACGCTCGCCGCGGCCTGGCGTTTCACGGCCGCCGACCGCCTGCTGCACGCCCTGCCGATCTACCACACGCACGGCCTGTTCGTGGCCACCAACACCATCCTTGCCGCCGGCGCCTCGATGATCTTCCTGCCCGCCTTCGAGATCGGCGAGATGTTCCGGCACCTGCCTCACGCGACGACAATGATGGGCGTGCCGACCTTCTACACCCGCCTGCTCGCCGACCCGCGCCTGACACGGGAATCGACGCGGCACATGCGGCTGTTCATTTCCGGCTCCGCGCCGCTGCTGGCCGAGACCCATCGCGACTTCGCCGGGCGCACCGGACACGCCGTGCTTGAGCGCTACGGCATGACCGAGACCAACATGAACACCTCCAATCCGCTTGACGGCGAGCGCCGCGCCGGAACCGTCGGCCCGGCACTTCCCGGCGTTGGCGTGCGGATCGCCGATCCGCAGACCGGCCAATTGCTGCCGGACGGCGGCACCGGCATGATCGAGGTGAAGGGACCGAACGTGTTTTCCGGCTACTGGCGCATGCCGGACAGGACACGCGAGGAGTTTCGCGCCGACGGCTGGTTCATCACCGGCGATCTCGGGTTCCTGGACGATCAGAAATATATCACAATCGTCGGACGGGCAAAGGATGTCATCATCGCCGGCGGCTTCAACATCTACCCGAAGGAGATCGAACTGTTGCTGGATTCGCTGCCCGGCGTGATCGAATCCGCGGTTTTCGGCGTTCCTCATCCCGATCTCGGCGAAGCCGTCGTCGCACTGCTCGCCGTCGCTCCGGACCATCCGCGCGACGAGTCCGCCATCCTCGCCGCCATCGCCCCGACGCTGGCGCGCTTCAAGCAGCCGCGACGAATCCTGTTCGCCGACGACCTGCCGCGCAACCCGATGGGCAAGGTTCAGAAAGCGGAGCTGCGTCGGCTGCATGCTGGAATCCTGCAGGAGTCCAGTTGATATGCGAGTGGAATCCTGTGACGGGATTGGCCGGCCCGGCTGCCCGCGCGCCCCGCGATCCGCGACCGGACGGCGCCGGAATCTCCGTTGCCGGTGTCCTGTTTACCGATAGACTTGCCGGACGGACCTGGAGCAAGCGCCATGCCGGATTTCGAAAGCCGTCACCTTCCCGACCGACCCGACGTCACCGCGCCCGACGGTTCGGACGTGCGCATCCTGCTGTCCCGCCCCGGTGGTTCCATGGCGCATTTCGCGCTCGCGCCCGGACGGGTGTCACGCGCCATCCGCCACCGCACCGTCGAGGAGATCTGGTATGTCACGGCCGGCGCAGGGCAGATGTGGCGCTCCGATGGCGATGATGCCGAGGTGACCGCGCTTCGCCCCGGCCTGTGCCTGACCATCCCGGTCGGCGTGCGCTTCCAGTTCCGCGCCGCCGGCGACGCCCCGCTCGAGGCCGTCGCCATCACCATGCCGCCCTGGCCCGGCGCGGACGAGGCGGAGTTCGTCGACGGCCCTTGGGCCATCAGCCCCGTCTGAGCACACTCGGCGGCTTGCCGAACCCCCTGACGAACGCGCGCGAGAATGCCGCCGCCGAGGAAAATCCCGTGCGCGCCGCGATATCGGCCATCGGCGCCCGCGTGTCGAGAACAAGCCGGCGGGCCGCGTTGAGCCGCAGCCGCAAATAATAGGCCCCCGGGGTCTCGCCAATCGCCGCGGCGAAGCTTTTTTCCAGCGTCCGCGCCGTCACCCCGATGCGCCGCGCGATCGCCGCGATCGTCAGCGGCCGGTCGAGATGCGTCTCCATCAGGCGGATCGTCTGCGCCAGGCGCGGATCGTGGCCGTCGAGACGCCCGAGCGAGACGAGCGGTTGCGCCTCGTTGGCCGAGCGCGCCTGATCGTAGATGAACACGCTCGCCACATCGAGCGCGGCCGCCACACCGAGGCGCGACCGCACCAGGTGCAGCATCAGGTCGAAGGTCGGCGATGCGCCGCCGGTGGAAAACACCGGCCCGTCGATGACATAGCGGTCGGGCCGCACGTCGGTTTCGGGAAACGCAGCCGCGAAGTCCTCCAGGTCTTCCCAGTGCGTGGTCGCCGCCCGCCCTTCGAGCAGGCCGGCCCGCGCCAGAAGCCAGGCGCCCGCCTCCACGCCGCCGACGGCGCGAGCCCGGCGCGCGATCCTTCGGAACACCTGCAGCATCTGCGGCCGAAGGAAGTCGCGGATCCCGAAGCCGCCGATGGCGACCAGCACCCGCCCGTCGTCCAGCCTGTCGTCGAGCGCGCCGGCCACCGGGATCGGCAGCGATGCGGATGTTGCCGGCGCCTGGCCGTCGCATGACACAACCCGCCACTCGAAGACCGTCTCGCCGGCGATGCGGTTGGCCGCGCGCAACGGATCGATGGCCGAGGCCACGCACATCAGCGACGATCCGGGCAGCACCATGAACGTCAGGCTGAGCGGTTTGCCGTCCGGTTTGAAGATGGAACTGGCTTCGTCTTTCATCAAGGCAATTTCGTAGAACGCAAACCAATGTCTGGCAAGCGCGCGCCACAATGCACGCGGAACCGGAGTCCCTGCCATGCCCCTTGCCATGAACCGCGAAGTCTTCATCACCTGCGCCGTCACCGGCTCCGGCGGTACGCAGGATCGCTCACCCCACGTCCCGCGCTCGCCGAAGCAGATCGCCGATGCCGCCATCGATGCGGCGAAGGCCGGGGCGGCCATCGTGCACTGCCATGTGCGCGATCCCGAAACCGGCAAGCCGCGCCGCGACGTGCATCTCTACCGCGAGGTCACCGAGCGCATCCGTGATGCCAACGTCGATGTCGTGCTCAATCTCACCGCCGGCATGGGCGGCGACATGGTGTTCGGCGATCCGGAGAACCCGCTGCCGCTGAAGGTTCCCGGCACCGACATGGGCGGCGCCTCCGACCGCGTCGAGCATGTGCGCGTCTGCCTGCCGGAAATCTGCACGCTCGACTGCGGCACCATGAATTTTGCCGAGGCCGACTATGTCATGACCAACACGCCCGGCATGCTGCGCGCCATGGGCGGCATGATGACCGCGCTCGGCGTCAAGCCGGAGATCGAGGCCTTCGACACCGGGCATTTGTGGTTCGCCAAACAGCTGGTCGAGGAAGGCACGCTGAAGCCCGACGCGCTGGTGCAGTTGTGCATGGGCGTTCCCTGGGGCGCGCCGGACGACCTGAACACCTTCATGGCCATGGTCAACAATGTGCCGAAGGACTGGACCTGGTCGGCCTTCTCCATCGGCCGCAACCAGATGGCCTACGTTGCCGCCGCCGTGCTGGCCGGCGGCAATGTCCGTGTCGGGCTCGAGGACAATCTCTGGCTCGACAAGGGCGTGCTCGCCACCAACGCGCAGCTCGTCGACCGCGCCGTGTCGATCATCGAGAACATGGGCGCGCGCGTCATCGGACCGGAAGAAGTGCGCCGGAAACTCAACCTGACCAAGCGGGCGCCGGCAGGGGTGTAATGAGACACTCACTTGGAAGTTTAAGCGGGATTGAGGCCTTTGGCCGGGAACGGCTTTCGTCGACGTTCTTCGTACGGGACTTTCTCTACAGTACGATAGCCGCTCACCATCGGCTTGCAAATTTGCCGAGCGATCCGGAGACGTTTATCGCGGCAGGTCGCCAGTTCTGCGAGAATATCCTTGAACCCCTGCAGGAACGGTTTGGGCGGGTCGCCATCCGGTCCGCCTATCGATCGGAAGAGGTCAACGAACTGGGGCGCCTGAAGTACGGCTCGTGCGCTTCCAACGAGGCGAATTATGCCGCCCATATCTGGGATCGGCGGACGCTGCACGGAGGGTTCCTCGGAGCCTCGGCGACCGTCGTGATTCCGGCCTATCTGCCGCACTACGAAACAACGGGCGAATGGAAGCCACTCGCATGGTGGCTGCACGATCACGTCGACTATCACGAGATTTGCTTTTTCAGGAATCTCTGCGCGTTCAACATCGGCTGGCGAGAGAACCCTGAACGCCGGATCTCGAACTGGATCGACAAAGCCCGTTTGCTGACCAAACCCGGCATGGACAACCACAAAGGCAATCATGCGGAGCACTACGCTCATGTTCCGATGCTTGCGGGAAGCGAGGGCACATGAAAATCTCCAGGGCCGCCATCATCGGCGGCGGCGTCATCGGCGCGGGGTGGGCGGCGCGGCTGCTGCTCAACGGTATCGATGTCGCGGTCAGCGATCCCGATCCGGAGGCCGAACGCAAGGTCGCCGAAGTCATGGCCAATGCGCGCCGTGCCTATGACGGGATGGTGAAGAAGCGCCCCGACGAGGGCAAGCTCACCTTCGCGCGGTCCATTGCCGAGGCGGTCAAGGGCGCCGACCTCATCCAGGAAAGCGTGCCCGAGCGCCTCGACATCAAGCACAAGGTGCTGGCCGAGATCGATGCGCATGCCCGCAAGGATGCCATCGTCGGCTCCTCCACCTCCGGCATCAAGCCCACCGACATGCAGCCGGCGATGAAGAATCCCGGGCGCCTGGTCGTCGCCCATCCGTTCAACCCGGTCTACCTCTTGCCGCTGGTCGAGATCGTAGGCGGCGACAAGACCGACGCCGCGGCAATTGTCCGGGCGAAGGAGATCTACGCCTCCATCGGCATGAAGCCAGTCGTCATTCGCAAGGAAATCGAGGCCTTCGTCGGCGACCGCCTGCTCGAGGCCGCCTGGCGCGAGGCGCTGTGGCTGGTCAAGGACGGCATCACCACCGTCGAGGAACTCGACGACATCATGCGCTACTCCTTCGGCCTGCGCTGGGCGCAGATGGGCATGTTCCAGGTCTACCGCATTGCCGGCGGCGAAGCCGGCATGCGCCATTTCATGGCCCAGTTCGGCCCCTGCCTGAAATGGCCGTGGACGAAGCTGATGGACGTGCCGGAGTTCAACGACGAGCTGGTCGATCTCATCGCCCGTCAGTCCGACGAGCAGGCCGGCGACTATTCCATCCGCGAGCTGGAACGCATCCGCGACGACAATCTCGTCGGCATCATGAAGGCCCTGTCGAAGACCAGGCACAAGCACGGCAAGGGCTGGGGCGCCGGCGCGCTCTACCGCGACTATCGCGACATGCTGGAGGACCGGGCCGCAAAGCCCCGCAAGCGGAAGAGGAAGTAGCGCGATGAGCGAAGCCGCGCCGCGGCGGCGCCCGAACATCGTCCTCGTCCTCGTCGACGACATGGGCTTTGCCGATCTCGGGCTGATGGGCTCCGAGATCCGCACGCCGCACATCGACGAACTGGCGCGCACCGGCACGCTGTTTTCGGCCATGTACAATTGCGCGCGCTGCTGCCCGACCCGTGCCGCGCTGCTCACCGGGCTCTACCCGCACAAGGCCGGCATCGGCCACATGGGCGCCAACCTCGGCACCCCGGCCTACCAGGGGTTCCTGCGCAACGACGCCGCCACCATCGCCGAACTGATGCGCGCCGGCGGCTACCGCACGCTGATGTCGGGCAAGTGGCATGTCGGCGGCGATTTCTGGGCCCGCCTGACCGGCACCTGGCGGGTCGGCGATGTCGACCGCCCGACGCCGCGCCAGCGCGGCTTCGACCGCTTCTACGGCATCATCGATGGCGTCACCCATTTCTTCTCGCCGCACTACATCATGGAGGACGATGCGCGCGTCGAGGTGTCGCCGACCGACTATTATTTCACCGACGCCATCACCGACAAGGCCGAGGCCATGGTCGAGGAAAGCGTCGCCCTGGACCAGCCCTTTTTCCTCTACCTCGCCCACGCCGCGCCGCACTGGCCGCTGCATGCGCACGAGGAAGACATTGCCCGCTATGACGGGGTCTACGCCAAAGGCTGGGATGCGCTGCGCACGGCGCGGCACGAGGAAATGATGTCGCGCGGCGTGCTGCAGCACAAATGGGCGATCTCGGCGCGCGACGAGGCGGCTCCGGCCTGGAACGACGTCAGGGCGAAGGACTGGGAGGCGAGCCGCATGGCGGTCTATGCCGCCATGGTCGACCGCATGGACCAGTCCATCGGGCGCATGGTCGCCACGCTGAAGCGGCTCGGGCAGTACGAGAACACGCTCATCCTGTTCCTGTCCGACAATGGCGGCTGCGCGGAATTCATGGCCGAGGACGGCTGGGCGAAGTTCATGCCCGATATCCACAATGACGGGCGCCGGATCGAGATGGGCAACCGCCCGGGCCTGCGGCCGGGCGGCCCCCTCACCTACATGAGCTACGACCTGCCGTGGGCGAACGTCTCCAACGCGCCGTTCCGGCTGTTCAAGCACTGGGTGCACGAGGGCGGTATTTCCACGCCGATGATCGCTCATTGGCCGAATCGCATCGCCAGGCCTTCGATCGTTCATGCGCCCTGCCATGTCGTCGACCTGCTGCCGACCATCTTGGAGGCAGCCGGCGTCGCCTACCCGGACGAGTTCGGTGGCGAGGCCATCCAGCGGCTCGATGGTGAGAGCCTGCTGACGGCGATCGAAGGCCGCGCCTGGCAGCGCCAGCAACCGATCTACTGGGAACACGAGGGCAATTGCGCCGTCCGGGTCGGCGATTTCAAGCTCGTGCGCAAGTTCAACCAGCCGTGGGAACTCTACGACATGGAGAGCGACCGCACCGAGCTTCACGATCTCATCGGGCGCAACGAACCGCTGACGAAGCGGCTGGTCCGGGAGTATGAGGGCTGGGCCGAAAAGGCCGGCGTGATGGACTGGAACATCGCGCTGCCGAAGCTCCTGCGGATCTGGCAAATGGACGACGCACACGGATAGACGGGAACGCCATGCATTTTGCCCTGACCGAGGAACAGAACCTTATCGTCGAGACGACACGCGCCTTCGTCGAGAACGAGCTGTATCCTTTTGAAGCCGAGGTCGAGCGCACCGGCGTGCTCGGCATGGATCTGATCCGCGAGCTGCAGGCCAAGGCCATGGCCGCGGGCCTCTACGCCGCCAACATGCCGGCGGAGGTCGGCGGCGCCGGGCTCGATACGCTCACCTGGCTGCTCTACGAGAAGGAACTCGGCCGCGCCAACTACGCGCTGCACTGGACCTGCGTGGCGCGCCCGTCGAACATCCTGCTCGCCGGCACCGAGGCCCAGCGCGAGAAGTACCTTTACCCCTGCATTCGCGGCGAGACCTGGGATTGCCTGGCCATGACCGAGCCCGGCGCCGGTTCGGACCTGCGCGGCATGAAGGCGAGCGCGCGCCAGGACGGTACCGACTGGGTGCTGAACGGCACCAAGCATTTCATCTCCCACGCCGACATTGCCGGCTTCACCATCGCCTTCATGGCGACCGGCGAGGAGGACACTCCCCGCGGCCGCAAGAAGCGCATCACAGCCTTCTTCGTCGACAAGGGCACGCCCGGCTTCACCGTGCGCGAGGGCTACCGCAACGTCTCGCACCGCGGCTACACCAACGCGGTGCTCGAATTCGACGATTGCCGCGTCCCGGCGGAAAACGTGCTCGGCGAACCGCACAAGGGCTTCGAGGTCGCCAATTCCTGGCTTGGCGCCACGCGGCTCCAGGTGGCTTCCACCTGCCTCGGCCGGGCCGAACGCGCGCTCGGCCACGCCATCGAATGGGCCGCCAGCCGCGAGCAGTTCGGCCAGAAGATCGGCAAGTTCCAGGGCGTCTCCTTCAAGCTCGCCGACATGGCGATGGAACTGAAGGCCGCGGAGCTGCTGACCCGCGAAGCCGGCTGGAAGTTCGACCAGGGCACCGTCACCGACGAGGACATGGCCATGGCCAAGCTGAAGGCGACGGAAGTGCTCGCCTTCATCGCCGACGAGGCGATCCAGATCCATGGCGGCATGGGCCTGATGGACGAACTGCCACTCGAGCGCATCTGGCGCGACGCCCGCGTCGAACGCATCTGGGAAGGCACCAGCGAGATCCAGCGCCACATCATCTCGCGGGCGTTGCTGCGAGCGGTGGGAGGATGAGGCCCCGCCGATGCGCGAAACCGACCTCTATCCCGCGGTGAAGGCGATGCTCGAACGGCAGGGCTACACCGTGAAGTCCGAGATCGGTGCCGCCGATGTCGTGGCCATGCGCGGCGACGAACCGCTGGTGATCGTCGAAATGAAGACCGCCTTCTCGCTGGCGCTGGTGCACCAGGGCATCGAGCGGCTGAAGATCACCGAGGCCGTTTACCTGGCAACCCCGCCATGGAAGGGACGCGCCGGATGGAAGGCGTTCGTCGCCAACCGTACGCTGTGCCGCCGCCTCGGTCTCGGCCTGATGACGGTGCAGGCGGAGACCGGGCGCGTCGACATTCATCTCGATCCCGCGCCGTACCAGCCGCGCCAGTCCGCGACCCGGCGCGCGCGCCTGCTCGGCGAGTTCCAGCGCCGCGTCGGCGATCCCAATGAAGGCGGCTCGACCCGGCGAACCCTGATGACATCCTACCGCCAGGATGCGCTGCGCTGCCTGCGCCAGCTCGGCCATGCCGGGCCTTCGAAGGCCGCGGTCGTGGCACGCACCGCGGAGGTGGCGCGCGCCCGCGCCATCATGGCGGACGATCACTATGGCTGGTTCGAACGCGTCGACCGCGGCATCTACGCGCTGACGCCGCGTGGCCGCCAGGCGCTCGTCGACCATGCCGGCGACCTGGAGACGCTTGCATGACCCGGCTGGAACGCCTGTTGAGACCGAAATCGATCGCCGTGCTTGGGGCCGGCTGGGCGAAGAACGTCGTCGAGCAGTGCGGCCGGATGGGGTTCGCCGGACCGGTCTGGCCGGTGCACCCGACCCGGCTCGACATCGGTGGCCTGCCGGCCTATCGGTCGCTTGCCGATCTGCCGGGCGTCCCCGACGCCACCTTCATCGGCGTCAACCGCCACGCCACCATCGACATCGTCGCCGAATTGCGCGCCATGGGCGCCGGCGGCGCGGTCTGCTTCGCTTCGGGCTGGTCGGAGGCCGGCGAGGAGGGGCTAGAGGCGCGCCTGGTCGAGGCAGCCGGCGACATGCCAATCCTCGGGCCGAACTGCTATGGCGTCATCAACTATCTCGATGGCGCGCTGCTGTGGCCCGACCAGCATGGCGGCCGGCCCGTGCCGCGTGGCGTGGCGCTGCTGTCGCAATCCTCCAACATCATCATCAACCTGACCATGCAGAAGCGCGCCCTGCCGGTCGCCTATGTCGCCTGCCTCGGCAACGCCTCCGTCGTCGGGCTCGCCGAACTCGCCGGCGCGCTCATCGCCGACGAGCGCGTCACCGCCATCGGCATGTATGTCGAGGGCATCGACGATGCCGATGCGTTCGCCGCCTTCGCCGAGACCGCGCACGCCGCCGGCAAGGGCGTGGTCGTCATCAAGTCCGGCAAGACCGAACTGTCGCGCACGGCGGCCGCCTCCCACACCGCCTCGCTTGCCGGCGGCGGTGCCGCGTCATCGGCGTTCCTCAGCCGCATCGGCGTGGCCGAGGTCAACACGCCGGCCGAACTCATCGAGACCCTGAAGATCTTCCACGTTCACGGCCCCGGCCTCGGACGCCGGCTCTGTTCGCTGTCCTGTTCGGGCGGCGAGGCCGGGCTGGTCGCCGATCTTGCCGCCCCGTTCGGCCTCGAATTCCCGCCGCCCTCGCTGGCGCAGCGGCAGCGTCTCGGCGAGATTCTCGGGCCGATCGTCGCCATCGCCAACCCGCTCGACTATCACACCTTCATCTGGGGCGACGGCCCGCGCACCACCGATGTGTTCGCCACGATGCTGTCGGGCTACGACGCCGGCCTCTACATCATCGATCCGCCGCGCAACGACCGCTGCGATCCCTCCTCCTACGAGCCCGCGCTCGCCGCCATCGAGGACGCGCAGGCCATCACCGGGCGCAAGGCTTTCCCCGTCGCCTCCATGCCGGAGAACTTCGACGAGGCCCGCGCCATCGCCATGCTGGAGCGTGGCGTCGTCACCCTGATGGGGCTGGAAACCGCGTTGGCCGCCATCCGTGCCGCGCAAGCCGCTCCGGCCGACCCCGCATGGCGCCCGCTTCCGGCCATGGCGCCGCGCGAGACCTGTCTGCTGTCGGAAGCCGATGCCAAGGCGATCCTCTCGGCAAACGGCATTGCCGTGCCCAGGGGCGTGAGCGCGCCGACGCTCCAGGCACTGCGCGGGAAGGCCGGCGGGCTCACCCCGCCGCTTGCGCTGAAGGGCCTCGGCTTCGCCCACAAGACCGAGGCCGGGGCCGTGCGACTTGGCCTGTCCGGCCTGGACGGCGAGGCCGAGATGCCCGGCGCGGCCGGCTATCTCGCCGAGGAAATGGTGTCCGGCGCGGTCGCCGAACTCCTGGTCGGCGTGCGCCGCGACCCCGTCTA
>WPCI01491206.1_pt1 | contig 10438 bp, 6 predicted proteins | sample 5399871 | NCBI WGS metagenome assembly WPCI01 (sample SAMN12869469, study PRJNA574797) | sludge metagenome | isolation source: wastewater treatment of pH7 | place: China:Beijing | collected 2019-05-20
AGCACGAGACGTAATCGAGCCCGATGCGCTCGCACTTGTGGATCGACTCGGGGTCGCCACCGTGCTCACCGCAGATGCCGAGCTCCAGGTCCGGACGGGTGGCCCGGCCCTTGTCCACGGCCACCTTCATGAGGCCGGCCACGGCGTCGTCCAGGGTCTGGAACGGGTTGACCGGCAGGATGCCTTCCTCCACGTACTTGAGGAGGAAGCCGCCCTCGGCGTCGTCGCGGCTGTAGCCGAACGTCATCTGGGTCAGGTCGTTCGTGCCGAAGCTGAAGAATGCGGCGTCCCTGGCGATCTCGTCCGCCGTGAGGGCGCCGCGCGGGACCTCGATCATGGTCCCGAACGTGTAGTCGACCTCGACGCCGGCGGCGCTCGCCTCGACGGCCTGGGCCTCCGCCTCGAGCAGCTCCTTGGTCCGCTTCAGCTCGTTGGCGTGCCCGACGAGCGGGATCATGATCTTGGCGATCGGGGTCCCGCCGGCACGCTTGACCGCGACCTGGGCGTTGAGGATGGCCCGGGTCTGGATCTTCACGAAGTCCGGGATCATGATCCCGAGCCGGCAGCCACGCAGGCCGAGCATCGGGTTCTGCTCGTGGAGCGACTTGATCGTCGCCAGCAGTTCCTTGTCCTCGACCGAGGCGCCCCCGGCCGCCTCCGCCCGGGTGACCTTGACGAGCTGCTCCTCGAGGTTGGGGAGGAACTCGTGGAGCGGCGGGTCGATCAGGCGGACCACGACGGGCAGGCCGTCCATCGCCCGGAAGATGCCCTCGAAGTCACCCTGTTGCAGTCCCTCGAGCCTGGTCATCGCCTGGTCGAAGCGCCCGACCACATCGGACTCCTCGGCGGTCAGCGTCTCCCCTGCCGCGACGCGAGCCTTGGCGCGGGTCGCCTGGTGGGCGATGAGGATGGCGCCGCGCACGATCTCGAGGCGCTCGCCCTCCCGGAACATGTGCTCCGTGCGGCACAGGCCGATGCCCTGGGCGCCCCATGCACGCGCCTGGGCAGCCTCCTCGGGCTTGTCCGCGTTGGTCCACACGCCCATGCGGCGGATCTCGTCGGCCCAGCCGAGGATCTGCTGGAGCTCGGGCTGATCCTCGAACCGCGCCTCGACCGTGGGCAGCGCGCCCACGTACACCTTGCCGGTGTTGCCGTCCACGGAGATCCAGTCGCCCTCGGCGAAGGTGCCGCCGGAGGCGGCCCTCGCGCTCCTGGTGGCGTAGTTCACGGTCAGGTCCGCGCAGCCTGCGACGCACGGCTTCCCGATCTGTCGGGCGACGACCGCGGCGTGGCTGGTGGCGCCTCCGCGGGCCGTGAGGATGCCCTCCGCGATGGCCATGCCATGGAAGTCGTCGGGGCTGGTCTCGACCCGCACGAGGACGACCTTCTCACCCTTCGCCTGCCACTCGACGGCCGTGTCGGCGTCGAACACGGCCTTGCCGACCGCGGCGCCCGGTGATGCGTTGAGGCCCTTGACGATGTCCCTGCTGGACTGGAGCGCGTTGCGATCGAACTGGCGGCGAAGGAGCTGGTCGACCTGCGCGGGCTCGATCCGCTCGACGGCCTCGCGCTTGCTGATGACGCCCTCGTCGACCATCTGGACCGCGATCCTGACCGCGGCCTCGGCGGTCCGCTTCGCGATGCGCGTCTGGAGCATGTACAGGCGTCCACGCTCGATGGTGAACTCGAGGTCCTGGACGTCCTTGTAGTGCGCCTCGAGCTGGTTGCCGATGCGCACGAATTCGTCATACGCGGCTGGCATCGCGACCTTGAGGCTCGCGATCTTCTCGGGGGTGCGGATGCCGGCCACCACGTCCTCGCCCTGGGCGTTGACGAGGTACTCGCCGTAGAGCTCCTTGGTGCCGTCGAAGGTGTTGCGGGTGAACGCCACGCCGGTCCCGGAGTCGTCGCCCATATTGCCGAACACCATCGCCACCACGTTGACCGCGGTGCCCAGGTCATGCGCGATCTTCTGGCTGTTGCGGTAGTCGTTCGCGCGCTTGCCGAACCACGAGGCGAACACCGCCTTGATCGCCAGGTCCAGCTGCTCATACGGGTCCGCCGGGAAGTCGACGCCGGTGTCCGCCCGGACCACGGCCTTGAACTCGGCGACCAATGCCTTGAGGTCATCGACCGTGAGGTCCGTGTCCTTGGCGTCCGCGCCGTGGGCATGCTTGCGGGCCTCGAGCGGCTCGTCGAAGCGCGCGGCCTCGACGCCCATCACGATCCGGCCGAACATGCCGATGAAGCGGCGGTAGGCGTCCCAGCCGAAGCGCTCGTTCCCGGACAGCGCGATGAGGCCCTGCAGGGTCTGCTCGTTGAGGCCCAGGTTGAGGACCGTGTCCATCATGCCGGGCATCGAGAACCTGGCGCCCGAGCGGACGCTCACGAGCAGCGGGTCGGTCGGGTCGCCGAAGCCCTTGCCGGTGCGCTCCTCGACCTGGCGCATCGCGCCCACGACGTCGTCCCACAGGCCGGCGGGCAGCTCCTTGCCGGCCGCGAAGTAGTCGTTGCACGCTTCTGTCGTGATGGTGAACCCGGGCGGGGTCGGCAGGCCCGCGAGCGTCATCTCGGCCAGCCCGGCGCCCTTGCCTCCGAGCAGGTCCTTCATGGTGCCATCGCCTTCCGCGGTGCCATCGCCCCAGGCGTAGATGTAGCGCTTGGCGGCCTGATGGGCACGCTCAGGACGCGTGGCGAGTTCGGACATCGGTGACGGCTCCTCCGGGATCGACGCGGCCGTCTCCCTGTGGCCGCGGTCAGGTCGTGTGGGTCGGCTCGATCGTACCATTCGATGACCTTCGGCCCTGCACGGTGGCGGCTGTGCGACCGGTACCATCCACGGGTGACACAGCAGGAGGGGCGCCACCAGCCATGACAGCGGTCGACATCCGCCCCATCGCCGAGGAGTCGGCGCGCTACAACGCCGTGCTGACGCACCGCGAGGACCTCACCGACGCACTCGCCATCTTCAAGGTGCGCTTCGATGGCGAACCGGTGGACTTCGCACCGGGCCAGTACCTCACGATCGGGGTGGAGTCCGACGGCAAGCTCGTCCAGCGGCCCTACTCCACCGCGAGCTCACCGCTCGATGCTGCCCAGGGCTATGACTTCTACGTCCGGCTCGTGGAGGGGGGCATGTTCACGCCCCTCCTGTGGCGTCTCCAGCCGGGTGCCCGGATGAGCATGAAGGGCCCCAAGGGCAAGTTCGTGCTGCTGCCGGACGACGACCGACGGCACGTGTTCATCAGCTCCGGGACGGGTATCGCGCCGTTCATCTCCATGATGGACACGCTCAGGCGCCAGGGTCAGCCACGTCGCGCGGTCGTGCTGCACGGCGTGAGCTACGAGTCGGACCTCGGGTATCGCGAGCTGCTCGAGCGGTGGCAGGCGTCCGGCGAGTACCCCGTGGAGTACGTGCCCACGGTGTCCCGGATCCGCGATCCCCGGAACGCGGGCTGGAGCGGTCGGGCTGGTCGCGTCGAGACCATCATCAACGACGTCTACGACGAGCTGGGGCTCGGCCTCGAGGACACCATCTCGTACATCTGCGGCAACCCGGACATGATCATCGCGGTCGAGGAGACCCTCGCGGGTCGCGGGTTCCCCGAGGAGCAGGTGCACAAGGAGCTGTACTGGCCCAAGGGCAAGGAGCCCGTGGGTCCGGGCGCGCCCCAGGTCGTCGAGGACTGACCGACCGGCGACAGGGCGGGACGTTGGTGCCCCAGTACCTGCCCCAAGGGGCAGGCGGCATCAGGGGCGGCTGGCCTCGAGCCGGTCGAGGATCGCCTGCTTGACCCCCTCTACGGGGATGCGCTCCTGGGTCATGGTGTCCCGGTCGCGAACGGTGACCGCCCCGTCATCGAGCGTGTCCACATCCACCGTGATGCACCACGGCGTACCGATCTCGTCCTGCCGCCGGTACAGCTTGCCGATGGCCGCCGTGTCGTCGTACACGGCCATCATGTCCCGCTTGAGGTCGGCCTTGATGCGGTGGCACAGCTCCACGATCTCGGGTCGCTTCTTGAGCAGCGGCAGGACCGCCACCTTGTAGGGCGCCAGCTGCGGGTGGAGCGCGAGGCTCACCCGCTTCTCGCCCTTGACCTCCTCCTCGCGGTAGGCATCGATGAGGAAGGTGAAGGGCGCCCGGTCGGCACCCGCGGCGGTCTCCACGATGTGGGGCACGAAGTGCTCGTTGGTGACCGGGTCGAAGTACTCCAGGTTCTCGCCCGACGCCTGCTGGTGGTTCCCCAGGTCGAAGTCGCCCCGGTTGTGGATGCCCTCGAGCTCCTTCCAGCCGAACGGGAACCGATACTCGATGTCCACCGCCTTCTTCGCGTAGTGGGCGAGCTCATCGGAGGCATGCTCCCGGAGGCGGAGTCGCGTGGGGTCCGCGCCGTAGGCCACGTACCAGTCCCAGCGACGGGGCAGCCAGTCCTCGAACACATCGGCCGCGGCATCCGGGCGCACGAAGTACTGCATCTCCATCTGCTCGAACTCGCGCATCCGGAACACGAAGTTGCCGGGCGAGATCTCGTTGCGGAAGCTCTTGCCGATCTGGGCGATGCCGAAGGGCAGCTTGCGACGCATCGCCTGCTGGACGTTCTTGAAGTTGACGTACGAGCCCTGTGCGGTCTCGGGGCGCAGGTAGACGATCGATGCGTCGTCCTGGACGGGACCCATCCAGGTCTGGAACATGAGGTTGAAGCGACGGGGCGCGGACAGGGGGCCGCCGTCGTTGGGGCACGTGAGGCGCAGGCGCGCCACGATGTCCGGGTCACGCAGCTCGGTCTGGGACAGGTCCTCGCCGCCCGGCAGCTCGTCCAGCCGGTAGCGGCGGCGACATGAGGCGCACTCCACGAGCGGGTCGCTGAACGAGGCGACGTGGCCGGAGGTCACCCAGACCTGGGGGTGCATCAGGATGCCCGCGTCGAGCCCCTCGACGTCGTCGCGATCCTGGACCATGGCACGCCACCAGGCGCGCTTGACGTTGTTCTTGAGCTCGACGCCGAGTGGGCCGTAGTCCCACACGGCATTGATGCCGCCGTAGATCTCGCTGCTCGGGAACACGAATCCGCGGCGCTTGGCGAGCGACACGATGGTCTCGAGCGCGGCGACCGACGGACCCGGGTCCTCCCCTGGCTGCGCAGGATCGACGGGGCTGGGCATGGGCGCGCGCGGGGCGACAGTGCTCGTCATGTGGGTCGGGGACTCCTCGGATCGCCGGCGGTGGCAGGGCCGGTCGTGCCGGCGCATCGTAGCGGAAGCAGGTGACCCGATGCGTGACAGCGAACGACCCGGCCCGGATGATCCGGGACCGGGTCGTTGGTCGGTCGCGCGTGCGGCCGACAGCGCCTACACGACGTCGCTATTGGCGCCGTTGCAGCTGTTCATGCGGACCGTGTCGGCTCCACCGCCCTTGACGGCGTAGTAGTCGAGCTCGAGGACGTGCTTGCTCTTGAGCTGGGTGCTGGAGCCCGGCTTGAACCAGAACAGCACGACCCACACCTTCCAGTTGCCCCTGAGGTTGGAATACGACTCGGGGGCGGTCCAGATGCGGTCATCGAACTGGGCCGGGGAGGTGTTGTCGTTCGCCCTGGTCTTGTAGACCGGGCTGCGATAGACCTCGCTGTAGCCGCCGTTGTAGTCGTGGTCACGCTTGATGATGTAGCGCCAGCCCACCCAGTTCTTGCTCGACGTGTAGTGGTGGAAGTTCTTGGGACCGCGGACCCGGATCTTGTCGAGGAGGTACTGGCTGCCCTGGTTGGTGCTCGTCTTGTGGCCCTCGTAGACGCAGCGGACGCCCGGGTGGCCATTCTCGTCCATGAGCTCGTAGCTGTCGCTCGGATCCTGGTCCGTGATGACCGTGTATGCGGACGCGGGGGCGATCGCCGTGACGGCGAGCAGGGCAGCGCCGACCAGGCTGAGCAGGCGGATGCGGGTGCGACTCACGTTGACCTCCAGTGAACCGAAGCGGTTGGGGCGGCCCTCGGGCACGCCTGTGTTAGGGGATGGCGGCCGAGACCCGGCGCATCATCGCCGAGCAGGAGGTGTGTGTCACCTGCCCTGATACATCCGGACCACACGATCAGAGCATCGGTGGTGCCAGCGGTCCACGTCATCCGCCATCTGACGTAGATGGCTCAGGCGCGGACCTCGTCGAGGAACGCGAGCGAGCGGGCCTCGCGCTCGAGCGCGTGGCGCACGAAGCGGCGCATCAGGAGCTCCACCTCCGCCTCGACCTCCCGGGGCAGCCTGAGCGCCGCGATGGCCTCGATATCCAGGCGCCGATACGCCCGCAGCAGCTTGAGCGCCGCCAGCGACAGGTCGCGCGACTCGGTCGGTGGTGGCGGATGCGCCTGGCAGAGCAGTCCGCCGAGCATCGGTGCCCAGCGGAATCGCTCCGACTCATCCGGGACGCGATCGCACTCGACGCAGCGCTCGACCTCCGGGCGCATCCCCAGCGCATCGGAGAGGCCCGTCTCGAACCAGCGGGCGACACGGTCGGGATCCATGCCATCGTCCAGCAGCTGGAATGCCCGGCGCAGCAGCGCGTACACCGGCCACGCACCAGCGCGCTCTTCCACCGCCCGCTCCGCGAGCTCGCCGAGGTACCACGCGGTCGCGGTCGCGGTCAGATGGTCGCGGAACCGGAGCCATGCCTCGGCGACCTGCGCCTGGGTGACCACATCGAACGTCCGACCCCGAGCGAGCAACAGCTCCAGCTCCGCGAACGGCTCGACCGAGCCACCGATGCGGCTGCCAGGTCGCCGGACCCCCTTCGCGATGGCCCGGATCTTGCCGTCGTGGGGTGTCAGGAGGGTCAGCACCCGGTCGGCCTCGCCCAGCTCGAAGCGCGACAGCACGATGGCCTTCGTCCGATAGGTGCGGGGCACTGGCATGCACGCAGGGTACGCCGAGCGTCTTGGCAGGGTGCTGACCGCCGCGCGGAGGCACGATCCGCGCGGAGGCACGATCCCCGCGATGACGGGATCGCATCACGGAACTGGCCCCAACGGAGCACGATCATGCCCTCGCGATCTTGCTAACCATGAGTATCATGTTTCCGTGCTGACCTCGAGCGATCTCGACCGCCTCATCGCCGACACCGAGTGCGAGATGGAGCGCGTCATCGAGAGCGCCCAGGATGAGCGGACCCGTGAGCTGTACGGCTGGATCCGATACCACCTGGGGCTCGACTCGGATGCGCCGCGTGGCAAGCGGCTCCGCCCCCTCCTGGGCCTGCTCGCCTACCAGTCGATCGCCGGGGAGCACCAACGCGCACTGCCGGGCGCGGCTGCCGTCGAGATGGGCCACAACTTCAGCCTCGTCCACGACGACATCCAGGACAACAGCCCCGAGCGGCGCCATCGACCGGCGCTGTGGACCATCACGGGGGTCCCCCAGGCCATCAACACCGGGGACACCCTGTTCACGCTGTCGCGCCTCGCACTCCATCGCCTCGAGGACCTCGGCTTCCCGCCCCGCACGGTGCTCGACCTGATGCGCCTGTACGACGAGACCTGCCTCGCGCTGTGCGAGGGCCAGTTCCTGGACATCGCAGCATCCGAGGGCACGACCCCGATGTCGGTCGAGGGATACCTCGACATGATCGGGCGCAAGACGGCAGCGCTCATCGCGGGGTCCGTCCAGGCAGGGGCGATGCTCGCGACCGACGATGCCCGGGTCATCGAGGCGTACCGCAGCTTCGGCTGGGCGCTGGGCATGGCCTTCCAGATCAACGACGACCTCCTGGGCATCTGGGGTGACGAGCACGCAACCGGCAAGCTCGCCTCGGACCTCGCGGAGCACAAGCGGACGCTGCCCCTCCTCCACGCGCTGGAGCACGCGGCGAGCGCCGACCGCGAGCGACTGCTGGCGCTCACCACCCAGGCCACCATCTCCGATGAGGACGCCACGGCAGCGCGGGACATCATGGAGCGCGCCGGGTCACGAGCGTTCACGCGGGGACGCGCGGCGGCTTGGCGGGACGAGGCACTGACCCAGCTCACGGCGTCCGGGGTCGTGGACGGCGAGGCCATGGAACGACTGGAGACCATCGTCCACTCGGTCATCGCCGCCTGACCGCTCGACCAGTCGGACCCATGCGTGCGTCGGACCTGCGTGCGTCGCTCGCACGCCATCCGCTGCGCTTCGCCTTCCGTGCTCGGTCCGCCTTCGCCTGAGCACGGCTGCCCGGCTGGGGGCTCATGCGAGTCAGAGGACCGGCGCGGGTCCCGCTGCCTCGTCCTCGCGCGCCAGGACCGCCAGCACCTTGTCCACGCGGCGACCGTCGGTGGATTCCACGGTCAGCGTCAGGGCCTCGCCGACCTGGACCACGTCCCCAGCCTTGGGGATGCCACCGATGCGGTGATAGATGAGGCCCCCGACGGTGTCGTACTCCTCCTGGTCCTCGAGGGTGCTGTCGGGCAGGCCGAAGTGCTCCAGCAGGTCGTCCACGGACGCCCGGCCGTCCACGCGCGCGCGGTGGTCCCCGTCGGGCGCGATCATCGGCGACTCGTCCGCGTCGTACTCGTCCACGATCTCGCCGACGATCTCCTCGAGCAGGTCCTCGATGGTCACGAGGCCGGCGGTGCCGCCGTACTCATCGAGCACGACCGCGATGTGGACCCGCCGCCGCTGCAACGAGTGCAGCAGGTCGTCCACGCTCATCGACTCGGGCACGAACAGCGGGGCGCGCGCCATCCGGCGCACGGGGGGCGGTTGGTCGGTGCCCTTGAGGTACGGCAGCAGGTCCTTGGCGTACAGGATGCCCACGATGTTGTCGATGCTGTCCTCGTACACCGGGATGCGGGAGTGCCCTCCCTGGACGATGGTGTCCACGATCTGGTCGAGGGTGGCGTCCACGGGCAGGCCCACGATGTCGATGCGGGGCACCATCACCTCGTGCACCTTGTGCTCACCAAGGCCCAGCACCGCGCCGATCATCTGCTCCTCCTCGGCCTCGATGATCCCCTGCTCGCCGCCGCGCTCCACGAGGATCATCAGCTCCTCCGAGGAGATGCGGTCCCGGTCGGCGACGCTCACGCCCAGGGCACCCGTGATGGCGTTGGTGACCTTCACCAGCAGCCCCACGAGCGGCGCGAACACCCGTCCCAGCAGCTCCACGGGACGCGCGAACAGGATCGCGTACCGCTCGGCGTGCGCCAGGCCCAGGGCCTTGGGCACGAGCTCCCCGAAGATGGCCGTGACGAGCGCGACCAGCAGCGTCACCACGAGCAGCGAGACCCAGCCCGCCGCGGTCCCGACCACGGGCTCGATGACCTGCTCCAGTGCCTGTGCCGTGTTGGCGCCCGCGACCGCGGCGGCGAGGAAGCCGATGAAGGTGATGGCGAGCTGGACCACCGCGAGGAACCGCCCCGGGTGGGCGACCAGCCGGTCCACGCGGGCGGCACCCTTGTCGCCCTGGTCGATGAGCTGTTGCAGCCGGCTCCGGCGGACCGTGACCAGGGAGATCTCCGCGGCCACGAACACCCCGTTGAGCAGGATGAGCGCCGCGATGATGAGCAGCTCCGGGACGAGGTCCATCAGGATCCGGATGGCGGTTCCGGGCGACGCTCGCGGGGTCGCGCCGGAACGCCCACCACCGTGGTGCCCGGCGGGACATCGTGGGTGACCACCGAGCCGGCGCCCGTGATGCTCCCCTCCCCGATGGTCACGGGCGCCCGGATGATGGTGTCCGAGCCGATGAACGCGCGATCCCCGATGACGGTGCGATGCTTGCGCTGCCCATCGTAGTTGGCGGTGATGGTGCCGGCGCCGATGTTGACCCCTTCCCCGACCTCGGCGTCGCCGAGGTAGCTGAAGTGGTGCTGCTTGGAGCGTGCGCCGAGGGTCGCCGCCTTGATCTCGGCGTAGTTGCCCACCTCGGCGGCATCGCCCACGCGGGCACCCGGGCGCAGGTGGGCGAACGGGCCGATGCGCACGTCATCACCGACCGTCGATGACTCGATGACGCTCGCCCGCACCGTGCAGCGTTCGCCGATGGTGCTGTCGAGGATGGTGCTGCCGGCCCCGATGCGGGTGTCGCGCCCGATGGCCGTCGATCCCCCGATGACCACGTCGGGCTCGATGACCACGTCCTCCGCGATGCGCACGCTGGTGTCGATGATCACCCGCGACGGGTCGACCATGGTCACGCCGGCCCGCATGAACGCGTCGTTGATGGCACCGCGCATGATGGCCTCGGCCTGCGCCAGCTGGGCACGGTCGTTGATGCCCATGAGCGAGCCATCGTCGGGCAGCAGCAGCGCCGCGACGGGCATGTCGTCGGCGACCGCCAGGTCCACGAGCGCGGTGAGATACAGCTCGCCCGTCGCGGGGGACGGCTCGACCAGGGGCAGGTGGCGCCGGAGCCAGTGCCCGTCGAAGGCGTAGACCCCCGCGTTGATCTCGGTCACCTCCAGCTGGTCCTCGGTAG
>WPCI01253003.1_pt1 | contig 10435 bp, 11 predicted proteins | sample 5399871 | NCBI WGS metagenome assembly WPCI01 (sample SAMN12869469, study PRJNA574797) | sludge metagenome | isolation source: wastewater treatment of pH7 | place: China:Beijing | collected 2019-05-20
GCGGCGTTGGAAAGCGATCTGGCTGTCGTGACCATTACGGTTACCCCGGTCAACGACTGGCCTATCGCCAACGATGACGAATACGAAACCATGGCTGGCATTACGCTCGATGTCGCGGCGCCTGGCGTCCTGGCAAATGACGTTCTGTTGGACCCGGAAGAGACTGTAACATTGAGTGTTTTTGTTCAGCCTGCCCACGGCACGCTGACCCTCAACAATGACGGCTCCTTCACCTACATACCTGACGCGGGCTTCTTTGGTGTGGACACCTTCGAATACCAGCTCAACTCGACTAAGATGATCCAAGGTGACGCGTTCAGCGACACAGCGGTTGTTACCATCACCGTCAAGGCGAAATATATTTACTTGCCGCTGATTCTCCGCTAAGCGGGATGACGGATTAAAGCAAAACCGGAGGAGCCAAAGCTCCTCCGGTTTTTTTATACCGCGCGGTGTCTATTTCAGAATAAGTGGAAGACGGGTGAGGTACTGAAGGGTATACACAAAGCTCACAACAGGGCTATCAGAATACATCGGAGCGGACGTAAAGGCTTTAACCGTCACGGTATTGCTGCTTGTGATCAGCAGGGTGATTTCGCTCCCAACCGGGCTGCTTTGGGTTGGCGTGCTGCCGTCAGTTGTATAGTGGAAGGAAGCCCCTGGAGTAATAGAAGAAAGCCTGATGACGCTGCCATTCGGAAGTGTTGAGCCCGAAGGAGGGTTGGCTGTTGGTGCGGCAGCCGGCGGCGCGGGAGAAATGGTAAAGCTATTGCTGACCTTATAAAGATCAACTGCTTCAAAATTATAAATGAAGCGCTTAATATCTGAGCTATAAAGCAGCACATGACCCGACAAGGTGTACATGCCGGGCTTGTCCACGCTCAGATCGGTGAAATTTGCGCTGCCGTTGGAAAGAGGCAAAATGGTGGTACCGCTGAGCGTGGCTCCGTTTGGAACGGTTAACGCAACGTCTGCCGCCCCGCTGGCTTCTCCAGTGATCAAGTCGCCGTCAGGCCCAGCCAGCGCGAAGATCGGGCTGGGGTTTAAGGTCTGGAAGGCGGCGGCCCCGCCGGGTTGGGTCTGCCAGACAACCTGGGTAGCCCAGGGTTGGTGCCGCAGGACGCGCCTGTTTGGTGAGCTAATTTCCACTGCTGGATCACTGACATAGACGTAACCCTTGTTATCAACCGCAACGCTGTAAATATCATTGAACTGAACAAATCCTTCTCTGCGAATCTGAGCCCATTGGCTTGCATTTTTGGCAAAGACGTGTAAATCCTGGGTTAGGTGATCACTGACATAAACATTCCCGAAGCGGTCAACTGCCATATCATTGGGGATTTTGAGAATTTGCAGCGAATTATCAACCCCGGGATAAGGTAACCAGGTGGAAGTACCGGAAGCCATACGTGCCAGGCGGGCATAGTAAGTAGTACCAGTGGAAATCGCCTCAATAGCATAGAGATGGTTATTGATATCAGTCGCAATCGCGGCGATGGATGTAAAACCGCCATTCCCCCAGTTGCCAACGACGCTCCATGTGCTTCCTCCACTTGACAACTTTCTGATTTGGTTCGCGGCGGAGTCCGTGTTGGCAACTCTATCCGCCACATACACATTCCCAAGCTGGTCAATCGCGACTCCGATTGGCAATCTGAAAATTGTGTTGTGGGTAATATCCGTCCAGGTGGATCCGTTATACTTCCAAAGCACGTTGCTATTGCCACTAATGCCATTCAGGACGTAAACATTGTTAGAAGCATCCACAGTCACCCCAACCAGCCATTGTGAGGTGCCATTATAGGGTTGATTCGGCAGAAAAGTCCAACTGGTAGCCTGTTTTTCCTTTTTCAACACCAGTTGGTAGCCAATATCAACCACATAGACGGTTTGGTTTGAGTCCACCGCCAGGTCGGTCGGACAGGTACCAGTGCTCTCACCATCCGCCAGAATGTCCCAACCGCCCACCCAACCGCCTTCGGCAAACGCCGCGCTTACTGAGCTCATCAGAATCAATAAAACACCGGCGAAGACGCCAAAAACCTTAAAAGATGGATGCCGTACGAGATGTTGTTTCATTTATTACCTCCAATCGAATTTCATTATCGGATCAATGGGTCCCGGGAGGGAAAAACAGAGCTGGCACGATTTTCCATGGAGAGGTCAAATTCCTGGCGTTTGCCTCTTAACACGCGATAGCTGGAGATCCCTGAGGCGCGATTTTCCTGCGGTCGCCAGGAAAGGCACAAAGGTGGGGTGCCTCAGGAATGATGAACTATTCATTTTTAAAAGAAAAATATTAATGGTTGGATGGGCGCCTTAATCACTCTGAATACGGATACAAACATCCGTAAGGACACTTTAATTATATGATTAAAAGCACAAATGGGACAGGTGTTTTTCTTAAAGCAATACCAGTTTCAAAAGTTGCAGCCATATGAAGCTATAATATTTATGCTCCGAAACGAGGAATATGATAAAAACACAAGGACTGACGAAGAAGTTTAAAATCGGCAAAAAACCTGAAAACGAGCTGGTGGCGGTGAATAATTTGAGCCTGGAAGTGCAGCATGGAGAGGTTTTTGGGTTTTTAGGACCAAACGGTGCCGGGAAGACCACAACCGTGCGCATGCTGACAGGGTTGATCCGCCCCACCTCCGGCGGAGCTCAGGTAGCCGGTTTTGAACTGGGAAAAAACGACACTGATATCCGCAGAAACGTTGGCATCCTGACCGAATCGCCCGGAATGTACGAACGCCTCTCCGCCGAGAAAAATCTCGCGATCTTTGCGAACCTCTATGATGTTCCGGATGTCGACAAAGCGGTGAATAAGTATCTGAGCATGCTGGGGTTATGGGAACGTCGGCATGACGCGGTTGGCAGTTTCTCGAAGGGTATGCGCCAAAAACTGGCTGTCGCTCGCGCCCTCCTGCACGAGCCTCAAGTGCTTTTCTTCGATGAGCCGACAACAGGGCTGGACCCCGAAGCCGCGCTTGTCGTGCGCGATTTCATCCTGGAGTTCAAAAAACAAGGACGCACCATTTTCATGACCACCCATAACCTCGACGAAGCCGAAAAGCTCTGTGACCGGGTTGGCATCTTCAAGCAATCTCTCCTGGCGCTGGATAGCCCTGCCAACCTGCGCCAAAAGTTATTCGGTCGCAAGGTAGTTTTTCACCTCGGCGGAGTCAACCCGCAGTGGCTTCCGTTGATCAATGCGGTGGATGGAGTGAGCAGTGTGGAACAGCTCGAAAACAAGCTGGTGGTGGCTTTGGCGTCGCCCGAAAAAACCAACCCGCTTATCACCCGGCTGTTGGTGGAGCAGGGAGCGGACATCCAGTTCATTGGCGAGGTTCGTCAGTCGCTCGAACAGGTATACCTTGAGATGCTGCACGGCGAGAACGAAACGAGGCAGGCATGAAACACATCCGCACGATCATAAACAAAGAATGGGCGGAAGTTTTTAAGAACAAACTGGTTTTCTCGGTGGTGCTTATTCTCCCGATCCTGTTCGCGATCCTGCCATTGGTAATGTTGGGCTTTACCCCCACGTCTTCGCTACCGGGTGTCAGCCCTGAAGAAGCCGGCTTACCGCCGGAGCTTGTGGGCAACCTCTGTGTGGGTATGGATGCCGGGGAATGCACCCAGGTGTACATGATGAGTCAGTTTATGCTCTTTTTTGTGATGATGCCGCTGATCATCCCGGTCACCATCGCGGCATATAGCATCGTTGGCGAGAAAACCACACGCAGCCTCGAACCGCTGCTGGCAACCCCGATCTCCACGATGGAACTCCTGGCGGGCAAGTGTTTTGCCGCGGCAATCCCGGCGGTGGCGGCTTCACTGCTCTCATTCCTGATCTTCAACATTGGCTTGCTGATCCTTGGGGTGAGCCCAGCCGTTCACACATACGTGCTAAGCCCAACCTGGCTGGCGGGGATCCTGCTTTTGGGCCCTGTCCTCTCGGTCATCTCAGCCATGTTCGCTATCTTCGTTTCCTCGCGGGTTAATGATCCGCGCGTGGCAGAGCAAATTTCAAGCGTGATGATCGTTCCATTTATGACCGTATTCCTGCTTTCATCATTCGGCGTAATTGCCTTGAACCTCAAAACCATGCTGATTTCGGTGTTGGTTTCTGTCCTTCTGGCTGGCGGACTCCTCTACCTGGGCACTCTGATTTTTGACCGTGAAAATATTCTGACAAGGTGGAAGTAATCAATGAAGAAGCGTATTCTCTTAGCATTTTTTCTGGGGCTGCTTTTTGCCCTGACCTTCACCGTAGTTTTGGCGCAGGACTCACCTTATTCTCTGCGTATCGTTCGCGACTGGGGCTACGGCAACGGATCGGACATAAATGGGCGCATGAGTCTTTCGATCAAGGGGGATGAGGATCAGGTGCGTCAGGTTTCTTTTCTAATGGATGGTGAGCTTATGGCAACCGTCACCGCCAAACCCTTCAAAACCCAGTTCGACACAAACAGCTACGAACCAGGCATTCACCACATGACCGCAGAAGTCACAACAACCTCAGGAGAGACCTTCGCCACCAACACGATTGTTTCCAACTTTGTGGAGAAAGCTGCCGCCAACCAATCCACCTACAAAATCCTGCTTTTTGTGGGCGGGATAGCTGCCGCGAGTATTGTCATCCAGTTCCTCATGCAAAGGAACGCGAAAAAGAACCCAAATACCAGTCAAAACGGTCAGATTCAATACGGCGCATGGGGCGGCGCGGTCTGTCCGAGCTGCGGAAAACCCTTCAACCGTTCGTTTTTCGGGATTAACCTTGGGGTCCGCCTGGAACGCTGTCCGAACTGCGGCAAGTTCGTGGTTTCCCGGCGTGCCACACCCGAGCAGCTCGATGCCGCCGAACGCAGGTTCCGCCCCAAGCCTGAAGCGTACCTTCCGGGCATCTCTGATATCGAGAAGGAACACCAAACCTACAACGACAGCAAATACACGGACCTGTAGAGCTTAGACCTGCCGCTTTTTACAATGCCGTAACCGGTTGGGCGGGTCAAGCGTGGTACAATCTCAATCTAAATACAAGTCAAGTTGGAGGTTGCATGGAAGAACAAGTATCTGGTTTCGCGGTCAAAAAAGGGCTCGCGGAAATGCTTAAGGGGGGTGTGATCATGGACGTGGTCACGCCTGATCAGGCAAAGATTGCTGAAGATGCCGGGGCTGTCGCGGTTATGGCGTTGGAACGCGTTCCAGCCGACATACGCGCGGATGGTGGTATCGCCCGAATGAGCGACCCGGAACTCGTCATCAAAATCATGGAATCGGTCAGCATTCCGGTTATGGCAAAATGCCGAATCGGCCATTTTGTGGAGGCTCAAATTCTTGAATCGCTCGGCGTGGACTACATCGACGAGTCCGAAGTGCTCACCCCGGCGGACGAAGCCTACCACATCAACAAGCATGACTTCAAAGTGCCCTTTGTCTGCGGCTGCCGCAATCTGGGCGAAGCCCTGCGCCGGATTGGCGAAGGCGCGGCAATGATGCGCACCAAAGGCGAGCCCGGCACTGGCGATATCGTCGAAGCAGTGCGCCATGCCCGCTCGGTATATTCAGAAATCCGCCGGCTTACCTCTCTGCCGGAAGAAGAAGTAATGACTTTCGCCAAAAACATCCAGGCGCCATACGAACTCTGCCTGCAGGTGCGGGAGCTTGGCGCTCTGCCCGTGGTAAATTTTGCCGCTGGCGGCGTTGCCACCCCTGCCGACGCGGCGCTTATGATGCAGCTCGGCGTTGACGGGATCTTTGTTGGTTCAGGCATCTTTAAGTCAGGAGACCCCTCCAAACGTGCCCAGGCGATCGTCAAAGCCGCAACCCACTTCAACGAGCCGAAGATTTTGGCTGAGGTCAGCCGCAACCTCGGCGAGGCAATGGTTGGACGTTCAGCCGTCAACCTGCCCGATTCCGAAAAAATGGCAGGACGCGGCTGGTAAAAAGGAAATATTGCCGATGAAAATTGGCGTTTTAGCCCTACAGGGCGATTTTCGTGAGCATCGCATCAGCCTCGAGAAACTCGGGGCTGATGTAACTGAAGTCCGCTTGCCTGAACATCTTGAAGGCTTGCAGGGTCTGATTATTCCGGGCGGCGAGTCGACTGCCATCGGCAAACTGATGGTCGCCTATGATCTGCTGGAACCCTTACGCGTTTTTGGGCGGACCCGCGCCATCTGGGGCACCTGCGCCGGCGCGATCCTGCTTGCGCGTGAAATTGGGCGCGACCAGCCTCTGCTTGGCTTGATGGATATGGAAATCATGCGCAATGCCTTCGGGCGTCAGATTGATTCTTTTGAAGTTGAAATCACGGTGCCGTTTCTCCAATCCCCCGAACAGCCTTATCACCTCACCTTCATCCGTGGTCCGATCATCACTCGCGTTTGGGGCGAGGCTCAGACCATGCTGCAACTGCCGGACGGGCGCGGGATCGCGGCACGGCAGGGCAAGCTTTTTGCGACATCCTTCCACCCTGAGCTAACCAACGACTTGCGTTTCCATCAGTACTTCCTGGAGCTGGCAACATCGGAATCCACCGCCTGAACCCCAAAGACCTTTCGGTCATCTTGCGTCGGACCGACCTGCTGCAGAGCCTGGATACTCTGCGCCTGGTCACACGAGGTGAGCCTTTCAATCTGCGAAACCTGGTCCACAGCATCTCACCGTCCGTGGAGCAGTACATTGCCTACTGTGACAACGACCCTGATCGTCCCTGTTTCGCGCAGGTGATCAGCAGAGTGGATGAGACCCAGGGGCAGTTGAGCTTTCTTGGCGCCCTTGACGATGCGGACCAAACCGATATCGCCTGCCTGCTCGAAGACCTGGTCGCCAACGCCGGCAAATGGGGCACGCATTACATCACCTGCGACCTGCCGACCGATTCACCCCATCTCAGCGGCTTTAAAAAAGCCGGGTTTCTGACCTGGGCAAACCAAAGAGTTTTCCGGCTCGCTCCACCGGTTATCGGAGATGAAAAACCGCATTATTCATGGCGGGTTTGGAACGCCAACGACATTCGCGCCATGACCTGCCTCTATCGCGGCGTTGTTCCCGGGCTGCTCCAACCGATCGAACCGCTAACCCGTAAAGCGGCGCTTGGTCTCGTGCTTTACCACCCTGAAGGCGACCTGCTTGGCTATGCCGACCTCGATTATGGTCCAAAAGGCGTTTGGATCCAGCCTGTTCTCTCCCCTGAAGCCAACGATCCCCGGATTCTCTCCGACCTGCAGCAGGCAATTCCTGAGCTTTATAACCGCCCGGTGTACCTTGCGGCGCGTTCCTACCAACCCTGGCTTGCTTCCCTAGCGGCTCAACTCCCTGGTGAAATTTTCGGGGCACAACTCCTAATGGTGCGATACCTTATTCGGCAGGTAAAGGTGGCAGAACCGCAAGCCTACGCCGTCTATGACGCTTCGAACATTGAACGCAGCCTGCCACTCAGCCAAATCCGGAAAAAGACCGATTAGCCATGCCATCGAGATCAGATTCTGTGGGATCTTCGCGGCTGTTTGACCTTATCGCCCCTTTTTATAGCCTAAGCTTCCGCTTTCAGCATCAGCTCTATCGTGAGATATATCAGCGTGAGCAGGTCAAACAAACCCTAGCCGACTGCCATTCCATGCTGGATATCGGCTGCGGCACAGGCGCGATGGCTTGCGCCTTGAAGGAGAATGGCTACCAGGTGACCGGTGTAGATGCATCGCTTGGAATGCTTCGCCAGGCGAAAAAGCTGCTCAATCCATCCCTCACTTCCTGCGTTCTCTCAAACGCCGCCAGCGGTCTTCCGTTCATTTCGAAAGGGTTTGACTTCTGCCTGGCGTCCTATGTTGCCCACGGTCTGAAGCCCAACCAACGCCTGGTGCTCTACGCCGAAATGCGCCGCCTTTCGCGCAATCTTGTTATCATCCACGACTACACGGCGAAACGCTCTCTCATCACAAACCTCGTGGAATGGGGTGAAGGCGGGGATTACTTCAACTTCATCAACGTCGTGCAGGATGAACTTCGGGACTTTTTCGGAAACTTACAGATTATAGCGGTCGAACCCAGAGCCGCGCTCTATATTTGCAGGGTTTAAGCCCCATGGGCAGGCTCGTGCGGAAACCGTCAACCGGTCTTCCAGTCGCCCTCACTACTTGGCTTCAATTAATCATTCTTAAGCGCGGATGTTAGCTTTCGGGTTGGATGCGAAACTCATAGATTCCATCGCGGTAGTCCCAGGTTCGCCCGCATCCGGGGCAGTTTTGGCTGGCGGCAGCTTCAGGCAGGGGATGCCCGCAGATCGGGCAGCGGAAAAACGTGCCAGCTTCCGGTTTCGGTGAGCTTCCTCTGGCGATCGTGCGCGAGAAAACGCTCGGGGTGAATTGCGCCCACGATCCAGTAGGCTGAAGCGCGCGGTCCATTGCCACAAGCCGATCGTGAGCAACGTGGTTTTTAAACCAGTTCGCCCGGAAGAAAGATACTGCCAACTGTTTTTGCAGCGTAAAGCCGGTTTCTTTCAGCAGCCTGCGAATCTCTTTGGGATGAAAATTGAAGTTAAGTTCCACAAATTCAACCTGCTCGCGGTCGAAGGGGTTCCACTCCTGCTTACCCGCCAGCCAGCGGGCAATCGCCTTGAGGTTGCGTTTGTTGGCAAACTCGAGGATAAAAACCGCGTTCTCAGCAAGCACACCGCGGATGTTCTCCAACGCAAGCTTTGGAATCGCCATATGATGCAGGGTGCGGATCATCGTGGCGCCGTCAAACAGCCCGGCGACAAACGGCAGCTTGTAGATATCCGCCGCGACATAAACATAGCGCGGGCTTTCGCCAAGCCGCTCGCGGGCTTGAACAAGCTGGCTTCTTGAGTAGTCCAACACCACCACCCGCTCCCAGTCGGCATAGCGTGGGGTGTTGCGCCCCGCGCCAGCCCCAAGTTCCAGCATCAGCTTCCCCGGTTGGTTAAGCAGGCGCTTAAGCGCGACAGCTTCCACGGCGTCTTCATAACGGCGTGTTCCGGTTTCCCAAAAGGAATCCTGATAGTCTGAGCCTTCGTAGGAACAAACTGGCGGGGTGTTGGAGTGTGTGTTTTGATCCATAATTTGCAGAGCGCCTGGGCAGGATAACCGGCAACACCCGAAGACACCTCCTTAACGCTGCTTCCTCTCGGACCTGACGTGGTTCGCAGGGCTCCGCCGCGCCGGTCCCGCCCAGACGCCGGTTAAGGATAATCTACGGCGTGGAGATTGTCAATCATTGCCATAACATTTATATGCTTATCACCTCAAAACCTTCCTGCAGGTAGGGCTTCATACCGGCGTGTCCGTTCATGTCATCCAGCATCGGCAGACCAAGGGCAAGGTTCGCCTCAAACACGCCCATCACCTTAGAGCAGGCAAAGCAAATCCCGGCGATCAGGTTACTTTCAATCGCCCTGGCAAAAAGAGGGTTCTTTTCTTCTTTCAATAACGAAGGGAGCTTAACGGACGCGCCTTCAAAAATGATTTTCACCTCAAAGCCGTTATTATGGAGGTCCAACGCGTTCAGCAGCACATGCTGAAAACACATCTTTTCACCTGTCATGGCATAAAAAAGAATTTTCCTCATCAAAACCTCGCTTTCGACAATATCTATGGCTGCTCATAGTTCCACCCTTGCTAAGTAGAATGGCTCTCAGTTTAATTTTTGGTCACAGATCCCGCGATAGCCGCAACTTCTGCAGCGGGCGCTTGTGTTATGGGAGCGATTTGGGGCTTTAATTCCATTTTCCACTTGTCGGATTTCCACAAGCGTTTCCATCAGCCGCGCTTCGAGTTCAGGTGTAAAGTCCACCCTGAAATCCCTTTCGGGGTAATGCAACAGCCCGTATTCCGGTGACTGGGTGTAATTGCTCCTAATGAGCATCCCATATGCCATCAACTGCAGACGGTGGGAATCGTAAGGGCTTTCAGGAGTGCGCCCGGTCTTAACTTCCACTGGGATCAAGCTGCCTTGCCTGGTTTTCATCACATAATCGGGCTTTCCAACTAACCCAAGCTGAAAATCCGCCAGGGTTTGGGGAACTTTTTGCCAGAGATCGGTATCCGCGTACACCACCCGCGCGTCGGGCAGCCTGCTTTTCTTGCGTTCGCGCATGCTGAGCAGAAGCAGACCTACCGCCAACGCCATCAGAAGTAGTACCAACCACCACAAATTGCTCATAGCAGGGTCCAGATCGCCAGGGCAATCGCCCCAGCCAACAGTGCCAACGCCAACCACTTATAGAAAACCGCGAGTTTTACCCCGCGGTTATGGTCCCTGTGTTCCTGGCTGCCGGCATCCATGGCACTCTGATTTTCGGAGGGCATGTTTTGCTGTTGGTACCACCAGGCACGCTGACAGTAGTTGAAACTTCCCAGTTCTGAGGCACGCACTTTGCGCATCAGACCTGTTTGCCCTCCAACAG